>Ga0098044_1000901_pt1 | contig 15586 bp, 17 predicted proteins | sample 10_taG_FD_75053 | JGI IMG/M metagenome (GOLD analysis project Ga0098044, IMG submission 75053) | Marine viral communities from the Subarctic Pacific Ocean - 10_ETSP_OMZ_AT15264 metaG | ecosystem: Environmental > Aquatic > Marine > Oceanic | place: Pacific Ocean | collected 2015-01-16 | reverse complement strand
TTTATGTCAGGATACGTTGAATTTACATACGATCAAGCAAAGCAAGTGCTAGTTGAAGATATGGGTTTTAAATGTATTAATGATGTTGATCCAAACTCAGAAGGATTTGGCATTAATGCAAACGAGTATGTTTTTGAACGTGTAGTAAAGAATGACAACGCAGACGATTTTATGAAAGCCTTAAAAGGCGACAACTTCCGTTATTCCATCCGTATTTTTTCATCCGTAGATAGAAAAACTAAAAGAACACGAGAAATTGGATCTGATGCAATTCGTGTTACTTTATTTGATCTTAAACAAGATCGACCTGTTAAAGCAGAACGCAGAGTAAATAGAACAATAAATGCCTTTCGTAATATGAAAGAGCGGGCACAGGAACTTTGGAAATATGTAGCAGATGGAAATCATGTTTGTCCAAAGTGTGAAAGTTTACTTGTTAAACGAACTGCGAAACGTACAAAGAAAAATTTTCTTGGATGCTCAAATTATCCAAAATGTACTCATACGCAGAACTTATAGGCCATTCCTAGATGGTCTGCCAACTTAAACAAAGGAACAGTATGCCAAAGCAAAAAAAGAAAACTGGTGGTAGTTTATTAAAAGTTGCTCCTAAAAAGAAAAAACGATTATCACAAAAAGGTCTTGACGAACAATATACTGGACCAGAGCCCGAATTTTATGGACCAGTTAAGGATATGGAATTAGCACGGGGGTTTAATTATTACAATTATCATAGTAATGTTAAAGATGCAAAAAAATACTTAGCAGAGTATCTAGTTGAACGAAATCGCACTGATGATTCTAAAATGGTAAAAGCATGTCCAGATGTATTTGTTCTTCCAACTTATGGTTGGCTTGCACGAATGGCAGTGAAAGGCGCAGAGTTTGAAGAAACAGTACAAGAGAAATTAGATAGACATGTTGATTATCTTTGTACTCATGGATTTAATAAACTAGAAAAAAGGGACGAAAAGAAAGAAGAACGCCAAGTAGGTCCAACAATACAAGACCGTGTTAAAGAACAAGCATGGGATATTGGTGCCGAATTAGAAAAATGGAAAGACATGTGTACAAGTAACGAAAGTACATGGGCATTAGTTTCCTTACAAAACAAACCACTTGAGTATTTGCGTGGTAATAACTGTAACCAAGCTCATGCAAGAGTTATTAAAAAAGACTACGAAGCAGAACTTGCTGAAATTAATCATGCAATTCTTAAAACTGACGAAGACATGGTTGAAGGTTATTCACATATGTCAACTTCGGATAAACATCGTTTTGTAACGTTTTTACAAGATGTTATTGATGCATGTGATATGATTATTGGTGAATCACTTGCTAATAGAAAACAACGTACAAAGAAACCAAGGAGTGCTGAAAAGCAAGTTGCTAAATTAAAATACTCTCCTAAAAATGATGATTTAGGAATTGTAAGCGAAAAACCATTATCATTAATTGGTGCAACTGCGGCAGTGATTTATCAATGTAAATTTAGAAAGATTGGTGTTTTAATTGCCGATGACAGTATGGGGTTTAAAGCAAAAGGTACAACCATACTAAATGTGAACGAAAACCTAAGTGTTAGGAAAACACTTCGTAAACCTAAGGAACAATTAAAAGAATGTAAAGGACTTAGCAAAACTAAGTTTGATAAATGGTTTACGGGCATAAATGCAGTAGAAACCCGGTTAACTCCGCGATTTGGTGATGATACTGTAATCCTCAAAGTATTTAAATAGATCCCAAGTCCATGCAACTACCTTAGTCTCCTTTTTCATAAATATTGTAAAAGGTAGTTGTATGGCCCAGTCTCAACGACAGAAATTAATTAAAGATATAGAACTTAGCCTCGGTGGAGGTATTGTAGATGTTGAATTAGATGCTGATCATTATAATTTAAGCATTGATCACGCATTAGACCGTTATAGACAACGTTCATCAAATGCAACAGAAGAAAGTTTCGCAATACTCTCATTAACAAAGGAAGTTAGTGATTATGTCTTACCTGACGAAATAATCGAAGTTAAAGATATCTATAGAACAGTAACAGGTATTTCTGGAACAACATATGGAAATGATGTTGAGCCTTTCGAGGCGGCATATCTTAATACATATTTGTTGCATTCAGGACGGGCTGGTGGCCTTATGACCTTTGAAGCATATTCTCAACATAGAGAAATGCTTGGTAGAATGTTTGGTAGTGAATATATGTTTACATGGAAGCCTAGTAGCAAAACAATATCAATACAACGAAAAGTAAAAAGTAATGATGAAAATGTTATTCTACATTGTTATAACTATAGACCTGAAGCAGATTTATTAAGCGATACATATGCTGGATTTTGGTGTCGAAGTTGGGCAGTAGCAGAAGCAAAATTAATTATAGCAGAAGCAAGAAGTAAATTTAGCCAAATTGCAGGACCACAAGGTGGTACTACATTAAATGGCGAGGCATTACGTACAGATGCACAGGCATCAATGGACAAGCTCGAGCAAGAACTTGTAACTTACCAAGATGGCGGCGATCCGCTCCATTTTGTCATCGGTTAAACACCACTATATACCAAATACCACATAAATATGTAAAAGAGACCTATAATTTTAAGGAAAACTAAATGGCAACTTTAGTATCACCAGGAGTCAGTGTTTCGGTAACTGACGAATCATTTTATGCCAGCGTCGGAACTGGCACAGTACCAATGTTTATCATTGCAACAGGGCAAGATAAAACGTTGACGGACGGCACAACCACTGCACCGTATACAACTTCAGCCCAGGCTGGAAACGTAGCTCTTATTACAAGTCAACGAGACTTACTTAATAGTTACGGAGATCCTACTTTTAAAGTTACAAGCGGAACTCCAGTACACGGGCATGAAACAAACGAGTGGGGTTTATTGGCCGCATATTCCTTTCTAGGAATAGCAAGTCGGGCTTATGTTGTAAGAGCAGGCATTAATACTACCGAATTAGAAGCATCTGCAACAGAACCAAAAGGACCACCTAACAATGGTCAAGTATGGCTTGATACAACATCAACATCATGGGGCATTTTTGAAGCCGATAGTGCTGGTGCTTGGGTAAGTAAGACACCAACTGTATTAATAGCAGGCGAAGTAACAGGAACCGCCGCAAGTGCAGTTCCTAATGATGCTATCAGTACAGTAGCGGCATTACCAGTCGATTCATATGCAATCGTTACTATCGATTCAGCAGGAACAACATTAGCAGGATGGAGATATTACAAAAAGACTGCATCAGCAACATGGACAGAAATTAGAGAAACAGATATGCAAGCACTTGGTGGAGGGTATGCGGCAACAAATATATATGTTGATCCACATACAAATGTACCATTAAGTCCAGCCAGATACGATGTATGGATTAAGATGACTTCAGCAAATGCTGGAATGAATGTTGTTATGAAATCTTACAGTTCAACAACTGCTGGATGGACAACTAAAACAACACCTGTATTATTTAATGATGATGAAGCGAATTCACCAGGACGTTTTGGTGTTGGGTCACAAGCATACGGAACCGCTATTATTACAGCCGGTGATGTTGCTAGTATCACAGTAGACGATGGTGGATCAGGATACAGTTCAGGTGATTTACCAACTGTTACATTGGGTGGAGCATCAAATAGAACTGCAACAGCAACAGTTGACTCGTCAGGTAAAATTACCGCTATTACAGTAGGCGGAACAGCCGACACAGGATTGGTCCAAGGCGATATAACTGTTTATATTAACGGTGGAGCAACGCCTGCCGCAGGTGAAATTTATATTGATGCAATTGATCACGATACTGGCGATCCAGAAATGAGTGTTAAAACTGCTGATGGAGCAGGTGTATGGACTGCAATTACACCAGGTACTGCATCAGGTAATTTGCAAAGTAGTCCAACTGCATTAACAGGTTCTACAACGGACGGCACATACTGGTATGATAGTACTACAACAACCAGTTCTTTTGATATGTATATTAAAACAACAGGACTTTGGACTCCTAAAACAATTAGCTCTGTAGGTACTACGGCACCAACTGCACCAAGTAATAACGATTTATGGATAGACACAACAGGTGGCAGTCTTGTATTTAAAATGTATGATACTGGCACAAGTGCATGGGTATCACGTGATAGTTCAGATCAATCAACTCCAAATGGTGTTGTATTTGCAGACATTACTGAAACTGCTAGTGACACAACAAATGCAAGCACTGGTGCAACAGTTATAACAGGTGGACCAAATCCAGCATTATATCCAGATGGGATGCTTGCAATGAACTTATGTCGTTCTTCATATAATGTTAGAAAGTATGATACTTCATTAACAACTACATGGAAATGGCGTTCAGCAAGTGGAACAGCCGCTGATGGATCAGGAAATTTTGGCAGAGCGGCACAAAGAAAAGTTGTTGTTATTGCAATGCAAGCCGCATTATCAGATGATGACTTAAGAGCAGAAACATTAAGTTTTAACTTAATTACTACACCAGGTTATCCTGAATGTGCTGACGAAATGTCTACTCTATCAACTGATAGAAAAGAAACTGCATTTTGTGTTATTGATTCACCAATGAGACTTGCTAATAATGCAACAAATATTAGTACATGGATTGATGGTACAGCCGCAGTAGAAAATGGCGAAGATGGATTAGTAAGTCCTAAGAATGATAAAATGGGCGTTTACTATCCAGGTGTAGCATTAACAACAAACGTTGATGGTTATACAGTAGCTCAGCCAATGAGTCATACAATTATGCGAACATTAGCATACAATGACAATGTTTCTTATCCATGGTTTGCACCAGCAGGTATTGCAAGAGGATCAGTACAAAATGCTACAAACATTGGCTATATTGACAGCGAAAGCGAATTTAAGGCAGTAGCACTAACACAAGGTTTGCGAGACACTTTATATGCTAAAAAAGTGAATCCAGTAGCAAACTTTCCAGGTGAAGGTGTTATAGTTTGGGGACAAAAAACTCTTTATGCCGCAGATAGTGCATTAGATAGAATAAATGTTTCTCGTTTGATGATTTATCTAAGAGAACGTCTTGATAAAATTGTAAGACCGTTTATTTTTGAACCTAATGATACATTAACAAGAGCAAACATCAAAGATATGATTGAAAGATTCTTAGGAGACATACAAGCAAAACGTGGATTGTATGACTTTGCAGTAGTTTGTGATACAAGCAATAATACATCTGCAAGAATTGATCGAAATGAACTTTGGATTGATATTGGCGTTGAGCCAACAAAAGCCGCAGAATTCATTTACATACCTGTAAGAATTCTTAATACTGGTAAACTTTCCAGTTCTAGTTAATCTTCGTGCAGTGGCGCCTAATTTGGGGGCCACTGCAAACCGCTTCTCAAAATTTGTCTAAATTTAATAAATACTAGAAACGACTTGGAGAGTATAATGGCTGTTTTAAGCAATTTTAAAGTACCTGTTGACGGGACACAACCCGAAGGTACAACTCTAATGCCTAAATTGCAATATAGGTTTAGGGTTACATTTCAAAACTTAGGTGGTAGTAACGCCACTGATAGTTTAATCAGGCTCACAAGAAACTTAGTTAGTGTTGGTCGGCCTGACTTGCAACACGATGACATTACTCTTGAAGTATATAATTCAAGAGTATATCTAGCAGGTAAACATACCTGGAATCCAATTCAATGTATAATTAGAGACGACGTTGATGGACATGTAATTAAAGCAATTGGTTCACAAGTTCAAAACCAAATGGATCACTCAGCACAGAGTGCACCAATAGCCGCTGTCAATTACAAGTTTTCAACTTTAATCGAAACATTGGATGGAGCAAACCCAGTAGCAGATGAAAATATTTTAGATGCCTGGAGTTTAAGTGGATGTTATTTGTCGCAAATACAGTATGGTGAGAGTAACTATGCTAATAATGATGCACAAATAGTAACGATGACAATTAGATACGACAATGCCGAACAAACTGGAGCAAACGGCTTGGCAATTCTAAGTCGGGCACCATCTAGACTTAATGTCGGCGCAACGTCTAGTAACTAATGTCAGCATATACGTTAGCGGAAAAAGAATTTAATGTAATGGCTCCTTACGGGGAGCCTATGGAATTAAGGCCCCGGCAAAAGTTTAACTTTTATGTCCAGTTTGATTTTGCCAAACTCTCCAAGGACGACGGGGACGATGATCAAAGAGATACCACAAGGTCGGTGCCTCATCCGCTAGCGGTTCAAATAGAACTTCCTACTATACAATTTGATACTCAAGTAGTAAATCAATATAACAGGAAAAGAATTATACAAACAGGGCATTCGTATAATCCTATCAGCATAGTTTTCTATGATACTGTTGATAATACATTTCAATCAGTATATCAAAATTATTTTAGATACTATTACAAAGACAGAATGCTTCCATCTTCAATACAAGGACTATATGATCCTGTAAGTGACATATCAGCAAGCGGACAGCATGGCGGTGGCTTTGGTTTTAGTCCTCCACCATATGCTTATCAAAAGAATTTTATAAAATGGATTATGATTACCAGGGGCTGGCCGGACGAACTTACACTAGAAAATATAAAGAAACTTGATCCAGTAGTATTATATAACCCAACAATTAATAGTATTGCACATGATACTTTAAATTATGGTGATTCAGGGCCAATCCAATGGACAATGAATGTATCGTTTGAACAAGTAAAATATCTTGCTCAAGTCGGTGATGAAGAAAATAATGATGAGGACAAATCTACTCCTAACAGTTTAAATATTGCAGATTCAATGACCGATATTATTACCGCTTAATGAGGATGATAGATGCGAAGACGAAAATACGAACAAGGAAAATATACTTGTAAAAATCCCGGAAAATATTTTGGTAAACATACACCGCATTATCGAAGTAGTTGGGAATTAGTTTTTATGAGAATGTGTGATGGTCATCCAAGTGTTATAGGTTGGGCAAGTGAAGGTCATTCAATTCCGTATAGGAATCCCTTTACAGGAAAACATACTGTTTATGTACCAGATTTTATGATTGTTTATCAAAACAAAAAAGGTCAAAAACGTATGGAAATGGTTGAAATAAAACCAAGTACACAATCAAGTCTTACTGAAGCAAAGTCAAGAACTGATAAGGCGGCGGTTGCATTAAATCATGCTAAATGGACAGCCGCAAGTGAATGGTGCAAACGTAAAGGAATTAATTTTCGTATTGTAACAGAAAAAGAAATATTTAATAATTACGGCAGAAGCAAACGATGACTAAAAAATTAGAAGATTTATTTGATTTAGCAGATCCTGTAGAAGCAGAAGAGTTCTACGAATCACGTGATAAAAAAGCAACTCCAGTTATTGAAGATGTTGCTCCTATGCCTGTTGTTGAAGAACAGCAAGTCATAGCAGAAGCCCCAGTAACAAATGTTGTTGATATGAGCGATCGCATTAACACATCATTAACTCACGTTGATGATATACACTCAAGTGATCCAGATATGGATAGATATGCTGATAAAGCAGAAAAAGCATTTGAAGATTTAATGGATTTAGGGTTTAATGTAGAAGATCGCAATGCAGGAAAGATATTTGAAGCCGCATCTAGTGTATTAAAGACAGCAGTAGATGCAAAAAATGCTAAAGCAGATAGAAAATTAAAAGCAATCGAAATGCAACTTAAAAAGATGCGTTTGGATCAAAACATACACAAAATGCCTAAAGTAATAGAACAAGACGCTGAATATGTTGTTTCAGATAGAAATAGTATGTTGAGTGCTTTATCTCAAAATAAAGATAAATAAAATAAACTAGAAATCCAAGGATAATATTATGGAATATGCCAATTCTGCACAACAACTTCGAGCTTATGCTGATCTTTTAACAGATCAAAAGCCTGTCGAAGAGTCAACTGAAGAAGTATCCGATCAAGCAATTCAAGAGGATGCAACTGAGGAAGTTAAAGAAGAAGCAACTGAAGATGAAGAAACCGTTGCCGAAGCAAAAGACGATGATGACGACAAAGAAGAAGTTGAAGAAGCAAAAGAAGAAGAAGTAGACGAAGACGACGAGCAAGTCGATGAAGGCGAGCAAATCGAGGAAACTACAGACACACCAGCACCACAAACTACACAAGATTTATTACGTAGTTATGCTAATATGGTTGCTGAAGCACAGAAAAAAGACAAAGAAGAAGACGAAGTTCGCGAAGAAAAAGACGAGGAATAATATGAAACGTTTAAATGAATACTTAACCGAATCTAAGAAACAATACGACTTACGTATTAAGATGGCCATCCCTTTGGGAGAAACACTTGACTCCGCAATTGATGATAAGATGGATGTATTCTTAAAGCGATATTCCCCTGATAGCATTTCTTCCGCAAGAAAATTAATGACGCAAACCAACCCATTAGAGTTTGCTAACCAAGGTACTGCTATAGATGTTTATATTGTGGATGCAAAATTAAATTTACCTATTGCACCACACATATTACAACAACAACTAGTAGAATATCTTAGCATTCCAGAATATAAATTAAAAGTTAGAAATTTGGCAGATCCGCTCAATGAGCTTGATGAACCTGAGGACGAAAGTCCTAAAGAGGCCATTATGGGAACTGATTATTCAGGAGACGAGGCAAAAAATAATGGCAGATATTATGGTGGCGAATATAATGTTGATTTTCTTAAAGGGTTAGAGAACAGGAAGTTCGAATATGCAAGTAGCGAGAGTTCGGCACCACAAATGGAGACCACAGAGGGCAATAAAACGAGCCCGTTGAGCGGTCAAAATTCTATACCTAATCCCAGCAAAATGTCTGGGGTAAACAAGCAGACAGCAAGGAAGTAACATGAAAGTTTCAGTTGAATTAGAAGATTTAGTTAGGTTAGCCGGTATGCAACATGCAGAACCAGCACCAATGCCTGCGCCAATGGCAGAACCAATGCCAGCAGACAGTGGATGCGGTGGCGAACCCCCGACTGGAACTGAAGACATGCGAGATATGCTTACCGTGCTGGCATCCCCAAAAGAAGCCGTTAAGGTAAAAGAACACGACTCAGATGATTTTGAAAATGCATCACCAGAATTTAGCGGAACACCAAATGACGCACATGGTGATATTGATGACATGTCATTTAGAGGGTTTGGAAAAACTCGCGGTGATTCAGAGTCTGATAACAAATACGGTGATAACCCACTCAATGAAGAAGAACTCATGACAGAGTGGAAAAAATTCAAAAAAAAAGACTAGATACGCCTGTTGACGAAGGCGGATGGAATATAGGTTTAGGAGATCTTAAATTAGGAAATCTCCTTGGAGGCCTTAATTTACATACTGATTCACAAGGTAATCGAAGATTAGGTGGTAATCTTAGTGCAAAGCCATTTGGAAAACATGGTCCGTCAATGAGCATTGGCACAGATGATTTAGGCCAATGGAGTAAAAAGAAGAAAAAAGTCCAACAAAGAAAACCTGTACAACAACCAGCACAAACCCGTAGAGGTACACAACCAACACAAACCCGTAGAGGTACACAACCATTACAAAAGTCTAGTAGAGAGTTACAAAAAACAAAAAACTACTCGCTTAAACCTGGAGATCCGGGCTATAAAAGTCCTCTCCGAAGACGCCAAGAAGCAAAACTTCGCAATCAATAGATATGTATGTTATTTGCTAAACCAAATTATCAACAATTATCAGACAAGTTTCAAGATAGACATCAAGTGCTGGCATACGACAATACAGAACAACCTAGAGTACAACCATTCGTTGACTTTATCAAGTTAATACCCAGTAAACAAAATTTTAGATTATATGATACTGTGATTGTAGATTGGAGATCACCTGATATAAAACGTTGGTTATTTGATGATGTTTTTATGGATGAACAGCCACTTAGATTTGGATCCGTATTTGCACCTATACACATATTATTCTTTGCTGATATGCAGAAAAAAGACCTTTTTTTAGAATTTGATGATGCTATGGGCGCGGAAACCCATGAATCGTTTAGTAGAGCAATACATCTAGATATCGGTGTAGCATTAGGTTCGATATGTGCCTTTGCATTATCCCAAGGATATGATCCGTCATTTTTGACATGTGCTAATGGTCCCGGAAGTCCAAATCAACTAGTTTCAAATACACATAAAAATAAATTTATTTGTTCTATTCTTATTGGTAAGGGAATAATAAAAACAGATGATGTTTCTCCAGGTAACTGGAATCATGCCGCATTGACACTTCAAGAAAGTAAAGAAAAATTGTTTATGCCTGACCTCTGGAAAATAGATAACGAACATCAGCCGTTTTTTGACGAAAAAAAATTACTATGGTTTAACGGCGACAAATATATGGAAAATCATGTAGAGTGTTATGCAGATACTGGACGAAGTATTAGTTAAAAAACCCCATAAGTCTCAAAAATGGTCGCAAGAACAAATTGATGAACTTGGTCTTGCCATGGAGGATCCGATACATTTCATTCAAAATTATGCTTATATACAACATCCTGTAAAAGGTAAAGTTAGTTTTGATTTATTTGAATATCAAAAAGGGTTAATCGAAACATACGATAATTACAGATATGCGATTGCAATGCTTCCTAGACAAACAGGAAAGTCTACCGCGGCCGCGGCATACTTGTTATGGTATGCAATGTTTAAACCTGATACTACAATATTAATTGCGGCACACAAATATGCAGGTGCCCAAGAAATAATGCAACGATTACGTTATATATATGAAACATTACCAGAATGGATTAAAGCAGGTTGTACAAGTTATAATAGAGGAAGTATAGAATTTGACAATGGTAGTAGAATTGTAGCACAAGCAACAACAGAGAATACTGGTAGAGGTATGAGTTTAACACTTGTATACTTAGACGAGTTTGCATTTGTTCCTCCGAGAGTAGCAGAAGAATTTTGGACATCACTATCACCTACATTAGCAACAGGCGGTAAATGTATTATTACTAGCACACCTAATCAAGACAATGATCAGTTTGCACAAATATGGAAATCAGCAGTTGATAATGTTGATGATTTTGGTAATGAGCAAGAATTGGGTAAAAACGGATTTAGGGCATTTAGATCACGTTGGCAAGATCATCCTGATCGTGATGAAAAATGGGCAAGCGAGGAACGTGGAAAAATAGGTGACGAACGTTTTAGACGAGAACACGAATGTGAATTTATTACTGCTGACGAGACACTTATAGCACCGCTAAAACTTGTATTATTAGAAGAACACCTTCCGATTCGCACAGAAGGACAAGTTCGTTGGTATCAAGAAATTAATAAAAATTCTACATATTGTGTAGGATTAGATCCTTCAATGGGTACAGGAAGTGATTATGCGGCTATACAAGTTTTTAGTTTACCTAAATTTTCACAAGTAGCAGAATGGAAACACAATAAAACAGATGTACGTAATCAGATGCTTATACTTCAAAGTATACTAGAAGAAATACAAAATAAAGTACAAAACGAAGAAAACATATATTATAGTATTGAAAATAACGGAATAGGTAAAGCATCATTAATGGCATATGAAGAATTAGGTCCTGTTAATTTTTATGGTAATTTAGTAAATGAACCAAAAACTAAAGGACAAACATTTACTAGAGGAATGGTTACCACACATAAAAACAAATTAGAAGCATGTTCTAAGTTAAAATACTTTGTAGAAGAGAAAAAAGTACAAATATATAGTAGAAATTTAATACAAGAACTTAAAACATTTATTGCAAGAGGTAGATCGTATGCGGCAAAAGACGGAGCTCATGATGATTTAGTAATGGCCGCCGTATTATGTATACGAATTGTACAACTAATTACAAAGCACGATAAAGAAGCATTCGAAGAATTAGTCGATCCTTTGGGCGATGATCCGATGGATATGCCAATGCCAATCGGCATTCTTTGATAAATATCATAAAGGGTTGTGATTTATGGCTGTTGATACAGGAACTATAGGCGAAAATATATTTGCGATACTCAAGGGGTATGGATATACTATTCGCATGTTTGATGATATTGGAAAAAAAGTTATAACGCCCAATGATGCTAGGCGGTTTTTTCTAACAGATGCAAATATAGTTGTAACATGCTCCGATGAAGAAATTAAAGTACATTTAGGTAAAAGTATTACCTTTGAGGAAGCAACAGATACTATCGACACTATAAAACAATTAGCAAAAAAGTATATGATGGATTTTAATATTAAAAAATTCGGTCATACATTACAACCAAAAGATTACGTTTTTGATTTAACAAAGGAAGCAGACATGAACAGTATACAAGAGAGTGCATTCTCTAAAACATATGGTTCTTCAAAATCGTCATATCAGGATGTAGGTAATACTAGATTAGTAGTAAGACATGCCGCACCTGTTAATGAAGAACAACGAGGCAGTAGAGCCCGCAATATAAAATCCATTTATATTGAAAATGCCGATGGCGAACGATTTAAATTTCCTAGCAAAAATTTATTACCCGCTAGAGCAATGGCAAGACACATTGCAAATAAAGGAACACCGTTTGATGATGGTGGTAAAGGTATAATTGGACTTGACGAAGAACTAGGACAATTAAAGAATTTTGTTAGATATACTCGGCGAAATTTTAATGAAAACGATAGTGTAAGTGGATTGCACGAATTAGCAATTATGCGTGTTAATAATATTAAAGAAAATCTTACCAAAATTAAAAGTTCACGATCTTACAATGAAGCAATCCAGCGTGTTAATAACGAACAAATTAAAAATGAAGAAGTTGAAGGCGAGCTACAAGAAGTTCTAACCAAACATACTTTTGATGAGAGTATTGCAGGTGTGCTTCCTTACCTTGCTACTCTTGTTTCTGAAGGTACAATTATAGAACGTCTTGAATTAGCACTTCTTGAAGGTAAAATTGAACTTGGATTATTTGAAGATGACGATATAAACAATCCTAGTAACTTTGAGTTTGATAGTGTTACATTAAAAAACCAACATTGGTTAACATATGTTGGTGAGAAAGCAATAAACTCAAACGTTAGTGCATTAGTTACAGAAATAGCAGAAGGGTTTAATGACATGGAAGTAGGCGATAGAAATAAAGCACTTCGTATGGTTAAAGCAAATATTACTTTTGAAAACCAAGAAAAACCAGATGTAACAGAAGTTATTGAAGAAAGTTTAAATCAGCAATTAAGCAAGTACACAAGTAACGATATCTTTTTTAACGAAGGCATAGAAGGAAAATATGTACCAGCCTGGCGTCGAGACGCTAAAGAAAAAGGCGAACTTAGAACCGATAACGAAACAAGTGGTGAATGGGCAGGTGATACATATATTGCTGGATCCGAAACAGAAGAAAAACCTAAAGGTAAAAAAGTTAAAGCAAAAGAAGATGTTGAGAATACAAGGTTATTACAATTAGCAGGAGTGTACAAATGATACCAATAATTAAAACTGAAAATGATTTACGAAAATTAGCAGGACTTGCACTTAGAGAAACAAGTGTTCAGTTAGATGATATTGTAGACAAACATGCAGATGCAATGGCATCTGTAATGAATGGCGAAACTAGTTTATATGATCATCAAGAATTTTATGATGAGCTATATGATTACTTTCTTAACTCAGGTGAAATGCCATATGGTATTGCTAAAGCAAGAGATGGTGATCCTGATCAATGGATTGAAGAATATCTACAAGATGAATATGGTTCACAAGGATTTACTGAGCCAATGGATGGCGATTTTGATTCTGCTATGGCTTCTGCAGGACACGGCACAGATGAAGATTATGGTTCCTATGAGGAAAGTGCTGAACCATGCCCGGAACCAAAGGCTAAAAAAATGCCAAAAGATTGGTTTAAAAAACACGGTAAAAAAGTTGGTGGCTTTAAGGGCGAATCAACAAGACGTGAATCAATGAATCATTTTGCTGAGGTTGTTGCAAATGGTAATAAATCAGTACAAGTGCTTACCGAAGATGATGCAAAAACAAATAAACAAGTAGTTACTGAAAGTGTAAAAAAGAAACCAACAACCCTTAAAGAATATATTGAGCAAATAGACGAATCTTTTTGGGTAGCAGGCCAAAAAAAGAAACGGTCGGGGGCGCCTGCACACAAATATCCCAAGAAGAGCAAGCCGCTCAAGCCCTTTAAAACAAAAGGTGGACCAAAACATAAACCAACTGCAAACGTTGCACTAGCAGGTGGAGGCACAACAGGACCAGGGGGCAGGGGAACTTCACCATGAAAATACAAGAAATAATCGACGAATCTTTATGGGTCGGTGGCCCGCACCACACACAAACAAAAGGCGGAAAAACGAAGTTTGTAAAACGAGCGAGGAAGCCGCTCAAGCCCTTTAAAACAAGAGGTGGACCAAAACATAAACCAACTGCAAATGTATCATTAGCAGGCGGAGGCACAACAGGAACTTCACCATGAAAATACAAGAAATAATCGACGAGTCGGTATGGCTCGGCGGCGACATTGACAGAAGTGATCTCGATAAGAGAAAAGGCAAACATAGAAGAAGAAAAAAGAAAAAAAAGCAGACGACAAAAGCAGGGAAGATTGGAAACATAGCAAAATCCCCATCCTCGTCCCCGGCCCCAAAGAAATCATTAAGTCCAAAAACAGGACCTACAATAAGTGGAGCACTAGCAGGCGGCGGGTTATCAGCATGAAAGTAGCGGATATAGGAGTATCCGTAATAAATAGTGTTGTAATAAGAGGTTGACTTTAATACAAGCTCTATGTTATAATAGTTTATGAATGCAAATAGCAATCATGATCCAGGCAATTAACGGCAAATATAGGAGAATTACTATGCCTACCTTAGCAGAAATCAGATCTAAGTTGATCGAAAAAGAATCAAGATCCGGTGGTAACTTTACTACCGACAATGCAATATATCCCTTTTGGAATATCCCAGAAAACACAACCGCAACATTAAGATTTTTACCTGATAATGATGCAGAGAATACCTTCTTTTGGCAAGAACGCCAAATGATTAAGATTCCATTTCCGGGAGTTAAAGGCCAAGACGAGACCCGAAATATTTTAGTACAAGTACCTTGTGTAGAGATGTGGGGAAAAGAATGCCCAGTCCACGCAGAAATTCGTCCTTGGTTTAAAGACCCGTCCTTAGAGAACGAAGCTCGTAAGTATTGGAAAAAGCGGTCTTATATCTTTCAAGGATTTGTAGTAGAAAATCCACTTAAAGACGACGAAACTCCAGAAAATCCAATTCGTAGATTTATTATTAATCCGTCAATTTACAAAATTATATCGGCGGCATTAATGGATCCTGACTTTCCAGAGATTCCAACCGATTACGAAAATGGTACAGATTTTAAACTTACCAAGACCCAAAAAGGTCAGTATGCAGATTATTCAACATCTAATTGGGCTCGTAAAGAAAGAGCATTAAACGAGTTTGAAAGAACCGCAGTTGAATCAAACGGACTGCATACACTTAACGATTTTATGCCAAAGCAACCAAACGATGATGAAGTTAAAGCAATTTTTGAAATGTTTGAGGCTTCGGTAGCCGGCGATTTATATGA
>Ga0098044_1000900_pt1 | contig 15598 bp, 5 predicted proteins | sample 10_taG_FD_75053 | JGI IMG/M metagenome (GOLD analysis project Ga0098044, IMG submission 75053) | Marine viral communities from the Subarctic Pacific Ocean - 10_ETSP_OMZ_AT15264 metaG | ecosystem: Environmental > Aquatic > Marine > Oceanic | place: Pacific Ocean | collected 2015-01-16 | reverse complement strand
CAACCGAGTAGAAAGAGAGATTGTAAATATCTTTAAAGAATCTAACTGGGAAGCTGAACGCGCTTGGGGATCTAATGGCAGAGCTATGGGTGAACATGAAGAAGTTGACTGTAAGATAGAAGAATATACAGTCCAGGCTAAACGTAGAAAGTCTATTGCCAAGTTCTTAAAGTGCGAACACACAGATATAGTTGCATTCAGAGAGGATCGTGGAGATACATATGCTCTAATGCCAATGGAAATATTTTTAACCTTATTGAAAAAGCTGAAAGGCTAAAAATGGATAACAAGCAAATATTAAAAGAAATTAACGACTTAAATGTAAATGATATGAAAAAATTATTTCATTCATACTTAGTAAAAACAGCACAAAATATACAGGATGCTAAAACTTCATTAGAAGTACTGCATCATGCTACAAATTTGAATACTGTTTTATGCAAAGATATAGATAAGTTTGTTAATTAATCCTCATAGAAAGAAGGGGGGAATGTATTCCCCATATATTCCCCTCTTTAACTATACTCTTAGATAAGCATCAATACTCTTGACAGCTGCTGCATAAGAAGGAGACATTTGTTTCAAAATACGTTCTTCTTTTCTTCTTTCTGACCTTGAAATATAAGTTTTAGTTCCAGTAGCTTTTCTAATCCACTTCATAAACTTATCTGACATTTCTTGCTGTTCTGAATTTGCAAATAATCCAGTTTCAGTAAGAAAAGCCTTCCAATAATTTTTATTCAATAAAGATTCTCTTGTATGAAACCATGATCTGGCTGCTTGCAAATTAACAAGTCTAGTCAATCTATAATTTCTATCCATATCTCCTAAATTTTCTACTGGAGATATATCATTTGTTATTCCAAGAATTGCTAGTCTATGAGAATGATCAATTTTCATAACATTAAATGTTTCTAATGCTTCTATTAATGCTCCAAAAGTAGGACCTAATTCTGCTAATTCCCCTTTACCAAATAAAGCTTGTTCTGCTTTTTTCTTACCTTCAGCAGTTGATCTATCTGCAGTCCAGTAATCAAAATATCCTTTTAACCATTGATAAGTATCATTTTGAAATAAATTAGTAAGTCCAAGACCAAAAGCTGCAGTCAAACCACCTGAAATAGAATATGCTAAACCAAGTCTATATAACCTTAGTGCTTCATATTCAGCAAGACCACCAGATTTTATTCTTCTTAAACCTGCTTTTATCCATTTATACTGCATATCTATATTAGAAAATCTATATTGCTTGAATTGTCCTATAACTGAGCCTACTGGTCCTTTTATAATATCAGGTTTTTGTAATTGTGAATATTCATAATGTATATCTACAACTTCATTATAAGCTAACTCGCCAGCAGCTTTATCTATCCAACTTCTACGCTCCTTATCAGTAGCATTTTTTCTCCCCATCTCTTGGGATATAAACCAATTTGGCAATTCAGATAAATTTTTATGAGCAAGACCATAAGCAGTAGTAAAAGCATGATTTCTTATCGTATTTTCTACCCTTTTATGCATATATGCACCTACATCAGCAACTTTATCTAATGTTCTTAATGTTTTGTCAAATAATGTTTCATTAACAATCATTACTTTACCATTTATTTCAGCCATACCAGGAGGAAGAGCATTACTTTCCTTGGTTCCTCTAGTAGCAGCTGCAGTATGATAAGTACTGGTAAGAGATTTAATAAATGTATCATCAGTTTTCCAAAACAATCCATGTCTCTCAATAGCATCTGTCATAGCATTTTGGAGTTCTTTATTGCCTTCTATATATGATCTTGCTTCTCGTGGTGCACGAACTCCTAAATCAATATATTCAAAGAATTTTTGAGTATAATTTCTCAAAGGACTTCTGACATTATAAGCCATAGTTCTAAGAAATCCTAATGTAGTAGCAAAAGATGATAACCTTCTTGATCTGTTCTGTGCTTGATTATCTGTAACCAAAGCTTCTTCAGCAATATTATTTAATGTAGCCATAGCTTCATCAACAAACTTTATTACTTGATCTTTTTCAATAGGATTATTGCTTTGAGCAAACTTTTTACTTGTAATAAGCTTATCAAAAGCATCTGCCAATACAGTTTCTACTGATCGCTTATAATTATATCTTGTAATATCCTGCGTATACTGAGAAATAAAGAATAAAGGATTTCTGGAATAATATTCTTCTGGAACTTCTCCTTTAGATTTTAATCTTTCAATAAAGCTCATATCACTAATTAGAACTAAATCTTTAAACTTTTCAGATGCTGTTTGATTCATACTCGGTCTATCAGCTTCCATCCAATCATGAAAAACATCAAGATGCTTTATAATAGTAAGAACATTATGAGGCATATAACCTTTACGAAGGTATCTTTTTTCAACACCTTCCCCCATAAATTTAATCTCACTTCCATCTAAATCGTATCTCTTGTCACCAGAAGATTGATCAGTAAATTCAAGCTTTTTAATTAAATTTTCTATCACATCAAGATGTTTTTGAAGACCTCTTGCATGATTTTCTCTCAAATCCATTCTTTTAGCAAAATCTTTTTCAAGTCTTAAAGCATTGATTGCAACCATTCCTAAATCTTTTCTTGTTACAATCCATGCATCCTGAATACTTTTTGCCAATCCTATTTCAGTAGCACTCCAAGGCACATCTTTACCATCAGGAGTCGATTTTCTTAAACTTTCAGGATTAATACCTTCTAATACATCTACAATGCCATAATATAGGTCACCAGCAGCCTTTCTTCCTCTTATGTTACCTTTGGTACCTAATTCCTCTTGAAGCCGATTATAATATGATTCTACAATCTTTGGATCATTTTCAGACATTATAAGAGATTCTAGTCTTGCTACATTTTTTGTATCTACATTAAAATGATCTTTACCTGCTAAAGTTGTTAAATCAGCATGTATCTTGCCTAACTGAATTTGAGCATTACCTTTATGCCTTCTCTCATAAGATATTATATGATTTAGTTTACGGGCAGTCCCTTCACCACCTGGAAGTATATTAAGTTTTTGAGGCAACAACTTCCATGAATGAAATGCAGTTTCATAACCTTTTTCTATAGATTTAGACCATCCTTTCATATAAGATTTAAATACTCTTATATCACTCATAGTAGGTTGATGCAATTCAAGATTCTTTCCAGTTGCCTGCTGCCATCTGTTTTTTAACTCTTCTGCATCATTATGCCATCCAAACTTTTTCATTGTTGGATTTTCTTTATATGACTCTTTCACTACATTTTCAAGTTCGGTAAATGTATCAGTCAACTCCTTTTCACTAAGATTAGGATTTAATTTTTTGGGATTATTGCAAAATATCCAATTACCTGATATAGGCATTATAACTCCAAGGTTTCAAAATTTTATATGTAGGGTAGGGCGACTTTCTTACAAAAAACCGAAAATTTGGTATATATGAGATAAATTTTTCGTTATTTTTCATTCTGGGCATTGAAATCTTCTTTCCTTTAGCTTGGTAAACAATTGATCTACAGTTTGTTTAGGTAAACTTCCTTTAGCTCCTGGTTTCCTTACTAACACAGGATTAGAACTGCCAGCCTCCCCTGCAACAAACATATTCATAGAACCTCTCGGACCAATAATTTTCTTTGACATCCTTGCCATATCAAAAGGAGTGATAAGCCTATCACCATTTATAAACTGATTAATCATAGTTATAGCATTATTAAACTCATGTTCTTGACCTTGAACTACATTCTCAGGTCTTAAAACATTTCTGTCAATATCAATAAGCCTTTTACTAAGATTTGATAAATAAGAAGCAGTTCTTGTATAAGGTATATCAACAGCAGCATAAGGATCAGATAACCCATAGTGTGAAAGAGCAGCTTTTCTTGAAAGTTCTTTAATAAGAGCATCTGCTTCTATTGATGTCATGGCATTATCTCTGGAAAAAGATTGTTGTTCTTTTACATCGGTAAGATAACTGTAAACAGTTTTAGATATTTTCTCATTCTCAACAAGCTTGAAATCATATGAAAATTTTCCATTTCTTTCCCTAACAACATAAGTATTCTGATCCATTTCAGGAGTCATCAGCTTAAATATAAGTGCCCTTCTTGATAGTGGATCAGAAATTCCATACCTATTTCCAATATCATTTAGAAAATGGTGTAGTAATGCTTTTCTATCAACAGATAACCTCTGACCATCCCTATGCTGACCCCATTGTCTTCCTACTATACTATACTGAGATGTAAAATCCATGTAAGCAGGAATTATTTGTCCTTTATACTGCATCTGATTCATAGATACCATTTTACCATTTCCTGTAACCATTTCCAGCATTGGCTTACCGTAGGCAATCCACTTTTCTCTTAATCTATCCTGTCTTTTAGGTGGATTAAACTCAAAATTCTTTCCTCCTCTTACTATTATATCACCTGGTGAAATCTCTACCTGATTTACCTCACCTTCACGTATTACTTGTTTTATCTTTTTACCTTTACTATTCCATACTACCCAATCCTGACCAAAAGCAGATACTGTACCTTCTTTTCTACCATTTTTAAAACTAAATACATTTTCAAGTCTCTCTACTGCCATCTTAGAACTGACCAACATTTCCAATTCTTTCTTAAGACCAGCATAATATTCAACTCTTCTTGCAGCCCTGTCTATATCATAAGAATTAGAATACTGACTTGCTTTTAATTGTGCAAGTTCTCCAGTTAAGCTACTTAATTTATCTGAAATAATAGAAAGTTTAGCTACATGTCCTTCATTTTTAACCATTCTAAAAATTTCACTGCTTACATTCCTGGTAAAAGTTAATTTATCTCCTTTTTCTAATGTGTCATTCTCTCCTCGCAATATAAGTTCTTCTACATCAGTTATTCTATTTCCACCATGCCTTTTAATTTTTAAACCAGTATCATATGCTCCTGATAACGAGTTCATTGCCATATCAAATGGATTTCTACTTGTAGTCTCTAAGAAATGTTTTAATGTATTTTTACCTTGAGATAAATCCAGTTTTATCATATCAGTTATATCTATTTCTTTATATCTTCCACTTGCATCTTTATCAAATCTTGTATCATATGAACCTTTTATATCAGACCATCCACGATGTACATCTTTTAAAGTAATCTTACTTTTAATATCTGCCTGGGTAAGCTCACCCCTATTGTATGATAAATATCTATTTAAAGGACTAATAATTTGATTATATAATGTTTGTGCTAATAAATCTCCACCTACAGCTCCATTTATTACGTCTTGGTTAATATGTTTATTTTTTCCTTCAGCTACAAAGTTAAATAAACCTTTAAATCCACTTACTCTTTCTCCTTTAACTATATTTTCAGTCCCAAAAAGAATATCTCTGACAAATTTATCTATTCCACGAGCAAAATTCTGATCCACCCTTACATCTACAACATCTTTATAGTTATCTAAGAAATGTTTTACTGCTTTAGATATATCTCCTACTACCCCAACATAATCTTTCCTGCTTTTCATATCTATTCTAACCTGCTTATTGTCTATTCTTAATGTACCTAAAGTGCCTCCTTCCCCTAATGCATTACTAAGATAGCTAGCTATTTGATGCAGTTTAACAAATCTTCCTCGCAAAGCACTGGTATTATTAGTATCCAGAAACCATTCTCTTATACCAGCTTGATCACCTATAACATTATGAAGTTGTTTAATAATTAAATCTGCATACACTATAGGATCATTTGTTACTTTAGATCCTGCCATTGTAGCAACTTCTTTAATAAAATCTTTAGGAGCTGTAGCATAAACATTTGACTTATCAAAATCATGATCAGCATCCTGTCTTAAAACATCTAAAGCATTCTGCCTTGTGCTATTACCTTGCCTTTCATCATAATGCTGCCACCGCTCAACTCTCTCTCCTCTAGGTTCAGTTCCTCTTATATATATTTCTTTATGATCGCCACCTCTATGCCTTAATATATAATGATCTCCATGTCTAACAATTGTATCCGCAAACCTTGTACCTCCACCCAAACCTGATTTAATTGCTGCTAACTGAGCTTTAGCTTGAGCAAGATCATCTACTACCCATATATCAACAAGATCACCAGTTTTATCTTTACGAGTAGGATGTTCATACATATCAACTAAGACATCATATATAACTTTACCTTCTTTTATATATGGTTCACCTTTTACTCTTAATTTATCAGGTATTAATTGTTCTCTAACTTCTGTTCCAACAGATTCTCTATGAACTTTATTTATTATAACATCATAAGCATTGCGAGGCTGTCTGACATTTAAAATTCCCATCCACATATTATCAGTAGCAGCCAGTTTGTTTAACATCATATCATTAGTAAGACCCTCAGATGCCCAAAACTCTCTTAACCCATCTATATCACGTTCAATAGCTCTATATACATCTCTATTAAATCTTACTTGTTCAGGAGCTAGTTTTTTCACATCACGATTAACTACATCTATAAATTTTCCTTCCTTTGTTAGCTCTAAACCTTCTACTATAGCAACAAATTCACCTTTCTTCTCACCTGGTATAACCACAAATTCAGATCTACTAATATTATCTGTTTCAGTCGTGACTTTTCCATCTGCACCAGTTATTTCTTTTGTTTCACTTGTTAATGGATTATGAATCTTATGTCTTGCTATAAAAAATCCTGTAACAGCTTTATTCCTATCCCCATTAGGAAATCTTTCAGTTGAAATGCCCATAGGTTTAAAAGGCATCTCTGCTATATCCCTATTTATCCCAAAACCACCGTATATCCGCTGTCTTCCTATATTGTTAGCATCATCATAGAGTAATGGCTGATCCACGTTTTTATCAGCCAAAAAGGGAGCCATAGGGCTATAAGAAGAATTACTAACCTCTCTGGTAGCAATCTTAGAACCTTGAAAGTACCTGCTGAATAGATTATCAACTACCATATCACCCATCCAATCACTCACAACTATACCCTGACTATCAAGGAAAGAATCTAAAGCTGTCCTTGCTGGATTTAAATTTCCTTCATCTCTTGACATTCTAGATAAACTTCTGGCTATAGCAGTAGCAGCTTCTGGAGAATTTTGTATATCTAAGAAAAACTTTTGAAATTCATTAGTATGTCTATCAATACCAGTCCAATCATTCAATCCGCTTCTGTTTGAATAATGTACTCCTGTATTAGCACCCACACTTCCTGAATGAGGTACTGATGCCTGAGTTAAATCATAATTAGACCAAGGTATTTCCTTTACTCCTATACCTTCATGAACTTGTCCATCAATAACTCTACGCCTTGCTCCTTCTAAAGTCCATTCAACCATTTGTTCCAGGCTTTCTGCTTTAGTACCTGCTCTAGAAGTAATGGGTTCAACATAATTTTCAGCTATAGCATCATAACCTTCCCTACTTATATTTATTTTATTACCAGACTTGAACTTAACTTCATCCAGACCTACTGATTCAAGAAGATTAGCTACCTTAGGATCATAAAAGAATGCAGTTTTATCATATGAAACAGTCATGCTTCCATCAGGATCTATAGAAATATGAACTCCCTTTGGTTTCATAGAACCTACATTAAATCCAACTATATCACCTTGCTCATTAAACTGAAGCAACTCTCTGTTAGGAGCAAATGTACCAAGCATTCTTAAAAAAGCAGACTTACTTAAAAAAGTAGGAGAATCTGTAACTTCTTTACTAATGCCATCAACAAACGATTCTACATTAGTTCTATCTATACCCCTCATTACATCTTCATCATATGAATCTAACCTATTCCTAAATCTGCCTATAACAGACATCTCTTCACCACCATCATTGATAGATATACTTCTCATATTTCTCAAAATACCATCTTCATTCAACATTCCCCTATATGATTCAGCAAATTGCCTAGCAACATCACTCCCTGTTTGCTGATAAACATTATCATAGAAATCAGTTAATGCACTATGATATCTGGGATCTAAAATTTTACCTTTACTAATGTCAGCAATTTTTCTTCTCTTCATGTAGTCAAGCTCTGTAACTCTAGGAATTGACTCAGCTATAATAGTATGAGGCATATTTAAAATATTCCAAGCTTGATTAATACCATCCTTTAATACTTCAATAGTTAAATCTGGGGTTCTGAATCTCTCTAAAAATGTATCTGCTGCATCTCTTCTTGCTTCACCATATAATAATCGTACAATATTAGATAATTCACCACCCTCTCTGTAAGCATTAGCAATAGAATTTCGAGCTAAATCCTTCCTTACTGCTATCTGTGTCTGATCATTAAAAATGACCCTAACCATTGGAACTTTCTCAGGAATTATTTGTTCTTCTAAACTTCTTTCTAATACCTGACGATGATATTCATTCCTTGCAGTCTTGGACTCTATACCTATACCACTTTCAAGCTGACTATCTACAGAAGACATCACATTTTTGTCAAGAACAACTAAATCTTTTGCTACATCTTCACCCTGCATTAAAAATTTCATATCTTTTTGCAGTTGATACCACCCCTCACTTGTACCAAAGAAAATATTCTTTAATCCTGTAAGACCACGACCATCACCTGCACCTTGAACAGGAAATGAAGTTTGATCAGCTATAAGCATTCCTCCATCATAGCCTCCAATATATTTAGCTCTGTTAATTTTATCAGAAAAAGCTTTAACTGAAACAAGCTGCCATGCCTCATTATATAACTGCTCTGGAGTAAGACGTTCAGGAACTACCCCATCATCAATATATCTTTGAGCTATTTTACTCTCTGCTTGAGTATATAAATTATTAACTGCAGTTATTATTCTCTCATTAGTTAAATCAGCAGAATTAGCAGTCCTTCCTCTTAATGCAGTATCAATAATTATTTCTTGATCTGTAGTACTAAGACCATAACGACCCTCAAATTCCTGCGGAGTAGTGTTCATTCTCAGTACATGTTCTCTTGAATATAGATCATACCCAGTATTTGCAATTTGGTCATTTACATAACTAGATATATTTTCAGAATTAAGAACTCGATTACCTGCCAAATCTCTTGCTTTATTAATTATATCTACTAACTGCTGTTGATATGATATATCAACTATACTACCCTCTTTTGTATCAATAACATCCTTCAGATCCATCTTCTGGAAACGCTCAAGAGTCTCTGTAAGTGATGCAAATTCACCTAACTTTATATCTATAAGAGCTTGATAATCACGAGTATCAATAAGATGTTTTATATCAGCTTGCAGTGTGCCCATCTCATAAGTAATTTTTTTAAGATTATCAGTTATAGCTAAATCATAACCAGCCATTTCTGAATAATCTCTCATATAAATATCTCTATCAGATGCTACTTTATCTATAAACTCTGATATTTTTATATAACCATTATTTAGATCTTTTATATGACCTGATTTAGAAAATTGTTCTGCAAGTACTAAAATATTTCTTACATTAGTTGCTCCACCAGCCTTTGATATAAGCTCAGTAACTGTATTTACATTGCTAGTAAAATTTATGGGACCAGTTGCAGCTTTCATTCCTTCCTGAAAATCAAAATAATACTTTTGTAGTCCATCTAAATTTTCTCCTTTAAGTTCAGGAGTATTCTTTAAAGTTTCAAATAAAGTTTGTGCATCAGGAATATTTATTTGCTTTTCTCTTCTCTGAACCAAGCCTCCATATTTAGCTATATCACCAACACTTGTACCGCTAGGAGCAACTGAGCCATTCATCATAACTATTAAACTTTGTTTTAACTGATTCTCTCTATGTGAACTCTGTATCTCAAGTGTATTAACCATATGATCAACAGATCTATTCAGCAACATTTGATATGTAGCTTCACCTTCTCTAGTGTTGGTAAAAACATCACCAAAACTTCTAAAAAATTTATCATAAGCAGTTTGAAGTGCTTCCAATGTGACAGGCTTTACCCCAGATGTATTTAAATTCTTATTACCAGTTAAAATATTGTGAACATTTTGAACTTTAGAATGAAAACTTGTAAGTGTATCCATCCTTTTTTGATCTGCTTCAGTCTTGGCTGGTTCCAATAACTCAACAAGATTACTTCTATTTAATTGAAGTTTATTTAATTCTTTATCTAACATTTCAAAATCTGTTTCAGATAAATTTGTAAAAAGCTTCTCCCTATCAACACTTGTAAACATCCTAAGAACATTATTTACATCTATTCTAGCTTTTGTCATTTTATAAGATGTCCACATGTTTTCATTATACATGAGTCCTTTATCATACACCATAGTATCTGAACCGAAACTACTTTCATTCAATAATGTTACATTGTCCTCATATGACTTTTCCAGTAACTTCAATTCATTAGGATTTAATCCTTTTTTTCTATCCCTTACTCTACCTTCTACAACAACTAGACCAGTAGCTTGCCCCTCCTTAACAAATTTTTCATAAGATGATTTTAAATGAGATAAAGTTTCAGATGGTCTTGCTCCCAATAACTTATTCATATAAGCACCATCAATTTCAGGTATCCTTAACACACCAGTATTAGCATCATAATCATATCTGACACCAATAGACTCATGAAAATCACGAATATTACCTAACTGAATAGTATAAAACCTTTCATTTGCAGTATGTCCAGCATTAAGTAGTGCATTTCTTAACCAAATTTCAGGATGATGTTTATTTTGTTTTATACCAGGTATCTCATTTATCCTGTTAACAAGATCTACTGCTTCTGAAGGAGTTACATGCCTCATTACATTTCCAATATCAGTTCCATTATTATCATAATGACCGATAACTTTCATTGCAATTTCTAGTTTAGCCTGCTCCTTAGGATTAGCCACAGTGTCTACAGCTTTTTCAAAAGCTGCATTTAGAGGCAAGGCATTCTCTATTACAGGAGCATCCTCAGAGGATACAAACTTATCTCTAAGAATATCATCTACTATCCTATACTCACCGCTATTAACCAGCTGTCTGCCTCTAAGCTCTACATAAGGTTCGTTGACATCTAATTTATTACCACGATCCCTATAGCCTATCATTTCAAGACCACTTCTAACAGCTTTTATCTTTTTAATATTAGCTGTATAGTACTGCTTCATTTCACCTGTTTCAATCAATCTTGATTGTTTTCCACTTGTAGTACCTTCTCCAAAAGTCCTGCCTGACTTTGCAAAAAGCATACCTACAATCATATTTGATACAATTTCAGATGTATCTGCACCAAAAGAACCTACAGGATCAAACTTGCCTGTCTGTTCATAATAATCATGCATTGCAGGAAGATTCATTGCAATAGCACCTGCTATCATTCTACCTGCAGATCCAGTAAGATCTTCCTTCATCTCATTGCCCATATATTTCAACCACTCATTAGAAAAACCCTTCCTAACTTTCTTAATCATAGAGATAGCTTGATCTTTTGTTAAGTTAGCTATCTCTTTACCAGCCAATTCCTGGGATAAAATATTGGTTCTTAAAGCACCCTCAGATACATCATCTATTAATTGTAATGTTGCACGTGCCTGCTCTGCTCCCATACTATCTGCAGGACGCCATGCTTTTCTCAAAGTATTAAGACCGCCTAATGCTTCTTTATGAAGTTTATTAGTTCTACCACCTTTTATAAATCTTGTAGGTGCAATTAAAGACATCCACAATCCAGAAGTAAAAGAATGCTTAACTAGCTCACCAAATCCTGAATTTAAATTTTCATATTCTTTTAATTCCTGTTCATTAAACTCAGCACCAATAAGTTTCCCACCTTTATGAGCTAAATTTTCAATAGTAGCTTGAGCACCATGATGTACAAAGCCTAAAGCAGCATCAGTAGACATAGCAGACAATAGTTTTCCTGTCTTACCAGTTAATGTCCACTCAGCACCCCTTCTAAAAGCTCCTGGTGCTACTCCTGGAGCTGTTTTAGCTGCCCATTGAGCACCCAGACCAACAACACCATCCATATAATTATGAAACTGATGTGTAGAATATTTCATAGCTGAAGAAATTAATTCATCTGAGAGCCTTAAAGCTTGTTCAGCACCTAAATCAGGCATCTCGGTAGTAAGCCTACGACTCATATCATCAACTGCTTTTGTATAAGCCTCCTGATTAAACTTCCATAACCTCTTATACCCAGGAGACTGAACTATTTTACTAGCTTCTCTCATAGCTTCAAGAGTGCCTCTTTCAAGACCCTCCATAGCTAAATCATCTACTTCACCTTTTAATAATTTTTCTCCATATTTTGCTAATGCTTCATTAGCTTTTTTCTCTCCAAACTTTTCAACAGCTTCATTACCTGCTTTACGTGCAATATGTGTAGCAACTCTTGGAGTAGAGAACCGACCAGTTCCAGTTGAGGCTGCCTGACTTAATAAACCTAATCCCTTACCAGTCCAGCTGAATGTTGCAAACATTCCCAGACCTTGACCAACTATAAATCCTGCTTTACCAGCCCCAGTTTGTTCCTCCCAAGGCTTATATGTACCTAAAGCAAGAGTTGATCGAACATCTTTACCAGTTTCAGTTAATGCTCCTACATCTAAAAGTCCCCAAGAAGCAGAAGATGTTCCTCCCCAAAGTAAATTACCTGCAAAATCCGTCAACCAACTACTGTCATCTTCATCATAAGTAGGCATAGGCAAATTGCCAGATTGCATTTTACGAATTTGGTCTAGATATCTTTGCTGCTCTTCTTCAGCTGTTAAATAAGTATTGCCATTACTCATTCAGATTTTGCCTTTGGTCTTATCCAGTGTTCATATCTATAAGGTGGTTTATCAAGACTTTCTCTTATATAATCAGAACCTAAGAATGGTTTTTGTTCCATCTCAATTCCTAAAAGAGAAAGAAGAGTATTTGCTAAATCTACTGGAGCACCAAGAGCACTTGAAATTGAATCTTTTGCATAATCTTCTGATAAAGCTTTCCCTATAAGTGGTTTTGCTTTTTCATAAGTTATACGTGTACTAGCCATAACAGCTTCTTGCCTTTTTAACTCTGCTTGCTTACCGTACATAATAGATCTTGAAAGTATATCTAAAGGGTATCCACTCTTTAAACCAGGAAGTGTAGATATATCTGAAGATAATGTAAGTTCTTCTTTTTCATCATATTCTCCTCCCATATATTTTTTAGGTGGACCTTGATAAGGAGGGGGATTATTTTCTTTCTGTTGTATTCTATATAAACGTAAAGCACTTATATTTTTTTTTACTTTTGCAGTACTATCATCATTACCATTCATATCAATCTCCTTACTCAGGGAACCATTCATCTTGTCCCATATCATAACCATAATTTTTCAGAACAGTTTCATCCCATATTGCAGCTGCATCTTTTTGTTCTTTTGTATATTTATCAGAAGATATAATGTCGGTTTCAAACCCACCTTCAATACCTATAGCCTGTTCAATATAGTTTTTCTTAAAAAATTCTTCTAATGATTCTCTTACTTGATGCTCCATTTGCAAATTTATACCTAATATAGACATTATATCTTCTCTATAATTTTCAGCAATCTCTCCTCCAACACCACCTGCTTTTTGATAATCTTTATATTTTTTATATGCCATTGCAATAAGTTCATCTCTCTCATTATAATAACGAACACTTACACCTCTTCCTATCTCAGTTGATTTAGGGGGCATCATAGTTGACATATTTTGTTTAAATATCATATCTCCAAAATCAATCATTTCCATCGTTTTCATTACTTTTTTATCATCTTCAATCAAATTTAAATATTTTTCCATCATTCCAGCTCCATCAAGCCTATGTAGTTCTTCTCTAGTTATATTTAATTCTGGTGCAGATGCTGGATTAAATAATAATCCAAACCTAAGTTGTTCAGCATTTACTTGTATGCCAGCTCTTTTTCTTTTATCATCATCACTACTAAATTGTTCAGTCCAAGCTTGTGTTGCAAACATCATTCTAGGTCCTGCTAAACCTATTTGAGTACCATACCAATCTGCTCTTTTTTGATTTTCATTTATTAAAGCTTCTTCCTGTTTTTTTGATTCAGTTTTTGGAAGATCTTTTTTACCTGTCTTGTATGCATGCAATTCTTCTGCCATTGCAAATTGTTTTCTATCCATCTTCCTTTTTTCATCTGCAAAGTCTAGTCTTTGTTTCTCATATACACGCTTTTTCTCTTCCCAGGCTTGAGCTTCCAATTGCTTTTGAAAACCTTCAAGTAAACCAGGAGCAGGTTTTTGCTCTTTAACATATTCTCGAAGATACTCAGGTATATTTGCTTGTGGATAATATCTCTTTCTGTATGCTGCCTCACTAATATCTCCTGGGTCCCACTTTTCTGCAAGATCACCAGTACCTGTCTTATAAGTAGTACCAATACCCTCAGTAAAAAAAGATTTAGCTTTAGCAAGCTTAGACAGTTTCTGTACTGATTCAAGTATTCCAGGATTTAATAATTCAATTTGCTTTTCAACTGCAGCTATCTGTTCTTGAGTATTCTTAAAAGGTTCATCGTATAAATCAGCAGTTATTACAGGAACACCACCTGTCTTACCAGTCTGATAGAGATCATCTAAATTACCAGCATCTTTTATATAATCGGATAATTGAGCTTGTTTTTCTAAATAAGCAACTTCATACCTATCTCTTCTACTTGTTAGATCACTTAAATGTTTTAAAGCTAAAGAAATTCTATTCTGTTCTTCTTTTGTTTTTTTATTAATTTGGCTTGCAGCAATCTGCGTACCTATTTGATTCAGCCTATTTCTAAATGTACTTATATTATGTAATTGAGGCTGTCTAACTTTTTGTAATTGTGCCATAGCTTCTACTTATTATGAACAAGATATCCTTCAGCAAAATAATTATGAGTTCCGTCAACTTCAATATTATAAACATCTAAACTCTTATCTACTACATCAATACTCTTAACTTTATGCTCTACTCCATCTATATGAAGTATCTTATCACCTATTAATAATTTCCCAGCTTCTTTCCATTCTCCATTAGAATAGAATGGATGATTAGGAGTAGTCTTAAGTATATCATTTATGACAATATATCCATCAGGATTCTTATGTTTAAATGTCTTTGTGACTTTAGACTTCTTTAATTTATTTTTCTTTAAGTCAAATGTCATAACTATATCACCGCTATTAACAGATTCTATAATCTTAGGACCATTAATAGTTATTATACGAGTATCACCAGTAAAACATAATGTCTGATAAATATTTAATGATTCTCCTTCTGAACCTACAGTATACCAGCCTTCAGACTCATTCCAATACCAAGTACGATTTGGATCTGTACTATCAGGATACCCCTGTCCAGGTACAGGTTGTGTATCTCCAGCATTAACTCCTGGCGGTACCCCCGACTGCCAAGGTTGATCTGTTGTCTGCTCTACATCCCATATATCATCCTGCATTAATGTAGTAGCTAAATCTTTTTGTCTTTGTTCCCAAGCAGATCTAGTACCAAATATATCACGTTCTAAGCCTTGATATATATCTGTCCTTGCTTGCTCAAATCCTAATTGACCAGTTTCTAAAGCCTGTTCATATCCTAACTGACCTCTACCTATACCTCGCTTTAATCCCATAGTGGCTCCAGATATAGCTTGTTCATAAGCCGATT
>Ga0098044_1000898_pt1 | contig 15606 bp, 17 predicted proteins | sample 10_taG_FD_75053 | JGI IMG/M metagenome (GOLD analysis project Ga0098044, IMG submission 75053) | Marine viral communities from the Subarctic Pacific Ocean - 10_ETSP_OMZ_AT15264 metaG | ecosystem: Environmental > Aquatic > Marine > Oceanic | place: Pacific Ocean | collected 2015-01-16 | reverse complement strand
ATCTCCTATGGGCGCACGTAATAACCAAGATCCACCAGCGTTTAAGAATCCAACATGAGAAGAACTAGCATAAACCCATCCTCTATCTGTTCCTTGGTTTGTACGCATCCCGATTCCACATGCACTAGAACTAGTACTTTGATTTATCCAACCTTGCCAAGTACTTGCTCCACCATTGAAGAAATGACTACCACCAGCCGCATAAAGGCCCTGACTATTTCCAACTCTTATCCAATCATCAAGATATAAATATCCATTGCTTCCACTCACTAAAACTTTATTATCACCACCACTTTGTGAAGTAGCAAAGCCATCAACGGTATCTGCATCTAATCCTGATCCAGACCCGTCATTACCTTCGTGCCAAATCTTGTAATTTGTACTACTCCAGCCGTCAGTTGTAAAACGTATATCATCTAACAGGCGAAGCCCTGCACCATCTTCTGAATTTCTTAATTCAAGAAAACCACCTGTGCTCCATTGGATCCAAGCTTTACTTGTTGATCCTTCTTTGAATAAAATATAAGGATCATTAGAACCAGAAATTACAAGACCTTCATTACCAGAAGAATGTATTTCTACGCCATTAGTAGTTGTCGCAAGACGTAAATTCCCTTGATAATCAAGCTCTACTGCACCTGCTTCAGTAAACTCAATCATATTATTTGTCGTTGTCCCATTATGCTGTTGCATAATTAGACGACCTCTGGCCGAAGTCCCCCTTGTTTGAAGGTAACTAACACCTGAATTATTTTGATAAACTTTAAAACCTTCACTTCCCGTTCCATAAGTATCATTTCTAATTTGCAATCCCCACGGGCCACCATCATCAGTCTTAATTAATAATGTTGGGCTGGTAGCCCCGTCATCACTCAGAGTTAAAGACTGCGCTGTTACTGAATTACTAAAAGTGGCATCTCCAGAAGAATTAATAGTTAATCTATCTACTCCAGCATTTGTTGTATCTTCAATATGGAAAATTCCAGCTTCTACTTGTATTCTAAAATCACTATCATTATTGTTATCAACAAAATTCAGGATTGGATTGTTCCCAGAGATTGTTAAATCTCCAGTTAACGTTCCACCTGCTAAAGGTAATTTAGTAGCAATACTATTTGTTACTGTCGTCGAGAAATTAGCGTCATCTCCCAAAGCAGCCGCTAACTCATTCAGTGTATTTAACGCTCCAGGTGCAGAGTCTACTAGGTTTGAGACGGCTGTGTCTGCATAGGCAGTAGTTGCTATTTTAGTTGAGTTATTTCCTGCGCTTTGTGTTGTCGCTGTATCTAATCTTGCCGCCGCAACTGTCCCTGAAGTTAAATTGCTTGCACTTAAAGCCGTTAAGTCAACTGCTGCCCAAGTTAAACCTCCAGTGTTTCCACTTTGAGCCGAAAGAAAATATCCATTGGTCGGGCTATTGCTTACATTTAATTTTGATTCACTGACTACACCATTATCTAAACTCCAAGTCGCGCCACTTGAACTAACTGTAATATCCCCTTTGTCTCCGTCAGTCACTCCGCTACCGCCACCGCTTATTTCAGCGACTGAACCATCATCTTTCTTGGTAAATATCTTTCCCTCATCAGTACGTATCGCTAGTTCCCCGACTGACAGATCGGATGTCCCAGGATCGGATCCACTTCCGCGCTTGAGCTTGATCGTGTTGGCCATTTGACCTACCTCCTAGTAGTGATTGTATTTAGTAGGTTCCTCCATCAATATCAAACCCTGAAACAGATCCATTCTCTAGGAAAGTAACCAGATCAGATAACGCAACTTGCACCATCGTTCCAGAATCATTGATTACCATCCGGTCTGTTGTCGCCAAAGTTGTAGAAGTTGCAGAGGTCCCACCATCAACAATATTCAATTCAGCGACAGTTGAGGTGATTCCATCTAGAGCGTTGATCTCAGTTGCTGTGGCTGTAACTCCATCAAGAATATTTAGCTCTGCAACGGTTGAAGTGATTCCATCTAAAACATTCAGTTCTGCAACGGTTGAAGTGATTCCATCAAGTGCATTTAATTCAGCCGCCGTTGCTGTTAAACCTAAATTAACTAAAGCTCCTGCTGCTGTACTTGCGCCTGTCCCACCATGGGCAACCGCTACATCAGTCGCACCCCAAACACCTGTTCCAATCGTTCCAACAGAAGTTAAAGAACTACCGACAATAGTTGAACCTAATCCAGTTTTTGTAACAACATCAACGCCATCAATTCTGTATTTCAGAGATGAACCTGCTGCTTCAATACTTTGATTAGAAGTCCAACAATCAGTAGCATTAACCCAATTCCAAGTCTTATCTCCATCACCTGAATCAATAGTGATTCCACCTCCATCTGCGGCTGCATCATTCGCTGCACCCTTAGCAAGTTCTAAGTTTTTATCGGCAATAGTAGTTGTCGTACTATTTACCGTAGTGGTCGTTCCCGACACGGTCAGGTTCCCACTTACGATTAAGTTTTGAGAACAAGTAAAAGTTGGAACGGTGGCACCACTTAAATCAACTGTTCCTGTAAATGTCTTTGCGCCTGAAACAGTTTGAGTTGTCGAAAGTGTTGAATAATATCCATCTCCGCCAATTGCCTCGATACTCGTAGCGGAGCCATTGCTGCCCCCGGTCCCAGTGCCGTAGTACAGAATATTAGTACCTTCTGCATACGCTAATTCTGCATTTTCAAGACTGGTAGGTGCTGAACTTCCAGTGCTTCTTTTAATCCTTATCGTGTTAGCCACTAGAAGTTGCCTCCGTCTGTAAGTGTGCTTGTTGTATAGGTGCTATCTGCTTTGTAAGTACCAGCAGCACTGTCGTAATAAATTATAGACTTGTTCACTCTGTTCGTATCTATCATTGTCTTTGTGCTAGAGGCAAAACTTGCTCCTTGCGGTCCAACCGTTGTTAGTTCAACTGTTGTTGCATCACCTTTTTGAACAGTAACAATTGGTGGCGTTCCATCTTGTACTTCGACCGTGTTCTCGGCAGTAGTGACAGTTACTGAAGTCATTTAACGTGTATAGCCTTGGTTCATAAAAACAGTTCCTTCTAAATAGTACTCTTTTAATCCATCTCCATCTGTTAATAATACGTCATATTTATATTCATTGTCTGTCATCGCAGTCGAAAGCACATCTGTAATTGCTAAGTCAATAGATCCACTAGCACGATTAACATATGTCACTGCAAAATCGGCTGCTTTCGCAGTTCTTGCTTCGTCCCAAATCTCCGCTGCTGCTGTCCATCCAGTCAGGTTAATAGCCGACCCACCCGAATCTTTAAACACCACATTGAATTTGTGATCTGAACCTCTTTGCAAGGTGAAATCATAAGTCCCCGGTGCGACCGCCATGTTGCTTTTCTACTCTTCTTCAAGTATAAGCATTTATCAAGCGTGGCTGGTATAGCTTAACTTCCAAAGTTTGAAGTACGCCCATTGAGGAGGTAGTCCTGTTGCATAAATACTGTTGCCCATTCCTAAGCCGCCACTAACAGCAGTATCACATCTATACACAAGACCAAGGTCGCTATCTGCTGACAGCTTTATGTACCCAGAACCTTTTACCATGATATTTGAATTAACATTTGCATCTGCCTCCCCAGGCTCAGAACTCATGATGTGTTCATTGGCCGTGTAATCAAATACATTTACCATCACTGATCCACATTTTGCAAATGTAACCCCCCATTCAACGTAATAAGCACCTGAAGCAAGTCTGATACGGTCTGTCCCTGCTCCATTATCTCCGTCAAACCCAATTAAACAATCAGAAGAATATACGTCTGCATCTGCGCCAGTCATATCGTCACCTACTAAATGTTCAGGGCCACTCATCGGATATGCATACCAGGTAGCTCCAGAAACTTGTGTAGCACCTGGGGAAGAAGCTCCATTCCTGGATAGCTTTCTAAAATGGGTAAAAATTCCAATTTCACTAGCCCATGCAAGATCACCTGAAGTATTAGAAAGTTTTAAAACCTGGTCTGCCGACCCAACAGCCGGAGGGAGCCTAAGCGTATAATTTGTTGTAACGTTCGATGCTGATTTCAGTTCTACATAATTACTTGTCGCATCCCATAGCCTTAAACCCAGTCCATTAGAAATATTCAGCCCATAAGAATTAACATAAGCTCTTAAGGTTCCCTGCGCTGAAAAACTTATTGCTCCAGGTACCCCTTGATAGATTCCTGTGTCTGTGTCTGCGGAAAAGGTTAGTGACGGAGCACCTTGAGTACCAGAAGGGAGACGAATAGGATCAGACGCATTGATGTAAGTGCCATAAAAACCCATGGCCTCAGAACCACCTGCCTTGATTCTTATATCGTTAACCGATCCCCAAAAAATACCGCTATTGCTTGAACTCGCGAGCCTAATCCCAGGGTTGCTGCTAGTCCCTGCAGGGACATTGACGTTGCCAGAAAAACTTGGAGAAGCGGCTGATGCATGACCTAAATCTGTTGAAATAGTTCCGAGGGTGATCCAACTGCTGCCTTCTTTGCACTTCAATGTGTCCGGTGTTGTACTTGTATCAATCCATAGCTGCCCTGCCACTGCAGCGGGTGGAGCAGATGACCCAGAACTTGTGCTATAAATATCCGTTAAATTCTCATTTACGTCTGCACGGAAATTCGCTCCTGTATCATTTGGAATAGGATAATTGCTTGTACCGACCTGGGCCATTTAGCTTTCCTTTCCGTATCCTAATGCGTTCCAGTGTACCGTTTTTGCGATTCTTGTGCCACTTGCGTTATAGACAGAAAAAGAAAATCCGGTAGGACCTACAGAATGAAGAGTGTAATAATCTCCAGTAGTTGTTGTACTAAAATTGATTCCAATAGAAGGTGTTGTTATAAAACGTTTAGCAAATGTGAGTGACACTGAGCCATTAGCGGAAGTCGTTCCAGATCCACTCTTTGTAATTTGAGGAACATAAGCACAAACCTCAAATTGTTGGAGCGCTATTTGCTCTAAATTGCTATTCGTAGCGAAGACTGCTTTGACTTGATACCTTCTACAATTAATATCGCAATTGTTAAATAACATCCAGTCAGACCAATCACTTTCAGCAGGACTTCCAACAGAAGTAGTTCTCACAAAAGTTTCAACCTTTGCATCTTCTGGAACGTCACCGTCAACGCTCTTTATGGCATCCCATCCGGTTGTGCCAGGCGTAGAAGTAGCGTTGTAATCTGTACCTAAAGAATCAACATAAGTTGTATAAGGGTAATAACTTCTAACTTTAATTTTGGTAATCAATCTTGCAGTATAAACATCTCCAAAGTCTCTGGAACTATTACTCGAAAGATAATACGTTCCACTTGTATGGAATGTTGCGTTTCCTCCTGAAGTGCCCCCATCTGCTGCAAGCCTTAGTTCATTTGTTCCAGAATCAACTGCTAACTGTGTTTTTGTTCCTGTGAAATTAGGATGATCGGCAACACAATTATGAGTTGCAACGTCTTCAATATTAGGTCTTACAACTTCAACTAAAGCAGGATTAACTGATTCTCTTTGTCCTGAATCGACGAACTTAATCAAATAAGTTCCATCTTTCATATCGCAATAAGTTTCTTTTGACGATCCAGGTAAATCATCATGGATTAAAATTGAGTCAGCCCAAGTGACATTGCTTGTATCTGGTGAATGTTTAACACGAACCCAGCCACCTATAACAACATCTAAATCAGGGCATAAATCCCAAGTTAATCTTCCTTGAGTAGAAGAATTAGGAGTTAATTTAAAATTCTGCGGATCGGCTGGAGCTGCTGTCTTACCTGCAAGGCTTTTACTGAAAGAGACAACCGTACTGCCTTTACCTAAATAGTTGACAGTCGTTATCCGCGTGGAAAGTGTTCCGGCCCTCATGTTTCTCAAGGTGACGGAAGGAGAAGAAGTTGTGACTAGTTGCCAGTTATCCTGATCTATTTTGTACTGGACGCGGAACTCAGAGACGCGAGTCCTAGGGCTTTTCCAGCTCAAGTCAACACCAACAAAAACGCCTTGGCCGTCGGAATAGAGAAACTCATTTCCCTCAATACTTGCCACCGGATCAGGTGCCGCCGTCAAGTTGCTGATATCTCTAAGAACTACCTCTTCGCCAGAATCAACGGCCCCATAAATAGAGTCGTTGTATTGCAGTCCAGTGACTCCATATATTCCCTTATTTGATTCGGTTACAGTCAACACTCGATACTGCTGAGATTGAATATCACTTGTTTGAATCAGCCAAACACTCTCAGTATTCGGAGCTTCACTAAAACTACCGGAAACATTTATTACTCGATCGTCTATTGAATTAATAGTCTTTGTCTCGACGATGCCTGTTGGCATTTGACAGGAAATTGTTGGGCTGTTCCCTAGGTTTATTGATAAATCCGTAGCACTGTCGATCGTGATAGCCGTCGTTGTCGCCGAAGAAATTCGCCCCGAACGTCTAGTGCCACTCTTTACTGGATCAGCAATATCAATCACCATGCCCGGACGTAGGACAATTCCACTATCTATTGCGACAGAAAAAGTGACTGTCTGAGTTAATAACTGTTCCGACTTCAGTAACCACAGCCCGGCCCGATGAGCCTGCCCTTGCGAGTAACAGCCCATGGCTTTTATGTCTTTATTCTGAATCCCCATCTCTGCCACTGCGTCAGCGTCTTCGACTAACTCAAACTGGACTTCACCTTGAGTGTCATAACTCTGCCAAGCGACCGTTGCTGTTGAATGCCTTGATCTAAGAGATGTTCCCGAGTATTCAAATATTCCCTCGACGACGTTACTTGCTCCCAAGAGGTATTGACTGTCCGCAGGCCTATCACACATCAGAGAAAATGAACCGGCACCGTAGTAAGACATACCCCTAAATAAAGAGGCCATTTCCTGAATAGCGTCGTAAATTTCTCTTCTTGTATTCAAAAGAAGATTGCAACAGAACCTTGGCTCTTGAGAGCCTTTCCCATCAGAGACCAACTCGTTGCAATATTGAGAAATGGAATAAAAATCCCATTTATCAAGAAAACTATCTGCCAACCCCACACCATATTTTTGTGTAAGCAGATCAAATAAGCACCAAGCTGGATCGTTACACCAAGTCGCTGCACCAAAAGAGCCGTTCCAAACGCCGCTATAGGTCACACGACCAATGTGTGTTGTTGTATCTACAGAGGCGTTGGATGGCAGGCGAACTTTGATGCCCCTAATGAAAAATTTCCTAGTTGGGATATTGCTGAACTGCCTCGAGTCGAAGCGGAGATAGGCAAGAGCAGAGTTTGGATATCTTAGTTTTTCGTCAGTGATTGTCGTATAACTCGACCACCAAGATTGATTGGATCTCCTTGTACTCGTTTCATCTGCTGAAACCCGTTCCACTTTTATGTCTACGGGAAATGATCCACTTGTCTCAATGATGTAATCCCTCAGATAAGCAGTACTGGCTTTTCCTGAAATCGTGTCCTCTTTGACTGTCTGATAGCCGCCACCGTTGTATTGCCTAAGAATCTTGATTTCTACAGAATGACCAACAATATCTCCATCCTCTTCAACAATCCTTAGAACCGGAATTCGTATCGTTACGCGAACTCTATCGGTTGTGGCAGTCGTTATCTGTCTTGTGACTGAATTTGTTTTCGTGACTTCCACCCCTACATTTGTTTCTGATTCGGTGCTCGGTATATCAGCAACGTAAGCCTGTGTTTGAGTGCCTTTTCTTAGCTGGCAAGAATAACCCTCGAAATTTGAATTACCTCCAGCATCTTTGACTGGCGTTCCATCGAGGTAAATAGATTTTTCGCCGTCTCCGGGGATTGCTCCCGTGTCCATTCCTTCAATCTCACCTTCTGAAAGCAGATCGACAACGTTCGCATATTGAACCGACTGGAGAGAATCATCGGACTCGATCGGTGTATGTCCGCCGCCGCCGCCACCTTTGCCGCCTCCTCCTCCAGCACCTCTAATTCCAAGACCTAATCCAGCATTATGAACGCGAACATTCTCAGCAATAAATGTATGTTGATTCTCAACCGTTAAGTTATAAACAGTGCCAGCCCCGATTTTTTTCTTTTCTATTAGTGGAACTAAATGATTATTCTGATTAAATACACAGTCATCCTCTTCAAGAGTTCCAACGCCGACAAAAGCATTGAATTGATTTAATACCCACTGGTTAGGAGTAGCAGTAAAAGAATCACCACCCCAAAACTTGAACCACCAAATTTCTTCCGCTTCATGCCTATGTACCTTTAAAACTTTTGCTTCATGTATTTTCCCTTGATCGTCAAAACTTAAAACAACATCGCCTTCAAGAATTGAATTGATTTCCTTATAGCCATCAGGAACTGATACACGGGTTGTTCCTATAAAACAACCTCCGCCACCGCCACCGGCTCCTCGAATGTATTTAGTGCTCGTCATAGTTGATCTGTATCAAGGCCGCTTGAAATAACTGAACTTCCTACGTAAAGGCGTCCGTAGGCAATTGGGACTGGAGTCCCAACTTGGCCTGTATTTGTTATTCCGCTAAACGAATAGGACTGCAAAGAGTTTGCTTGCTTCATATCTATGCCCGGGGGTGTTGGGCTTAATAATTGCGCTACCCCACCCAATGCCAAAGCGACACCCATGCTGCCGACGGCTGTGCCAACTGCAATAGGGGCGCCGCCAAACGTTCCGATCATCCATCCGCCCGGGATCAAGAACGCTGCACCGACCAGTGCTGCCCCAATAAGTATTTGCCCCCAACCGCTCTTTGCTCCTGCAACAACGGGCGCGATGCTGAAAACATCTCTTTCACTCCAAGGTAAAGCCAAATCTTCAATGTTCTCTTCCTTTATTTGTTCCTTCCCTACATTGACCTTGTATCCAATGCCGTCTTTCTCACTGTCAATAATCCATTTACCTAACCCAGGGAAATTAGCAATCAAGGCTCTTAAGGCTTCTGCTGGTGTATTGACATCAAATTCAAAGCGGCCTTGACCTCCAAGCCGCTCTTTTAAAGCCCCATAGACCTTAATTATCTTCATGTCTCAAACAGGCTGCGGTCACCTTGTAATAGTAGCCGCCATAGACATCTCGACTTGATAGTCTGCCTTGAACATGGTGCAAAATAAGTTGGTCGCCTAAGAAAATAGCAGCGTGATTTGGGACAGGCGACTCGATGCACATCAAAATTGCGTCACCATGCCTTAGCTCGTCCTGCCCTATCTCATGAAAACCTTCCTTTTTGAAGTTATCTAAATACAGATTCTCACCCTTGTGCCACCAATCGTCCCTCCTTTCATAATCCGTCAAATCAAGCCCTTTTTCTTTCTTATACCAATCTCGGCAAAGACTAAAACAATCAATCAATCCATGAGAGAAAGTTCTCCCTACATATGGCAATTCCATTCCGACGGGTTCACATTCGCCCCATAGTTCAGTCTGCGGATTAACAACAAACCAAGGGACTTTAGACTTTTCACAGGCAACTTGATCTGCAAGAGAAGGGCTTTGATTCTCTTTCGGGTGACTGTGAATTATTGCTGTGATTTCGCCTTTTTCTTCTGCTGCAATGTATTCAGAGGAATCAAGTACAAAATGTTCTTCAGGATGATCCGCAATGTTCTTGCATGGAAAATAATTGCTGCGACCTTTTACAACATGAACGATGCCAACACTTTCTTTCGGAAACTCTTCTTTTGCGTGGGCAAGAGCAGCGTCCTTGATTGGCTTAGATAATTTCATCGTGTTCGGCCTGCTGTAGGAAATGATCCATAAGGCAATGGGCTATCAGCACCGAAACGCAACTTGCATGATTCAAGGCGTTTTCCACATTTGTCTTCTGCAATTGTGCTAACTGATTGATCTTGATCATTCCAATAAGTGGAGCCTGTATAAGAACATTCACTCGAACGATAGGCCCATTGACAAATATTGCCTATCAACTGGCGTTGAGGGATGCGTTGACCAGGTAGATCAAGGCGGCTGGCAAGTTCAAAAACAACATTCTGTCTGTTCTCTGAAGCTTTTCTATCTATATACCAAATCTCTACGGGCCATTGAGCATTGGGATCAGCAGCGGATTCTCCATCTAGAAACTTCTTTAATGTCCTAATTCTTCTAACTTCTGCACCTGTCAAATCATTCCCAGTATTGAAAGCATTAACGTCTGACAAAAGCGATGTAATCGTTAAATCTAAATTCGCAACCGTTAGTTTTGGTCTTGGCAACGATCCCGATGAAGAGAATTGAAATCCGTCCGCTTTAATTGGATAACGCACATAAGTATTACTAGCCCAAACGATATTTCCGGCAACATTCGCCTTTAATCCGTCATGCCATCGAACCGGACTTGTGACGGCTGTTCCATGTATAGAAGAATCTAAATGTAATTCAAATAGCTCGATAATCGCATTAGGCGCAAGCACAGAGACGTCTTCATAGACGCTACTAATTGACTGCCAGGTAACACTTCCATCTGTTGCTGTTGACCCTAAATCTGTCGGCCATACAGGCTCAGACGATGCAGAGGTTCCTGCATTTGTGACACGAAAGAATAAGCCCGTAACCTGAGCGGAGGTTGCACGGCGGATATCTCCAACTGAATAAGCCGTCGAAGCGGCCCATGCTGATACTGCCATTAGGGTTCAAACACTTGACGGAAAGTTGCTTTGATCGTTGCTCTGTCCTTATAAGGGATAGTCTTTGACCAACCCTCGCAAACAAATTTACCTGCTGATTCTTCCGGTGGAGTCCAACCAAAAGCATCTGCATCAGCAGCTCGAGCGTCCAAGAAATCTTCTATCGTGTCTGATTGTGTTTGGCTAATATTTCCAAAAGTCACGTTGTAAATCTTCGGGTTGTTATTTAAACCCTCTGCAAATCTCATCTCATAACCATCGCCAAAAACAATCTTGCGATTCTTAGGTTTGCTCGCTTTGCGAACACCATAATCAACCGAAACTGAGGGAAAGTTTGCCATTTAAGGTAAAGCAGCTAATAAACCGCCAGGTCGTTTCTGGCTGACTAACTCTTGCTGGATAGCTGCTCCAAGCATAGAGCCAAGCTGGTTTGCCTGATCGTCATCACCTTCAACTTCACTGCCACTTGCGTCAACATTAACGTTGATGCTGATATTGCCACCCATTGAGCTATTTGGAGCAATGCTTCCACTCCTCTTAGGTGTAAACATTTCTGGCCCTCTTTCACCGACGAGATATGAACTTCCGCCGGCAACTGATCCACCCTCTGCCCTTGGTCCTCCGAACGTTTTACTGAGAAAGCCCCCAAAACCGGCAGTAAAAGGCGCGATGATTGCTTGCCGAATAGCAATCCGGATCATGTCAGAGATGATGCTGGTTGCTAATTCCTTAAATTTAAACTTGCCTGTTTCAACAAAGGAGACCAAAGAATCTTCCATGCCTTTGAAGGCTTTTACAACTACATTTCCGACTTGTCCGCCGAAATCATTTACCGTCTTAAGATACGACTGGAACTTAGTAGCAAAAGCAGTTTTAAATTGTTCAGATGTTTGAGCGGTCGTTTTCCCTAATGCTTGCATAGCAGCATTAGCTTTCTGAATTTCTTCGGCTGCTAATTCTCCAGGGATTTCGGTCAAACGTTGATTCAGTTTCTCTATATCGGCTGTAAGAGCTTCAATTAATTTCTTCGTAGGATTAGTGTTGATATTTTCAGAAGTTACCGTCGCACTACCTCCGAAGGCTCTCTCAGGGTTGATTCCTTGCCCTAATTTGTTCGCATTTTCAAGGCGTTGAAGTGTTAATTGAGCCTCAGCTAAAGCCAATTCTTTGACGCTAACGGCTGCTTTTATAGCGGCTGTATCTTGCCCCTCTAAAAGCTCATTAAATTCTTCTTGTGCTCGTTTTTGAGCGACTAAAGAATTACCGTATAAAATCGCCGCCGTTGTAACAAGACCTATAGCAATAGCTATAGGCCCAGCGGCTGCCCTCGTCAGGTGTAACGCTGGGATGACCTTACGAATAAGGATGATTCTTAATACTCTAAAATGATTAATTGCAGCAACAATAAGAGGTGCCAATGTCACAAACCCAGCGGCCACCCCTAACACCCCGACTGACGCTAATTTCATAGCATCAGGTAAATCATCTAACCACTTAATAGCACCAGTCATTGCCTTCGTTAATAACAACTGAGCAGGTAGAAGTATTTCACCAATAGATCTCGACAAATCCTCCGTCGCATTCCTCAGATTCTTCATCTGCTGCGTCGGGTCTTTTGCCATGATCTCGGCAATAGCCGGGCCGCCTTCTTTCTCAATCCTCTTCAACGCCTTGATAACAACTTCGGCCGTCACTTTTCCTTCAGACGCTAATTTCTTAAGTTGTCCAATCGGTACATCCATCTCTTTTGCAATTACCTGATTCAATTTCGGCAATTGTTCCGCGATGCTTCTAAATTCATCACCTTGTAGACGGCCAGAACCTAAAGCTTGCGCTAACTGCAAGAAGGCTCCTGAAGCTGCCCCAGCGCTAACACCCGACAACTTGGCAGCAGTATTGAAGCCAACGAAAGTCGATTCAATATCTTTTAACTCAACACCTATCGGTCTTAAACGTGCATAAATATCGGTAACACTTGCAATAGCTTCCGAGCTGCCCAAACCAAACGTTTTTGCTGCTTTTGCTGCGAATTTATTAGCTTTGTCAAACTCTCCATATTCTTTCGTCAATAATTTCAGCCTTAATTCTGTTTGTTGAAAAGATGCCGCAACGCCGGCCATCCTTCGTCCCGTTTCGACTAATGCCAAACGGCCGACAATTCCAGCAAGCCCACCGAGTCGCGAACTTGCCCCCAGTGCTGACTTGCCTAATCGACCGGCAGCCGAAGTTACTTGATTTATCTTTTGGATCGCGCCCTTGGCGTCGACCTTAAATCTGAGGATTGATTCAGCCATGTTGCGATTCTATCGAGAACGTTTAGCCTTCTCCATTGATTCCTCCTCTCTTTTTGCCTTTATTTCGTAATAAGCAGCAAAATGCACCATCTCGGCGTCTGTTATTTCCCTCCTTAGTTGATTAACCGGCATCCCCAACTCGCAGGCCAAGAAGAACTCAAAGTAAAGCCAACTGTCCTGCTCTAATCGTTTTTTGCCTCTTCAATCTCCTCATCACCCTGAACTTCATGTAGGAATAATTCAATAGAATCAAGGACTTTTTCAGGCAATTCACGTTGTAATTTCAACGCATCGCCTTCATGAAAAGCTCTTGTGCCGTCCTCTAATTCAGCAGCAAGACACATCATTATTGTGCTTGCTTTTAACGCATTATCAGACCCGGCTTTTTCTAATGCTCTAATCCTTACAGCTCGAGTGATTGGCTTGAAGTAAAGATCAACGACTTTTTCACCGTCATGGTTCTCAACATGAAAGACTCGTCGCTCTTCTAAATCAGTAGCAAAAGCACCGATGAGCAAGTCAACGGTGCGCTCTTTTTGTGCAGCCATTTAATTGGGGTTGTTTAGATTAATACTAGAGGGCTTCAGGAATTACGCCTGAAGTAGTGAAGGAACAAGAAACGGTTCCGACTTCTCCAGTTGTTGATCCAAATTCTGCTGACGTGATGATGCCAGCGAAAGGACCAATCTTCTTTGTGCCGTCTAAATACAACTCGAAAGAAGCGTCTGCGGGGTCATCTGCCCTAAGCACATCTTCCATGAGCTTCAGTGATTCACCTGTCGCAGCATTGTCATAAATCAATTCAACAGTGCCTGAGCCTGAGATCAATCCACCGATGTGTGAACGTGCGCTATCACCTTGAACAGTCGTCTCAAGAACTTCTTTCTCAATACTGAGACTCCAGCTTCTTGTATTTGCGATTGTTGCAAGGGTGCCACCCTCTGACTCAAATTTAACTGAGCCATCCTCACCGCGTACTTTTGCCATAATTAAAGTTCCTCGAAGGTTTCAAAAGTGCAGCGCACTTGAGTTTGGAAGTAACCCTCGGGATTAGCTGACGCCATCACCTCGGGGCCGATCGGGGCGTCGAAATAGACACCCGATACTTTAATCCGATTATAGAGGTCTCGAATACGTTTACCGATTGTAAAGTTTGGACCAGGGCCTCGGCCTTGCGCAGTGTAAATATTAACGAGCACCAAACCTGTTATTAAATTCACTCCACCCATCGCTTCATAAGTGCTACCTGAAAAGCTGACATTGCACTGACACCAGCTCTTATTTTTAGGCGGTGTGTATGACATGTTGTGGAAAACAACAGGGATTTTGTTCCCTGTAGCAAGTTCCGTTGACAATCTCTTTTCAATCGTCGAGCGAACAGTGTTGAGATTAGTGGCAGCCATTAGAACCTTCCTGACCTAATCATTCTGTCAAATTCTCGCTCGACCCACTTCTCCATGCTTTTTGCTATGGCCTCTGGATAGCCCGGCTGACATTGCTTGCTCTTGTGAGAGCCTCCCCAAGAAGGAGGCAGGCCCGTTCCAAACGCTATTGCTTCGGCGTATTCCATATTATTAGTAATGACATAAGTATTTCCGACTTTTTCTTTCTCCGAATATTCACGCCGCTGTGGATTCCTTAATCCGATATTGACTGCCTGCGTAGTTGCATCAGCGACTAAACGAGCCTTTGGTACTTTAGGGCCACCTTTTTTGTCTTCTAATTTAAATGCAGCATCTTTATTCTTGCCGATAGCCCAGGCATTTCGCATCGTGCCTGTGTCAACAGGTGTTGCAAGCTTCAGCCGAGCATCACACTCGAGAACACAAGTATGAAGTATGGCATTCGCAGCCTCTTCAAAAAACTTGCCAATATCTTCATTAGCAGGAATTTCTCTAGTCATCCTCTTAAATACATCTTGTAAGAGACATCTATCCCAGCCTGTTTTGTCGTTGTGACGCGGATGATCTGAAAGACGTCCGATCCGATCATGACTTCATCGGCTGTTGTGGGTGCATTAGATAAACCAGCAGCCGAAATCGTGGCAGTACGGTCATCAGATTGAATCAAAGAATTAACTTCTCTTTGATTAACTTCACCAATAACTGCATTTTTAGTTGAAGTGCTTGTCGTTTCACTCACTTCACCCGTATCAGCGTTATAAGTTCCACTAACAGACCGACGAATAGTAATACTTTGCCCCAATCCGGGGATACTATTCACATTGTCCATCGCTTTTTGCAAAGCGGCTGCAAAAGTCATCAGATCCGATAAGCAACAACAGAACCGCTGCTCAATGTGACGCTAGTGATAACACCTTCAATTGAACAATTCTGCTTTAGTGCTATTGAAGTCAGGGTGTTGCCAGTGATATCAGCAGCAACAAGAGTTCCAATAACTGAATCTTCTAGTGCTTTTACACACCCAAAACGACCTGTATGGGCAGCAGTGTCGCTGATGTATTCTGCGCCGGAATAAGTAACCATGATTAGCTCCGTTTAATGGCTATGTTACCGGGTCCAGAAATGCGGAGCCCAGTCATATATCTTTCCACCATAGGCGGGATATTGTCAGCCCAAACCGGGCCCCATCTATATGGAGATACAGCAACGCCCCCAACTCCAACCCGTGAATAAGCTTCGAGCCCTGTCAGATTCAATGCGCTTTTATTGTTGTTGAGATAAGACGCCAAAATCGCCTGTGCT
>Ga0098044_1000896_pt1 | contig 15611 bp, 9 predicted proteins | sample 10_taG_FD_75053 | JGI IMG/M metagenome (GOLD analysis project Ga0098044, IMG submission 75053) | Marine viral communities from the Subarctic Pacific Ocean - 10_ETSP_OMZ_AT15264 metaG | ecosystem: Environmental > Aquatic > Marine > Oceanic | place: Pacific Ocean | collected 2015-01-16 | reverse complement strand
GAATGGGGTGGCCCAACAGATACTGTGGCACCCTTGGACGCGAATACGTTTACGTCGTCTTACGATCCGAATGCGTATAGTTCTTACCAAGCCGAGTTTGCGGCTCCTACGGATTTGACGGACGCGATCACTACCGCATATGGGAATCTGTCAACGGAGGCTGAAACGCAACTGGGTGGGTTGACGACGCAAGATATGACGGGTCAGATTGACACGGCGTATGATGCGTTGGGTGCTACCGCTACGGAGCAACTTGGCGGTTTGCAGACGCAGGACTTTACAGATCAGATTCGTGCATTGGTTGAATCAGGTCGTGTTGACATACGCAATTTGAACGCTCAACAGTTGGCTGCGTTGCAGCAGGGTGAAGCACGCCGCATGGGTCAAATTGGTGACATTCAGGGTCAACTTCAGGGTCAGTTGTCGCAGCAGGAACGGTACCGTCAGGACATTCAACGGCGGTTGGCGGAGCAGGCTGCTGGTCGGGCTGGTCAGATGACTGCCGATCAGGCAGCCCGTATTGAGGCTGCTCGTGGCGCATTGGGTGGTCAGGTTACTTCGGAGTTTGAAGAGGTTGCGGCGCTTACAGGTGGTTTGACGGGTTCGCAGGCGCAGTCTACGACTGCGGGTATGGATCGTTTGGCTCAGGTTGCTAATCAGGGTGCGGCGCAGCGTTTGGCTGCGCCTGCCATGTTGGCTGCTGAGGCTCAGATGGCTGTAGGCGATGAGAAGTTCCGTTTGGAGAACGAGTTGGCACAGCAGTTGGCGACGAGTATGGCTGAGTTGAATGCACAGGAACGTGAGCAGGTGTTCAACGAGGCGATGCGTCAGGAGCAGTTTGGTGTTGAACGGGATCGTGCCTTGGCGAATGCGCTAACGTCGATTGCTCAGAACCGTACTGGTGCGCAGTTGACGGAGCAGGGTCGTCAGGAACAGTTCGCTACTGAGCGTGATCGTGCTTTGGCGGAGACTCAGTTGACTATTTCGGGTCAGGAAACGGCTGCTGGGTTGAACGAACAGCAGCGTTTGGCAGATATTGCGCAGCGTGAGGGTGAGATTGGACAGCAGCAGGCGTTCTCGTCGCAGGAGGCTGCTAATGCACGAGACTTTGCGGCGAACCAGCAGGCTGAGGATCGCAGGTGGCAGGCGATTGCGCAAGGACAGTCGCAGAAGTTCGCGGCGCAGCAGGCAGCGGATCAGCGCGAGTGGCAGCAGGTTCAGACTGAGAACAACATGTTGTTCCAGAGGGCGGTTACTGCCGATGCGCAAGAATTTGCGTCGGCTGAAGCCAAGTTGGATCGGTCGCTCAGGCGTCAGGAATCGGCTACGCGGTCGCGGGATGCGATGTTGGCTAGGTTGCAGGACGCTGACCAGTTCAGGATTACAACTAATTTGACGATGGGTGCGCAGATGACGGCAGCGAGCCAGTGGCAGAAAGAATATGATCTGGCTAAGGATACTTACGAAGATCGGGAAGCCGCCGAACTAGCGGAAACGGAGAAGTTGGTTGCGAACGCGGAGATGTTGGCTGCGTCGACGGGTTACACGGTGGAAGAGATTCTGGCGATGCCTGCTTCGCAGGTACAGAATTTGGCGGCAACTGCTGTCAGTGCAGGTCTGGATGCTGCGGAAGCGAACAAGTGGGAAACTGGCAGTCGGGATTGGTTGATGTCAGAAGCGGGCGGCGGCTTTGATGCTACGGTGGCAGCCGAGTCTATTGATTATCGTCATTGGAACGAAATGGTTGACTTCTACAATGACCGCCAAGGGCAGGGCTGGGATCTGACGGACGATCAGGTGAAGAAGAAGGAAGGCTTTGAGAAGCAGATAGCGGACTTTGACAAAAACTATTCAGATATTTATGGTAAGCCGAAGCAGTTCTTGACTGATGTGCGGGGTGCGATGCACGCCGCCCAGCAGGCGTCGCCAATATATTGGAACGAATCAATGGTAACGCCAAACTATCACGGGTTTGACTATGGAGGGTACACAAACTCTGCACCCGATATGGTGAACGGTCAGTCGGTGATGGCCGACGGAACGGGTTTCTATAGCGAAATGGGCGACAATTGGGAAGAGCCATATGCCGCTGTAGGTACTGCCACTAGCGGCTAGCACTATGCCTTACAACCCGATTGCCGACTACCGCCCCGCCAAACCCAGCGGGCCTCCCAGTCGAAAGAACCAGCCCGCTACTCCCAGTGTACGCGATGCAAGCGTTGGTGCGTTGCGTCAGGTACGTCGCAACGCGGAGCCTCAGTGGTCGATTCGGGATATGCGGCGGGCGTTGGACGCCGCAAACATCGGCACAGATAAAGAGCCGTATAATCCGATTACGCAGCATGTAGACGTTTCTGGTTACGATATTGGAGCGTCGAATTATATGTCGTCCCCGACGACGGGTAGTTCTGGATACGGCGGATTCCTGAGTGGCCTTGGTGGTATTGTTATGTTGGGTTTGACTGCGGCAGGGAAGTTTTTGAGCGCGTCTTCTACTGTTGCCCATGTTGCTTTAGATAGTTTCCAAAGTAACATTTCTGCTACTAGGCAGGTAATAAACAATCTCAATTGGCGAAGTAAGTCGAACTGGTGGGATAACAACGCAAAACCTATCAGTTATAGCGATAGCAGCGAACCCTTGTCTCAGTATTGGGATGACATGAATTTGCTGGGTGGGGTAAGGGTACCTACTCCGTTTGGTGAATTAGACATTGGGGCAATGATCGGGCAGGACACCGCCGAATTTTATACATTTGGTCGCCTTCTTCACGACGAGGACTGGTTACAGGACTATGGGTCACTTGTCCAGTTTACGTTACCTGTAAACAAGGTGGGTGGTTTGTTTGGCAAGGAGTGGGAGGATTGGCATTGGGATGTCACTCCGTCGTTCTTGGCGGCGGCGCCGCTTGATCTGGCGTTGGACCCGCTGGTATGGATGACTGGGGGACTTTCCAAACTTGCTACTCCAGTCCGCGCGCTTGTTAAGACGGGTGCAGCGCAGACGCTTGGCGCTAAGTTGACTCGTAAGGTTATTGAGGAGGCTGTTGAGAAAACGATAAGGAATCGTATTGGTGCCGCAGTCGGGATGTCTGCGTCAGACGCGGCTGCGGCTGCGATGTCAGGTACGGCTATAAAATCTCATATGGATGAGATAGTTACCAGAGTTATGGCGCAGGCCGAAGAGGCCGCGAAGATAGTGCCACAGTCTAGCGGATTGCGCGCAGGAAAGGCCGCTAAGTCCGCGAAGCACCGCGAAGCAGGTCTTGGGGAGATGGCTGACCGCGTGGATGAGGTTATTGCCAAAGAACTTGAAGACCTTTTCCAAACGCTTGGCGGGTCGTATGGGGTTCAGGTTGCGACGGGTAGGGGCGGGTTGGGGGAAAACTTGGCAGACTTGTTTGAGGTGGGCGTTGTCGGGGCCAGTACCACGAAGGGCGTGTCGGCGGTCGGCACTGCTCAGGCTCGCAGGGTGGCGAAGATTTGGAAGAAACTTAACTTGAACGCTGCGGGGCAAACTGCTGATGAGTTTGCAGCGGCGGCAGTGGGTACTGGTAAGAGGCTTATCGGAAAGGAAAGCCAAAAGTTTATTCCCCTCTTTGACGACGCAGCGGTAACGAGTGTAAGAAGTCGCCTTACGCAAGGTGGTAGAAACGCTCACCTTGACACCATTGACGACATGTCGTTGTCGTTGGGTTTCAGGGTTCCTTTCTCGGGCAGTATCGGTCGGGCTACTGCCCGACGGCTACCAGTACTAAAGAATGCGGAGTGGGCGCACAGCGGTCGACCTATCGGCATTAGCGTTCTTGGTGGTTCTAAGGTGGCGCGAGATGCTGCCGTTTTAGGTGTTCCTCGCACGTTGCGTTACTTGTTCAGTGATGTAGCCGCTGGACTGGGCACCCGTGTTACTCGTGGAAAAATGAGGGGCCGCTTTGGGTCGCAGGTTTTGGGTACCAGCAAGGTGGCGGCGAAGGCGCGGCTTGATGAATGGATCGCAAAGGGTGCATCTCCTGCCAAGGCAAAGAGGATACAAGTTCAGGCTTTGAAGGATATGGTAAATGATCCTTTGCTGGATGCGGGTTTGCGCCTTGGGGCCAAGAACACCATATTGGATATGCAGCGTGGCAACAGCATGATGCATCGGGCTAGGAACATATTTATCAGGAAGTCGGCGTCACGCGGGGAGGGGTTTCGTCAAAAGGCTCTTGACTATTTTGGTGGGCGTGCGACTCCTGCGCAGATAAAGACATATGGGGAGGCTATTCCAGATGCTGCGGAGCAACTTGGTGCGCGTCTTAAGGGTGGGGAAGTTTTTGTTCCTGAGGGTGCTGCTGAACGGATGATTCCGACTTCGAATGGAATTGATATTAGTGAGGAAACGGCGATGGAGGCGCTTAACTGGTTTAAGGAGGTTCGTATTGAGGCACATGCGATGGCGGGGATGGACTTTATTCCCGAGCGTGAGTTTTATATGTTTCGCATGGTGGGAGATGATGCGCAAGAGTACATGCAGTTCAAGCAGAACTTTGACGGGCTAGACCATGCACAAAGAAGTAAATGGGACCCTTCGGATATTGAGAAGGCCAGAAGGTACGGAAGCCCTGATGAAGTAGCCGACGCTGCTCGTAAGGCTGGCCTATCGCCCGATGAGTATACCAAGGGCAAGGACGCTATGAGCGACAACTTCCTTGGGGAACAACTCTACAACCCCTCTCCGCCCGACGGAATTCCCGCCATTCCAGAACAGATCAACGAAATTATGATCCGCCATTTTGGCGAAGGCTGGGATGAACTGCCCCAAATGTACAACCGTGACATCTTTGACATGATGAATCGGTATGCAGAAATCGTGTCTAGGCGTGTAGGCGAGGTACATACTGAGGTTTTGATGCGAGCAGATCGTGTCCTTACCGATAAGTGGATTACGCAATTGCATATTCCAAGCGATGCCATACACAAGGCGGCGCTTGTAGTCAGGCAGCGACAAATTGCACTTGACCAGTCACGTATCAAGTTGCTTGACAAGATGCGGTCGCATCTGTCGTCCACTCCCGCTGAACGCAAGTTGGAATGGGCAGCCGTAGAAAACCAAGCAAAGGTTTACAACTATCTGCAAAACGAATTGGACAATGCGAGAAACGCTCAGGCAGCCAAGCAGCGCGTGGTTGAAGCCCAGCGGGTTAAGTTTGAAATAAGTGAAGGGCGGGTCAAGCAACTAGAAGCAGACGTAGCGACTATACAAAAAGAGATCGATGACGCCCTGTCGATGTCAGCAGAAGCAAAGGGCGCTGCGGCGAAGAAAGAATTCGACCGCTTGACGGTGTTGGAGAAGGAGAGACAAGACCTGTTGGATGAGGTCAAGCGTTTGGAGTTGGGTGGCCCCGACGATGTGGCGGTCTTGAACTCTAGTACTGTTTACGGTGCGTTGTGGGAAGAGGCGCGTTCTGCGGTTGCAACAAAGGTTTGGTTGGAGAGAGCCTTGGTTGAAGCCTTTGGCGATGTGGATACGGCCAAGGCGTTTGCTGCGTGGTATGCGAAGGAGTGGGATGCGACGGCGAAGCGGTTGGGTCCGCAAGCGGTGACAGGTGAGTCGGGGTTGGAAGCCACGAACAAGGCTGTCGCTGACGCCATGCAGGACTCTATCTTTACTCATCAGCGCGCTCAGGGGTCACCGTTTGCGATGCAGGCACGGGATGGGCGTCTGTTTTTTGAGCATTTGTCGCACCAGTTTGACAACAACCATCTTGGTGAGTGGGTGGCGATGGCTGATCCTGAGCGGTTTATGATGCCTGTGACGCCTACGGGTAAGTATGCGGGTGCATCTCATGCGGTGTTTGAGGCGTTGGATTTCTTGGATACGGAGGTGACTCGTATAGTTCGTAGGTTGGAGGAGTTGACGGTAAAGTACACGACGGAGGTGCCAGAACTTTCTGCCAACTTGGCGGCGCGGAAGCCTCCGCGTGCAACGATGACGGAGAAGGGGCAGGCTGCTTGGGCGGAGGAAGAGATTGCGCGGTTGGAGGGCACTCATCCTTCTTTGTATACGGCTGAAATGAAGGCTGAGGTTGCAGAGTTGCGGGGGTATGTCAAGTATTTGGAGGCGCCAGAGACTCCTGCGGTTATTGATCGGTTTGCGATTCCTACGCCTGAGGCGTTGGAGGATGCGAGAAGGGTTATTGTTGAGGCGTTTGAAAGTTCTGATGCTGTTGCTGCTATATCGTCAAAGGAGTTTGATGATGCTGCACGAATGCATTTGGCGTTGGTAGGCGATAAGCCAGTTCTGCGAGTTAACGATGTTGGTGATGTGGATGCGTTGATTTCGGCTGCGAAGGGGTCGTTTGCGGCTCGTGCGCGGGCGAAGGGGGTAGAGATTGCCGATTCGCCGCTTGGTGATGTGCGGTTCAAGATTGGGGATTCGTTGACGGATGAAACGGGGGAGATTGGTTTGTCGGCGTATGTATTGTTGCAGCGATTCCGCGCTCAGGTAACGCGCGGGATACGTGATGGTGCGTTGCCGCGTACTGCTCCTGTCAACATTGAAAGTTTGGTTGCGGCTGTTGATGACCTTACGGATTTTGTGTATAGGTCAGAGGTTGCATTTAATGGCAAACGATATTTGATGACTGAGTATCACGATTTTGGGGAGATGGCGGCAGAGACTGCCGCCGATGCCGTCTATCGTGAGTTGAATATTCCTGTTCGTAATTCGTGGGGTGACGTTAGTAGCGATGGCAGGATGTGGAGGGTTCAGGAAATAGACGAGTTGGAAAATATCGTGGCGATTGATCCCAATGTCGACTTGATGAACTCAAAGATTATTTACGGTGAAGACGCGAGTGCACAGATTGTCTCTATGGATAGCAAGGTTGGGGCAGGACAGACTGGTGTGAACTCTGCTTCTCGTCTTGAGCAGGGGTTTGCTGCCGATATTTTGTTGGGGCATCAGGATGTTATGGGTCTGGATCTGAGGCATCTTGGTTTGACTTCCGATGGCAGGATCACGAGACTTAGCGTTGAAAAAACATTTGGCAACTGGGCAGACCCTCCGATTCTTGGGCCGCGCATAGGGCAGCAACGAGTGGTGTCTTTGAACGTTCGACGCATGACCGATGCCGAACTGGGTGCATATTCCGATGAGGTTGCGGAAAAACTTAGTACACGTTCCTATATCCAAGACGCAATGGACGAAACTCTCGCACGGGGTGAGGACGAGTTGAGGGCAGGTTTGTTCAATCATCCATTGTGGATGGAACGTCGGATGCATTTGGAACAGGACTTGATCTATGCTAATGATGAGATGGCGTATCGGGGGTTGAAGTGGGAAGGTGACCACGGGTGGGTTAGGCGCGATAAAACATACGATCTTGAAACGTGGGCGAAGAGGGAGGTTGCCCGTCAGGGTGATCCTCCTGAGATGGTGGCTGCGTTTGAGGCGGGGCATCGGCGGGCGCAGCAAATTGAGGGACCGTTAACGGCTGATGACGTTTTGGATATTCAGGCTCTTGTGGAGGGCCGTCCTGATCGTGGGTTCAGGACGACAGAAGTCCAAATTCAGGGTGGAGCAGATGTGCCGTCGCTGGCACCGCCGCCTGCTGCGGAGGTGCCGCGTTTGATGGAGGGGTTGATGGCATCGGGGCTACACGCCGACGATCCGCAAGTATTCATACGAGAGTTTTTGAAGATTCATCCGTTTGCGGATGGGAATGGACGTACCGCTGCTATTCTGTTGAATCATCTCAGTCCTGCTGAGAGTGGGTACAAGTTGCTACCTGATTATTTCGGTACGGGGTTTGTTGGTGAGCCACCTACGCCGATTGGACCGTGGGGCCAAAGGGTAACAGACGCATCGTTACAGGGCGGATACGTAGAGCGTGTAGGGACCGCAAGGCAGCATGGAAGCCTTGCAAACCCAGTAGAAATTACAATCAGACCACTACCCCAAAACCTTGCAGAAGATTTTTTGGGTATGGGAAACCTTCCACCTCATCAGCGCGTCGAAATCCTCTGGGACTATTTGGGGGCGCCTCCATCGGCAATGGGAGAGCGAACGGCAGGCGCTCGTGCGGGGCTCAAACGGATGGCGGAAATAACGGATGAAATGTCGGCAGAAGGCATTTTGGTTACCGCTTCCGTTGACGAAGATGCTACTGCCTTACGCAACCTGTATGCAAAAGCAGGGTTTAAGGAAATAACACACTATGACGATTCAGGGATGATCTTTATTGCAAAGTTTCCTGAACCTGTCCAAATTCCACACGTACTAGACGACTTCGCCAAACTGGAAGGCAAAGGCATCGAAGGTGTCGGCAAGGGTGAGCAGTTCAGGAGGGGTGTGGATAACATTCTGGCTGTACGCGCTAAATATGGTGGTTGGCGGGAGATGTTGGCACATGCGCTACCTGTGGGAGCGCAGTCTGATGAACAGATTCGGCGTTTGGCACTGTTTTTGGAGACTCGCACGGAGCAGTTGGCTGCGATTGCTGATCGTCCGTATTTGGTTGGTAAGGAGTTGCTTGGTCAGCAGCAGATGCAGGCTGCTGGCGCTAAGTCTGAGTGGAATTTGATTCGGAGTGAATCGCGGGGTCATGGTATTAGTGTGGAGCCGACGTTGGACCCGATGCAGGTATCTGGTCGTGTGGGGGCAGCGGCTAGGGGCACCGATCAGGCGCATTTCTTGGAGGAAGGCACTCAGGTGTTGCCGTGGATCGACGGAAGCGGCATCAATATGACTCCTCAGACGATGGCGTACGGCGGCGAAAACGCGTTCGAGCGCAGTGACTTTATTCGTATGGTTATTGATTTGAATGCCGACGCATCCAATATCAAGTTGTACGGTTTCCAACCTGCTGACCCTAACCTCGTTCGTGCCCGACAGTTGCTTGTTAAGTTAGGTGACGACAATATGACGGCTGAAACTCTCGTGGAAACGTTAGATCAGTTAACAGACTTGATGCCGAGGCCGTACGGAAAAGTGAGTCCTTATAAGCAGGTTAGTCGGGAGGGGCGTTTGGCGTCTGGTATCGGGGAGCAGACGCTGGACATGTTGGATCGCGGGGGTGACGATTTGTTAGATGAGTTGCTGCGATTCGCTAATCCTAAACAACGTAAGACGATAACACTTGTACGCGAAGGGGGGGAAGTAGTCGAAGAGATACTTGACTCTGCGGCAACCACCCGAACCATAAATGCGTTTAACAGAGTGCGGGCGATTATGAGCAACCCTGCGTTGGCGGAGAAGTTTCCTGCCTATAGTCTCTCGCAGCAGCGTGGGCTGATGCGAGAGGTACTGGAATTTGTTTCTTGGCAAGAAAACCGTTACGCTCGCAGACTCGTGGACGACGAAGGGTTGGGGTCACTTTCTGACGCGATTGATCGCTACTTTGTGCACAGAAACAAGGACTTGAACCCGAATGGCTACGCCGAAGCAGTCGCTTCGGCAGAGGCAGGTGCGGCTGCGCACGCAAATGAACTGATTGGAACTGTTCACTTACGGTATATGCAGAACCAAGAATTGCGTGCAGGAATGAAGTGGGACGAATGGCTTGAACTAAACGGGTCCATTACCAACACCGCCGCTGTACGCAAGGCGGTCGCACGAGCGGGGTCTTTCGATCCCGTGATGATGCGACCGTTCCTTGCCCGATACCCTGAATCGTCACTCATCGGGCGCCTGTGGCAACAGTACCATTTGTCCTTGGCGGGCGATGGGTATTCGGCAACGGCATGGATGAACGCGACTGATCGTTGGACGATCAGCCCGTTCATCAAAGACACAGAGAACATTGTTGGTCGCCGTAGCGCACGACCCGCGACGGTCGCAGACGACCCGCTTGACGAGGCTGGGATGTGGCTTGAAGAGCAGGGCATGGCGGGGGCGTGGGCAGAAGATAGCGTCCTGTCCGAAGTGCAGCAGGCACAAAACGAATTTTCCGTCAACGTGACGTTGACAAACCCGTTGGGTGTGCGCCCAAGAATATTCATGGACGACATGGAGCGCACGATGGCACCTGACGACTTTGCAAACACGCTTGCCAATCCCATAGAACAGAACCTTGTTGACCCAACAGCATTTGAAAAGACTTACCGTCAGGCAGCCATTGACGCTCTGGTTGAAGACAACGGCATAGGAGAACTTTCACGTAGGCGTGTCGTCGCTGACGATGCTCTGGAGAAGGCAGTTGAGAAGCAGAAGGTTGTTACTGACAACCTGTGGCTAATGGAGCGCGATTGGAACGCGCACTTGGAAACCGTGAATCGCCTGTCCCGAGAGGTGGACAGCGCGAAGGAGTTGTTGCAGTTGCATGAGTGGGCCATCGAACGACGTAACCTGTTTGCTAAGGCGATGGCAAAATTGCAGACGCTGGACCCTGAGTTCAAGTTCAAACAGGGAGGTGTGAACGCTTTGTCGGAAGCGTATCAGGATTTGGAATCGACTATACGCCTGTTGGGTATGGCCGATTTGGAAGAATCTAAGTTCATTCTACAGACGCTGGCGGAAGGTGGAAGTTTCCAAGGTGCCCTTGACGAACTATTGGATGTAAGCAGCAATGTAGCCAAACTGAGAAATATGCCCGAAGCAGTACCCATGATGGATCGTGCATGGCGTGCAGGATGGAGGCCGATTGGAGTCAAGTCGCAGGGTCGTGAAGCCCTAGTGGAGTCCATCGTTGCTGCCGACATGTACCACGCACGCGGGGGCATGGGCAAGTTCTTGGGTCGTGGCGGATACTATGACGCAGTTCATAACGTATGGAAGGGATACGCCATTCTGTCGCCCGGTTTTTGGGCGAGAAACTATATGGGTGGTATGTTCTTGAATTATTTGCATGGGGTTGACATCAGTAGTTACACTCGGTTCATGCGAGCATATAATGCTTTGAAGATTGAGCAGGCTGTTGCGCAGGGTAAGATCAGGCGTGCTGATGGACGTAAATTGTTGGAGCAGGCCACGGGCGGCAAGGTTAGTGCCGACGACATTTCGATTGTACGTCAGATGGAAGAAACGGGTGCGTTTGGTCAGGGTCAAGCGGGGGTGGAGTTCACGCCATCGACGGGAGGTCGTGGCGTGATAACGGTTGCTGGGAAACGGATAGATTTAAACAAGTTTAACCCGTTCTCTAGTCGCAACGTGGCTCTCAAGGCTGGGCATAGCATGAACATCAAGGTGGAAACGTTCCTGCGTGGATCGATTGGCTTCGACACTATGAAGAAGGGCGGCACACTTGGGCAGGCGATGGACGACATTTGGAAGTATCACTTTGATTACGATGACCTGTCTAGGTTTGAACGCGGTGTCGTTAAGAAGATAGTTCCATTCTATACGTGGACACGTAAGTCGCTGCCTTTGATAGCGGAACAATTTATGATGAAGCCGTACAAGTTCAATCGTTACAGGATGGCGATAGACGCGATCAGCGAGGACGACTGGTCTGACTTCGGAGTAGTACCAGATTGGATGGTTCGGCAAGGGGCCGTACCGTTGGGTCACAAGTTCGCAGGGGAACACATGTGGATGATACCCGACCTTCCCATGCGCGGCTTCTACGAATTAGTCAACACCCCGACAAGAGCAGACATGTCACCCATGGAGCGTATCGGAGCGGTGGGAGAAGCACTGTCGTCTATGGTTACACCGTTGATTAAGGCACCTGTTGAACTGTTGACAAACAGAAATATTTGGAAGGGGTATAGTTTCAACGGAAGTTTAGAACCCGTACCAGAAGCGTTTTCATGGGTGCCCGGTCTGATGCCTGCACTAGATGCGATGGGGGCGGCTCAGAAGACGCCACAGGGCAATTGGGTGATGAAGGACAATTGGTTGCATTCGATGACGCAGTTGGTGCCGACGCTTTCGCAAGCGCGGCGCCTGTTCCCTGACGAGGAACGGTATCAGCATCGTTTGTTGTCGTCATGGATGTCGTTCATGTTTGGTCTTGGTTTGCGGACCAACACCTCGTGGGAGCAGCAGCAGGAAATGCGGGCACGCTATTATGAACAGATGGATAAGGATAGAGAGATGCGTGACATCTACAAGGCTGACATGGGTATACGTTAGGGACAGGAGAGCCAATAGGTATGGAATACGTATCACGTAAGCAATGGGGTGCTATCCCCACGCAGAAGCCCATGAGAGCCTTCAGGAAGGCTCCTGTGGGCATTGTGGTGCATCACACCACAGGAGGCGCCTCTGACCCTGCGAAGCGTGTCAGAGGCCACGACAGGTACCATGTTCATACGCGGGGGTGGACGACTATCGCGTACAATTGGTTGGTGTCGGGTGACACGGGAGAAGTCTTTGAGGGTCGCGGCTGGCATGTAGGCGGTGCTACACGCGGCTGGAATTCAAAGACTGTTGCGATCTCATACATCGGGTCGGGAGATGACCTGACGGAGAAGGGAAAGGCCGCTATCCGCACGGTTGTGGACGAGATACGGCGCAAGTATGGAGGGAATCTATGGATCAAATGCCACAGAGATTTCAAGAAGACCTATTGCCCGTCGGATACGCTGGCGAAGTGGATCAAGGAAGGAATGCAGGAGGAAGTACAGAATCCACAGTCTGTGGATTGGGACGGGATCGTCAAGTATCTGGTGGACGTTGGTGCGAAGGTGCTGTCGCAGCGTCCGTTGCGGAAGGGTTCTCGCGGCAAGTACGTGTCTATGGTACAGTCGCGCTTGAACGAGAGGACTGGCGCTGGGTTGGTTGTTGACGGAGCGTACGGTCGCAAGACGAAGCGAGAGGTTGCGAAGTTTCAGTCTAAGTATTCGATCAAGGTCGACGGCACTGTCGGCCCGACAACATGGAGATACCTATGGGTAGTTTAGGACGAAGTGAAATTATGAGTTTGGCTGCGCTTGCAGCGGTGGTGGTGTTGGCTGTGGTCGGCTCCATCGGCGGAGAAGCAGCCGTCACCTTTATCGGTGGCCTTATGCTGAAGAATCCTGCTGGCGTATTGAAGCGTTGACATGGAGAAAGACAACGCTGCCTTTGAGCAATGGCGCGCGCAAGAAGGCGACGCCATTGCGGCTGAGATTCAGGAGAGTCTGAAGGCCAGTTCCAGCGTGTTGAACGTGGACGATGGTAGTCACGCGGTGTGGCATGAGGGCAGTTTGGGTCTGTTGCTGGTGCTTCCGTTTGAACACGCGATGGCTTTTTCAGCGGAAGCGATTACGGGGGACTTTGATAACAGCCCCTTGCATAGTTACGTGTTTTCCACGATCAGCGAGTTGATTGTTCGTGCGACTGCGATCATGGATTTTGACGGAATAGATTAGCGGGCGCTGGTTTCTAGTTCCCGCATGTTGGGTGGAGTCCATTCGACATGAAGTAGGCGATCACTCTTAGATGCGTTGCAGGAGCGGCAACACGGCATCAAATTTTCAACAGTATCGGTGCCTCCCCTATGCAGTGGGATTACGTGGTCACCTTGCGAACTTTTCCAAGGGTTATTCCACTGCCGATACCACTTACCGCAATAAGTGCATCGCTTCGGGTCAATGCCCTGTTCTCTCCAATATTGGTGAAGTTCAGGGATTGTATGCCCATCACTTTTAGCATTCGCTTTTCTAGCCCGATAAATACGAGTTTTTCGCTGGTCTGCGATTGCAACCTTCTCATAATTGGCTTTCCTATACGCCTTACTTTTTGCGTTTAACTCTTCCCTATGACGTTCACGATACTTAAGGCGGGACGCTTGCACTTTGTCAGGATTAGCCTTACTCCACTCCAACGCCCTTTGTATTTCTCTCTCCCTGTTTTCCTCATAGTGACGTCTTCTATTCGCCTTTTGCCTAGACATACCCATATTAATCTTCCTCCTAAGCCAGTGACGGGTGAACGAACTGATCGTTCAACGGCAACCGCCACAAGTCCATCGCTACCATGCATCCGATGATGCAGTAGCCGATGATGTCTGCGTGTGTGTCTGTAAGCGATTCATTGCTTGCTTCCGCGCCCTTCTCGTACAGGTTCTCTAGGCGTGCTATCTTGTCGTGCAAACGCACAAGGATGCCGTCCAGTCCGAACCTGTCGATGTTGTCGTATCCGTAATCTTCCATCTTCATGCGTAGTAGCGGCAGCACGGACGAGGCTGACGTTACCGCTTCGCTCATTACAAATGCTTGGTCTAGTGTTATGATTGCGATTGCCTGAAACCAGTTGCAGGCGATGTCTTCGTTTACTTCCGCCCCGTAATAACGGGCGGAAAAGTGGTCGTACTCTGAGCGCAACACTCCTAACGATGCATGGGGGTCAGCGTGAAAGGGGTGTCGTACTCCACGGGCACGCTTTATGTCTATGTTGTTAGCCATCAGCCCTGCGGCTGCGTCCCACGTTTCAGGATTTATCCGTGGAATTGTCATTTAAATACTCCTTTACTAGTGGGTGTTTAGATAATTCTTCACCCAGTTTTTGTAAGATTTCATCTCGTTTACGCGCCACTGTTGTCTTCGGAATACCCAATACATATTGGACATCCCTTAGACTTAAGCGTTCAAACAATAGCGCGTTCATTATCCATAAGTCTTTTTCCTCCAACTTATCGTACACATTCAATACCAGATCACACAGTTCAGCACGATCTTCGGACGAAATTTTTTCGCCCGCGATACCAAGTGACTCCTGCAACCACCCAAGGTGAATGGGGTCAGTCGGTATTTCTTTGCGACTCATCTGCCCATACTAGCGCAGCAGGAATCGCATAGTATTCTTTTCCTTCGGGGAACGCCTTTACGTCTGCTTTCACGCACAATTTTTGTAGTTGCCCAAGGGGTATGTTGGCGTGTCGATCATTGGACGAATCGTATACAAACAAAACAACACGATGCATTCGATGCCATGACCGCAACGCCTTCATCTTCTCCAACTTCAACTTCAACACCTGATCCGACCCCAACCCCTGCACCTCTACAAAAGATTCAGAAGTCAGATAGTCAGGCGTGTACCGTACGCTAGGCGGCAACGAACCCATGTGAATCGGTGGACGATTCAGCCCGTAGCGACAAAACTTACGGTCGCACAATTCTTCAAACTTGCGTTCCGAAATATCTCCCATCGTCTGAAAGCGATGTGAGAATGGCTGATCCGCGAATGACATAGCGTCACACTTTCGTAGCGTCGATGTGAACGACCTGCTGGTCGTTCACGATAATGCCAGCACGTTGGATACCATCCAAAGCCAACTTCACATAGTTGTCCAAGTCTCCACGCAAAGGCGTAGACCACTCTTCCACTGGTGTAATCGTAACTGCTGTATGTTCTTCCGTGAAGATCAACTCTACACGGACTGGCCCGTCAAAGACGGGACCGTCCTCTCCCACCGCCACAGCGTACTCCGCCTCCGCGCGTACAGTCGTAGCAGGCGTGTACACCCGTCCCTTACGAGACATACGAGGACGCCCCTTGGGTACGGGACGCCCCCCCACCAAGAAAGAGAACTCAGTGGACGGTTGCGCGCTGCTGTGCGTCGGTAACGAGTCGTTCGACTTGTCGGTCACAATCCTGCCTCCCTGCAAACTTCGGCCCTTCGGACCACCATGTACCTAGACGAGAATCTAAGTCCTTCGTCCACACCACGATGTCGGTCACTCCGTACCCTGCTTCCCACATGGCACGG
>Ga0098044_1000895_pt1 | contig 15620 bp, 6 predicted proteins | sample 10_taG_FD_75053 | JGI IMG/M metagenome (GOLD analysis project Ga0098044, IMG submission 75053) | Marine viral communities from the Subarctic Pacific Ocean - 10_ETSP_OMZ_AT15264 metaG | ecosystem: Environmental > Aquatic > Marine > Oceanic | place: Pacific Ocean | collected 2015-01-16 | reverse complement strand
CTTGTAGTTTATACGATACTTATTGACAGGCTCGCCGAGCAAATTATTATATTCGTCAATAGATGCAAACAATTGAAGCATTCTATTGGAAATACTCCTATACATGCTTTTTTCTATAGCAAAATAACTGTTAGCTGGCTTTTTAAAGGTCCCGAAAACTTCGTCATCAGAAGATAACACATTTATCATTTCTGTTGTTGCCATATACTCTGGAGGTAAAAGTTTCCCCATATAAACATATTCTTTTCTAACAGGAGTTGAATTGGCTACAAAATAATCCCCCCGACCGGTATGAGATCTTAGATTTATGCTAGATAATTCGGAGCCCTGGTAGTTCCCCTGATATACGTCGCCCATTGAACCCGAAGAAGCGTCTGGCACGAAAAAGCGACCGCTGGCGTTGCTCCCAGTTACCGTATCAAAATCCCAGTTCAAAGCAAGGGTTTGGGCTTGCGGGATATATACGTCCAGACTTCCCGTTTGAAATACAAAGGAATTCCGGATTGGGTGCAGCGTGCCGTGTGACTCTACCTCTCTTGCATGGCTATCAATTACCGACGAAGTGAGATAATTTGTCCAGTACCTAATACTAGACGCCTTGACATCAGATAGTTCAAGAACGGTGCCCGTACAGTTGGTCCTGTGAGCACCAGCATAAATTCTTTTTGCCGAATTAATTATATTAGAACCTGATGTATAAGAAATATCCACAACACTATTGAAGGAATTTATCTTAATACCCGTGTTATAGTTCGCACCGTAAAGACCAAGCTCGTATCCTGATTCTATTACGGAACTCCCGGACACCCCGTCAGAAAAGGGATACTTCTTGGGTTTCAAGGTTAGAGCAAGGTTCCACTTCTCGTTATTATAAATATTCTTATAAATATCTGAAGTCAATAAGGTTTCGTCATCCCTGTTTTTGACCACAAAATAGGCGTCTTTTACCTCGTTGGCGGGAGATACCACTTCCGCATATTCCGCTGGGCTTCTTACTGCATAAATCTGAAGTCCATAATCGGTAGCACTGGGTGCCCAAGAAAGATCTGTTGAAGTGGGAGTGGTTACACTTGGAGTATGAAAACCAAATAATGACGCACTAATAACCGATGGCAAATCATAAGAAAGAAGTTGGTAATTATCCTTGTTTGGGAATAACAACTCGCCCTGAAGTGTTAATGCGTATTCTGTCAAGCCTGTGGATCCGGCTATTTGCCCCACCGAGGAGGATATAGACGAGTCATAGTATTGATATACTGTAGCCTCAGAATCACCCAGACTTGCCATTCCCGTAAAGTCGGTGAACTTTTTAGAACTAACAGATGTAAGGTAACTGCTACTAAGTTCATAATCCGAGTTGTTAGCGTAAGTATTTAGCGCCAGAACCTCTTCTCCAACGCCCAAACAACGAATGAAATTTCGGATAGCTTTTGGGTTTCCTTTAGACTTGAGGATATAATTGAGGTTATTGTAAAGATTCTTATAAATAGAGTTCTTTATATCTACCAATTGTTGGTCAAAATTTATCTGCTCGTCACGCTGAAAGAATTGACCCAAAGTTCCTATATTTTCAAATATCTCTGGGGTTTGAATTCCGAAGTTCTCCACCAGTCTATCATTATAAGGAAATTCATCTATAGATGTTGATAAGCTCCCACTAACATATTTATTATATTTTAATTCTTTTAGTGCGGTGAGTTGGTTATATAAAGTATCAAAATATGAAGCCATGATTTGGGTTAGATTCACTATTTCATTGGGACCAGCTTCACCCTCCTCTATCACCCAACTAGGTAAATTATTCATAAGTCTTGCTGTGTTGTTGACATCGTAATGGGTGCCGCTCAATTCATATTCGGCTTTAGTACTAACATATGAAGGGTTGGATTTACGAATAATGGGGTCGCCTCTTTCAGAAACAGAGGTCAAATTCAGAGAATCGATGGCAGATCCGGTATTACGGGAGTAGGTTGCACTATACCCTGTAAACAACCCATTTGAAAGGCGGCCAGAGTAATCTAAAACCACCTGATCTATACTAGAGGTAAGGGTTAAACCCTCATTAAATTTATAATATGCCCCCAGCGATACGTTGGCGTCATACTTATCAGATCCGCCCTCTACATTAGAGAGCCAATGTCGCCCAATCTGTTCCCCATTCCGGGCAGTTTTCCAAAAACGGAATTCGTCAAGTGATGCCGAGAGCTTCCCCGCACCTTCAGTTAATCCTGTTGTTGCCTTAGTGTCTGCCCGCAAAGCCCCCATGTTAGCTATCAGAGTGCCAGTAACTTCACTGACAAGTTTAGCGCCGGCACCATTAGATGCAATATCCGTTTCTATACAGGTACCGTTCACATAGAAATCCAAACGACCTATATTATTAGAGGTATCAAAAACAAACCCAAAGTTTCTCCATACCCCGTCGGAGATGGTAATTTGGTCGGTCGTGGTTGGGACCAAGACATTTTCATAACCATTGTTCCCAGAAAGCATGGTCACATTGAACTGTGTTTCCGAGCCTGACACAAGCTCTATTCTAAATCTCCCATAATCCTCTCTGCTAGAATCTGTGACTCCGTTTGTTAGGTCAAATATGACTTGACGAGGTGATTCTGAACCTGAATCTATTAGTTCGTCTTTTTTCAGAAAGAATTCAATGGTTGAGCCGCTTGGTCCACCAAATTCCAAGTTGGAGGTGCGGTCTGTATTTATATCAAATTTAGTATTTTTATGGGGACCCCCTTTTATTTGTATATATTGATCCAATGAAGATGAATAATACGACGTATCATTGACATATAGCGTCCCATAAGGATACCCAACAGTAACGTAACCGGTAGATCTCGGATAGACCACCTCGAGCATATATTTTTCTAGTGGATTTATGTCGTTATAAAATTTTGTTTTCTCATATCCCGAACCATCATAAGGATAATAGCTTGAGATATAACTAAAAGTATTTTTGTAATACTCATAAGCTGATCCGAATTTCACAAAATTTTCAGGATCAGAATAATCAACTGGTGGAAGGAAATATTCTTGGCGTTTTTTTAAGGCGGTTAGGTGTTCGCCGGATTCTATACCGCCGCCGAGCGTATTAGGGGCGCTCGCCTTTAGGTATTTACTTACCGTCGAGCCATCTCGGTTTCTTTGATATAAACTTTTTAAACTGCTCATACCTCATCTTCTTCTATTCTAAATTTGAATACTTCCGGCTGTTCTCTGTAATCACCCTGTAAATAGTAAGCCAACTGGATTCCATAAGAATACCCAGATTGGAGACAATCCGTATCCAGTTCAAAATAGTTTCCGCTTACATCATAAGATAAACGAGTAAAATTATTGACAACACTACCTGTTCCATAAGGTATTACTTCCAGGTTATCTATGGTGCGAAATATTCGGTAATAAGCATTCTCTATTACATGAGGCACTATATCAGAGGTCGCTACCGTATAAATATTGGGCTCCCAATCTTTGCTGCGTGTAAAAACTCTTATCCTAGGTTTTTGCCCTTTTGAGTATGTGCTCGCAAGGTTAGTCAGAGTAGTTATGTATTGAGTGTCATACATAAGGTTAGATGTAGCAAGAGCCTCCGGCACATAAGACCCTGTATAAAATTCTATCCGAGATCCTCCAGAGCCGGTATGCCACACATCATATATTATGTCTAAACTGCTAGTAGAAGCCAAAGAAGCGGTATAGATCCCGGTCATTTCTACACCGTTTTCTACCAACAGTCCTCCCGTGACTGAAGTAATTGAACTTCCGTCAGAATCTGTAACAAGCAACGCTGTTCCTGTAGGGGAGGTGCTGCCAGAAAAGATTTCTACCATTAACTTATCATTTGTCAAGGAGGGAATATTAGCTAATTGACCCCTTATAATATTGTACATATAAAGCGTGTTTAAGTTATTATCCGAAGAGGCCATACTACTGCTTATAAAAAAGTTACCTCTATTGTCTTTTCTTGCCGAGTCCCATCGGGCCTCAAGTGTAGGACGATAAAAATAAAATTCGCTAGTGCGGGCGAAGAACATCTTAGTATAGAGGGAATCAGAACCCGAAACAGCGTTATCGGGAAACTTTATCAAAAATCCGTCGTTATCTGTAGTATCTAGCCACTTATATACCTGTTCAGAAACATCCAGCGAAATATTTTCTACGCCGGAACTAAATGATACTGCACCGGAAGTATTTGTGCCCACATGAACCGATGCTCCATCGACTGACCAGGTTAGAGCAGCCGAGGCATATTCCCAGTTAGATGTGCCCAGGTCGGTATACCCGTCCATGTCCAAGCCCCGACCCTCGGTCCAACTTTGAGATGCCATACAAACATCAAGACCAAAATCGTATGGTAAAGTATTGCCGTGAGGCGCATTATATAAATTAAGGTAAAATTTCACACTGCCTGTAGAATTAGGTATTGTCCCCGCCGTCATATCTGAAGAAACAACATCAATGGGAAACTCTATGAGGATTCGGGACTGTTCTGCGTTTTCAAAATTTGACAAAGAGGGGGTAGCTGAGACGGAAGCGGTGGTCTGACCATGTATAACAAACGCTTCTAAAATATCCGCAGCGCCCATATTAGACCCTGTTCCTCTTGTAATTAAATTAGATTCGTAAGCGTTTGTAAGCGTATTATCTTTTGTTGCAAAATATTTTTTAATGCCCATTTTATGTTACCACTCCCACAATATCAGTCTGAGGGTATAATACTTCAGCCGCTGAATCAGGCGGAACAATGAGATATCTACCATCAGCCGACATATTTTCCCGAATGTTATAAATATATCCATTATAAGTAGAGCCAGCAAGATTGTACAATTCTACCTCAGTGGTGTCTATCACACCCGGCACGTCATTTAGAAGCTTGTAGATTTCTGTTATATAAACAGGTTCGCCAAGGTTGAACTTAATGTTCAGAAAATCACCCATAAGTTTGGTGTTACAAGAATCTAAAAGATCATACTTGTTTGCATCTAGGCTCGCAATAACCCTATAGCGAATACCTATATTTATGATATTACCATCTAAAATATCTATAGTATCATTTATCATTTTATACTGATCCAACCAAGTCTTGAGATTCTCCTTGATATTGGTATTAGGTTGAACAAAATCCCCCGCCTGATCTTCTCCCAGAACATATAAATTAAGGTTTCTCTTGAGAGAATCCTCATCACGAATTACATTGACCCGTTTTATTTTTCCAAATTTAGCGGGCATACGATAGGAAAGATTCATATAATCTTCTCGGGTGACAGCCCTATTCTGAGCAGCGTAAGTGCCGAAGGCTCGTTGGCGAACCTCTTCAGCACTCAATATGCTGGAATCTCCCATAATGGGGGCTTCATTGTCTACCTCTATGGTAGATAACATCTCTCCTATAACAGTATTAGATAATGCTGCCTGATTTTTGAAAATAAGCCGAGGCGAAACAACAGTAGTGACTGTATTTACTGCGGAATTAGACACATCCGAAGAGTTAGCTGTATACTCAACCGTCAAAGTGGTATCTACTGGAACTACTCCGAACTTATCTGTCTTTATTAAATTAGTGGGATCAAATGTTTGATCTGTCACATAGGGCTTACTACTAACATTTAAAACTACATCTGCCGGATCTGCTATTAGATTTGTTGTAATATTGTCGGCGGAACCATAACCAAATTGAACATAGGTATTGCCCGCTGTATCAAACTCTGTGACAAAACGACGAGGGACAGGTTTTATCCTCATATTGTACGGTACTGCTATATTAGTATTAGTATCATTGTTTTTAGTCTGAGTGATTACCACATCTTGCGACAGGTGCTCCACCTCATAATAATCATTACCCTGAGCATCTTTGATTGATAATACTTCCGTAATATTAGACTTGCCTAATTTTAGCCGTAAAAAACGAGTATAATTCCCTACCGTAATGGGCTCGGAATATTTTTGCCCAGAAACTATTTGTCCGTAAGCTTTTACAGCGAAAAAAGTAGGATTACCTGTCGTGGCATTAGTTCGGGCGACAGTTATTTCGTTATTTGAATCAGCAAAATCTACATCAGTAACAAGAGTAAAGACAGCATCGCCGTCACCCGAAAAAACTGTTCCCGCTGGTAATATAGGGAGGTAATCTAAATCTGGTGCCCGAGAAGCCACAGCAACAGGAACTAAAATATAAACCGCCACGTTGCCAGTTGATTTGGCAGCACCCTGGTTCTTATATCCCAAAGTTTCTGATAGTCTGACTACATTTTCATAGCGGATCGCACTATCCAAAAAACTCTCATTTGCTTGAAAATCAGCATAGAAAGATAATTGGTCCCCAACATATGCTACCATGTCCATCACCAGCGAACCAAAAGATGCCTCACTAAAGTCTTTATAAGTAGAAGGGTAATAACGCTTAGCATAATTTTCAAGATCATTTTTAATAGATCCAAAATCTCTGCTTGTATAATTTATCGGTCTTTTTGCCATTTTGTTGTTGTCCCGACTTTAAGTAGTCAATTGCGAAGTTATTATTAACTCATCCGACCCGTTATAAGGAAGTATATTATATTTTATAGAGATCCGAACCTGATTTAAAGCCATCGTGGGATCTTCGTCGCTTGTAATGAACGAAATACCTGTGAGATTTATTGCCGGTATATAAGCACCGGTCTGTTCTTTAATACGAGTCACAATGTCTGTGTAGGTCTCATCTCCCATACTCTCAAAAAGAAAGTTGTTCAATCCCACGCCAAAATCAGGTACCATAATACGTTCGCCGGGTGAAGTCAATACCAGCATTTTAAAATTTTGTTTAATAACATCTCTAAGAGTCTTATTCAGGGCATAAGGTCCATCAGTTGTACTATACTCTAGAGGAAGCCTTGGAGATATTCCCTGTAGTTTGCTCATCTTATTTCCTCCGGTCTTACAATAAGTAGCTTTAATAACTCACTTTTTTCTTGCTGTACGGCCTCCCGGAGACTATGATGACTAGCGTATGTGCCGATCAGCTTAACTCCACGAACTTCAGCCCTGGCTTCCCAATACTTTCCTCTCGCAGGTGCGAGGAAATAATATTTAGGATGAAGGATGTTATGCAGACGTGGATGCAACCCACTGAAAGCTTCTTCAACAGGTGGCAAATCCCCGTTGGCAAGATCAGTAAAAAATTGTGAAATTTGGGCAGCTCGGTCTGAACCACGTTCAGGATATAGGGTGGACCCAAGCCGAGCATTGTTGCCGGGCATTTCCTTTGCCTGGTCTGCAAAATGAAGAAGAAGTTCTCGCCAATTATCATCATTTTCAATCCAACGAGCGGGATTGTTTTCACCGGGTCGACCAAGGCGAGGCTGGACGAATCCCCATTCAATCGGATTATTATGCTGATCAATGTACAAGTGGTGTGGAAGATTATTGCGGCTCGTCCAAAGACCGTGCCATATTACGACCAAGGCGTCACGAAGACTCACGCCTGGATACGCTGTGTGAAATTTATGTTGATAAGTGTTAGCGATATAAAGATCCGAAATTGTGCTGTCGAACAAAGTATCTAGAAAGGCTAATCTTTCCTCAACAGGAGTTGAACTATAATAGCGCAGCATCTCGGCTTGGGTGCCAAAATTAAAACCAATGTCCAAATTGGACCTCGTTACCATATAATAAGGATTGGTGTGGGGTTCGCCCCGGCGGTTTACATTGAGATTAGCCAAACGATTCTTTACATCGACCGGGAAACCAACATACTTCGAAGCATATTTAGTAATTGATTGACCCTTGAGTGCCGTTAACATAGTGTCATCAGCAGAAGCAATACTGACTTGTGTTTTATAAGCAGTATCAGAGTACCTGCCGCTAAAATCTATTCCGTAATCATACCAAATCAGATAAGAAGCGATCTTACAACCTACAGGGAAATAATATAACCCAATAAGCCAACCAAGCGGAGAAAGCCTGAGGTCTTGCGGCGATCTGCCGTAGTACAATTTCCTAAGAAACGCAACCACCTCAGTGCGCTTGGCGTCGGGAACACCATAAGATCGGAGGCGGTAGTTATCGTCAAATTGTATATCGTTAGCCATAGTGAAGAAAAATGCCCCTATTGTTTTCTGAAGTCTTAGGGTCATAACATCTTGGGAATCGTCTCTGCCGAAGCCGATACTGTTGGCGCTCGTATACATAGATTTTCCCTGATCAAAATCCTCTTTTGCTAGATTGTCCAACATTGCAATGTAAATGGATTCTACAAGCACCCTAAAAGAAGCTGAGGGTTCTGCGCCGGGTGCTAAAGCCGGATTTCTAGTATATCCCTCGTCACTAAGGTGTGGATACACCTCTTTAATGTATGGGAAGCACTCTAGGAGAGCACCAAATATTCCCAGTTTTCTATATTCTTCTTCATATTTCTTTGCCAAATAGTCGCTGATCATTTTTATAGTGCCCACACTTCCCCAGCGTGGGTAGACGGGTGCCAAAGGGCGGACATTTATGAAAAATTTCTGCATACGAGACTGAATAGACTGGACTGCTGCCTGAGCACGAGACCTATCTTCGGCGGTTACACAGGGGTCAGTTATCATCTTAAACACGGGATAATTAAGTGCCCGGATCCACCTGGGAAATGTTTTTTTGCCATGCTCTGAAGTTACAGCATTGTTTATGGTTTGATCAACTCGTTGCGTCCAATTATTTACCGAGGATAAATTGAAATCAGGGAGGAAGTCCCTCGTCTCCGCCTCACTCGTTACGCTAGTGAGCTTTCCTATAGAAAAGTGGGCATAAGTTGTCGTAACATCACGATTATACATGGGAGGCAATTGTACACTATTTCCTTCCCCATCATAAACATATAAGGTGTATCCGTATTCCCCAACAGGCTCTGTGCCATCGTGCTTTTGGGTTTTAATGATCGTTCTGTCACTATAGGATGAAGATGTTTCTAAACGATTGAATATTCTATAATCTACATGTGGGATATCACCGTTTTGTCCAGCCTGATAGTTTGACGTTTCATTATGTGTCTCCTCATAAGCGATATTCCAGCGGGCGATACGATCTGGATATCCGCCATCGTCAGCCGTTCTATAGTAACAAGATATATCAGCCGTCGGTCCCCCATTATACATCATCCAAGTGTGTCCGGTTGTTTTGGGAAGAGTGGGATATTGGGAATTCAAATAATCCCTTACCTTGACTGCAACACTTTTAATATAATTTCTTTCAGCCACTGTTCTTGGGTTAGTACCGATTGGGACGACGACACCCCGAACACCCTTATCGGGGTAGTTGACCTTTTGAATTTCCTTTTGTAGAGCAGGAGGAGCATGTCGCAGAGAATAATAAGCAGCATCAAATGTTTCATACGAAGGCTGCGGCGCTGGCAAATATTGAGGTAATCTAAGTCTTCCTATCACCCCGTGAGAATTTATGGCTCTCCAAACCGACAGGTTTGCTTCGCTGTGTCTTCCACTTTGAAAAGTCGTGCCGAAGGTGTTTTCTTCCTGGTCATCTCGCTCCCAAGCGTTAGCTATAGTTGAGGTACGACCAGTCTGATTAGGAGGACACAATATAGCGTATTTATGTTGATCAGGAGGATACCTATGGATTTCTGAAATAGGGACATTTCTAAGAGTTACGAACATTTGGTAAAATAATTCAACACCTAGTTTAGTATAGTATAAATTATAGGTTCCGGCCTGGTGCTGCTCGGGCGGGGATTCATCCCAGGCTTTGGCCCACCATTCGGCAACCCAATCAGCAAACAAATTACTTATGTCAGCGAGATATTGAAGGAAATCATTATACCAGGTCATCAGTGGTAGGTCATCAAGAAAACGTTCTAATTCAGCCTGGATATTAGTCAAGTCCCTGAGCCAATCACAGAGATTATTTATCTTCATAAGTTTATCTTGAGATATTTCAAAATATTGAGATTCTAGATCTTTTATATCTCCAAACCTCAAAGATAATGCGCCGACGGGGGCTTCCCTAGATAAACAATAGGCCTCTAAAGGCGAATTAACAGGAAGCTGTCCTATGGCTGGTGCTGATGCTATCTTGTCGCCGAGAGCAATGAATAAATCTATAAGTATTTGCTTAGTAAACTTTAAATTATTATAGATCTGAGCGTCTATGGTGGCTGTTATCTCTTCTTGGGTCTCCCCAGACCCTATAACTGTTTTTACGAAAGTGACAGTCTCACCACTAGATACCATCTCTAATATGTGTTTGATTAAGCTATCAGAGGCGTCGCCTTCCAATAATTGCTGGAGTTCTAAAGGGGTACACATTTCAGACACATCATTAAGTAACTGCCTTGTCTGGGCAGATGTTACCCTAAATGACAGATCGCCCTGGTCATTAGTAGGAACGACTCCGGACTCTTCAATAATCTCGTTAGTCAAATCAATTCCCAAAACTTCGTCCGCAAAAGTAGTCAGGATAGACAAACCATAATCATACTTTTTCATGATATCCGACAAGCTGGATCCTTCTAAATTTTCTCCTTTTAGTCCGTCTGGACCACACCCCAATAAAGCAGTTATTATATCTTTAGCAACGCCGGCTACAATAGATTTTATAAAATTCATCAAAATAGATTTAATCGCTTTTTTATAAATGTCTGACTGCCTGACTTTCAAAGAAACCATCTTGTTCTTTTTAAATTCTATCTTAGGAGTCTGGTTTAAGGTTTCTCGGACAAGATCATTAACAACAGGGGGAGTTCCCACTGGATCGAGATAACTCTTATTAATGAAATCACCTATTACATCTAAAGAGCAAGCTATCTGCTGATCCACATAATCTTGCACCTGCCTTCGCAGCATAGCGGGGTTTGTAACTGCCTGGGTTACAAGATCTGCACCAACGCCTGCTTGAGCCTGACTGGCATCTATTCCCGCTTTTTTTAACATTTCTTGTGTCATTGCATCATCTATCACTTCATTACGGAGTAATGCAATAGTTTCTCTCAGTAAAGATTGCCACTTGGTTTTGCTTTCGGCGGCGGTCCAAAAGCGTAGCGCATATTTAGCCGCCTTCATTTGACCCGTATCACAGTCAATCCCGGCTAAGGTAGAAGACATCCTATAACTTAATGGCTTATTACTCCACATAGAAGCAAAAGTGTTCGGATCTGTTTTGGACAAATCTGTCAATACTTTGAAAATATCTTTTTTTCTTTCTAGCCGCTCGGGGGTCAGGCGTGCAAGTTCCGATTCTTTTGTTGCCACAGTCATAACATCAATTGTGGGATATAGATACTTTTGAACAAAATCTAGGGGGGATTCTCGGTTTTCTGGTGAAGCCTCCACGGAGTCCAAAAATATATCATATATGTTGTAAATAAATGAAAAACTTGTTGGAGTCAAAAGAGAGAAAGCATCTAGCGATCTGGCAACCTCTTCGGTCGGTTTCATATAGGTGGTGTTGCCTGTTCCCCGATCGTAAAAAAATCCATTAATACAAATGTATTGCATATTATATTCCGGAGTAAGGAAAAACTCTATCAAGTCTTCATCTTCCGGGGAAATTTTATTGTAGGCATAGAAAAGACTAAGCAAATCAAAAAATGCGTAAGAAGAATCTATTTCTTTCTCCAGATTAATATTGTCCAACATAAGAGGGGTGATTTTTTGATCAAAAAGTCTTGAGGCTACTTGGCGTAAATAATTTCGTGAAGATGAGAGATACCTCATAAAATCAATCATGCGAAAATGTTTTTTTAGGGTCGCCAGATTTTGTGGTACATCATCTCTTTCTTGACCAACTAAGATACGAGATTTTTGCAATGGAGTCAGTTCTCGCTCCTCATAAGAAATAGTATCTTCCTCTTGAGAAATTAGCCTGTTTATATGAACCGCAGGAATTACCAAAGCATATGTCCACCGTGAGCCTGGGCGGGTGTCTTTATATGTGGATATATACCGAGGCGGAATTTCTGTATTATTAATCTTAAGGCTATTTCTCAATGAGCGCATATTTGATTCAGAATATTTCCCTGTAAGTGATAAGATCTCTTTCAGACCATTACCGTAGGCTTCTGTATAATTCTTTTTTGCGACTTGGTTAACATTGGCATTTTCCCAGGCGCTTTTCTGATTTTGGTTTGCCTGTGATTGATTTACGCCGTCCGAAGTTCGTCCCTTCGACCTAACTTCATTCAAAGCGTAAGCAGTGGGTCCCAGGTGATCGGTTCGTTTAGTAAAATAATATTGTTTGTCGGCCGGATTGTAATATACCCTCGTAGCCTCTGATCCGGGGGCACAATTTTTTCTCCAGTCATACAAATCTACGTTAGAATCTGAGCCTAAGTATACACTAACATTGGGAGCCAACATAAGAGAATTTAAGCCGACATCATCATTCACTTGAACAGTCCCCAAGTCTAATGATTTCCGGAGAGATCTCTTATATACTTGTGAATGATTAGCTGGGATGGCAATGAGGTTTGCCAAATCTTGATTATCTTGATAATCTAGCAAATTTGTCAGCTCTGTTGTTTTGGTTAGATAATTCTCTAGTGTTCCCTTGTTCCTAAGCGGCTCTATAATAAACCTCCGCAAATTGTTCTCCGCAGCGTGTTGGCTAATCTCCACGATAGTTTTAGGGCTAGAATCAGATAATTGTCCATTTTGAGGGTATAGGGCGAGATAAGCTTGCAAATCCTGTGGTGTAATAGGTCGTTTGCCCGGTAATACGGTTCCTTCGGAAGGAAAAGTATAGAAATACAAATAAGATTCTTGAATAGCGTCTATGATAAATTTATTCTCTTCGTTAAGATACCACTCAAGTGTAGGAGCGCCAGGGATATCCTCTGGGAAGGGATTGATGATTTGCTTTTGTCTATCAGTAATTGCCATTTATTGTGCGCCTCAATTTACATTATTATATCTACTTCTAAAATTATATTTTGCAAAAGGATTTTGCGAACTATAATTGAGGTCATGATAAACGAAATTCATTTCCTGAAGTGATAAGTTTATAGTTTCCTGTATTAAACGAGGAAGATATTTACTGCCGCTGCCTCCCGCAGCACCGCCAGTGGCGGCGGCGAGCATGACCTGTTCACCAATCATATTTGAAATAACTTCCAGAAGAAAAGCAACAGTACCGTGCAGGTCCGAAATTAATTCCGTTATATTATTCAAGACTTTCTCTAAATCATCTCCCTTAACTAAGGGCTGCAAATCCGAATCATCGTTTCCCGCTATAAGATCAATTCCCTGTATATTATCGCCGATAAAAAACCCTGCGGCACCACTATATTGATCAGTGCTGGTTACTAACTTTATACCTTCCCGCCCGATAATTCTAACGGAATCAGCCTTTACAGCTATAGCGGAACGATTAGTTAAATTTCCGACTTTTCCCTCGGCAAGATTGAAATATTCGGGCGAATCGATGTCGGCTCTTTGAGATATATATATTCGTGCAGAGTCCAACTCGGTGCTTTTGTTAGTCGCCACCGGCTGACCTCGTTGGTCTGTCTCTCGGGCTGTAATCCCGGATAATCCAGCTATAATGTCTATGCACCCAACATTAGTATTGGCTCCAGCGCCTTTTCCTGAATTTACCCCGGCTGGTCGGTCTCGTCCCATAATAATGAAAGTATTAGTCTTGCCCTGAATTACTTTTTCCGCATTAGTTTGATTATATAAAGGCTGCGGTTCTAAAATAGCCATGGAAGTGTTCTGGAATCCAGAACTGTGCTTGGCTATAGATCCTTGATCGTTTTCAATTGCGGCAACTTTTGCCCCACTAAGAAGAGCATCGGTAATAGTTTCTCTTGTTGGTCCAACACCAGGAGGAGGAGGAGGCGGAGTTACTGGTTTAGGAGAAATAGTGACGGGCGGGTTAATTACCGTCTCTGGAATGGGTGCCCTATGAGTTTGGCTGTTCTCTTCATTTTCCTCGGCTTCATTTTCCTTGGATGCGAGGATCCTTTTCTTTATCTCATCGGAACGACTTGCAGCCGCCACAGCAGCACGCATTTTCTCCATCATCTGATTGTAGTCACTCTGATCAGTGCCTAATATTTCCGAAGTTTCAATGTCTACCCAGCGGCCATCTACTTTCTTTATGCGACGACCGGCCTTGCGCAGTTGCGTCACATCCTCTTCTGTCAGGGTCCCTTTCTTTTTGGTCATCAGGTACTATCCTTGAAATAGAAAACTTTGGGGAAAAAGAATTTTTCAGGGTCCCAGTCGGCATGACCGGCAGACCACTCACCGCCGGACGCTTGACTATATTCAAAATGAAGATGAGCGCCTGCGGGATCTGGACGAGGTGGATCTGTTCTCCCGGATTGGGCGCTCAAGCCTATAAGTTCACCAGCTTTCACTTTGTCGCCGCTTTTCTTTATAACTAAAGATCCGGGCTCGCCGGCATTGTAATTCTGCATATGAGCATAGAGCGTAAAAAATATGTCTGTTTGGTTATTTTCTATCTTACTCATAGATGTGGCATATTTGGTGTGTTTTATAGTGGCATAATACCCATACCCGTCAGTAGGATCATTACCAGCATTGGTATGAAAGGATATAACACCATCCAGAGCAGCAAAAATTGGGGTTCCAATCGGGGCACTATAATCTGTACCACGATGAGGTCTTGTTTTTCCTCTCAACGTTCTGGCGGGGTTATATTTGGAAGTTATATTATGAGCCGTTGTTGGCTTATGAGGGGAGACTGCTTTGACACCACCTCGGTCTTCCACAACTCCTAAATCGCTTTCAGAAGGGGTTGGAAATTCGGTAAGGGTCTGGGTGACTCCACAATTTTCTATTGATGGAACATTTTTGTCCCAGATCACCTGGCATTGTTCGCCGAGAGTTATGAGATCTGTATCTGAAAAATCTTTAAAAGCGGAATTATCCAATACCTTGGTGACTGTACCCACCTCCATATGGCTCGTAAATTGTGTTTTATTATCAATAAATTCTATTTCTATAAACTGTCCCCAAGAAAGCTCATCTTTGACAGTAGTCATTATGTGTTTCACGACTGGAAAAAATGCTTTCCTGTTATCCATAGGGTTTTTTGGTGTAGGTATCCAATAGTGCCTGGGGTCAGAAGTTACGCACACTCTTATTAACTGCACTGTTTTAGGAAGGGCTCCCAGTGAAGCCTCCACCATTGATGGTATGTTGACCGCATTATCCACGACAAAACCTTGGACTGTTTTTCCCTCAAGGACTTCAGGGGAGGCAGCCATTCGCATTGCATATTTTAAAGCGCCCATGGGAGTAGAACGATCTAAATCCCAGACTTCTTGAGAAATTGGCTTGCCAGCCGCATTTTCTTTATTTAATTGTTTCGCTGCACCTTTTTGAGAAGGTGTTTTCTGAAGGTTTGCCTTCATTTTGTTGATATTTTTAGTTATTTGTTTACCGAGGTCGGACATCTTATTCGTCCTTTAGTATATCAAATAATTGGTCCTTGTCATCCTCTGATAACCCTGCTTGACCCGAATTATGGTCTTTTTTGTATACTAAATTTGCTAATTTTACCAACTGTTCGTTGCTGCGTTGCAGTGTTTCAACAAACTTAGCCGCCGTGGGACCCGACTCCGAATATCTCTCCCTAGAAACATTCATATACTCCTTCAAAGAATCCAGAAGCAGTTCGGT
>Ga0098044_1000894_pt1 | contig 15625 bp, 15 predicted proteins | sample 10_taG_FD_75053 | JGI IMG/M metagenome (GOLD analysis project Ga0098044, IMG submission 75053) | Marine viral communities from the Subarctic Pacific Ocean - 10_ETSP_OMZ_AT15264 metaG | ecosystem: Environmental > Aquatic > Marine > Oceanic | place: Pacific Ocean | collected 2015-01-16 | reverse complement strand
CGCAATAACAACTTGGTCTGGCTTAATCTCCCTAACCAATTTTTGTAGTATTTTTAGGAAACCCTTCAAACCACCAATTGGTTGCCCATTGGTGGACAATGATGGGTCAACAATGTACGCCCTGAAGTACATATTAAGCGCATCAACAATTAGAATTCTTGGCTTGGACATAGTTCTTCTCCGTAGCTTCCATTATAGCCCGAAAGCCCACTAAGTGTCAACAAAAAAATATCTTTAAGAAAGCTAGCTAGAGTTTTTTGTTCTTAATTCGTCGCTTGAGCTTCCGAAATTCCCTTGTAGATGCACCTGGACTCTTTATAATGATATGCCGTGGTTTTATTTTTAGCTGTGGTTTAAGAATAATCATACGGCCTGCGTTGGACCTGTTGTTTGGCGCAACAGCCATCCAGTTATATGTCGGATGGCTTGAATAATCTGACCTATATGGAGAATAATAATACTGTTTATTCTGCCACGCAGTATCGCCTAAGCACTTTTGATAAGATGCTCTGTGAATTTTCCACTTCTTGTGTACCATCTTAACTAAAGATACCGGAACCTGTCCGTAGAAAACCCATGCTTCCTGAAACTTGTCAAATTCAGCTGCTATCATTAAAGTTTCCGAAACGCCTGAATTCGTCGCGACACGGGCATGAAAATAAATTACCGGCGTACTATGCACCCAAGCGACAAGAAACTCATCCTGCTGTAATTCAACCCTGCTGTAATAAAAAGCAGCTGGTACGGATTTACATGCCTTCGCGTGCAAATCCGCACTAGCTGTTAAGAATAGACATATGCCCACAAAAAAAGAAAATAATATATGTTTCATATTAATATTAAGACCCCGCAGCGGACTCTTCTTCGTCTAAGTCCTTGTAAAATTCAGAAGCATCACCTTCGCGTTTGTCAAACTTCATAATGACTTCTTCATCAATGATAGATAAGACACGCTTACGAAATTTATCATTTTGCATCTTCTCCATCCATCGGCTTGGTTGGAATTTTTCAACTGTTCCGTCTCCCATGTCCATAGAATACCAAGCTCCTGCTGAAGTTAAATGTCGCGAGCCCTTAACAGCATCAAACCAGCTCTCTTCATCTTGCACCCCCACATCAGCGCCCCACAAGATCTTAAAAACACATTGACGACCCTGTGTCCCAAATCTAGACTTTTGAATCTTCGCCTTAACTTCTGAACCGATTCGGAAACCGTTATCGTCCAAAATGAAAGATGCTTTTGACTTACGACCAGTCAACCAAACCCTCAATGAATAGGCATAATGCATTGCCTTGCCACCAGGCGTAAAATATGGTGTCGTTAGAGCTTCAGCGATGTTACTTGTAATATTTGTTTTAAGCTGGTTCAAAACTAGGAAAGTTGACTTGCTATTAGCGATTGGCACAGTCAACTTTGACATTCCTTTTGAGAGAATTCTTGGTTTCACTGCCATTGACGATAGTGGATTAAAATCTCCTTCAACATCAGAAACAGATGGAGTTAATGCTAGTGAGTCCCAGATAAATAGCATCTGACTTTCGTTTGTACCCAATAAATCTTCAATAGTTTCAAGGACAAACTCTACTGAACGTGCCTGGACATATAAAAGATTATCAATGTCGCACCCAGCCTTTTCCAGAAAAGATGGGTCAACCGCAGACTCAGAATCAAAGTAAATTACATCAATCCCCATCTTCTGTGCGTTGGCTGCAATCTGTGCTGCCATGTAAGACTTGCCGGTTGATTCCAACCCAGCAATCTCCACGATTTTTCCGACAGGAATGCCAGCGAGGCGACCACGACTTATGATTGAGTCAAGCCATCGTGAGCCAGTCGGAATCCATTGCTTGACTTCGGTTGGGTTTTCTGCCGACAAATTGTGCGCGACGTTGATGCCAGCCTTCTTATTAATGAGATTGCGCATATCCTCAATGCTTAATTTGCCTGCTTTCGTCTTCTTCGGCCTTGCCATTTATCCCCCCGCAAGTGAATGTTTAAAATTGAGGCACCTGATATCCCTATGCCTCCCTGTGGTAATCGTCTATTGACCGTTCTTCGTGGCCTGTATATGAGTTCGGACATTACCGGCAGCCGTCTTAATCTGTTGCATTATCTTACGAACCCGTGTTCCTGCTGAAGAATTTCCATCGACGTAAAACTTATTATAATCCGCCTGCACTTCCGTAAGAAGGGTAATCATATCGTTAAGTGTATTCGGAGTGTTTGTATTGTTATTCATAGTTTTTCCTTATGTTAAAGTATGAGGCACCTGATATCCCTATGCCTCCCTGTGGGCCGAAGACTCTTAGCTCAAAAGCTCTTCGAACGCTTCCGACACAGAATTAGAATCGCCATCAGACTGAGACTTATATTTTACAGTTTCAGTTGAAGCTACCTCTGCGTCTTCATCCTCAAGAAGATGACCATCAAGCATTGCTTGTACCTCGGATGAGGTCTTGCGCTCAAATAAGTCTTCAAACTCTGGGATGCTCTCAAGCAGTTCTGCACACTCTTCCGATGTCTTATCCGCACATACTGGAGAGGTGGAACGCTTGGGAGTGAGCTTAGTCAATGGGAATTGACCACCGGGTGGCTTGCCATATTTCATGACAAGGTCCGTGCCACTATCAACGTCAGTGATATCGCCATACTCAGGATTAAGAACAAGGTTCAACAGCGTTTCATATGCCATCTTCCCGTATCCCCAGACCCGAACACCGCTAGTCTCTTCGCCGCGAACCATAACGGGGGAAAAGAAACGCTGACGAGCAAAAAGAGACTTAGCCATCCTCTTACTGTCATCGTCGCCCTCTCGCCAAAGCTTGCTAGCGAAATCACACACGGGGCAGTCTTCACCGTAGTTCTTCTTAGGACAGAGGAACCCGGAATTCTTGCCCACGTTATAGTGGAACCAATAATCCTTAAAAGGATCACCATCGGGAGTGGGAATCAAACGAATCGTCTGTTCCCCCTCCTGTGGCTTCCAGAAAGAACTAGACTTTCCGTCACCACGGCTTTCGAGAGCCAGTTTTTTAGCCCTCATCTTTTTAAAATCAATACCCATTGCTTTCTCCTTTAGGGTTAAAGTAAGCTTAGCCAATATCCTAAACTTCTAACATACACTTTAACATAGTGGGCTGAGTATGTCAAGCCTTTTTTTAAAAAAGTTCAATTGCAAATATCACGACTGCACCATCGAACTGTGGGCTGTGAGATAAATATAATCATCCTCATACTTCGTTTCATATACGGCATAGGACGCCTTCAAGCCATCATGCGCTTCGGCCAATACTCGCTCATTAACCTTCCTCAACAAAGTTCCATCCGTCTGAAGCTTCTCACCATTAATACCATAATAATAATTCTTTTCGCGAGGAAAGTCAAGGGCAAAAAATAAATTTTCTTTGCCGTCTTCATTGTCCACAAAACCAAAAGTAGATATCCGTGCAACCTCCATTGGCGCAAACCGCGTACCCATTACTACTTCGCTATGGTCAAAAACATTAATCATATGCATAGAAGATACAACAGCATTATAAATTCGTTCGTGAAAAAGTTTAATTGGCACGTCTCCCAGCGTTGCTGCGACAAGCGGCACGTCAACCAGATATATTCTTTTGAAAACCGCCGACCTCGCGTATTCCTGTAGCACACCCCTCACTGCTCGCTCGTTCAGGCGATAAGTGTCTGATAAAAATTGGATATCCGGCTTGATATACAATACGGTAATCTGGCAATCTTTAAGCTGCTGCATAATTCTCAACGAAGCGGCAGAAACATATCCTGAACCATCTACAACAAATACCACATCCCCGTTTACATCTTTCAAAAAGGTCTTTAAAGATGGACAGTTTTTCTCATAACTTTCTGGCGTTTGTTTCTTGGGTATGCTAAATACTGTCTTTGATCTCTCCTTGCGGGGGCCAACCTTGATTTTGAATATATTGTATTGAGGATATTTTGAAAACTGGTCAGCGATGCCAACGCCCGCTTTCCCCAATCCGATAATCGTCTTCATATCAGTCCTCTACACTCTCCAGAATGATTCTGGAACTGAAAGCCCCTCGCTCTGCAACCTTTTTCATTGCACACTCTCGTAGCTCACCCACTGTATGGCCCAAGGTACCAATCAGTGTGCTAAATACTTCAAAAATATCAGCCAGCTCTTCTAGGCAAGGTTCTTCAAGAAATTCTTCTACCTCTTCTAAGAGCTTTTCTTTTAACTTTTCTAAGTATTCTTCTTCGGAGGCTTTGTGTGTGGAAAACTCTTTCCCGTGCTTGGCAATTATAGATGGGATCTTATCCCTCACCAATTTATTATATACCTTCATAGCTCCAACTTCGTCATCTCACCAAAGTTCTTACCCGTGGAAACATTCACCACGAATTGTCCTAAATCAGTATCCCTGAATGTATCATGTAATTGTTGAATCAAGTCCCCGTCCTCTTCAGCATAATCAATAACCAATGAGTCGTGTAAGGTAAACGCAATATAAGATTTCTTTCCCTGTAGCATTTTACCAATCTCTATCGCCCTTCTTAAGAACAAATCACTTGCTGTGCTCTGAATAATATAATTTAATGCATGGTAATCGTCTGACGGTATTGCTCTGGAAAAAAAGGTTTTCACCTGACTCCCATCATAATATTTTTTCACCACCGAACTTCTATCATAAGCGCGGTTAGAGAAATAGTCTTTTGACTCGGGATTATATAACCAAGCAAAAATTCTCTTCTTCGCTTCTTCTCTTGTTACCGATTCTGGGTAAACATTTTTAGCATTCCATTCATGAATGTCGCCACGGGGCTGGTCTTTCCCAGATAGCGCTAGCAAAGTCCGAAGCTCGGCGGCATTGTAATCTAGTTCTACAAAGTAATCGTTGTTGGGCTCAATAGCCCGACGAAACGGCTTACTCAAGGTTAGAATCGGAAAACTACCTTTCTTTGTTGTCAAGCGCCCAGTCTTTGTTTTAAACGCATTATAGTCAACAACCCTTCGTGACCCTTTTAATTTCTTATACGCCGCACGCGACGGAACAGTAGTCAAGTGTGGTTGAAGAGCACTAAGATTCAAATTAACACTATGCTCGCGTATCTCTTGCAAAGTTCTTTCAAGACTGAGAAGGAAGTCGTAGTTCTCAGGTTTTGGGTAATTTAATAAAACATGTTCGGTAATTTGATTCTTAACTTCGCAAACTTCTAAAAGTAATTTCTCTGGTATTGAATCAAGAAGTGGGTTCTCCCGTGAATCTACTTGTGCCGTAAAGCAGGCTAGCAAGTGGGCTTTAAGACGACTTCTAGCTTGTTCCCACCTTGAAAGCAATTGTTCTGGGCATACTTCACTCAAAGATTTGCCACCGCAGTATAAGCTTGCATATGTATACTCATCAGAAAGGAAGGAGCATGGCCGCCACGTAGCTTTTAGGCCATCGGGAAGGGTATCGCGATGAATCGCTCCGTGAGCATATATGCCTATAAATTTTTTTTCATCAATTGGCTGAAATAACATTAACGAACCTTTAAACGACGTATGTTATTATCAATATAACTCAAAGCGCGGTCAAAGTCAAGTAATTTATATTGCTGGATGATTTTTTTTAATTCTTTATTAAACATAACAGGGTCGCGTTCAGCGCCCACCTCTCGTAACCTTATGTGATAATAGGTTTTTAACCAAAACGCCGGATTAAATTGTTTATTCACATCGTGAAGTTCGGTTGGGCGACGGTTAATTAATTTGCTCACAGTCTTAATGCCCCCTCCCTTCAGCTTTGTTTTAAACATTTTCGCTTGGGGGAAAGCGATCACATAAGCATTATACATCTCCAAAAGGTAACGCTTCAAATTTTCAATATCAAAAAGATGACTTTGATAATAATATGTCTCAAATAGGTCAGCGCTAGTAACGCCATATGGCTCCATATATTTCGCCATAATGGGGCTATTGACATCTGCTACCAATCTCCACGGTGCATTCTTGTCAATAAGAAACCCAAAGTGCATAGCCGCATTTCTGTAAAAAGGAAAATTCGGGTCTTTAATCCAGCGCCTCTCTTTGATTATGTCCTGAGAGTGGTCGTCTGTCGCAATCTCAATAATAAGACCACTTGACAAAGGAGAAGAATACTTTGAAAGTATGAATGCGCTTTTGGTAAAGGGCAGCGCACGTCCCTCGGCTTCTACAAGCTCCATAAATTCGTGCAAGAACTCTGAAAAGTTTTTAATCTTTGAATTGCGCTGCTCTTTCTGAAACCAAAAGGTAACAAGATGGTCATATATCATTTCCATATATGAATTATAATCCGTGTGAACACCCGCCCACGCACGCTTAGGCAATAATTGTGTAATACTGCTTCTAGGCTCAGGCAATATTAATTCTCTCATAACCGCCTTCTGAAAGTGCGTCTGAAGGTCTGAAAAAGCATCAACTACAAAATCAAGAGCCCAGTAAGTACGCTTGTCGTTAGTTGGTATTTGCTTAAGATTAGTTTCAGATGGATATATTACAGCCCCCTTTTTATTTATTCTCCCATGGAAAAGATTTCCAGACCAAAAATCAATTGGTCTGGGGTCGACCATATTAACGGGCATAGATTCCTTTTTCCAAAATCTACGAAACATATATGCAGCAGTCGGCCCCAAAGTGTTGTCGGCAAGGGCAGTGGTGACAGGGCTGATTGTATCAAAAGGCGCTGGCATTTAATAATTCTCCGTTAAGACGTTTCTGGGCTTGCGCCATTCTCAGCAGCAGCTTCTTCTTTTGGCGTTTCAGCTGGCTGGGTTGGAGCTGGACCCACTTTTTCGCCGCTAGTATTATAAGGAAGGCACTGTATTTCGCTCGTCCAGCCTGTAGAATCTACCCTACCATTTAACTTCGTAATTGTATAATAACCCCCTAGCCCTACCCTGTGCGCCAGGTCGGTCGGCATTCCCATTGAAGTCGGAGAAATATATACAGCATTACCCGGTAGAAAGAGCGAATTACCCATCATTGTTACATTTGCTTTATAAGAAACAGCCAAGCGGTCAACTGACGACGGGTGGTCAGTGCCTTGGCCCATGATGGCAGCAGTTCTTTGATATGGAATATCAGATTTCTCAAATGAAACTTTCTTAATTGGTCCCCTGTCTTGTCCGATTGCAACGTGATATATGCCACGCTTTAGATCCCGTTGCTTGCTTCCTCTTAAATCTCTTAAAGACCAGGCGTTGCAATAGATAAACATATACTCATAATGGCTTTTTGGTTTGGCAAACTGTGGCTGACCTTTTATATCACCATCATCCGTAGGCGTTGGATTCATTTTTTTAATGAAAGCGTTGCTTAACCGGGGGCCTTTCCCAAACGGGTCCTTCGCGCCTTGCTTACCCATTGCGGCTAATGTTGTAAAGCTAACATCCGTTGGACGGTTGCTGGCCGCGCCTTCAAAACAGCCATCACCCAGTGCAGCAACAATTAACTCTTTAACAGCCAAATTTATAAACTGTTGAATTGTAAAAGTCTCCCGCCCCGGCGAAACAACATTCTTAATCCAGAACTCGGCAAAGAGAGGCAGAGAAATGGGAATATCTGCCAAATTTAAATAATAAGGCTTGTTGGTCTCAGGATCTTTAAACATCAGTGGGCCAACCAAAAAGCGAATTGCCGCCTTTTTATTAGCGGGGCTAGCCTTAAGAATAACAGTAAGAATATCGCCAAAATACATAAAATTAACTCTTACTTTGCTATCATCACCTCTAACCGCAGTGGTCGTCGTCGCATCATCAAGAAATTCTGTGTATTCTTTCCCTTTGTCTTCTGTCTCCTTCTCCATTTCGGTGTTACTAATCTGGTCAGAGGCATCGCCTAGCGCATCGCCGCTAGCGCCGACACTCTGTACAGGTGGTGCCTGTTGGGCACTATTCTTTCTTCGTCGCTCATCATATTCTGCCAATTCTCTTACGGTCATCTTATCACGTTCTGCTTGAGTTATTGCCCCTGGCCTGGTCTCATTCATATTTGAACGAGTCTTATCTCGTATCATACCTAGCAGTCCCTTGCTAACCTCAACATACCTTATTTTATCAGATTTCTTTAAAACATCTAACACGCGACTGTACTTGTGTGTTTTATCTATTTTTTGCATTAAAGCCATCCGCTCTTTTCTTATTCCAATTGTTTCCTGGCGTCTTTCAAGTATATTTTTCTGCCTTATAAGGGCCTTATCCGCTTCACTTCCCCACTGGTACCACTTATCTTTGTCGGCTTCTTCAGTGGCTTTTTTTATCTCGGCATCACTGTCCTTTATAAACTCTTCAAGGCTTTCTATTTGTTCCTCAAGATTATCCAAATTTTCTCCCACATGTGGTGTGGGCCACAATATATTTCTCTGTACTTCACTGAGCTTTGAATCAATATAACCTTCATATTCTAGCTCCAATTCAACACTGCCATTTTCGTTCCAAGAAATAGAATGCTCAGTCAAAGTTAGCATGAGGGTTTGAACCGAAGCAACTAATGCCTTTCTGATTCCCGGTGGAATAAGCTCCTGGCTTGCAGGGGGGATTGCCCACCCATAAACGACCTTCAGCACATATGTCTCAGAAGCGGTCTTATTGCGGTTCTTTGAATAGTGAACCAAATCAAGCGGAGATGCCTTGCCAGATGTCTTCTTGTCAAGAGCTTCTAAGCTTTCTGCAAAAAACTTTATGGTGATCTTCTGTCTCTGTGCTGCTGTTTCCTTTGAACCAGCGTCATAAAGTTCATAATCAAGCTCCTTTAAACCAACGGCATCACCGCGAATTACCCTATTTGCTGTCATATCGGAAATAGTCGCTTCATCATAATGTGTTCTAAAAATTATTTCCTCACCTAAACCACTTTCCGGTTTTCCATTTGATTTTAGTGGTACTTTAAATAATTTAATTTTTGGTGTTAACAGCGCTGCTTGAGCTGAAGTTATCTCCATAAACTGTTCACGACCCCGACCTGATGTTAGCTGTTGTATCACCTCAGTAGGCGAAGCATCAATACAAGTGAATCCTTTGTATCCTCCTGGTTTTACAACAGCATACTTTCTCCAATGGTCCATTAAAAAGCACTGTTGGTTAAACCGTTCAGCTCGCTTAGCCGCTCCTTTCGTTTGATGAAACTCCTCTGTTTCAAGGGCTAGATCTTCGGCTGCTTTTTTCTCCTCTACGGCTTTTTGTGCAGTATACTCAACTATCGCCGCTACAACTTCCCCCGGATCGCGATCCATATATTTGGCTTCGGCAATATAATCTACAGCGCCTTCGACACCCTCATACAAGTCATTCCAAAAGCCCATCTATCTAGACCTCATATGCCGCACGCACCTTCCATAGCGGAGTTGGTATGTTGATAACGTCTCCGATCTTCACATGTGCCTCAGTGGGCTTATTATTATACCAGGCAATTATCCACCACAGCTCACTATCACCATAATAGCTATAAGCTAATTTATAATACCTATCTCCGAGCTTCCATGCGTGCGCAACCTCTTCAATCTCTCTTATCTCAAAGCTTGTCGGTTGAACAAAACGAGGTGTTTCGTAGTAGCGAAACTGTTTAAGACCACGCGCTTCTAAATCTTTTTCATACAGCGGGTTTTTTGTTATATGTATGGTCCGAACTTGATATCTACTTCCAATTGACATTATTTATATTTCTCCCTATGTCTGTGGCCCGGTAAGCGTGTCGTTGGCGGAATCCGATACCTTTTCATCTTCAACAACAATTTTACCATATGGAAAGCCACTTTTGTCACGAAAATCATATCCATCAGCTGTCTTTTCCCACCCAACGGGAAAGTTGTGCAAAACCTGAAATTCTGCACTCAAGGTGATTAATTGAGGATACATCTCCCCAACCCCTGGTGTAAAAAACCCAGCTTCAAAATCTGGAGAATATTCAAAACCATCAAGTGTACCAAGCAGCCCCGCGCCTTTAGCGGCAGCTGGACCATTGGCACCCGGTACTGTAATTAAATTGCCAAATTTAATTTTAAAGAGCGGACCCTGCTGAAGACTAGATGCGCTATCACCGCCTGCCGTCGCTTCATATGTGGGATAAAGCATCGCAAAAAGCAATTCGCACTTCTTCATATTATCTTTCGCCTCATTCTCGCTTCCTGCGACAACATCCCACTCCATAGAAATAGTCCTCTTGGTGTTTTGAAAGGTTGAAATAGGGTCCATTCTTCCATAAACATCTGTTGTCTCCCAATTAGATTGATATGAATCTGAAAAACTATTAATCCACGCTTTAAAGGTAACATTTTTATCGGTGGGGATGTGATATATATCAATTATATATCTTCCTACATTCGCTAATGCATCAGATTCATCAGCGCCATGCTTAAAATGTGCATCACCATCTTCTGGCATATTTCATCTCCCCCCTCTTAATATAATTATCATCACGATAAATTATTATGCGATAACAGACCTTAATTTGTTGCGCTTGCCCAAAAGAGCTTCCACCGTCCGACCCAACTCCTTCCCATCAAGCTCAAGGATAACAGTTGTTGAGCCAGCACCACCGGCTGCGCCACCAGTTGCGCCACCAGCTTTACCGCCAGCGGCACCATTAACTTTTGTTGCGGCCTTAAGCATCTCAACAAATGGGTTCATATCAAATCCCCAGCCCATAAGATCCCATTTAATGCTACCATATTCCGCAGCACTTTTCACTAGGGTTTCAACATTCTTTACTGCCGCTGGTGTTACTTTTGCAGCGCGTGTAGTGACGTCCCCTATTTCATGCAGCAGCATAGTAAATGTCATAGCCTTCATCGTACTAAGAAAGAAAAGGGCACCGGCCACCTCAAGTATAGCCATGGCTAATTCAGATACTCTACTAACTGAATTAGCCGTCAGTGAATCAACTTCTCTAATTAAATCAACAAAAATGCCCAACGTGGCCAAGGTATCCACAAAAACGGAAAACCCAATTGCTGCCAATATCAGAGCAGCGCCCATCATCATCATCGCCGCGCCGAAAGCCAATAGCCCCGCTGCGGCTGTCCCCAGCAAGGGTGCAGCAAGCGTTAACATCCAAGCTAACCCGACCATCGTGGCACCAAACGCAACCAAAGCCACAGAGATAGCCAATATTTGTGCAGGCGACATACCGGCAAACGCTTTCACAAAAAAGCTTAAACCAAGAGCAGCAAGACCCACACCAGCACCAATCATCAAAAAGGCTGCGCCAAGGGCAAGGAGCCCAATGGCATTCTGTGTAGCAACCCTAAGAAGACCTCTAAGAAACTTAATAAAACCACCGCCTGCTTTGGACGCCTTTTTCTGGGCCTTTGCTAGCTTATCGGTTGTCGAGGCGTTTTTATCTTTCACCTCTGTTTCAACTTTGGTTGCCGCAGTTGTTGACCAGATCGCACCAAGCTCTCTCCCCTTATTGGTTATAATATCCTTAATACTAAGTAGAAGGTTTTTCCCCGTCGAAAAGCCATCCTTTATTGAACCCCACATACCTTTAAATGCCCCAGTGACAGCGGAAATGCTTGGAGCAAACAAAACCATCGCTGCCAGACCTATCATAATCCACTTGCCGAGTTTGGTACCTACAACCCACGCCAGACCCTTGGCAAGTAGATGTAACAGTTCCACAAGCGGCTCCACAAGCACAGCCAAATTTGCCATCGTCGCAGCCATCTTTTCTTGCACTGATTGCGCTGCTTCTGCTGAATCTCTAACTTCAAGCCAGCTACCTGACGCCTTACCAGCCTTTCTCATCTCCTGCTCCAGCTCAGCAGTGGATTTACTCATAAACTTGGCTGCTTCACCCGCATTGGAAAAACCAGCGGCAGCTGTAAGCATTTGCCTCTCTGCGCGGTTCATTGATGTCCATTCTTTCCCGGCCTGTTCTAGCGCCCTACGAGTCATTATAATGCGCTCGTCATAGCTGGCATTCAATAATGCATTGGTATCTACAAATTGACCTTGCAGCACAGCATTCAGGTCGCCCGCTCGTTTTGCCGCACCTTCAATGGTATCAAGTTCTTTCATTGTACCAACCAGGCCGCTAACTGAAATCCCGAGCGCCTGTGACGCTCCTTTCAACCCCTTAAATACTTCCGTGGCGTCGTCCCCATACACAGCTAAATCACTCATTGCTGCATTAAATTCGTCTAGTAACGGACCAAGTGATGTTCCTAGTGTTTTTGCCAAGCCTTTAAACTCGCCTACCAACGCCTTAGTTTGCTGAGCGTTTTTGCCCATTATCTTTGAAGCGTTTTCAAACAATTCACCAGAAGCTCCTGCGTTAACGCCGACCTCGCCCAACACAGCTGCCATCCCTGCATATTCTTTCTGGACTGATTTACCCATCTGACCGAAGCCAGACATACTTCCCATTAAGCCCTGAATAGCTTCGCTCATTTCTCCGACATCAACGCCAAGCTGCCGGTTAGCTTCATAACCCTCCATAAGAACGTCATTATATGCGCCACCAGCTCCCGTAGCCTTATTGAGACCAGAACGAGCACCATCAACTGCCAGCGCCATTTTCATGGTTTGTTGGGTGACCCCTGCCATGAGCGATCCAGCCATATTCATTGGTGAGAAGGTTTTAGCTAGGTTCTCTCCCACCTCGGACATGGCAGTTGCCCAGCCCTTTGTCTGACCAGCTGAAATAAATGCGCCCATTGCGCTCTTTCGCCACATGGGGCCTATGCCAGTTAAGGCAGACGCAGCATCCCTAACAGCCTCACCCAAGCCCGCTGCTGATTCTACAGCTTCTCCAAGCTCATCAGCGGCTTTTCCTGCCTCTTCTTCAAGCTTGCCATAAGTTTCAAGTAGCTCTTTAGCGTTGTTGTTTATTTCAAAAAGAGCATCTTGTTCATCTTGAAGCGCCTTAAGGCCCCTCTTCATTTCAGCGAGTTTGTCGGCAGTATACTTCTCACTTTCAATAGCAAGCTTTAGAGCTTCTTCCGCATAGAAGATTTCCTTTTGTTTTGCATCGTTTAGTTCAGCAAAGTTGGTTTTAACATATGCAATATGTTCCCGCTGCTCTCTAGCCAAATCAGCTCGCTTCTGCTCTATGGCATAGGTGCGCTCAGCCTCATTGGTAAGCTCACCAAGAAGATCCAAGCGCTTATTTTCGGCAGCGATTTCAGCTTCTATTTCTGCTGGGGTACGGAATCCATTATCAGCCATTTAGAAAGTTTCCATAATCCTTATTTAAAAGGCCATTTTAGTTTGGTTTTGCGTTCAAAGTCACGCACAGATTTGTTTAGTTTAAACTTACTCTTATAGGTTCGCGGGTCGCTCAAACCAAACTTTTTATACGCACTCATATATCTCTTTTCTCTGCCGATTGTCTTGGCAAAGGACTTAACATCGCTGCGACTTCCCCTCACTGATACAGGGATTGTCGAGCCACCAAACATCTGACGCATAATTAATTTAACGGCACTGCCCATCTGTTGCAACACATTAAATTCATCTATCTTGCCACTCTTTAAGGCGTCCAAGTCAATGACAATCGGGGTTAGGTCCCCTTGTTCGTTGTTATCCATCAGCTCATCTCCTTTTGAGTACAATAACTCACTATAAATAGTTCTCGAATAATAAAAAAGGGCTCCACGAATGGAGCCCTTTGTGCTTATAGTTTAAATCTCATCGCTTACGACCAGAAGGCATACGCGGCTTTGAACCAGATCTTGACTTGGATTTCGCCGTCGCCCTTTCCATTTCTTCCTTCTCGCTTTCAAACTGTTTTGCAAGACGATTCACAAACCAGTTTCGGATTTTCACCGGCAAGTTATAAGCTTCAATGAAGCTCCACCCACCATGGTATTTAAGAAGGAAGAACTGTTCGTAAACAGATTCGATATAATTATCGCTTAGGCCAAAAAAAATCCGTAGTAAACGGAACCTCCATCTCTTGCTCAAAGCCGCAAGAGTGACATTCAAATTCCTGAGTCAAATCAAGATTTGGCATTAATTTCTCGTAAATGCTGCGTACATAACGTGAATCTAAGGCAGGCATAACATCAATAAACGTATTAATGCTGAGTTGACTAGAGTCTCCATTAACTGATACAAACGTCTGTCGTAATTGGTCGGTGAGGACAGCTTCAGGAAGCTTGTTTTTCTTTTTCATAGCCTGAGACTTGAGCATATACTTTTCTTCAACTCCGGTCAAAAGCTTTACCTCAACAGTCACCTTACTCTTGGGACATTCAATGCGCCATGTATTATTATCGGTTGCAACAGCGGCAGCTGCCATTTCAGGATTTTCTTCTAAAGCTTCGCTACCCCCTTCATTAACCTTACTCGCTTCCAAGTCAAATGAATAATCCTGAGATGTACCACATGAAGGGCATGCCACCTTCGTAGCGTAATTGGCACCATAGCCAGTAATACGAGACGCAACAACAAGTGCGTTCTTGTCACCCACAAGAAGGGATGAAAGTTCAATATTCTTATCAACAATAATGTTCTGTAAGAATCTGTCAATAGCAATGCCTTTCTTCAAAAGCGATTTTGACGTAAGAATATCCTCGTCTTTTGCCGTCATATAACGAATTTCAAGGCTATCCTTGCTATGAAGAGGATGTTCCTTTGGATAAAACCGCCCTTTAGAGGGAAGGTCTACAAATTCTGTTGGACAAGCGAAATCAAGCGGCTTGCCTGCCGGTCCTGTTGTTTCACTAGACGGTATCGTGGGAGATATCGCTTGAGGGGGGACGCTAGCGCCCGATGCACGACGTCCACCCGTGCGGTCCTCATTGTTTCTAATTGCCATCAATTACCTCGTTAAAACAAAAAAAGTTTCTATAATATAGAATAGAAGATTATAAAAGATTTGTTAAGCCTTTTTTACTTTTTTATGGTAACGCATCACCTATCGACCCTTGTCCCGGTGGAACAGCGTTCTTGTACGTGCCGGTCTTAATATCGTTCAAAATAGCGTAATCATAACGAATCTCAAGTTCGACATCTACCATATCATCTGATGTGTAGTCAAGCTCACCAAACTTAACATCTTTAACCCAAGCGTTAACAAGCACCCACTCTTCAATCTTATTACCTTCAGGTCCAATCTGCTGAATCGCGAGGCGACCAAGAGCGTTAACTGCCGCTTTCTTGGACATAGTTTTTGTCTGGTCGGCAGCAAGAGGAATATTGTAGCCAGATTGAGCAAGGATCGCCATCATGGTTTCGGCAGCATCAGGATTAACCGGGTCTGCCAACGTCACAGAAACAGTATTCCACTCTACGCGACCGGGGTACCAAAATTTATGATTTAAATAAGTATGTTCCGTCTCGGAAACTGTGAAGCTCGGCTTTGAAACCTTCTTGCATAACCACTGAGGGATTCCCCCCATGAATAAAACCCATCTATATGCCCTTTTCGGCTCTGTTGCCTGGTCTGACCAAAATGCCATTTTCTTAATTCTCCTTAAACCATGTGCGGCTATTATTAAATAGTCGGGGGCGCATTATTTTGCCCCCGGCTTCTCTTATTAATCCTCAAACGAAGCTCCACTATCAGTAATCACGAAATCAATCGCAATATACTCAATAGCTCTTGCCGGTTTCATCAAGATTTTTGCGTACATGATGTTGCGGTCTATAAGCTCTGGCGTCGTAGTTGTTTCG
>Ga0098044_1000891_pt1 | contig 15664 bp, 23 predicted proteins | sample 10_taG_FD_75053 | JGI IMG/M metagenome (GOLD analysis project Ga0098044, IMG submission 75053) | Marine viral communities from the Subarctic Pacific Ocean - 10_ETSP_OMZ_AT15264 metaG | ecosystem: Environmental > Aquatic > Marine > Oceanic | place: Pacific Ocean | collected 2015-01-16 | reverse complement strand
CGCTAAAGGGTTATGAAGTTAACAAAGCGCAGACGACTGACAAGAACGTAAGAGACTTCATTAAAGGTTACTTAGGTTACTACGAAGGTGACGAGTTGTTCGGGCGCACGGCTAACAGACTTGTTGTTAGTCATTGGTTAGGTTTGATGTCTGGCGCACGTGACTTAGGTTCATCATACGTGTTCTCATTACCGCACTTGCGTGGCAGGGACATGGGCTTAATGATCTCGTCGCTTAAAGACTTTAGTAGGAGCTGGATACAATCTCATTTGTACGGTGTTAACAAGACACACGCTAACCGCATTGAATTTTCTACGGAAACACATAACAAGTTAGCTGACGTTGCTAACAGATGGTCTGATATTGTTAGTAAGTATAGCGGACGTACACCGCTGGAGCGTATCACACGTACGGCACAGTTTGGCTTAGGTCGCGCTGTTGTGCTGAAACACATGGGCGTTGCGAAAGGTACGGACATAACCGTAGATCGCAATATGCGTAGGCTAGGTGAGATGTCTGGTGTGGACGTGGAACAACTTCGCCGTCACGCAAATAAGGCTGACGAATTTACGCTAGACGACAAGACTCTTGATGACGCATTGGATCGTATGGCTGCTGCGTGGGTAGAAGGTAATCAAGGTACGTACGATGTGCGTGGTGTTCCATCGTGGACGATGAGTGGTTCTATGTCAATGTTCACGTCGCTCGCACGTTGGAACATTGAGAAGTTTAACACCATGAGGCGTGAGATAGTGCGACCTGCAATGGACGAAGGTGACTGGCGACCATTCATTAAGGCTACGCTAGGTTCAGTATTCACCGGCACTTTGCTAATTGAATTGTCCGAGCTGATTAACAACAAGTTCCGCGCTAACCCAACGCTTGAGGAAGCGGTTAGGGAAGGTGACGAGGAGGAGATAGCATACGCTGTAGCTGACTCCCTTAACTACGCTGGTTATTTTGGTGTGGCATCTGCGCTAGGGAATGACATGATGAACTTTGCGCGTGGCCAACGTCCACAGGGCGCAGGTATCGTATTCCCTGCTTGGGATTTCCTCAGTCAATCACTAACAGAACCTATATTCGATGCGGTCACAGCTATCGAAGAAGGCGAAGATCCACTGCCTACAATATTTGAAGCGATACATGAAACGATACGTAACACACATCAAACGTATCGTATCATGTGGAACAATGATATGCTGGGCTTACTACCTCTTGGCCGTGAGCGTGTGAACGAACAAAACATACGCCGTGACTTGCGTATCTTCCGCAGGTTCGAGGGTATCAGAGGTGCGGCGCCGGTAGGTGGACTTGGCAATCGTATGCTACGTCCTAAGACACGTGAGTTTAAAGAAGCGGATACAGTTGAGGAAGCAATCGAAGCATTACCCGAAGCGTTTGAGGAGCAGCGGCGTAGAGCGAAGGGTCGCGGCGATAAACTCAAGTCATACACTCAAGGGCTGTATGCTATCCCTGACAAGACCTTGCCTTCGCCTGACACGGTTGAAGGGGCGCAGGAGTTCTTGCGCTACCGTGAGTACCTGACGCGGCAAGAGGGATGGTTCTCGGCGCGGGGTGATAGATATTGGCAGCGCATTTTCAATGAGTGGGTACGCAACAAGACAGAGTTAACACCGGCAAAGAAACTTCTTGTCAAATCGTACGTACAGCATCTCATAAAATCTCCATCCACTTCACGCCCATAGCGAAGTCAAGAATGTTTTCTTGTACGTGTTGATCTTTGCCTTCTGCCGTCGTACCTACTAGCAAACCGTAGCCACCTATCGGCTGCGTGTAATGTTCCAGCACGCAGAAAAACGCCGGTTTCTTTACGCCACGTATTAGGTAACAATCGTCTACGTACATTACATCGTCTAGTGGTGTACGGTATGCTATAGTAAACTCGTCACACTTCAACTGCTCTTGGATGTCAGTAAACATTTCACCTACGTACACCTGTGTGATAAGATTTTGATAGGGGTCTACGTGGTACGCTCTTTTATTTTGCATAGCTATAGTGTGACTATATCTTCTTTCTTATCAAAGTAAGGCGCAGGTGTATAAGTATCTAGCTCTACGCCAACAGCTATAGGTACGTACCAGCTTAGGCCATGACCATAGTTATCTTCTGAGCCTTCTCGTAACATTACATCCATACCTATTTGTACGTAGTTTTTCTTATCCAGATCAGCGAAGATAAACTTCTCAACATCGTTCTGCTTTGCATAGTCAAGCAGCTTTTTGTTAAAACCAAAAGACTTAGTTTTCCACAGAACAGATTGTTTAAATGGAAGCTCACGTATGAGTGCGTTACCTATATGCTTTGCTAACATAATACGTTTACTGTTGACTGTTGTGAAGATAGCTTTACCTGTCGTCATAACGTGCCTCCCATGCTTCTTCGTGTGCTGCTTCTTCTGTGTCGCTGAATGCTTTATCACGTAAGCGTTCTTCATCTGCTTCAGATAATTCAAGACGTTTACCATCCGCGTTTTCATACGCTATGTCATTGTCTATTCCTTTCACTTCTGTGTGTGCGCCTTCATCAGTACCGCGCTCACCCATGATTTCACAAGAGTAAGTTACGGTACTGTCTTCTGTATAATAGACATCAGTCATAACTTCTTCACTGTTGTCTAGTTCTATAGTTACTTCGAACGTATCTTTTCTGTACATGATTATTTTATATCAGCCTATAAGTAGTCAGAAACACTTGTCGGCTGTTCAACAAGTGCTTTGAATCCGCTAGCATCTTTCTTTATCTGATCTGTTGCTAACAGAAATTCTATACATTGATCTAAGTCATCCTTTGTTAAGTCATCAACAAACGTAAGCCATAGTCGCTTGTACGGTACAGCTTTATTGCTGTTGATAATGTGTTCCAGTACACGACGTTGTATACCAGCGAGAGAGTTGCGCCCACCCGTAACATATGCTTCGTGCATACGTATCTCTGTGTGTGCGAGGAATCGCAACGCCCGTTCCATGCTTACCTTCTCCACTACCATACTATCCGTCGTATCCATGAAGTGCATTATCATAGATAGCTTTAGTAAGTGTACGTTCTTACGCCCATAGTATGTATCGAGTCTGTGATCCATGTTAACGCGCTGTTGTGTTAACTGTCCACTCTCGTAAACTTCTTTATGGAATGCTTCGCACTCATCGGATAGCGTAACAGGGCCATTGACATTTTGTAAGTTAGCTAGGTGTTCTACTACCTTAGCTTTCGCTGCTTTCTGTTCGTCTGTTACGCCAGGGAATTGGCGTAGGAATCTAGGCCCGTCACCGTACACCATGATAACACGTGACGTAAACCCCTGTGATATGATCTCGGCGTTGAATGCTGAGCGTATGAACGATGGCGTTGTGCCAGCTACGATATTTACGCACACATTCTTAATTGCATCTGTACCTTGGTGTTTAGTTTTGTACGTGAAGTCGCGGCTATCGTACAACTGGTTCATCATATTAACAATGTTCTCGCAGTTCTTACGTAACAGCACACCGAGTTCTTCGATCATGAAACCTACGGAGAAGTGCGAAGCACGTACACGTTTACCATCACTCTGGTAAAAGAAATCTCTACCGCACTCGCGTACGATGTATTGTATGAGTGCCTCCTGTGTTATCGTATCCGCGCTCAACGGATAGAAGGGTTGTATCTCAACTTTGTTTTTCTTTTTCGCCGGTATCTTACGTATGAGTTTTGGGTTCCGTATGAACTCATTGATCTGTGATATGATACGAGACTTACCAGCAGCCGGTGGGCCTATGAGTATGACGAACAGGTTAGGGTACAGGGTGAATGTGTCAGGGTACAACCACACACGGCGCTGTAGTGCTGTTGCTATCATACTGTAAAATCCCCAGTCGATAAACAGTTCTGGGGATTCTATATCTTTTAAAAAGTAACGCCAACGCTCAAGGTTTGTATCCATTATTTTAGTCCATCTCTCCCCAGTTATTACCAACGCACGCCTCGGAGCGCATACTAAACTTCTCACCATACGGTGAGGTCATCTCACGGTTGAGTGCTTCACACGCTAACGCACAAACCTCATCCGCATCCTCTGGCTTACATTGCAATAGAACGCTGTCGTGATTATTCTGTAGCACATCAGCGCCCATCTCTATGATACGCTCGTTATGATACAAGTCGGTGAACGCCATGTTTGTGATCGTACCTACGGTAGACTGTGGTACGAATGCGTATGCTTCCTTAAACATGGATGGCTCTACAGTCTGTGTGAACATACGTGGGTAGCCAAACAGGTTACGTAACATACGTTCTTTCTTTAGCTTCTCTATCGTATCTCTATGCCACTTACGTATCTCAGGGAACAATGAGTGATACGTTTCTAAGAAATACGTAGCTTGTTTATTCGTTAAGTTAACTGCGCCCTTAGATTTTTGCAGTACGTTCACACGAAACGTTGGTGCTTTCATACCGTAGTTAGATGCGTGACAAACCATCTTGGCCATGAAGTAGTAGCGTTTGTCTGCGCTCCATGTGTCGGAGGATGCTATGATGTCACGTAGTTCTTTCCAGCGTGGCTTCTTAACTAGATCTGCTACGTCTACATCCGTGTACGGTTTAATAGATTCACCGAGACGCGCTTCCCAAACTTCTGCGAACAACCGCAATGCTACGTAAACGTGTGACTTAACGCCGTAGTCAAACAAGCGTCGGAAATTCCCTGCGGAACACAAGTAACTAACAACAAGTGCTTCCGCGCCTGACTGATCGGCTTGCACGAATACCTTACCCTCGTCAGGTACGAACAGCTTGCGTAGCTTCTTCGGGAAATTCTGTACGTTAGTACCCCACTCACCAAGTAAGCGCCGAGATGCTAGGCGATACGACGTTGTTCCTGCTAGATTGTATGACGTTGTTATACGATCACCTTTCCACGGAGGAAACTTTAACTGCCCACTTTCTTTTGCGTAAGCGCGGTAGCGTAGTATGATTGTGGGGATAGGGTTACTAGGATACTTTAACCTAATCTGTAGTAAGTTCTTCTCAGACGTTACATCTTTCGATGGCTTCTTGTAGCCTAACCTATTGTACAGGTATGCTGATACCTGCTTGGGGCTGTTAGGGTTAAGGTCATTGCCTGTCAGCAAGCGCAGGAAGCGTAGCAGTTCGTTCTGATACCTGTCGTTATGCTTGATGATGTCATCGAGCTTCTCTGAGTTATACTTAATCCCCTGTAACATAGCCGTGAGGTACGGCACAATGCTTTCATTAACTTGGCGTATGCTGTCAGTTGCCTTAAAGTTTGCTGCTGTCGCATCTATCTGTGGCTTGAGTAGTGCCATAGAGATAACATCTTTGGCGTTGTATTCGTACAGACTCTCACGCTGATCGTGGTTCTTTGGATCAAAGACACCCTCGTTCTTATGGTATGGTTGGTCTGTGTACAGCGCAAGGCAATGACCTAGGGATTTCTCTACCTCAGGAAACAGCCTGTGGTGCGCCAGCATTGTATCGTACACCTTGCGTGGTGCGGGGATGCCGTACTTGTATGCTAGGACAAAGAGATCGAACAACGCATTGTGGATGACCACCTCATTGTCTCGCATAGCCACAGCTAACGCACGGAATATCTTATGCGTATCCTCGTAGTAGTAGCCAGCGTACGGTGATATTACCATAGGCACACACCATGCTTCCTTGTCGTCAAACGAAAACCCGAAGCACGTTAACTCTAGTGAACGATTCGTTTCTATGTCAAAGTACATAGTCTCGTTCTTATGCTTTAGTAACTTCGCGATTACATCATCGGCGCGTGGCCATAAGATATGCTTGGCTTTAGTTACTACAGGAGGGATGGTCAAGTACCCTATGGTTTTCTTAACGTCACGTGACAACCAGAACTTACGATTGGGCCGTCGTGTTCTGCCGTGTCGGCCCTTGTCATTCTCTGCGCCTACGTTATCTGCATCGTTGGGGTTGAAGTATGCCATACGATCAACAGATTCCTGTGGCTCATACGTGCATACATACGTGATGCCGTCGATGATGAAGGGGCAACCGCGCTGTTCATCTAGCGTAACACCAGACTTGTATAAGTCTAACGCCTTCTGCCCAAGTAATAGAACAACTTTAGTACCTTCACGTACTGGGTACTGGTTTATGCTATCCGCCAGCGTAACATCAATAGTCTGCCGTGGTATAGGATTAAGGGCGTTGTAGAATAACTGCCCTGCGTATCCACTAAGTAACTGAGCGCGGTCAAATCGTGACGGCTTACCTAGTATTACTGTTAATCCTTTATACGGTAGCTGTGCAGGTGTATGTTGTATGGTTACTGGCATGAGTTTAATTTATATTGTAACACACAGGCGATCAACTCAGGTAATGCCACACAATGCCAACCATTGAAACATTGTGCGGAGTCGTCATGTCAGCGACTCGAACCCAGTTGCATCTTAATAGCAATCTTGTACCCGTGTGTTACAATATAAATTAAACGTAGCATAGTGGCGATCAATGCAGCATTATAAAACTGCGTAGCATCTTAATAGCTACTGTGTACCACTATACTACAAGTATGTTACAGCGTATGTTCGCTATTCAAACGAAGCACACGCTTGAGCCTGTAATTATTATTCATTACAGGATCGCCGTTGGCATCGAGGACAGGTGTACCGTCATCGTTAGTTTGCGCTTGCTGCTCAGTCTCTACCGTAACGTCAGCAGCTAAACCAGCATACTGTGCTACGTCAGGGTCTTCGTCATCAAACTCTGGCGCGAGTTCTAACGCTTTGTGCAAGGCTTTGATACGCCGAAACGTAAACTCTTTAGCCTTCTCACTAAACGATAGGTAATCACGGAACTGCAACCCTGCAATCCTTACGCTCTTACCACTCATGTCATCTTCGATTGCTTCGGGAGCAGCTAGCTCCCATTGCATCACTACCATAGGCGCACCGGCCTTGCTTGTCGTAAACTCAGCACTAAGTATTCGTGCTGTGTACGTGTCCTTCTTGAGATAGGGTCTTACGCTATCTGCGATTTCATCTAAGTTGATGATTGCCATTTTATGTTATGTTATGTTACTATACTGGGAGTGTCTTTGTTCGTATGTTCTTCCGTAACCGCACTCCTATTGTTTGAGGAAGAAATTCCTTCGAGTATCTGTGCCATAAGATACGTGAGCTTCTCTATCGTGATAGTCTGCATTAGCATAAATGCATCCTGCTGGTTAAGATCTAACTTATCTGCGATAAGGTTTACCTGTTTATGCGTAGCTGTAGATACATCTACAAGCATCTTCTCGTAGTCTTGTGTTTCTTTATCCATTGTTTATGTGTTTTATTATGTCATTTAAATCTACGATGTTTGCCTTAGCACACGCTTGGCGAAACTCATGCAACTGTCGCAGAGATTGTTCTTGTTTACCATAGTCAGGTGTAGGTAGCGCAACGATGAGCGTGTCGATAAGTTCAGCAATACCTAAGTATTCTGGCCACTTAGGTCTTACGACATAGTTTTCATCTATATCATTTTGCAGATCACCTATGTCACTCTCTAACTCCTCAGCAGTTTCGATTATTTCTGCTAGTGTTCTTGACATTTCGTTGACATCTTTACGCTGTTGTTTTGTTGTATCTTTTAGGGTTGAAAACCTATTGTTAACAAGTGTATTCCAATCTATGTTATGTGTTTGGTTAGGCATAATATTTTTTAGCTACGTTAATGACTTCGCTTACATCGTTATCTATGTACATCTCGTCGAACATACCCATCGGGGTTTTGGCTGACGTGATACCATCGCTGTTTGTTTGAAACACGTAGCGTGTGTTACCTTCTTTATCACGCTTAACTTCCGTGAACAGTACCATAAGGAACTCTTTCTCTATGCAACCTTCGTGCTGCTTACCTTGCACCTTGATGCGGCGTACGTTATACGTATCACCTGTTGGCTGGGCCACTGCTACGATCTCGTCAATCGCCGTGAACACCACGATAGCATGATCGTTCTTAACTTTATCTAGGGTTGCACGTATCATACGGTTGTAGTAATTCCAAACATCAAAGCCCTTGAATGATGCTTGCGCTAATGCGATAAGCGTTTCAACGTACTTTGTGAACGATTCAATGACTATCACTTCGCAGCTTTCGTCTGCTAGTGCGTCGTTAAGTGCGGAATCAAACTGCTTGATGTTAGCGCACGCTGCTATGTGAGGAAACTTCTTAGGAAACGGAAGCCCCTTACGTTCGAGGTCTATGATATGTGTTTTGTTGGTTGGTAGATTGCGTAGTGACGTGGACTTACCTGTACCACTGCTACCTACGATACCTATTATTGCTTTACTCATTGCTCTATGTTTGCGAGTTGATCTTCAGCTCTTTCGATACGATCTTCTAGCGTACCAACTTCATTCCTAAGAATGTTTATCTGTGATTGTAGGCTTTCTACTGCGCTTACTGTTTTTTCTGTATTTTTATTTGTGTCACTCATTGTGCTTGTTTGCTATTGTATGTTTTAGTTGTAGTATGAGAGCGTCTTGCTCCTTTATCTTATGTTCTAATGCGACAGTATAATGCCACATATCTATTACTTCTTCTTTTTGTGCCTTAACGAGTTGTAACGTACTCATACGCCACAAACCTTTGTCGCCCTTTGGATTATGTTCCGCAGAACCTACGTCAAATTTGCGTGGTGCTTCACGTGTGAACTCTGCTAGCGCACGTATTTTTATTTCTTTATCAGTCATGCTTGGAATTTTAAGGGATCGTATGTGTTAGTTGTAGTGAACAAGGATGTTACAAGAGTTTCTCTATCGTCTTGCCGTGGTGTAGTGCATACAGGTGAGAAGTTACACTCACCAAACTTTGTTTGACAGCAGTTGAAGTTTGGTAAGAACTCCTCCTCTGGATCTTTACCTTCTGCTATCACAGCATATAAACTGTTTGCGAAATCTGTGATTATGTTATGCAGGTGTGAGGCAAACTCATTTAATACGTGCTTCGGGAATGTGATTATCGTAGATCGTTGGAACTTATTCTTACCAGTACGTGACAAAAAGATGCCGTTGATAACTACGCCACGCTCTTCATCGGGGAACAGTTGTTTGTATATCATACTGTAGAACATCATCTGTGGTGAGTTTTGGTATGAGTCAAGGTACTTCTCGACTTGCATAAGCGCGGTTGTCTTGTGGTCAACGATTACGTTAATGCCGTTGAATGTACCTATCATGTCCACCGTACCGCACAGCACAACGTCTAGTAAGTTGCCGTCGGTAAGGTATGGTATAGCAAATCGTTGTTCTAACAAAGGGCCGTCATCATCCATCACAGGTCTTAGGCCGTCGATAGTCTCATATTCTTTAAAGTATTGATGTAACGTAGCAATGAGATGTCCTATGTCACGGAAGTCATTGTCTGGTATGTGAATGTCAGGTTGCGTGTAATGTTCTACGGCAACTGCAACAGCTTTCGTTGTGTTAAATGTAGTGTAGTATTCTTGTAATGCTTTATGGAATGCTGTACCATACTCCATCTTGTGTGACTTACCATCGTAACGTAAGCCTCTCCCGCCCATGTACCACATCCTACGTGGACAAGCTGACTGTGTGTATAGTGACGCATCTATCTTAACTATGTAGCGACCGTCTTTGGTTTTATCTAGCGTAATCATCTAAGGTTTGGTGGTAGTAAGTCTCGCGCTTTCTCGGCATCTAAGTCTATGCTATGTAAGTCAGCTAACTCTTTCATCTGTTCTTCTAATGTACGTTTAACACCAGAAGAAACCTTCGCTGACTTACGCTTTATCTTAACTACCTTTGTCTTATGCTCGTCAACAGGTGGTTGGCATACGACAAGGTACGGTTGGAAATGTGTGAGTAGTTCATCGTCAGTTAGCTTCTCTAGCATACTGACTTCACATTCTAATAAGGTTTCTATCGTCATTTTTTAGTTACTTTACAGTAGACTATAATGAATAGTGTTATATACACTAACGGTACAATGTAATCCACTAGCGTATTAGTTTAATGTTATCGTCGCTGAATATAACCTCTGCGTTAGGTGCGTGTGTAGCTATGTTATCATACACCCAACGTTGATCGTCGTCGTCTGTCGTAACATCAGCTTTAAACATCTCACCCTCCTGTGCGCGTTGCAGCCATGAGAGTAGGTCATGCCGCCACTTTACGCCATCGGCTGTGACACCCTCAAGCGCCGGTTTATTTGGCGTACGCTTGATGTCACGTACGGCAGCTTTAAAATATATCAAAACGCCGTCGTCCATCTTACGCATGGAGACTTGCGTACGTAACATACGATACGCTTCATTCTTGTCTGTCGTATCGTTGTGCATCAGCCATAGCAAGCCATCGTTGAGCTTACCGTATAGTGTGCTAGGGCTGTAGCCTGTGTTGGCTGCTGGTACAAACACATCGCTCCCGTCACCTAATAATTTGTCCATGATAGGCTGTACCATTGCGGCTGTTTCTTTGGTATACGATGAACGGTGGTGCTTTGGTGCAGCTAAATTCTGTGGTTTCTTTAATTTCCCTACGACAATATCTATAGTTTCGTCCATATAAAAAATGTAATAACGGTGTTAGCAGTTATGAGTAAAAGAGAGGGGCAGCTTTTACGGGCCGCCCCTCTCTACGATATGCTTATCTTTATGCAGCAGCCAGAAGCTCTTGCATTCGAGTCAGCAGTTCCGCACCCTTGGAGTTATCTCCAGCCTTGAACGCTTCTTTTGCTTGCTTGAACAGCGCGGTAGGCGTTTCGGTACGTTGGTCAGGTCGCCATGCGTCAGCATCGTCGGCTGTAAACAATACAGCGTTGGGGTGCTTATCCATGAGGCGTTGCTGTGCGTTAGCAAGGTCATCTCCGCCAAGCCCTTTCGGTAAACCATTCTTTACCTTGGAGCGTATGCGTGATGCAACCTGTTGGTTAACGAGGGCGAGTACGTTATCCTCACCCAAACCTTCGGCAGCTTCTACGATACTGTCGAATTGCTTTACGGTAAACTTGAATCCCTTCCAGTCTCCGTCCTTGTATGTTTGTTCAATATGTTGTGCCATATCTTATGTTTTAGTTTATGCTAGGGTTCTACTTAACTTCTAAACCCCCTGATTGGGGCCAGATACTACATATAAAGCAGGAATCGTGCCAAGTTGGCTAACTTCTAAAACTTTATTTTTTAGATGCTAGGTTAGCTTGGGTAATTCTTTTAGAACATCATATCGTAACATGATTTGTTCTAACTCACGATAGTTACCGTGAATTGGTTCGTTGTCAGCGTAAGTTATGAAATGTTTACGATGATTTTCTGTCATATCAAACCATAACTCATGGTTTGTTAGGTAATGGTGTATGTCATGCCGTCTGCTGTGTAACGGTGTGAGGTGTAGCGTAAATGTTGATAGACGATAGTAAAGATCCTCACGAAACAGCTTCTTATCTATCAACTGCGGTACATTTTTGCACGTTGCTGCTATGATACGACAGCTTGCGGTGCGTATCTTGTCACTACCAACGCTACGATACGTACCGAACTGTATAAGGCGTAGTATCTTAGCTTGTAACGTGACAGGCATATCACCTATCTCGTCAAGGAATAGCGTACCAACACCGGCGCTTGCTATTAAGCCTTCTCTATCGCAGTAAGCGCCGGTGAATGATCCCTTAACGTGACCGAATAACTCACTCTCAAATAGCGTATCCGTCACGGCTGTTGTATTAACTGTTGTAATGTTATCTACACGTGTGCCGTGTAGTATCGTAGCTATTACCTCCTTTCCTGTACCCGTGTCACCTGTAATGAACACAGGTTCACTACGAAACGATAAGGTTATGGCATCTTGCGTTAACTTACGCATATCTGGGTCAACTGTACTGTAAGCAGCTAACCGCTTCGTTAACCTACTCATCTCGCGTGGCGTAGTCATCAGTATTTCTTACGGCTGCGGCGCATTTTAGCGTAGATAGGTTCTGTTATCTTACGTACCCAACTGTAGTCTACGTGTGGTGGCCCTTCATCAAAGCGTGTTCGTTCGGTGTAATGACTTTGTAGCATAGCCTCCCAACCTTCTTTTGTTTTAATTTTAACGTACGCATCGTCGTCTGTAAAGATAACTGTTCGTTCGCCGTATGGTTGTTGTGCGTGCGTACGTGGTGATAGTAACGCTATCTTAACCCTAGGTTTCTCTTCTTTCGTAGGGAATTTTATTATGTTATTCTTTTCCATTGTATTTCATCTTGTTATTTGTATCCATTCTCTTGTTGATATGATACGATTAGATTCTGGCGTACCGTAGAACTGTTCGCCTTTGTGTTGCCAGAATCCACCACGCATACCTAACTCATCGACGATAGCGTTGAGCCTTGCACGTGTGGTCATTGTACCCCATCCTGCCATTGTTACTTTTGTACCATCCTCTACGGTATGTCGTGCGATAAGGTTATCGTGTAACCTCATCTCTACGCTACCGTCGCTATTTGCTCTAACGCTGGTGTTAGACTTACTTAACCGTTTGCCCATTACGAAAGCGCGGGCTGCGCTACTTGATACTGCGTTGCTCATGATGTTAAACTTGAGGCCAACTTTTATGTGGCCCTTGTATGCTTGATAATCTTATTATGTTTACTAACTCCTCTGACGTAGTGTGTGGCATTACGTCACCTGTTAAGTGTAACCTATCGTCGATGATTGTCCAGAACATACCGTCTGGATCTAGCACAGCAACTTCTGCTGTAGTCTTGCCACCATCGCACTTATGATACTTGCTCCATTGTACGCTAACACTCCATCCGTTATTGAATAGCATTGTGAATCCGTTACCGAATTCACTTTGTGTAAATGTGTTGTTCATGCTGTAATATCTTCCCTAGCTTTTAGTCTGTAGCTTTGTAAACGTCCTAACGTACCTTTTAGTTTAGACATTTTGACACCTTTTTTTCCTGGTCGGTGTCTTACGTGATGCTGTGCGTTAATGTCGTTACTTTTGTAATGTGCCTTCTGTGTTGCTTGCGTATGTTTACGCTTACGTTGTTTTGATTTTTGTTTCATCTTTTGAGTATGTATGCTATGTAATTGTCGATTGTCATACGCTTCTTCGTAATAAATATACGCATTGATAGCTTACTGTCTTGCCACATAGCGTATAGTCCTTCGTCGTTACGTACCCATAGTTCTCGTTCGTTATTGTTCATTGACTTTGATAAGTAATTTGATTGTGCTAATTTCTTTCAATAACGTAGCACGTTCGAGATCAAAGTCTTCGGTTATGCTATCCGCCATAATGGTATCTTGATGCAACGGTATGCCAAAGATACCACTATCCTCTTTGTAAACCCATACGTAATCTTGTGGGTTTATGCTAACGTCTGCATTGTTTACGGCATTGAACCATCCTTGCGGTACGGCGTAATCAATACGTACGTTATGTTTCGTTTCGTATTTATTAACTGCTGTTTCTAGTGTCATGATTTACTCCTATCGTACGTGGTGGAGACTATCCCCACCCTCACGAACTGCTAACATACTAGCACATCCGCGTTTTATTGTCAACAATAAAGTGCTTACGAGACAACGATTGTTTCATAGCCAATCGCTGCCTTCTTGCCATAGCCATGCACTTATTTTTTCATGCTTCGTTAGGTATACAGGACACGGCTCTTGTACGATACCGTAATCACCGTATCCTGATACACCGAGGGATAAAGCTACCGTACGGCGTTCTCTAACTTCATCTTCAAGTAATAAATACTCTACCGTATCCTCTAGGGATTCTATCGTACGTGTGGTCATTCAAACATCCCTTCATCTAGCGTGTGATCTGTTTCCTCGTCATCCTCTTTGTCTACGCTACCGAGGTCATCGTCAATGTCAGGCGCGAATAGCGAAGACCATTGCTCCTTTGCGGTAACAGCTTTGTTAATGCACGCTATCTTATTCTTTACGACAGCAGCAACACGTTCTTCTATCGTACCTTTGTACCATATGACTTCTTGTAGTGTGTTACTACAGGATGTTAAGCGATGTGATCGTCCTACACATTGGATGAGATCTATCGCAGACCATGTTGGTGGTAGTATGATATGCCTCGGCTTTGCGTTAGCATACATATCTTCGTGATGCAAGCTAATACCTACACCACCGGCAGCTACGGTCAGTAGCATATAGTCTTTCTCTCCACGCTGAAACGCATCTACGTGACGTTGACGTTCATCCGCGCTTTGACCACCTGTGATAAACCCAATGCGTTCTTCTGGTATGTTGTACGTTTTTGTAAGGGCCATCCATACGCCACGTAACATACTCTTGAAGTTACTCCCGATTATCACCTGCGATCCCTCTACCACAGCATTACGCGCACGTGCTGCTATTTGTGGAGAGCGTAGCTCCTCTGCTTTTTGTCGGAACTTCATCATCGCTACGAGCCGTGCAGCTACGACACCATGACCACGTTGGCCACGCAATTCGTACAAATACTTTAAGTATTCTTCGTACGCTTCGTTGTATGCGTCACGTTCCTTATCGTTACGAAAGTCAACTAACACAAGTTCCGTACGCGCCTTGTACTTAAAGCGTACGTTCTTGAGTGCTACGGTATACGGTTTCATAACAACTTTGACACGTTCCATAGCACGCGGACTATACGATGCGGGGTTGCCGTACGTGGCGAGTGAACGTAGCACAGATGGTACAGTTGTTTCACATAACGGAAGTACGTTATGTTCACTCTTTATCGCACATCCCGTGAGTACCGTACGTGCTTCACATACACGCTGGTATGGTGTAGCGGAGATGAACAAACGTTTCACACGTTTCTTCGGTATTTGCCGTGCAACACTTGTACGTGATGAGCCGTCATTCTTTAAGGCTTGACACTCATCGAATACAATGAGGCGTGGTAGCATAATGTCTGACCATGTATGCTTTGTGTGTTCTGTGCCTAACTCAACGACTGTCTTCGTACCGTAGTACATAACGCCGCCAGTCTTCGGTGATGTTAATGCGCTATAAGACATAACTAGCACATCTGCTGCCAAACCATACGAACGCAGTACACGTTTCGTTTGAAGTATGGTAGCGGCAGGAGCAATCCATAGCACAGGGATTGGCCCTCCACCTATGTTAGCATCCTGCTTTAGTTTCGGCAGTATGTTACGTAGCATTTCACACGTAATGTATGTCTTGCCTGTACCTGTGCCGCCTTGCAGTAGCGCACCTTGCTCACGAAGTAACAAAGCGCCGAGTTCCTTCGCTGCATCATGCTGAAACGCTATATCTTTTATAGCATCGTCAACAACTTTCGTTTCTTCTGATGTTATCATATTGCTTGTTTGTTATGTTAGTCCTAGCATACTGCGTATCTCATCTGGCTTCATGCTAGAGAAAAAGTTTTCAATGATCTCTTCTTTGATACCTTGCTCACGTAACGTATTTTTCAGATCTTCGATAGCCTTGGCATCTGCTGCTACCTTCGCAGCTTTGCGTGCGTCAGCTTCAGCACATAAGCGATCCCGTTCTGCGCTACGTTCCTGCGCTAGATTGCCTACGAGTTTCCATTCGCTACGCTTCCATAATCTGTACAATCCTGGGCCTACGCTATGTACTTCGCCGAGTGCTGGCCCTGCCCATCCTACGGTATCGGGATTATTCTCACATACCATATGTTCGCT
>Ga0098044_1000890_pt1 | contig 15668 bp, 20 predicted proteins | sample 10_taG_FD_75053 | JGI IMG/M metagenome (GOLD analysis project Ga0098044, IMG submission 75053) | Marine viral communities from the Subarctic Pacific Ocean - 10_ETSP_OMZ_AT15264 metaG | ecosystem: Environmental > Aquatic > Marine > Oceanic | place: Pacific Ocean | collected 2015-01-16 | reverse complement strand
CAGTAGACGCAACTTCCTGAGTCGTTTCTTCGCCATTGTCGATTGCTTCTTCGATGACACTCGCTTCAGCGGGTGTTTCTGCTGGGGCCTCGGCGGGGGCCTCGGCGGGGGCCTCGGCGGGCTCTTCGGCTGGAGCTTCAGCAGGAGCTTCAGCAGGAGCTTCGGCTGGCTCTTCGTCAGCCTTAACTTGTTCCAAATGAGCTTTGTTTTTGTGGCGCATTAACACCGATATCTTCTTTGTGAAGCTCTCGAATCCTTCCTCATCCATATCCTTAATATCAGAGGCAATGATCTTACGATCTTCATCTTCGAGTTCGTACTCTTCATCCAAAGCCGCCATGCGTTGGTTGAAAAGCTCTTCAGCAGCTTTAGCTTGCTTCTCTTCCTCTAATTTGGTGAGTTCGACTTGGACTTTCTCCATCTCAGCCTTCAGGTCTTCGTGTTCCTTCTCGACCTTGTCGGCTTTTTCAGTCGCCTCTTTAAGTGCTACTTCGGAAGCTTTTTGATCAACGGAGTATTGCTCAGAGGCTTTTTGAAGTTCCTCTGTGATGAATTCATGGATACTAGAGGCAGATAGCTGCTTCATAGATTCCTCGGTAATGTCTTTTAAATTTTCTATTTTCATGACAGATATCTGTGTATAATTTGCGCTATTCTCAATTACATTCTCTTTTTTGTTTTGTGAAATAAAATCCTCATTTTTTTCATTTTCTTGTGAAGAATTCTTTTCCACTAGTTTAATTAATTTCTCTGATTTAGTGACAGCTACTCCTTCCACGTCTGCGGCGGGCTTTTCAGTCAGCCCAATCCCCAGAGGGAGAATCTCGTCAACCACTTTTCTATAAACCCTAAATCCGCCCTCTATGACCCCAGTTCCGCCAAAGGCTCTTAGGTTTTCTTTAAGGGCCTCTACCTCTTCGGGATCGCTAACTACCTTAGAATTAGCTATATTTTTGTCTTCTCCTTTTATTAGGACGATATCGAAGTCAGAAAATCCTAATTCCCAACTAGCTGAGATTTGTAAATAATTATCACCCGATGGATCACTTGAGTCCTCTATCATGTCGGCAAGGTCGCTGTTAACCACTTTCCATACGATCCCGCCAAGTGTAACATTAAAGGGTTCGTTGGACCCCTTCACTTCTTCCTCCTTTAGTGGTTTATCTGTTCCAAACTCACTAAACCCGACATTAAGAATAGTGCCAATGACCTTGTCTCTATTATGTTCAATATTGATAGGTTTATTAATAAACGCCTTTACCATTGAAAGAGTAGACTCAGTATCAACTACGTCGCCATTCTTGTTTACTCTATTAGCAACAAAAGCATTAAAGGCAACTGGCAACAAATCTATATTCTTTTTGGTGTCTATATCGGGAATAAATTCCCCAATATCAATAAGGCTTGCCATCGCAAGATACTCATCTTTTTCTTCTGAAACCAAAGGTTTTATAGTGGAGCTAAATATTGTTTTGTATTTAAATTCTTTCATCATTTCTCCTTAGCTCTTTTCTCCGTGTGTCTTATCGTATTCGAGATGATAATTAGCAGTGACATTTCCGGCTGTACTATAAATAGCCTTTCCTGCTGTCACCTTGATTGGGGCAGTTAATCCTGTATGGCCAGCGGGAAAATGAGCGATAATGTCTCCTGAGTTATCAGTCTCTCTTAAGGTCGTTGCTGCTGATGCCATAACGTCTACAAGTACATAACTAGCTTTTGCGTTTGGGGCACTGGCCAACTCCCCTGCTCCAGCTACGCTCGTAACGTTCAAATACCTATCTAAATAATTAGCTCCCATGATGATATATTTTTAATTAATTACCCATTTTTCTCAAATTCGAGAAATTAAATTTTACCAATTGAAGAATCTCTCTAAATGATCCTTTTCGCTTTCTAAAAAAAGTTCTTCCACATTGTCGAAATCGAAGTGAAGTTTGTGAGACTCAATATCTTCATAAGTCTTATCTAAGTCACCCTTGTTTGGCTCCCAACTTTGCGTTGCGTCTATCCCATTCTTTATAGTTACTACTAAGTCCTCATGAGATTCGATTTTAGAATTAGAAGAAATTCCCTCTTCTTTCATTCTCAAAAACATATTGACTCTAGCTATTGCCCATACTGATCTTGGATCGCCTTCGCTATTTGGCCTAAACATCTCTGCTCCTCGAACGTATACTGCCTTAAGCTCATTAAGTCTTACCCTCTGATTATTCTTCTTGTTATGAATTTTTTGTTTTTCGTCTAAAAGGGAAACGATTTTAACAGAAAAATCTATAGATTCGGATTGTCCTTTTATTTTTTCAAACCCCGTTCTTCCCGGTTCCCCTATTGGCCCAGTAGGGTCGACATTATGAAAACTAGCCCCTTCTCTCTTGAAATCAGGGTCATTTAGGTCTTTCCAAAGTTTAGAATATATTTCCCCCTGTTTCTTTGAAAGAATATATTTGCCGTTAAACTTCATCGTCTTAATTCAATTACACTGTTTTTACATAAAAATACCGTGTGTCTTTTGGACACACGGCATCTTTCCGTTGAGCTATTGAGGACTATTCATTCCTTACTACCGATTGAAGCTTTCGGGTAGGGAACGCCTACGGAAACAAATGGCACTTTAACTTTAAGCCCATCTTTTATGCTTAATCCGAGCTGGTCGACTTTGCCGTTAACAGTAACGGTGGGAGATTTTAGTTGGGCGGAAACTGGTTTGAGATCCACATCAACCAAATTGGCATCAGGGATACCAAGAGTGGCTCCTTGTTTGCTGACTTGGCAAGCTACCAAAGGTAATACCAGTAATGAGACGATAATAATTTTTTTCATTTTCTTTTTTTTATGAGGATACGTGATCCTTTATTTTATAATAAGAGAAAATAGAAATAATTCTAAAAAATTATTTCTTTTTTATCACAAGAACGTAATGAATTTCAGTGTCCTTACCAAAATAGTTTTCAATTACTAACTTAGAATTATCTGGAAAAGCCATCCAATGGTAACTAAAGGAGATCCCTTCTTGTATCAACACTACAGCTACATCTTTTTCTTTGTCTAATTTATCGAGCTTGTAGAGGACAGCGACTCTATAACCTCTCTTAATGAAAAAGTCTTCAATTTCCCAAGGAAAAGTAATTAGCTGAGCCCTGCTATTAAAAATAGAAAAAAAGCCTCGCAGACAATTGCTTCCGTCCTTTTTGATCTCTTCACTTATAGAAGTTAAGTCTGCCTCTATCCCCAAGTCACTTGAAGCTTCTTGAATCGCTATTGGGCCACATGCATTAACATGGGAGATTTTCTCTCCAGATAAAATGCCGCACCCAATCCCATTCATCATTAGCAACAATAAAAAAAAGATCCGCATGAGTGTAATTACACCCACACGGACCTTAAGAGAACTTACTAACGGTTAGTCTTCCTTCGGTAAACCTCCGGCATACCAACCTTCTGGTAGCGTTACTTTCTTTTTGGAAAGCACCCAAGAGCCATCTTTATTTACGTACACTCTGCCTGTGACATCCGGTCCTAAACGAACCAAATCTGACTGTGTATCAACAAAAACAACTCGTGTACTTCCGCATCCAGCCAAGAGAATGGCTAGACTAGTCAGAATTAGAACTCTCTTCATCTTTCTTCTTTTGTTCAGCCATCTTGGCTTCTTGTTCTTTTATTCTATCAGCCCAGCTCCTTTTGGTTTCTTCGGGAATATCATCTGCATCACTAGCCTTGGTATCTTTTTTTACTTCAGCAGTGAGCCATTCCAAAATGGCCTTAATCAGAGCTGTCAGCCAACCCATTACTTACCACCTTTGGCGAGACCTCTAGATACGGTGTATCCAACTGTCCCTAATGCAGCGACCACAAATCCGAAGATTTTATTGGCTGTGCCACTCGATTCTGGGTCTAGCATATCTGCCCCCCAGAGCAGAGATGCCAAAACAGTGAGACTTGTTAACCAAAACTCGGTAGTTTTCCAACCGGGTTTCACATCTTTATTAGCTTTTGCTGTACTCATTTTTTTTATTTAACTCCCTATTACATAGGTTTCAAAATTATACACTTCTAAAGGCTCGATATCTAAAAAATTAACTGTTTAAATTCCCACTCATGAATATCCCCTTAGATAAGTCATCGGGATCTATGTCTACTGCAAAAGTCATATTCACTTGTTTGTTCTCTCCGATGCTCATTGATTCCTCATGAGTCACTAGGTATCCATTAACCATCTTATGTTGTATGGCTAATCTTTTTTTGCCAGCGCAATCATCACCCGCTGGGGGTGCATTAAAATTTGCGATAAGATTTATGGCCGGATCGTTCTTACATAATTCTCCAACTCGTCCCGCATTCCTTTCTGAAAGAAGAGCGGATATGGAGACCACTCCTTTTACAGGGAATTTCAAAGCTTGGTCTAACGGGTATCTGTAACCTATTCCTTGCAAGGGCTCCCTTTCTAAATTTATTTGTAATGAATAGGACTGTGGCTTCATGGAAAACGTGTCTATCCCTATATTAGAAAGACTACTCGCCGACAACTCGATATCAGCATAAGCCCCTCTAAGTGCGGTTATTCCTGTGGATTGATAGTAGGGTAAACTGACACTGTGCGTTGGTAAATTATCAACATGTTTAAAATTAATAATTGGCATATCAACCGCCCCGACGTCCTGCTCTAGTACAAAGAACGAAGCATCTGTCGCTATAAACGACATGGAATTTTGAAGGAGCCCCCCTTGTTGAATTGATGAAGAATATTGAGATAAATGACAATTACTAAAACCGACTATCCCAGTCAAAGAATCTCGATTCTCTACGTCTATACCCTCACTAGCGATTCCAATATATAGATTCCTTCTATCTAGACTCCGATTATCCTCGTTAGCAAAACCCGAAACGACTGAAACTTCTTGGGACGAATGATAATAGGAAGGCTGAGAGAACCCTGAAGAAAAATTTACATTTAAGCCAACATTCTTTTCGTTTCTAAGACCAGCTCCAAGATATGAAATCTGAACACTAGCAATGGGTGTATCTAACATAGGGTCCGAAACTGTACCCCTCATCCCTATCTGACTAATAGCCTGTCTCCCTTCTTCAAAACCTAAACTTAAAGCCTGAACTCTTTCGAAATTCTCAGGACCTTCAACGGGTACTAGACCACTTATTATTGCTGGCCCAATAAAAGCAGCTTCGCATTGATAAGTTACCCTATTTCTTGCCATACTTTAAATCCTAAGATTTACTGGCAAATAAAATTCCGGCTAAATAGTCGTCTACTTGATGTTCGTAAGCAACTTGCTGAACTTCCTTTGCCCTTTGCTCATTTTGATCTATGGGTTTTGCTACATATCCCTTCGCCTTTGAAATCCATTTCTCTGGAACTTCGTTCGCTATTACGACAGATACAATTTGATCAACTACGCCCTTCTGTTTCGCAGAAAGTCTTTTGATTTTATGTTTAGACCTTATTAAAGATCCAATCTTAGTAGAGAGCTTTTGAGCTAACAACATATTCTCATGAACCTTTGATAAGCTGAACTGGGTTGAAGCTGTAGGCATCCCATTCCTAGTCTGCGGCCCCTGACCAACGGGAGTTATCTTTTTAGTTGTTTGCGGGGAACCGGACCCCGGAGGTCTACCATTAGGTTGTGGAGGAGATTTCTTTTCTTGTGGAGGCTGGACAGTTAGATCCTCTTCCTTCATTACGTTCTCCGGATGTGCTCCGGGTCCCACTAGCGGTTCATATAGACCGTCTTCTTTGAGCTTCAATAAGTCCTTTTGACTTTCAACTGAATCATCTGGTTCCGGCAACCTGTTTTTCTTAAGAGCTAATAATCCTTCTTCTGGAGTCAGGACCCCTACTTCTATAAGCCTACTGTAAATGCGTTGTAAATTAGTTTCGTCCCTTAAAGTAACTGCATCGAATTCCGGTTCTGGAAAATCTCTGAATCCTATTTCTTTCGATATCCTTTTGATTTCTGGTATTAAAAATTCATTAAGGAAAACCGCCCTACTCTGCCTTAGTCTAGCTAAGAACATTTCTGTTTTGGCCATTTGGTTAGCGAATCTTTCAGAGCCAAATAAAACATTATTTAATCCCATCTGAATGTCAGTATTCACCACTTCGTATTTTTTAGGATCTAAGATGTCAGCGATATTAGGAATAATAAATTCCGCCTTAGTAGTATAATCAGCAATAAGAACTCTTCCTACTGATTCGTTAACGAATAAATCTTGCATCGCAGTAAGGTTCTTTTGGTTAATACCCCCTTTATCTGGTTCCGAACCCATGGTGATTAGCAAGATGGCTTGCTGTGTCGTTCTCGTAATCGCCATGTCCATCTTTTTCATTTCCTGTTTCCAATTGAGATCTTCGAGTACCGGAAAACCCATTGGGATAGACAATGGTTCATAATCTTGTTTTTTGTAAAACGTAGCAATTAGCTTGTCGTCGTCGATAGGAATGGTGAGTACTGAAGTCCCTCCTTTTTGAAGGTTCTTTTTTACTTCTTCAGGGAGAGCATCATAAACTTCTTGATCTTCTTCGGTCCTCGGATTTTTAAGCCTTTGAACTTCAAACCTAGACAGGACCTTGAAGTAACTGCTATTTCGATAAGAGATATTTCCCCCGACTTGAATATCTGCTGGGTTAAGTAATATATATCTTGAAGGTATTTTTACCTTACTCTTCGCTTTGGTGACTCCATATGTTCTAGAAATCTTTTTTACATCCGCATTTTTTAAATCAGTTTCAAATCTGTAAGTGAAAACGTTCCCCGAACGATAAAACTCTCTAAAAAATTTATCCTGAAAATCATAAAGATTTATTTTCTTAAACAACGCTTCGAAAAACGACCTAGATTTTTTACTACCTCCCTTAAAATATATTGGGCTAATAGTGAACTCTGTCATCAAATCAATCGTATTTCTGAATACGGCGAAATTATAATAAGCCTTTTGACATAGGATAACAGCGTCACGAACATCTAAATTTGAAGAATTAGTAGAGCCCTTGGAATACTTGAAGGGAACGATTCCTTCGTTGATATTGGTAAATCTATTTTGACGCTCAATATAGGCAGATTTATTAGATCTGGTTCTGGTGGCTTGAGCCTCGGCTACCATCATCGGCGTGATATTTTCGCTCTCCACATTCGCCTTTGCTTTCGCCTTCGCAGAACTTGTTGGCTTTTTTGCCACCTTCTTCGCTGCGCTCGTTTTTCCTTTTGCCTCGTTCTTCATAATAGACTGCCTAATTTTTACATATTACACATTATTTAATTAAAATGGGTGAGAAAGTGTCCTCCTGCTCTAGAGTGGGTAAGGAAATCATATCAAAATAACACTTCGAAGCCCAATTGGCTAACATCAGAGTCGTATACAAATCCTTTCTTGCTCTATGAATAGAGGTGCTCCTCCTTAAATGTAGAGGTAAATCGAATGTCTGAGTCCCTCTAGCTGTTGTCGTAACCTCAACCAAAGAGCATTGTTTTTTAGTTAAATGAATCAATGAATCTTGGTGTTCTATTAGTTCTAGGACCGACTCTTGGTCGGTAAGCTTGACGTCTATATCATAATTGATTTGTTTTTCAAAGTGAGAATTGCTGGCGACCGCTTTCGAGGCAAACCATATCCTTTTATGGTCTACGGAAGCCTGAAGATACTCATTTGCCTTTCTTAACCAATTAGAGCTAAAGACTTGCTTAAAGCAAATTCTGCCATCTTGTTTATTATAAGATTGAGACATTCTCCTAAGTTCCAACGTATAGTCATCGCCCTCTAGGTCGCTATTGAAATCAAAAAAGCTGAACCCCTTTCCTTTGAAAAGAGAGCTTTCGGAGCAACTGTCTATGAACTGAAAACCAGCGTTATCAATAATCAACATCTCGATATCAAAATTATGGACTAAATAAGATAAATATTTTATATGGTCTTTTAAATCCCCTCCAGCCACAGCATAGCTATGGACAAGGATATTCTTTCTTGATTCTTGATCTATCTCTAATAAAGACATCGCAAAATAATCAGAAGAAGGACTGTTACTGAAACTTGGATCGATTCCTAATATGTATTTTTTTCCTTTGTCTCCCCTTATCATAGTCGAAGGAGACTCCTTATCAGGTATCGTACACGCATGCATTTTAACGGCACTGAAGTAGCTATCGCTTCCATCAGTAAACTGAGCACAATACTCTCTCTGGAATGAAGAATGACTTTGTCCTCCTGCTTGAGCTTCGTCAATGATGGTCTTGTCTATCATATGGCCGGGTAAAGAATCCCAAGCCATTTGAGAAATGAAATAAGTACTCTCACTTTTCTCTTCATTATATATTTGGTTAGTCCAATCTGAATAAGTCTTATATAAATTTTCAAAAGTATAAGAGGCAGAACTTAAGGCTATCATCTTTGAGTCGTTAACGAATACCATCCTGTCTTCCTCTTTCATCTCTCCACTCTCGATAAGTCGATCTTCTATTTCTCTAATCTTGATGCGCTCCTTCATATCCTGAGGGGCGACAAGAAATGGCATTAAAACAGTTTTGATTATTTCCTCTGGGAGAAGAAGGAACTCGTCCAAAAGAAGAATGTTAGCTCGGAAGCCACGAATCTTTTCTCCGTTAAGAGGAATAGCTGTGATCGACCCCCCGTTAATCTGCCATTCGAATTGGTCGTTTCGTTTAGACTTAGCTCCAAATGCGTGTGCTAGCAGTTCCGCACCTTTCGATTCCACAATTTTTTCCAAGTTATTAAAAATAAATCTTGCTGTTCTGAATGTCGGACCCGCTACTAATATTTTTGTTCCGGGGTTGAATACGCATTGTAAGAAACAGAACACAGACGCTATAAAAGTTTTCCCACAACCACGACCCCATATGCACATGGAAAAATTCCTGTTCATCATGGCTTTAAGGGTTACCTCTTGATAAGGAGCCAGTTTAATTCCGGAAAGCAGCTCGGTCGAAAAGCCGATGTTGGAGCTTAAAAACTTTGCTAGAGAGATCTTCGCTTCCTTTTCTCCTAACTCGCCTTTTATCCTAGCGAATTCCTCATTAGGATTTTTTAAATTTTTTAATTCGTACTTGGGCGGACAATACAACATTTATAGTTTCTCCATGTCGTAAGCATGCTGTAGATCTATTTTTTTATAAATTTCACCATGCTCAAATATTTTTTGGACTATTCTTGACGCTTCTCTCCTACCATCTACAAATAAAAATTGGATAAACGGATACTCCTGCATTAACCGTCGTATTTGTCTCAATAAAAATTGAGGAGTTATCTTGGTGTCTTTATATATTCTCTCTTTACTCCTCGACTTCCTCAAAAAGTCAAAGCTTGTCGCATGCCTTAAGCTGCTTTCAACTAATATAACTAGATGCGAATCATGATCTCTAGCCCTCTCTATCTCCTTACCGAACCTCTCAAAATTATGAGGACTTAATGTCCCCACTAAATCAGCAAGCGATTTTCTTTCTATACGGCACTTGCATTCGACCTTATCGTTTTCGAAAGCGTAGTCTCCAAATTTTAATCCACGTACCTCAGTGGATCGCCCTTTAAATATCAATGGCTTCTGTTCTCTACTGTCGATATAAATTGTATAATCATCTAAATCAGGATTCTTCAAATCTTCAATCGAATCAAAATTTTGAAATTTATTTTCGAGCCCAAGGCTGGAACAGAGTTTGTAATAATCACCAAATAAATTATTATAAATTCTTACCGATGGCATCTTTAAACTCCTCAGTTCTATCTGAGACATGCTATATTTTATGCCTCTCTCTTTTATCCTATTGGAAATAAGGTCAGAGCAATATTGTTTTACAATTTTAGAATCTTCTGTCTCGACCCATCTTCTGAAATTCGACAACGAATTAAAGTCTTTCTTGAAATACAATTTCTTATCTTTAAACGTAATTAATTTCCCACTATATAGATCGTACCTTGGGTAATGTTTTTGGTAATACTCAGAGACAGTCAAACTATGCGCCTTTATATGGGCATGGAGAGAACGCTCCGTTTTAAATTCCTTTCCGCATTCCTTACACTTAACCATTTAAAACCTCGTCTTCTGATATTCCTAATATTTTAGCTTTGATATCTTCCATTTCTGATAAGCTTTGAATTTCCTTCTTAACTTGACTTTTTCTATGTTCAGCTAAACGTATCATCTTCTTCCGAGACTCTTCTTCTTTCCATAATTCTACTAGGTTGATGATACTTGCGTTCTCTTGGATTTGGTTCTTAAGCCTATCGCTCCTCTTCTGCTTGAGGCTATCTAGGAGCTTCTGTTGGCGATTAACGCATTGGTTATATTCCGTTTGAGCCGTACTAATGGCTTCGACAAGGGCCATGGAAATACGTCGCCCTTCCGTATCGTTGGCCGTGTCCTCTAAGAGCCCTTGTAGATGTTCTACCCGCCTTTGGATATTAGCGGCTATTACGACCTCTATGGATAACACGATGTACTGGTCGACCTCCTCCTGCGAAAGGTCGCACTTATCATGGACATATCTAACAAAACTACTTTCGAATAATTCCCTGTCGGTAATACTCGTATATGTGTTTATCTGGTATAAGAACCGATAGGTAAGAAGGTATGCTATCCCTGCATTGATATCTTTTTTTTGTTTACCCGTTATCTTGTCTTTGTCTATTCCCTCGTGAACATACTTGTTTACTTTGGCTAACATTTTGTCAAATGTCCTAGGGGGTTTGTATTCCGAGATGACAGCTTCATCAGGAGACTCGTAAAGGGTCCCAGCATCGTCTGTGTTCTCTTTTATGTAGTCACTAATACATCTAGTCTCTGCGTTGAGTTGGGTCAGCTCAGGATCTTTAAAAACGATTCTGGCTATCTCCATGGAGTTCATCATGTGCTTGTTGTTATCAACGTACTCTTCCTGTTCCTTCGTGAGTTTTATAGATCGTTTCTGATATTCTTGGGCTGGCCTTGCCCGTAGATCTCTACTGGCTAAAAAGGTCTTTACCGCTCTACCTTCTTTACTCCTGCCATCTAAACCTTTATAGCCCGCTGATTGAATTAGGTCATACAAAGAAGGTGGCGGATCTGAAGAATTCCACGTCTCTAAGATTCTTTGCTTTTGTTGCGAGGATAACTCTACTATATCTTCATTCATAAGAAATCTATGTCACCATTTTTCAGAAAGTCTTTGGCTTTTTTTATAATGGATTTTTTTAAATTTTTTATTTGTTTATATCCGGGTGATCTATTCTGCTCGTTTGTTTTGTAACCCATTCTCTTAGCTGCTTGACTCTCTGATAAATTTTCTATGTATAGCAGACGATAGACCTTCCACTCTATAGGCTTTAAAACATCTTCCATCTTCTGATTAAAAACGACAGTCGCTTTCTCTATATCTGTGGACTCATTGAACCTATTATAGACTTCTTGAGAGTGGTTTTCCAAAGAGACAGGTAATTTTGCATTGTATGCTATTTTTTTATGTTTCTCCCAGTTGCTATAAAGAGGGCAATCATTGGTTTGCTTACCGTAAATGGCGCATAAGTCCTCTCCTTCTGCTGCGGCACACCTGAGACAAGGGCGTGTGTAATTGCCATAATTGTTCCTAATTAGGTTCTTGATTTGGTTAGAAATTATTCTGTTAAGCCAAGGGCAGAGCGGTTTCTCAGGATCGTAAAGATCCCATTTCTTATATATATGAATCCTTAAAATTTGAGAGACATCATCAAAGTCCATCCACGAAAGAGCAGTTAGATTCCACTTGTTCTTTCGTTTTCGGATCTCTTGATCTATCTGGTCGATGCACTCTTCAAACTTTGGGGAATCCTTGCGACGTCTCTTACCTCTCATTCGCCAAGATCTTTATGGGGATTTCCCCCTGCCTCTTGTTTCCATTGTTCTAAGAATTTTTTTCTAGATTGTTTGGTTTTTCCTTTTTCTCTTGTGAATCCCATCTGAGGGGCATTGGCTAATTCTCCGAATGTAACTTTATTCTTAAAAACGTCTATTTCTACGTCTAGTTTGTCGATATCTGGCATTTCGAAATCAGACTCTGTGTCAACCTCCTCCGGCGGGGCCACGGCTGCTGGGAGCTGTTTCGCTACTGATGAACTCAAAGGATTTCCACATGACTGGCAGAAATTAGGCTTTTTTGCGGCATAATTGATTGCCGTACCGCAATCTGGGCAATAAATCTTCATTTTATAATTATAACTGTTTTTTGTTAATTTTTCCAAACTAAGTGTTTTCTAAAAGAGTGTAATTAGTTCTAGGACTATTACACATGGGAAAGCCACTTTTCACATTTAAGACCCCGGAGGGGGTGGAATATACCGTAAAAAGGAGAAAGCCTGACAAGAGGATGAAGTGTGTCGGGCTTTGTGACGACCCCACAGAGAAAGAGCCTAAAATATATATTAGTCCTTATCTTACGAGACAAAGCGAACTCAATACCGCAATACATGAATTCGCTCATGCTTTTTTCTGGGACAAAACAGAAGAAGATATTTACAAATTTGCGAATACCTTAAGTAGGTATTTGTATACACATAGAGGATGGAGAATCCCAAGGAAGAAAAAACATGCACAAGTCTCACTTAAAAACCATAAATGAAACACTAGAAAAAATAGGAAAAAAATCCCTCCTAATAATAGACCAAGATAAAAATAGCGAAGATCACGCAATGGCCATTAATAAAATGGCAAAAAGTTGCCATGAAAGAATAGAAAAGATACTTAGAGAACTAAGAAGATGAGATTCCTAATCAAATATTCCAGCGTAGTCGCTTTTGCAATCGCTTGGACTTCTGGAATTATTTGCGGGACACAATGGAAACATTCTTCATATCAATCAAATTCTAAAAAGATGGAGTATGTTATCATGCGCCAACAAAAAATGATTGAGGATAGAAATGAAGCCATCAATAGGAGCCTAGTACTGATTCACAAATTAATCGAAGACAACAAGAGACAAGAAATGCTAATCAATGGGCTGTCGAAAGAAATCGAAAAGCTATCGGCTATATAATAAGAATGGACGATTCATTTCTTCTTGAGCATAGAGATTGGGTGAATCTATTCTTTTTTACGGCAAGCCTAGTAGTCGTATCTTGGATCTTATACATGAGAGAAAAAAAATGAGGAAAATGAATTTAAAAATGATTCAGTGGCTCGATATACATTCGGACATAGAATCAAACCATATAAAAGTTCAAAAAAGTTTCGAAAAGAAATTCGAGCTAAGCAGAGATGAAGCAGATGTTATGATTCACGCTTGGGAACGAATAGAAGATCACCGTGACTGGGGGGATATTGATTTTACCGGAAAGATCGGTTTCCCCGTAAATGGGGGTAGATGACTTGCTTTAACATTTTCAAAATATTTTTTTCTCCATTTTAGCCAATCTTCATAGCTAGTTTCGTTTTTCATTCGCTACTTTGACGACCTAGTGTCTTTAATTTCTTAGATACAAATTTAACCAATTCAGATCTCATTATGTCTTCCTCGGTGAATTGAAAAGTATGAATTCCATGCTCCGCACTCTCCTCGTCTGAGAAAACCTTGTAAATTTTCTCGAACGACCCTCCGGTCCCTGATCTAAGATCTGTTTGCATTGGGTCGGCTAATACAAAGCATCTACTGTTTTTACCCATCCTAGTGAGAACAGTTATGATTTCTTTTTGTGTCGAATTTTGTGCTTCATCTAAAATGATGCATTTGGAAACCCAGTTCATGCCTCTGGCGAAATTGACGGGGAACATACTGATCCTGCCTTCGCTTTCCAGCTTCTCCGCACGAGACTCCGTTAGTAGCTCATCAAGTTTGTCCAAAAATGGAAGATTGTAGAATCGGAGTTTGTCTTCTGCACTTCCGGGTAAGAATCCAAGTTTAGCCTCGCTGCTCTCTACTGCTGATCGTAGATACATAATATCACTAATAACCTTCATATTTAACAATTGAAGGCTACAGTAAACAGCTAGGAGTGTCTTTGCCGTTCCTGCGGGTCCATTAACGAAGAGAACTTTGGTGTCTTTGTCTAATGCAATCTTGAAAAACTCTTTTTGCCTTTCAGTCCAAGGCAATTGGTTGACCTTAATCTGTCTTCTTATAGGATTAGAGTTTGTTATGGCCGGATAAAGAACCTCCCCTATCTCCTCCCTCTCCTCTTGTTTCTGTTTGGCCCTAGAATTAGTACGACGAGTGTTTTTTTTCTTCGATGGCATCCTGTATTTCTAATTACACTATGAAAACCAGCCAGTGATCGATAATCTTTTTGTTTTAATTCCGGGTACAACGTGAGATACAAAGTGGGGTATTCCATCATTGGAAGGAATATGAAACATTGTTAGTCGATTGAATTTCGGTGTTACAGTCCGGGTGACTGTTTTATAGTCGTATTCCATCAAATGCAAATTTCCTCCATGTTGTGTTTTCCATTCCTTTGTTAAACTGTATACAAAGCCAATTTTTCCCTTGTTTAAGTCATGGTGGGGAGAAAGAAATTGAGTTCCCACGAATCTACTCGCAAATAACTCCGGACTTTGAGAAACCTCCTCCCCGGTAACTGTTCTAATAAGATTTAATACTTCAGGAGAGTGCAAGAACCACTTAAATTGACATTTAAGACAACTACAACTTTGATTATGTTTGGTTGTTCTATCAAAATAATATGAGAATGCCCCCGTTTCAAAAGATGCAAGGGTAAGGCCCTCCATTTTTGTTATTTCTTTTTCGTTATGAGGTATCCTCCTTAAATGAGTAGGTTGCCCTTCGTTTACGTTATGAGCCAAGAAGCTAGCTGACCACCATGTTTCATCCATACCCCCGTTTAAAAAGTCATAGATCTCATTAGCAGCCTCTTCAGTCAAAAAATCAAGTACCTCTACAGCCCTTTGCTCTTTAAACTCCTCACGGAGTTTTTCTAGATCTAGTTCAGGATTTATCATCTAAATTCCCTTAATAAAGGGTACGTAACATCATATGTGCCCCCTCCTCGGTGAGGGGCCTCGACCAAGAGAGCGTTAATAAAGAACCTCATGGTATAACGAATCTCTTTTCCGTATGTAGTTGGGGAGTGCCACGAATCTGCGGAATACAGAACCATCCTGTTTTGAGCAGCTTGCATCCTCATAACTTCTTCATATTTACTTCGATGTTTTTCAATCTTCTCCTCTAGATCGGCATCCTTCTTTCCGCTATGCAATTTTCTAGTAGCTTTTACTTGGTCAACAAAGGCTGCATTACTGCTCGTATAATATTGATGTTCTCTTTTGAGTCTATAAACAGAAGTACCAGTGTCTTCTTCCGGAGTTTCTGATAAATAAATAATAGAAGCAGCTAGAGAATCATCATAATGGATTAACCCTTTATTTAATAGATGATCAGGGTCTTCTTGTGGTTCAATTTTATTAAAATCCACCGATAAACTAAATGTCGTGTCAATAGGACATGCTTTTGTATCCCAGAATAGGCTAAAAATCCTTCCCTGAGCCCATTCGCATAGTTCTGGATGACTATCAATTAGAGGTTCTGAAATTACCCCCGGATAATTTTGTCCTTCTATTTCTTGGTATTTTGCATTTTTAGCTAGATCTAGTACGTAGTCTACATCAGGGAAAAAATCATCAACGACAGTAAGAGGGAAGAATTTCATTTATCAACTAATTATAAGAATAAGTTACCCGGAAT
>Ga0098044_1000889_pt1 | contig 15668 bp, 29 predicted proteins | sample 10_taG_FD_75053 | JGI IMG/M metagenome (GOLD analysis project Ga0098044, IMG submission 75053) | Marine viral communities from the Subarctic Pacific Ocean - 10_ETSP_OMZ_AT15264 metaG | ecosystem: Environmental > Aquatic > Marine > Oceanic | place: Pacific Ocean | collected 2015-01-16 | reverse complement strand
TAACCATTCGTTGTTCATGCTTTGCAAATCCCTTATGATCAAAGCTTGGTTTTTTCAAGTCCCACACATCAGCATCAGTTACCTTTGATGAATAGATATCATCCCAATATTGATCTTCCCAATCCGCATTGACTTGAGAGAATGCCCATATCATTTCATCCAACACATACTCCCATCGTTTGAAATGATTAGCGTCTACATATGCATTATTTTCTGTGTCAGTAGCTTTGAGACTTTCCGGCACATCTTCATCATCAACATTGGGAGCGCCATGTGTTGATTCCTTGAACTGTTGTAGTATTGGAACAATGACATATGCCAGTGTACTATCTACTGACCAAGTATCATATTTGTGAACTACTACCTTAGTTTTTCTCTGCTTGAACTTCTCGTCTATTTTATTCAAGACTCTTTTCACCCAAGTATTAGAGAGAGCCTCCCCAATCCTATCTTGCATGTTTTCAGAGAAACCCAAATACTTGAGTTGTTCTGCTAATTGATACGGTCCGAAATACGGTTTATATGGACCAAGTTTAACTTTCATGTTCTATTCCTATACATTAAAATCTTCCGAATTCCTTGGAATATCATCCGCCAACGAGAACCATATCCGCCCACATTGCGGATACGTGCATACTTTATCCTGTCTGCCAATCTCACTGTTCAGCCTGTCTATCTTTCGTTCCAACTCACGAATATGCTGCTCCGCCGCGCGAAGACGGGCAATGCAGTGAGAGAACACCTTAGGTTCTTGGGAAAAGAACTTGGACTCCGTCCGCCGGACAGCATATCGTATTGCTTTCTGCAATAGTGTTGTACTTTGGAACAACACTTCATCGTTTTTAGAGTTCGAGCCGTTACGCGTCATGAAATTCCCACGTGAAGTCCTTGTCCTCTTGGACTAACACCCACCGGCGATCAAACAAGCGCTCACCTGTCTCTCGATCTTTCGGCCCCTCTGTCTCCTGTGCTTCTTGTAATTTCATTTTCTTCTTTCTCATAAAAAAAGCCAAGCCTGTTAGTTACAGACTCAGCTTCTTAATTATATATTGTTCTTACTTGGTTGCAAGTGCTTCATCGTTATCAACAATGAATGTTTCAATTCGTTCCCGAAGAGAGAACAAAGTTTCCCACTCATTCTTATAGAACGTGATCGGGAACTTACGGATGCCGTTGACTTGGACACACCCCTTAGGGCTAACCTTTACAACGATGTTCTTTTCCGTTTTAGTGCGTTCCGTCTCAAGAGCTTCCATTAACTCTTCTCGGCTCATATCTTTCATGTCTACTGCTGTTAGCATTTTGTACCTCTGTTGGTTTGTTTTTTCATTATGTCCTATATTACCATAAAATAAAGCATTAAGCAAGAATATTATTTATTTAAATGGTTTATAATTCTAAAGATATACCATCCAAATATGATACTTCACGATAGTATAAATAAAACCTGCAAAAAAGATACCCATCCCAATTTCATGTAATCTTCTATTAGCAGATATTACCATCGGTAACATAATGAATAGCATAACGACTCTACCTACTACTTTCATAGAATCATAATCTTCAGCATAGAATACAAAGAAATTTCCAATTAGACATATTTGTAAGGTTAATGCTAGACCTAATATAATTCTATGGTATTTGTAATAATATTCTTTAAGATCAATTGACTTCGCATATTCAGCAGTATTATATGGTGTGATTACCTCGCATATCATGAACATGAGCATTGGCACAGCGAGAAATAACAGATATGTGAATAAGTTCCATCCTTCGTTTGGGAAATAATCTACATTATTTAATGGATAACAAGTCCACCAAAACAATAACATAGTAAAAAAGGTTATAAAACAAAATGCCGTATGTGGCCAATAAAACTTAACTTGGTCTTTGTTTGCTATTAATGCTGTGACGTTAACCATTAGATTAACAAAGGCTAAGCCTAGGATTAGAAATGCAACAGGTGCAAGATGTGCAAAAACCATTTTCTACTCTCCAAATATAATAATGTTAAGCAAGAATTATTTCTTTATTAACGATACCAACAGATATTTATAAGTGCCATTATTATATTCGGATTCTCTTATTTTAAGTAAAGGTAATAAGTCATCAATACGTGAATCTGTAATATTATTTCTATGCTTTTCAATTACTTTAATTAAGTAAGTTATAGACCCTTTAGCTTTTTTAGTTAAATCTTTCAAATCTTCTATCTTAAACATTCCTTCAATAAGTTTCTCAACTTCAGGTATAATTTCAGTAGAAAATTCATCCATTATGAGTAATTGTCCTTCTTTTTCTAATAAAGAATGTGATTTAGAAACTATAATTGAGGGGTCTATGTATTGAGCAGATTCTTGAAACAAAATATGATTATAAGTATCTGTTGTTATATAATCCTCAAAAGATGTATGTAGCATATTTGATTGAGTAATTTGGTCTAAATCAGGTGATATACCTTTAACATTATAACCACAAGATTGCAGCTTATTTAGTGTTGTTCCTAGCCCTATTCCAACTTCCAAAATTGAATTATTAATAGAATGATTAGTTAAGTATTTAATTATTAATTCAGTAGACTTTTCTTGCGCTTCAATAGCAGTCAATGACTTAGTTATATTTTGTACCCCATAATGTAAGTAAGGGCATTCTTTATTTTCTAATACTAAACTTTCATAATAGATATTTAAAGGATAACTAAACATTAAGTGATCTCCAGGCCATTCTTTGTTTTCTAATACCAATATACCCGTCTCGGCCTCGGGTCGAAGGGCATAATATATATGAGGAAGACCACACGTTGGTGGTGCTTGATAATTCTTTAAAGGAGAACCAAACATTAGGTGTGAGCAAGGGAACGAAATCTATCCGCTTCATTTATTTTATCCTCAGCATCAAAAATAGGGTGAGACACTTTGTCTCCCACCATGATTCCTAAACGTGCTCCCGCTACCAATTCGAGAACAGCTCCGACTTCCGTATTGGAAGAGATACTCTCCACCGAGTAGGGAGTGGTACTCGAAACAATAGAAGTAATTTTTCCACTTTTTCCAAGAAAAAGAATATCCAAAGAAAAAGAAGTATTTCGCATCCACATATTAATCTGACGCTCAGTTCCTAAATCGAATAACATTCCTCGATCAGGAGCTAACTTTTCTCTTCCTGTGAGACCTCTAGTTTGTTCTTCTGTAGTCCGAGCTACTTCAACTCGAAAAGAACGTAAACCTTCAGTTGTCTCAATAGTAAGCTCTTCTAAAGGTAACTCTGTCATTTTTGTCTCCTATTCATTATCGTCTCGAAGTGTTCCTTGTTCTACTAGGTAATCTAGATATGCTTCGAATTCTCTTAAAGCTACACTTCGAAACTTAGTATTAAATCTAATATGGCCCTCTAAATAGTCTAATTCTTCATAATTGCCATGTTCGGCAGTAATATTAAATTGCATTTCTTTCCTTTCTATAGTAAATGTTGATATAATTCTTCTACTTTTTCATAAAAAACAGTAGCTGTCATTTGATGCCCTGTCTCATTAGGGTGTAGATCTTCTTCTGAAATACAATATTTTATAGGGTCATCACCCCAGTGAAGTCTTTGTGCTGTTATTGGTAATCCAGGCCATTCAATAAATTTTTCTTTGTTAAAATACTTTTCATATTTTAAAAAATAAAAAAGTAGTTGTTCATCAGGAGGGGCATAAATTTTTTCTAATCCTCGATTGTTATCCAACTGATGACGATAGAAAAAAGGAAACACTCCTTGTAAATAAAGATAAGGTATATTTCTTAGACTCAGCATACATTCTAAATCATGAAAAATCTTAATAGTATTTTTTATTATATTTTCTACTATTGTTTCAGCTTTAGTATCAGTATGTTTAGCATAATAATAAAGTAAATCTAAAAACTTATCAGGTCCTTTTCTAAATGAATTAATTATATCAGAAACGTTTTTCACCTCTTTATAAAGTTCAGCATTCCTATCAAAACCAACATCATTCACTTCTTTTACACGTCCAGTGAATAGTCCTTGAACAACATTTGCTGGCCAGTCAGGCATATTATATAGCGACGTTCGAGTATACTCTGTCCAAAGACAACAAACTAGTCCTATTTCTTTTTTAGGATTTTCCATTAAATATTCAAAAATACTTGTAGAAATTAGTTGATTACTCCAGCCTGCCCGACCTAAGTTAACACATTCCATATCTAATTTTTTAGCCAGGACCTCTGGCCATCTTGGAAAATCTGTAGAGATGGATGGGTCTTCCCAAGACACAAGAGCATGTTCAGTAAAACTACAACCTCCCGCTAATAAAATCTTTCTATTTTTTTTCATAAATAAAAGCATTTCGAGAAGATTGTGGAGAACGAGATTTACACATAACTTTAAACCACAAAAGTAACCATCTTACTTTTAACCAAAGATAAAAATTTCTCATAAGACATTCACCGATTGTTCTTTTATAAAAAGAGCAACATCCTTTTCATCATTCACTATCGGATATCCTCGTAAATTAAGGGACGTATTAAGTAACATAGGAACTCCTGTTTTATCGTACCATTCTTCCAAGACTTCTCTAATAACAGACTTACAAGAAGGTTTAACTAATTGAACTCTAGCCGTTCCATCTATATGAGTAACGGACTGATAATCATGTTTAGCGTAAGCAACAAACTGCATATACTCATTCATGGGACCACTAAAATATTGATTAGCATATTCTGATAAGATAGCGGGTGCAAAAGGTCTGAATTTTTGCCTTTGTTTTATTTTATTAACTTTGTCTTTTATTGTCTCGTCTCGACAATCAGCTAGTAACGATCTATTTCCTAACGCTCTAGGACCAAATTCAGCTTTTTCAGATGCCACTCCGCATATTTTATTTTTTAATAATTCTTGAACTATTTCCTTTGGATTAGATCGAGGAAGTTCGTACCCTAAATAGGGGTCAACCCATTGTAATTTTTTTCCGTAACATAAAGCTGCTGCTCCTAATGAGGAACCTGCGTCTCCTGGATTTGGCATAATCCAGATATTTTTATCCTTAATAAAAGAATTTGCTACACAATTTAATGCACATCCTCCCATTAAACTAAGATTCTTCTTAGGACACCACTCCAAAATTATCTTTTCTAATTCTTTTTCATATAATCTTTGAACACTACTTGCTAAATCTTCTTTTCTAGCGAGAGGATGCCAATTTCCAATACCTTTATGACAATTAGTATATAGTAAGTCTTTTAATAAATATTCAAATATAGGTTGCCCGTAGGCTGCCATTCCCATAGTAATATATTCATCTTGATTAGGAACTAACCCAATACGTTTAGTAATAGCAGAATACAAAAGTCCTAATGAATAGGGGTATCTCCAACTCTTGATTTTTTTTAAATTATCCCAAACGGAGATAGTATCCCACTCTCCAATAGCATCTATTACAACTATATTACAATCATTAAAAGGTGCGGTATAATATCCTGCTGCTGCGTGTGTTTTATGATGGGGATAAGAAACGTCATAGGGAATAGAAAATTTTCTAAAATCCCACCCCTGTCTTGAATATAAACGTCTAGTATTCTTCCAAAAAGGTTTTTCGTAAAATGCTATCTTATCAGCTTTTTGTAATTGATTAGGATGGAGGTGTTTATCGTTTTTCTTTTTAGAGTATCGTTCTGCATGAGAAGCATAAAGAATTTTACCATTCTCTATTACAGTCACCGCAGCATCATGATACCCCTCACTATACCCTAAAATTTTCATTCACGATCAAATCCCGGTGAAATTGTATAAGCATTATAGTTATTAGCCTGATAATCTAATGCATAAATTGAACTGATAACAACATTAGTAGTATTTCCTGTTACCCCATCATCTCTTAAAACAACTTGTAACTTATCTAAAGTTGCAGTAGGAATATTTTGGGTGTATGTAGAAAAAGCACATACTGGTTCTAGATTAGCAGTATATTGAACAACATAAACATTAAAATTTGAAGTTGTTACAGTTTCATCACTAATAAGACCATCATCTTTAAAAATTTGACTCAGCTTATCTATAGTAGCTGAAGGAATTTCATGAGCCATTTAATTCTCCTTTTATAATAAATTTAATTACCATTAGTTAATATATCATAAGATCATAATCTTATCAAGAAAAAATAATGGCTAACTCTCGTCTGCTCCCTTTTCAGAAAAATATTTTTCAAATTTTCCTTCCTCTTTAGCATACGAGTAGGCATACTTCAACGCAATCCATATATTTACATTTTATACATGATTCTGTTACTAAATAAGGCATACTAATCCTTTTTGTCAAAAAATATTACAAGAGTAAATCGAAAATCAGGAGCAGCTCGTGAATTTGGTCTTATTCCGTGGGAGAGATCCCCATCAAAAAAAGCAACTCTTCCAGGTTTATAAGCTACTCCACCTTTAATTTCCTGTCCATCCTCTTCATAAAATAAAGTTTCCCCATACCATTCAGTTTTCCAATCTAAATTAACGTAGTATAATAAAACATCCCGACCAGGATCTGCATGTGGCCAATGTATAGTAGAAAATTGATCGCAATTAACAATTACTAATGCAGGACTTCTATTATCAATAAGGTTTAATAGCTCAGGTTTTTGAATATCCTGCAGAATCCCTAGCTTTTCCATATCTTCTTCACTGTAAGAACTAAAAAAATAAAGCTGGTTCAAAGTCTCGATAGTAGCAGAATCAGGCCATCCTATTCTATAATTACTCCTTTTAACAAAATTATAATAACCTTGTCTTTGTTTGAATGAAAAAACATTATCAAAAATTTGTATCATGATATTTCAATATTTCCAGACAAAGAAATTCGGTAGTCATCACTTGTAAAAAACGGGTAAACAATGTGTTGTAAATTAGAAGGAAAAATCATCATCTTATTTTCATAATTTCTATCTGCCTCAATTGTATATTGACCTATTGCTCCTTTTGAGTCCATTTCAAGAAAATTAAATTGAAAACAAGCGCCAGTATTAACAGTGCCTCCAGTTACAATAGGAAGATTTTTCTCATCCTCAATTATAAAAGGCATCCTATACCAAAGAACAAAACTTAATAACCCCGAATGAGTATGAATTGGATTATATTCACCCTTTTTACAAAAATTAACCCATATGTCTTTTTGACCTTCATTAACTCGGATAATATGATGATCGTTAGCTCTCTCATGATTTCCTACAGATTTCCAATAAATAGGAACTACTTCTTGAATAAACTTCTCCAGAAGATGAGTACTTTCATAAATTCTATACTCTTGTTCAATAGCCCCTGCTAACTTTTCTTTATAAGAATTAGCATTTTGAAAGTTAGAATCTAACATTTCTTGCACTTCTTTCTCAACACAAGCAGCTACATGATACGGTAAATCACATTGTAAGCATCCTATAATTGAGATGGGATGAAACTCAACATTTGCAAAATTATTCATTTTCCTCTTCCTCTTCTTATCAACGTATACCCAATTTTTAATCTTTTTATTTCTTCTAGTCCTCTATATCCGTATTCGGTATAACCATCTTCCATTTAAAACCTCCCTAAAGAGGACAAGCCTCCTGAGCTAAATTATCAACAAAATTATTCCATTGATTAGAACTATGCCCTCTTACCCACTCCCAACTTATACTACGGGAGTCAGTTAACTTATCAATCTGATTCCAAAGATCAAGATTCTTTTTTCTTCGCCACTGTCGTGTGGCTCCCTTAACAACTACTTGAGAGTCAGATTTAATTGTCAGCCAAAGATCATCATTAGATTTAAGTGCTTCAATTACAGCAATCATCTCAGCTTGATTATTAGTAACCCTACCACAAGAACCTGAGCCTTGTGCTGTTACATCGTTCTCTTCAATCCGTGCCCAAGCATATGCTCCAGGTCCAGGATTATATCTGCATGAACCATCAGTATAAATTACTACCATCATATTCCTCCACTAATTTTTCTAAATCTATTTCATTGTACCCAAGATCATTAAGCTTTTCTATAGTTTCTTCCCACGAAATAGCTTCATATTCATAAAGAGTACATATCCTTTTTACTTTTGTTTCCCAAAATTCTCGGGTGCTACAATCTTACAAGCATTTCTACCATCTTGAAGAGCATCTTCAGCTTCAACTAAAGCGTCATGTGCTCGTTCAACTTCATTTTGAAGATCACCTATATGATTTCGCAGACCTACTTTTGCCAATTCTTCTGTCTCGAAGATGTCCGCGCAGATTGTACCGTCCATAATTCTCCATTTATCTTCGTGCATGTCATCCTCCTATTAAGTTTGATACAACAGCGTATCACTCTGGAGCCCCTTATCACGACCTCCACAAACTAACACTCTCACTTATTTTTCTTTTCATCATAGAGCTTACAAGCCAGAATATAAGCCTCATCAGAGTCATATCCTTTTTTAATAAGTTCTAGGGATGTTTGATGAAGCCACTCAGTTTTATCTCTTTCACTTTTTTCTAAGTTAAAGAAAATTGCAGCCACTTCGGGATGCATTTTAAGCTGCCTTTGCAAAATCGTGAGCTAAGTTAAGAGCTTTATTCTTACGGGTAAGATTAACTCCCATCCATGCAGATGATAAACGTGTGTCTGCAGAACGCCCCAACTCGTGGTCAGTAAGATAAGTAACAGTATTAAATGCCTGCCACCACGAACCTTCTCCAAGTTCCGTACCAGGTTGCTTATGAATTACATCTCTAGCCAAGATTGAATTCTTAGAATCCTCACTTGAAGTTCCTGTATTTGGAAAGATTAAATTAAAGTAATCAGTTAAGGTTTCTTTGTTCCAACGTTTACTAGCAATAAATTGAGATACTTCTTGATAGTTAGTAAGTGATTGATGAGCTAATCCAAGCATTTCTTTGACGGTATCTTCATCCCATTGTTGATTGTGATGAATTTTAATCTGCCGTCCTGCCGAATCTTGCTCTAAAGCATAACTCATAGTATTCCAACAAACTACTCTTACTGGAGTAGATTTAACTTGAATTGCCTTTCCTCTCTTATGAGGATTAACAAATAATAAATAAGCATCAATCACATCTCCAGGAATAACTTCAAAAGATTCTTTAATTTTTGCCAGTGCCCATACATACTGACCATCATGTAATGATCCTGCAGTATGCATTTCCATATCACCTTTTTCTACAAAATCATGAAAAAACTCAAAAGCCTGTTCATTTTGTAAAGGGTTCCAATTAGGTCCAACAACATCATAGAATCGACCATCCGTTTTACGAATTAAGCCAAATTTATTAGGAACTGATAATTCTGTTCCGTCATCATCAATTGCAGGCCATTGCCCACTTCTAGTATAAGTAAGTGGAACTTTCTCCACTTCCCAATTTAATTCAGCGGCGTTTAACATCTCTTCTGGAGTAAGATCGGGACGAACTTTAACTCCTAGACCATGCCAAGGAACTTCTCCTGCATATGCCATTGTTTCTACTGCTGCAACCATGTAAATTTCTCCTTTAATTCGTTTTTTTAATTTATATGATAATTATATCAAAAAAATGATTTGATGCCAAGTAATTTTTTACTTTTCTTGTTTACTAGTCTTTTCCACCAAGAAAGTTTTGGAGGAGCATAATCCTTAAATAAATCTAGTTGTCTTTTATCTACCTTGTTTCTCCATGAAGAAGGATCTTCCTTTGGAAAGGGATGATAACTACCAATAAACTCATGTCCTTTAATCATATTCCACATCTCCTTAAATACCTAAAGTTAATTTAGCCTCGTAAACTTGTTTTAAATTTTCTATAATTTTATCTTTAATCATCTTCTTTTTCTTTTTGTGAACACCAACCTACCTTAATATAAATCATATCATCAGAAATATGATCTCTGTCATCTAATTCTCCAATACTTATCCCGCAGATATCAAATTTATCTGGTAAAGAAAAATAGTTTGAAGCACACCCGCTAAGAACACTGGTGCTAAGCAGCCCGACTGCGAACATCTTGATCATCCCACTCCTTAGACTGAGCCAATTTAGTTAGATTAAGCAAAAAGTTTGGATTGTCTCTGATAACTGTAGTTAGTCCATTAGCGATGGAAGTAATAACTGCTTCTTCTGTATTTTCAGAATTAGTTGTTTCATCTATCCCCCAATGTAGCCAAACACCATGAAGAGTTTCATGAAGTAAAGTGTTTAAGCGATCAGATGAAGATAATGTAGAAGTTATTTTAATAGTTTTATCACCGTGACTAAATTGACCATCTGAATTATTAGCATCATCATTATCAATGATTTTATAATTACTATATCCTATCTTAATCTTCTTCATCATCCCACTCCTCATAAGCCCATTCATATTCATCTTTTAAATGTTGAGGTGCTTCTGATAAATGATAGCAATGATCCTCTCCATCGACAAATTCTCCAATAAAATCCATAGATGGTTCACAATAAGTTGCACTTACCGTAAATCCTTTATTTTCTGCTTCCTCATAAACTCCGGTAGGTGGTGACCAAGCTGAACTAAAATGAATAGTTAGTGCATGTTCATCATTATCCAAAGCTATATTGCCCCCATCATCTCCGACATCCCATTTAGTTCCCCATTTGGAAACTCGATTTATATACCAATCGTTATTAGTTTCATCAACAGAAATAGGAATAAAATAATTACAAAGTTTTTCTTCCTTAAAAGCCTCTTTTACTTCTTTAATGGCTTTAGAGTCTGTGTGCTCAAAATGCACTGTATTTTCACACCAATTAGGCATCTTCGTTATCCTCCAACATTTCGTCACATATCCACGATACAATAATATGGTAATCTTCACCTAAATCTATTTTGCGAGCTACATATTTAAGATTCTCATAAATCTCTTCATCAGTAAAATCTTTAAATCTATCATCACCATAGTAGTCTCGAACATCATCGGAACTAACCATCAGAAATGAAACTGTATTGGTTTTATCTTCCCAAGCTACTAGTTCATTCCATTCATCGTGTTCATTTTTGTATATATCTGTCATAATGTGGTTTGGCCCTCCCCAACCGAATCCATCTTCATAGTTCATTTTCTTCTAAAGTCCTAGTGACGTACTGGGTTACCCAGTGCTCGTCAATATTTTGTAAACCTGATTGTCTCATGCTATAAATAACTTCACCAGAGGTTCTGGCTCCCTCACCTAAAGCATAATCAGCTTCTTCCTGCATTTCCATCATCCAGTCTTTAACTTCACTCATTATCCACAATTCCTTGTCGAATAGTATTTTGATAATCCTCCACTTTAACCCAGATATCATTAACCAATTTCTGAGCATCTTCGGGACCCATAAATATAAACTGATCTCTATCCAAGCTATCAGCAACAGTCAAGCGTAGTTTATTTTTCCAGATGTCGATATTTTTAATATAAAATATACCTTCACCATACATTATTTCAAACTCCTAAATGATTTTTTATTCTCTTAATTATAACAAAAAAAGAAGCGCAGAGCAACCCCTACGCTTCTTAAAATTGTGATCTATGTCTATTTAATTAATTATTATCTTCTTCATATTCATCAAATAATTCTATTTCAGGATCGACTCCATCAGGAGCCTCATACCCATCACCATCTGTAATGTACTCCGATTCTCCGTTACTATGCTTTTGCATAGCTTCTTCATGAGTATCGGCCTTAACCTCGTAGATTGAGTCTATTAAATAAGGAGCATAGATTCTCCAAACTCGAGTTACTTTACTCAATTAATTTCTCCTTTCGCATCCAGATACAAAGATCTGAAATCATTTCTTTTAACGTGCCGTATTTAAAATCTAATTCTTTTATTGCTTTTGTACTATCAACTATCTGATTAAGAGATAATAAGTCAAATACTTCACTAGTCATACTAGAATCTTTTTCAAAGGAAACCGTTGGAGTTTTACTACCCATTATTTCCGAGACAATATTACCAATTTCTTCAAAAGAAGCTGCAACTCCTCCTAAAAGATACTTTTCTCCTGCCGTACCTTTTTCAAAAGCATTGATATGAGCACGAGCAATATCCTTAACGTGACAAAAGTGACTATTACCAGGAGGTGTTGTTTTAAGTTTACCACTAACTATTGATTTAACAAAAGATATCCAAACCACACCACCATGCGGTCCTATAACATGGGCAGGATTAAGTATAACTGCATCAAGTCCTTTTTCTATTGCTTTTAATACCTCTTGTTCTGCAAGATATTTACTACGAAAGTAATTTAGTGGTATAGCTAAAGCGTTAGATAGAGAATTTTCGTTAATTGAAATTCTATCTTGTGCCCCATATGTGGCTAAGGATGAAGTATAAATAAATCGTTTAGCTTTTCGTGTGAGAGCTGCATTTATCATGTTCATAGTTCCATTAATAGTAGTTAAATTCTGTTGAACATCTGGAACACGATTAAAATTAATGTTAGCCGCTACATGAAATATAGCATCAACATTTTCTGGTATAGAAGCTCTAATTTTATCTTGAGAATAATATATATCTCCTTTAACCAGTTTAACAGGAAATTTAGAAAGATGAGTAATATCTGATTGTGCTCTATGTAGAGCAGTAATTTCCCATCCTTCTTCACATAATTGTTTAACTAAATTAATTCCAATAAAACCAGAAGCTCCTGTAACAAAAGCTGTCCGTTTCATTAGGCTATATCTTTAGCTCGGATACGGATAATTTTAATACTCCGTAGAGGAACTAAGGTAATATAAGGATCTTCCCTAAGCATTAAAGCACTATCATTAATGTCAACTAAAGTTCCAATTGCAGTAACATCGTCTGCAATGCGAACATTAATTTCTTTTCCAATTGCTTGTGTAAGATTCCTTTTGAGTCCTTCTTGTAAGTCCATATTTTTCTCCTTTTTATAATTTTTCAGTTATCTGTGCAGTATGACCACAGTGGGGGCAAGTTAATGGTTGCTCCCTTAATTTTAAATCAACAGAGGTAGCATAACTCCACCAATTTGCGCAACTGGCACAAGTAAAATGAAATATTACTTCTTGTGTAAAGGTATGTTTCTTCATAATTAATGCATTGTCGCAACATTAGATTCATCAAGCAACAACATTAAATTATCACTTAACCAATCAGCATAAGCTTCAGCCTCTTCTATAGATTCAAAACCTCTAAAAGATACTAAAACTTCTTTTTCTTCTTCTACGGTTCCTACCATAAAATTAATTTGAGTCATTTTATTATCATCCATTAGAGGGATACCTCACTTTTAATCTATTTAGTACTGTAGTCCAATAATTTACTGCCCACTTTGACTTAGAATTTTGTTTAGCAATAAGAGCTTTCTCAACTAAATATAAGACATCTTCTTCGGTTCTAACCATTTTTCCACTCTTTCTCTTATAGTTAATGGGTCAAAATCCCCAAAAATATTATTAATTTTATAAGGATAATTATTTTCATTTAATCCTAGCACAACACCAGTTTCGGACTTTAAATTACTTGTCCAAAACTTTGCCATGCGAGTATGTTTACACGTTTTTCTGCGCCATGCAGCGGGACAAGTACAGCCCCTAGAACTTATAGTATATACGCCCAAAGGTTCATTATCATCTTCAAATTTAGAAATTTCAATGTCAATATTATTCTTTTTTCTAATTAAATATTGCATTTTTAAAAATTTCCCTCATCAACTTGAAAAACAAATAGACCATTTGCTCTCCACATCTCAACTACAGATTTTCTATCATCAAAAGCAATTGTGGGGTCATATCCATTTATTTTCATTTTGCGTAACATATTTTCTTTTACAACTGTATCAGGACGATAATCCTTAACTGTTCTCAAATAAACAGCATCATAGGGAATATCATTATCTTTTAAAAATTGTAAAGTTATATTGTTATAACTACGAGGTCGTCCTGTAGCAATAATTATTCGGTGTCCGGCTAATTTTAATAACTGTGCCATCATAACAACAGGTTGAATAGGAGTATCCCCTATCATTCCTGCATAAAACGAATCCCAATCTTTAGGTTTCCTTTCTACAAAATGGCGACGGTGATCAACATCGGCTAAAGTACCGTCCATATCAAATATAATATCTTGCGGATCAGATTCCGCAATAGAAGTAAATGTCGGATTTACATTACTAACAGCCATTTTTAACGCTGGCATTGACGACATATCTTATGATCCTTTCTTATTGTCTTTTTATAATAACATAAAAAAAGCGGAAAAGCAAACGCTTTTCCGCCTTAAATCCTATCGGGAACCAAATATTCTGCCTTCAATCATGTAAGCAATATATAAATTTTTTCTATCTTGATTTGATGTGCAGTCCTATATGGTCCCAAATTATGTTCTTATTATAGAACAAAAATAAATTAAGAGCAAGTATAAAATTAAAATACTTGCCCTCAAAATAAAAAAAGGGGCAATGCACGCATTGCCCCATATTGTCAACAACAAAAAAGAAATTTTATTTCAATTTTATCTATCAAGTAGAAACACCTATGTAACTAGCCCACAAACCTCGCTAGTGACCGTAGTAACCTCCATAGTGATAAGTTACTTCCGTGACTGACGGTGAAATCAATCTTATCCGCAGATATCGAATGAAGGCGACATTTGTCGCTGGTTTGCTCTCGGGTGCCTTCCATTCTCGGCGTGAGAAGGACCACTTCTCTTTTATGGTTTAAACCAATTGGATCGCTTGAATCCTCAACCCCTTCTATGTTTGCGTTCCCCATTGGGATACTGGAACAGCTCACTCGCATGGTGGCAATCATGACCCGTGATTAGCTATACAGGCATAGCACCACATGACCGTGGCAAGTCTACGTTAGGTATTTATTTAACACTCCCTATAGTAGCCAAAGAGTGTAGAAGTATTTAGCCTCTTCGTCTGTGGAGGGTATTTACGTCTTACATGACGGTTTTTTTAGTTTTAGGTACTTGGGTTTACTTCCCTACCTGATTGTCCCAGTCTCCATTATCTTGGAGAGGAATGAGTTTAAGTGGTTAACTAACTACGAGATGTTATGGGATTTCCGTTTCCCGTAGCCTCATTTCTCAATGTATTTCTTATTATATAAAAATTTTAAGCATTAAGCAAGAAATTTCTAACATCCAAAAAAGTATTGGTAATAAAAAAAGAACATCAGGTTTGGTTCTTGGTGTTGACCTTGCCACACAGTAGTTTAACAACGTATCTATCTCATTGATGCCACCTTCAGGTATTTGATGGCTCTAGATAGCATTTCCACGGTTTAACTACGTGTATTCAACTCCGTTAATAAGATAGGGTGAGACGCTTTCCGTGACTCCGTTGGATCATTAAGTGGTTTGAACTTTCGCTCTTCTCGCCACAATTTACACCGAAGTGTAAACCTGCGCATTTAAGCCCACAGGATGATCCCTATCTTATTAAACTAGGTGCATAGCCCCCAAACCCGCTATACACAATGATTCTACTTTTTGCTATGTCCCTTGCGGTTTACCAACTAGAACCTTGCCAACTTTCTACCTGGGAACACATCAGTCTGTAATTACAATGTATCCCTACTGGAACCCCCAACAGCGGGGGCTAGAAAGTTAAACTACATAAAAAATTAGCTCATCGTTATCTCTTAACTAATTTTGACCTAAATGATAACTCAGTCTGTAGTTCATGCAACCGACCCTTTCGTTTGTG
>Ga0098044_1000887_pt1 | contig 15683 bp, 14 predicted proteins | sample 10_taG_FD_75053 | JGI IMG/M metagenome (GOLD analysis project Ga0098044, IMG submission 75053) | Marine viral communities from the Subarctic Pacific Ocean - 10_ETSP_OMZ_AT15264 metaG | ecosystem: Environmental > Aquatic > Marine > Oceanic | place: Pacific Ocean | collected 2015-01-16 | reverse complement strand
CACAGATGGCGATACAGTTACCGCAAACAGTAGTGACAGTGGTAATGGTGGTTCCAGTGTAGTTGGCGCTTATCAGATTAATGTAGGTTTGGATGATTATGTTTCTGGTTCTGGTTGGGGAGCTAACCCATGGAGTGATGGAACTTGGGGTGTTACATCTGCAATTTCGGAAACAAGCCAATTAAGAATTTGGACACATGACAATTTTGGTGAAGATTTAGTTATAAATCCGAGAGCTGGAGGAATTTATTATTGGGACAAAACTAATGGTGTAACAACAAGAGCTGTCGCTTTTTCGAGCCTAACAGGAGCAAATTTAACCCCAACAAAATCGTTACAGATTTTAGTAAGCGATATTGATCGTCATATTATTTGTTTGGGAGCTGATCCATTAAATTCAGGAGGAACTGCTAGGACAGGTGCTGTTGACCCAATGTTTGTTTGTTGGTGTGACCAAGAAAACGCTGCTGAATGGGAGCCAAAAACAAACAATACAGCAGGCTCTTTAAGGCTTTCAGCAGGATCTTTGATTATAGGTGGAATTAGAGCCAGACAAGAAACATTGATTTGGACAGATACATCTCTTTATTCGATGACTTTTGTTGGATCTCCTTATGTGTTCAGCATCAATTTAGTCAACGAAGGCGTTGGTCTTATAGGACCAAAAGCAGCAATAAACGCTCCAAGCGGTGTTTTCTGGATGGATATGAAAGGGTTTTATTTTTACAATGGATCCATTTCACCGCTTGCATCTTTGGTGCATGATTATGTATTTAGCGACTTAAATTTTTCCCAAGCCTATAAAGTATTTGGGTTTTTAAACAAGGCTTTTGATGAAGTTGGATGGTTTTATCCATCAAGCAGCTCAACTGAAATAGATCGATATGTTGTGTACAACTATGTTGAGCAAACTTGGGCAATAGGAAAATTAGTAAGATATGCGTGGCTTGATGAAGGTATAGAAGATTATCCGAGAGCGACTGGCACAGACACCAGTAATTATATTTATAAACATGAAACAGGAAATGATGCAGATGGATCGCCAATGGATGATGTATATATCGAATCTAGCGTCATGGATATAGGAGAAGGAGATTATTTTAGTTTTGTTAGGCGCATTATTCCAGATATTAGGTTTACAGGGTCTAATTCAAGCGCAGTTATGAATGTTCTTTTAAAGAAAAAAGACTGGAACGCGGAAAGTTTGACAACTTCTTCAACCACATCAGTGACATCTTCGACCAATAAAATAAACACCAGAGCGAGAGGAAGGCAAATAGCTATAAGGTTTGAATCAGATGATGACAATACAGCAGGTTTGCGTGAAGGCTTGGGATTTCGTGTGGGGGCTACAAGGATGGAAATCAGACCAGATGGTAAAAGATAATGGCAAAATTGCTGGAAACAAGATTACCAACAGCTATTGATGAAGTTGATCCACAGACTTTTAACAGGATGGGGCGCATTTTAGAGCTTAATTTAGGCACTTTTGATCCCACTTCCACTCCACAATACACAGCTACAGAGCAAGATCAGAACCAATTTAACGCTGGAGATGTCGTTTGGAACACCAGTTCTGGTAGTTTGGAGCTCTATGATGGAAGTAAATGGCATGAAATATATGCGCCATCCAGAAGTGGAGTGAGCGCAACTGGCTCTATCGGAACGGTAACAATAGCAACGAATGGAGCAACAACGATAGAGCTTTAAAGTAATTTTATGATAATATCTATAATAAGATGGCAGAGGCAACACTAACCCTTCCAAGTTCATTGGACAATGGAATCATGGGGTCAATCCCCACTGATTCTGGTTCTGGTATCCTGAATCTGCCAGAAGCAACCGATAAGTTGGCTAAAATGGGCAGAAAAGGTGATGTTTACATTGCCCATCTGTCAGAAGGTGAAACTATAGTCCCCTTGGGAGTGTTTGACAAGAACCCAGAAGCCAAAGAATTATTGTTTAAATCCATAAGGGAGCTTGGTTTCGAGCCAGAACAATTTATTGTTGGCAACGAGCTCAACTCTATCAATCCTGAAACTGGCTTGCCTGAATTTGGCGTTGGTAGTTTTATTAAGCGTCTAGTTAAAAAAGCAGCACCGATTGTCGGCACAGTTGTCGGTTATATGTATGGTGGTCCGAAGGGCGCAGCCATCGGAAGAACTCTTGGTGGTAAGGTTAAAGGAGAATCATGGGGTGATGCTTTACGAAGAGGTATTACCACAGGTGGCATGATTTATGGCTCCAATGCTGTTTTTGGATCAAATCCAATTCAATGGGGAGTAGATAAATGGGGAGCATCTGCATTACCAGGCGCTTCATGGGCTGCGTCAGCTCCATATATGACACAAATGGCTGAAGCTAACGCTCTCGCTGGAGCTGGAGCTGGAGCTGGAGGCGCTACAATACAAAGCGGAACAGATCCGATCATTGGCACAGTAGGTAGTAGTAGTGGCATTCCAGCGACAACAGTGGCATCAGAAGTAGCAACAAAAACACCATTTTGGAAAAGCATGTTTATGGAAGAAGGAAAATTCTCACCATGGAGAACCCTTGGAACTGTAGGCATGGGGGGAGCTCTTTTGGGTGGCATGGCTCAAGAAGATACAGGACAAGGAGAAATGGAGCCTACAAAATACCAAAATTATTTAGAAGCTGTTGCTAATGCGGAAGCCAGAGGCTTACAATATGGAGACTTGGGCTACCCGACACCAGAACAATTTGGCGTTTATAAGCCACCAGCACATGAGCTGATGGGCGGATTGTTTGGTCCAAGTGTAGCCAACAAAGATTACTATGATTATGCTAATTATTGGAAGAATGCTCCGTCTGCCACCTTGTTTTCTGAGCTCAAAGGAACTAATGAAGGTGGTTATATTGAAGGAGCAGGAACAGAGAAAAGCGACAGCATTCCAGCGCTTTTAAGCGATGGAGAGTTTGTTTTTACCGCAGAAGCGGTAAGAGGAGCTGGAAATGGAGACAGGAGACAGGGAGCACAAAAGATGTATAATATGATGAGACAATTTGAACAGGTAGCTTGATATGGCAGAAACCACCACACAAATAGTAAAACAAGGCGTTTCCGAAGCCATTGAGCCATATCAAAGGCGACTCTTAGAGAGCGCTTGGCTTAGAGCTGGAGTCCCACTGTACGCTGGGATTACCCCTACTGGACTTCCACCACAAATACAAATAGCTGGTTTAAGCCCGATGCAACAGGAAATGCTTGCTTATGGCAGGTCTGGCATCGGTGGCTGGCGACCTTACATGCAGGGAGCTGGAAGAGGATTATCCCAAGCACAAAGGATGACTCAACCACAATTGGACATGATACAATCTGGCAGAGGATTTTTGGGTCGCGGTGGCAGGCAACTTGGCGGGGCTGGTCAATATGTTGGACAAATGGGAGGCGCTTTAGGTAGATCCTTTGGAATGCCTGGGCGAACAGCAAGAAGTTATCTGGCTGAATCTACAGGTCGTTTTGATCCAAGATCGACACAAGCATACATGAATCCCTATACACAAAATGTTGTCAACCAAACCTTGGGAATGATGGAAGAACAAGGAGATGTGCAACGTAGAAGGCTTAGGGATGAAGCGTTAAGGTCTGGTGCTTTTGGTGGCTCCAGAGCTGGTATTGCCAGAGCAAAACTGGAAGGCGAGCTACAAGAAGCAAAAGCCAGAGCGATTGCACCTATGTATCAACAAGGCTACTCACAATCATTACAGGCTGCGATGCAAGAACAAGCCAGAAGAATGGGCGCTCTTTCAGGAGCAGCGGGACAGGAAGCACAGTTCGGAACCGCAGCGACTGGCACTTTGGGACAACAAGCTCAATTAATGGCTGGATTAGGCGGTGCTTATGGAGATTTGGCAACAAGATATGGCGGTTTGGCACAACAACAAAGAGGCGCTCAAGCTGGAACTGCGTCTTTAGCACAACAATTGGCACAGTTAGGACAAGCCAGACAAGGCATGTATGGTCAAGATATTGGTCTTATGAGCCAAATGGGAGGTCTTGAGCAACGACAAATGCAAGCTGTATTGGATGCACAGAGAGCCATGGCACAGGAAGCAGCGGGTGAACCCTTTAAAAGACCACAATATTTTGGTGATATTTTAGCGGGTGTTCCAAGCGGTCAGACCAGCATGGCAACAACGACCCAGCCGAGTGCAAATCCATTTGCCCAAGGATTGGGAGCAATCATCAGTGCTGGTGCGGTTATGAACCCATGGGCACAAAACAAATCTAACCCTCTTGGCTTTGGCAGTGGTTACGCTTTTTAACAAACAATGGCGATCAGTAGATCAATATTAAACCGACCCATGATGCGACGAGCACCGCGCAGGAATGCTAGTGGTGTAGGCATTACCAGTGGGTTACTCCCTGTCAGGAGACAGTTTGGATCTCCGCCTATGGGTGAAATTGACATGGGCATCCACAGTATGCAACCGCGAGGACCGATGCAACCGCAGGTACCGATGAACATGGGCGCACCAAGCGGTCTTAATACCAGCTTTACATCAATGATGGATCCAAGTGGTGGTGTCGTTCCAAACATGGGTGGCACATCAATAATTCCTCAAGGAACAGATATTGGTCAAATGGGACTTGATGTTGGTGGGCAACAGCAAGCGCAAGCGCAAGAGCAAGTACAGCAGGATGAACAAACACAGGTCATTGACGCAGAATTAAAAAGATTATTGGAAGCTCTGGAAACAGGAGATTTGAGCGCTATGTTGGGCGCATTGGGGTCTGATATTGATCTTTCTTTTGCGAAAGAAGTGGAACAAGAAAAGGATGTTTTGGCACAGGTGTTGGGTATTGATGACGATGAAGGCAAAATGCGACCCGAAATGGCTGACTTCCTGATGGCTCTCGGAGCCAGTCTGATGTCTAACAAGTCTGGTTCTGGCATGTCTGGAGCGTTTTCTGCAATTGGCGAAGCTGGAATGAAAGCATTGCCAACACTCACTGCTGGTAGGAAAGAGAAAGAAGCCCTTGAAAAACAAATTGCATTATCTGCCTATAGCACTGTATCAGCCAGAAAAGCAGCAGAAGCACAATTTAGCAGAGATCTTCAACTGAAAGGTCTTGATGTGGATATGAAACCTTGGACTGATAATGAAGGAAATATTGTAACTGTAAATGAAAAAATGCCTGTAATGGGTGAGGGTAGCTCAATACTCGGATACGAACAAGCAGCCAAAGGTGGTTTTAAACCACAGAAAGGTGGCACTAACTTTAATGTAAATATGGCAGATGGCTCAGAAGGTGGCATAAAAAGACTTGCCAATAATGTTTGGGATGGAGCAATAGCAGAATCAGACAGCTCCCTAGCTGAAGGAAACCTACAGCTTATCGATCAATTTTCATCCTTGCTCACCGACATTCCAGAAGCTGGATTGGGACCAGCTTCTAGGTTCCTAACCAGTGTGCAAGCTCTTGGTAAACAAATGGGCGCTGAGAGCCTTGTCAGACAAATGAATGAAAACTATGGTGAGCTTGGTCCAAAACAAGCCATAGAATCACTTACCATGGCGTTTGTGTTACAAAAAATTCAACAAACAAAAGGTGCTATTTCCGAAAGAGAAATGGCTGCTTTTGAAAGAGCTTCACCAACTCTTCTTGCAAGCAAACAGGGCAACCAAATCCTTTTGGCTTTGATGAGAAGAAAGGAAAACTTGGAAATAGCTTATGCTGATTCGGTCACTAATATTTTGACGAATGTTATCGATAAATTGTCCAATCCAAATCTACCGAGAGCAGAAAAAGCACAACTCAACAATCCAGCCTATCTCAAAAAGCTCTTTAGAGAAAACAAAATGAATTTTCAAAATGAGCAAGAAGAAGATGGAAACTTTAAGAACAGATTATGGAACCAAGAGTGGGAAAACCAGCTTGAAGAAATAAAACAAGGTCTTGGTGGTGTTGATTTAGAAACATACAATCGGTTGACTGCGGAACAAACAAGAGGAAGACAAGAATTGCTTAATAGAGAAAACGCCCTCTTGTCCACTTCTTCAAAAAGCACAGGAAATATAACAATGAGCAATATGCCTGATCTTACAACCATGACCAGCGAAGATGAGCTTTTTGCTCTAGCAAACAGAACAAATGACAAAGAAGCTATGGAAGCAATCGTAGCTCGTATAACTGAGCTGAGACAATAACAATGGTAGAAGATCGATTAGCAGAATTACAAAAAAAAATTGCGGAGCTGGAGAAAGAAGACCGCGATCTTTTTAGAAGACATGTTGTTACAGGGCTTTTGTTTGATCCAGACATGGAGCTTGATGTTATCGCTGGAAGAATGTTTCCAGAAACAGAAAATCCAAGGGATGTTCATGGCTATGATCGTGACTCAGAAGGAATTTATTATTTTGATCCAGAGACAGATGAAAAAAGATATGCTACAGGATCTGGCACAGATGAAAATTTTGGTGATTGGATAGACAGGCAACTGGGTCAAAACCTGATCCCAGCAGGTCAATTGGGAAGCGAAATATTTGGCGGTTTAGCTGGCATTAAAGCTGGAACCAAGGTAGCTCAAAGAGGCGCTCAATTTATACCAAGCCCAATAGCAAAGGCTGGGGTTACATTGTTATTGGAAATGATTGGTGGCTATGCAGGAACAAAACTTTCTGGAGCAACAATGTATGGAGCAAGGGAGCTCATCAATCAATTAGTATTAAATGGAGATCCGCAAGATTTGGAACAAATATTGAAGGATCTTGAAGTCAGTGGTCGGTGGGGAATGATCCCATTTGGTGGTAAGTCAATGAAAATGGTAATCGACAAGTTTACTGGTAGGGGAAAAATACTGGAAGAAATACTCAAAAGAGCTGAAAGCCCAGCTCAACTACAAAAGGAAGCAACAGAAAGAGGCGTTAAATTAACTTCTGCGGAAGCAGATGAGCTTTGGAAAGCTGGAAATGATATACAGTATTATCTGAGTAGGCAACCAGGCACTGAAGTGGTGAACTTTTATCGAAGTCGATCTCAAGATGTCACAGACATGGTTTATAATTTTGCTGACGAGTTGCTTGCAGCGGGAAAGGTTGCTGACCCACAGGAAGCTATTACGAGAGCGTCCAAAAAAGCCCTTGATATTATGAAACAAAAGCGCAAAACAAGGGCTGGAAAAATATATGAAACAGTTTTTAAAACAGCAGATGATGTTGATATAGCTCCTTTTATCAATCAAATAGATGACATGATTGCCAGTGGCAAATATGGAAACCCAGGCTCTGCTGTCAATAAAAAATTGGCTGCCATCAAAAAACAATTTTTTGATGTAAATGGAAATCCAATCACCGATTTTGAAACCCTGCATAATTTACGGACAACTGAGCTCGGAAACGTGTTGGATAAATTACAGGGTGGCAACCAAAGAAATTTAATGAAAGAAGTGACTAAAGTTAAAAACAACTTAACCGAACTGTTGGATAATGTGCATGGAGATTATAGTTTTGCTAGGGAAGTTTTTGATCCAACCAGAGCGCCAGCGCTTAGAATTGAGAATAGCTTGATTGGCAACTTGGCAAAAGTCGGAACCGATAAACAAGCTGTTAATGCTTGGAAGGCATTGTTTGATCCAAAGCTGTCAGCAAATTCTGCACAAAGATCAAAAAGGGTTTTGCAGGCAGTTGATCCTGTAGCTTGGCAGAATATCAAGTCTTTTTGGCTGAAAGGACAGCTTGATGACTCTTTGAGACAAGCAATTGGAGCTGAAATTGGCGGTGGTCAAGCGTCATTTGCCAACAAATTAATGAACCAAAGAGGGCAGAAAGTCATCAATGCAATGTTTGAGCCACAAGAAGTGGAAGCGCTCAACAAGATATTGGAGATAACCAGAGCATCGTCAAGGATCCCAAGATCTGGATCGCCAACACAACCATTAATAAGAACAGGTGAAGAAATAATATCAGATTTGTCAGCCGACGCTGGAAGGCTTGGGCTGGCTTTAAAAAATACTTTGGAAAGAATAACAGGTGGCTTGTATAGCAACACCGCATTAAGCAACAGACAATTGAAACAATTGGGAAGTTATGAAGATCAGTTAATCCAAGCGCTGTTTGATCCTGATAAACTTAAAACTTTACAAGAAGTGCTACAACATAAAGGCATTTTAAATTATGTAATACCACAATCTCTACTGAGAGGTGGCGCTGAAGTCGCAGAAGAAGGATACGAATTTTTTACAGGAGAAGAAGCTCAAGCAACAGAGCCACCACCACCAGTGGAAACAACAATGAACATGCCACCACCATCTCCAGCATCCAGCATGGCTCCAGTGGCTGGATCCTTACCCCTGATACAACAAAACCAGCCGATGATGGCTGGTTCTGATGCTCTCAAAGAGTTTGAAATGAGGAAGCTGGCTGGGCTAGTCTAACAACTTAGCTTTGAAAGGTCGTTTGTAAAACCCAAATTTTGAGTCTCTGTCGCTGACACTGACTGTTCCTGTCAAGGAGATTGTTCTTCCTTTTAATCCATCAGTCCAGTTGTACCATTCTCTGCCACAGTAAACTTCTATAAATTCTTTGTCTGGAAATTCAATCTTGTCTTCAATCTTGGAAGGCAATGATCCCCAATATTTTCGACCTTCTTTATCTTCTATTGTGATTTTATAAGTGTCTTTAGGATGATAACCATAATTAGTAGTTTTAATAGTTATCTTTTTTATTTCTCCAAAAATTTCATAACGACCTTTTTCAACATCTGGCATTTTAGCTTTTCTTTCAGCTTCTTTCTTTCTGCGCTCTTCTCTTTCTTTTTTTATTTTCTCTCCCAACAAAACAGTTAATCCACTCACAAATAAAGCACGATTTTTTCTGGAAACATGACCAGCATTAACAATTTTATTTAGTTTGTAAATATAATCGCTGTTGTCGCTTTTGGCTCTTTCTTTTATTAACTCAATTACTTTTTCTGCGGTCTCAAAATGTTCGTCAGTTACAGGACACATTTTAAGCAATTCTTCTCGGTATTCTTTTTCACAATCGTTAAAACCAGCGAGCTTTGGATCAGTCAATGCGATAGTGACATCATAAGAAGTTGGTGTTTCTTTTTCAAAGTTGCATCTTCCTACGCTCACCCAGCCTTTTTTGTCGCTTATCGCAAGAGCCCAAGACATTGTTTCAGTCAATCCAGTATAAAGCGGATCACCATGCTCACCACACATATAAGAACCGCCCCCTGTTCCTGTTGATTCATCAAGTGATTTTATAAAGCTCGCCCATCTGATTAATTCTTCAGGGCTGGTGTGCCCAAGGAAATCTTTAATACAAGTGCGAGCTATAACTTTGTGGTCGCCATTTTCATGCTTGAGCAAGAAAACATTGTTTCTTTTGCGATCTACATTGCAGTGTTCACAGAATGGAGAATTAATATCACGATATTTTTCAGGGATAGCCATACCAGGAACAGCGTGAGCAAAACAAACGCTCTTGCCCTCGGCAGTTCTTTCAAAGTCGTATTTAGCAACCAACTCCCAGCCTTCCAGCTTTGGAGTCTCGCCCATGATAGTAAACCAAGTATAGCTACGATAGCGAGTAACCGCTTTTTCAGTCCATTTGTCCCAAACTTCGTATGGCTCAAGAACTTCGTTGTGAATGCTACATTCAATTCCTTTTTCAATCTTACCCAAGCCTTTTCTTTTTGCTAATCTTTTGATCTTTGTTTCAAGACCTTTAATATTCTCTGTGGGTATTAAATGACTAGCTGCATACATTATTCACCCCCTTTTTGTGTGTCTATAATTAGAACTAAAACTTTTTTCGCCTTCATAAAATTCTTTTTCGGTGATCTCTGTTACTTCAAGCATTTTTATTAATGGCATTCCCAGATTAACAGTTTTATGAAGTTTCCCGTTTTTTGAAAATTCTAATGATGGAGTGCTGCCCCTACCATTCTCTAATCTTCTTTTTGCTACTTCCTTGGAAACACCATACTCACCAGCCGAAACTTCGGTTGTATCTTTTGTTCTGAATAAGGCGGTGAAACCATCGGTTTTTGAAATGGAAACAAGTGTGCCATCTTCGGTGAATTTGTGATACCCATGTGGGTGGGTCGATGTTGCTTTGTAGTATTTAAAGTTTTTCATTTTGTTTTCATTATTAAATTTACTATCCACATTTAAAGTATAACTAATTATGCACTAATAGCAACCCCTTATTAATGTTTTTTAATATTATTTACACAAAAGATAAATGTAAAAAAGACTATAAAAGGGTTGATATGAGTTGAAAACCTGCTAGACTGTAAATGTGGATATGAAAAATAAGAAAACAAAAATTGGATACGTCCCAGAAAAGAGCCTGAAAGGTGGCACAACTTGGTGCGTTCCCTATGCCTTGGCTACTGTCATGGGAGTTGATTACGAAGAGATGTATGGTTTTTGTGCTGAAACCCTACACAACGCTTTCGGAAGAAAGAGAGCAATAAAAGGACTTACCAAGGATGAAGCTGTCTTGATCGGGAAAGAGCTCGGTCTCGATATTAACTATGTGTCCACCATTTGGGGTCGTTTTACCTTGGGTCGCATTAAGGATTACATTGAAAGGGTCAAGGTTGATAAGGAAATAATTAACAGCCGAGTCGAGAATGGCGAGTACGAAGTTGTGAAAAATGAAAAAACAGGAGCTGTTGGCTTTAAGACATTTAGTGAACATGATAATGGATGGAGCAGCACAAGCACAAGATTTATAAGTCCAAAGATTGATCTCTGGAAAATGCCAGAAGAGCGTTTCAATGCTCGTTTCTTCTTGGTTGAAGTCACCGACCATGAAATGGTTTATGATGCGGAGCTCGATTTGGTTATCGACAATTGCAGTCTGGAATGGACAAAGCCAAAAGAGCACCGATGGAAAAGAACAATAATGAAGGCTGTCGCTCCAGTCATTGACGATACAGGAGTTGCGTTATGAACAAAAAGAAAAACATACCATTTGATGTTTCAAAAACAGGGGAAAGAATGAAAGCAGAAAAACCCGACGCTCCAACAGTTGAACAGGATAAAGATGTTGTTGCTCTCATGGACGAAAGAACAAAAATGAAGAACGAAGGAGTTTTGGCTCTAGCAAAAAAGAGAGACTATAGAGATATGATAACCCTTGATGAGATTAACAATTTTCTTGAGCAACATAAGGTAAAAGAAGATCTCGGTTATATAGTGAACACCGAGTTACTTTCCAAAATTGTCAAGATGCATCCATTTATTAAGAGCAAAAGAGAATTGGTTAGGCTCTCTGGACTAAGACAAGAAAGCAAGCCTTATGGAGAGCCCGCTATTTATTATGCGTTGCTGTCTGCCACCCCTAAGACAAAATCAAAAAGATTGTCCGAAAAACAAATGGTTTCTCTAGCCAAAGTATTGAAAATTGAAAACTGGAAAATTCTGATAGATTACGAAAAACAAAATGAGATAGTTCTCAAGCAAGAAAAAGCCAAAAGTTATTTAGAAGAAATTGCTGAGTTAGAAACTGAAATGGAAAAAGAAATAACTGAGCTTGAATAAAGGGCTCTATTTTTTCCTGCCCTTATAACCAGAAGCATAAGCTGCCCTTCCTTGTCGTTGGGCAGCTTTTTTTGTTTTGTAAACTTTCCCTTTGCTACCCCACCTATAACCGCCTTTGACTTTTTTAACTGGCATTCAAATCTCCTAATAAAACATGTTGCTTTATATTATAGTAGATAAATGCGTTTCAGATCAAAAAGAAGGCATAAGTATGGAGCTATCGCAACTACAGTGGATGGCATAAGGTTTGCATCCAAGAAAGAAGCGAACAGATATGGCTTTTTAAAATCGTTGGAAAGAGCTAACAGAGTAAAGAACCTGGAGCTCCAGCCAAAATTTCCCTGTGTCGTCAATGGCAAAAAGATATGTACCTACATTGCAGACTTCAGATACACTGATGAAGATGGTAGTGAAGTTATTGAAGATGTTAAAGGAGTGGAGACTGCTGTTTTCAAGCTGAAGAAAAAGCTCGTTGAGTCTTTATATCCTATCGAAATACAGGTTGTTAAATCTGTGCGCCACCTTCAACAAAAGTAACGCCTTGTTTTTCTAGAGCATCCTACAATCTCATCATTGTTCTATACAGTGGTGATCTTCTTTCCCTTTCTATATAGGAAATAGTTGAAGCGTTTACCCCTGACAGGCTTTGTAATCTTTGAATTGAAATATTTAATCCAGCTCGCGCCATTCTTATTTGCATAGGTGTAATCATTGTGTTAGGCTTTCATGTAAATATCGTAAAGATAACATAAAAAAGCGAAAGGAAACAAGCTAAAAGTGAAAAGCAAAAAAAATAATTCAGGCACTCTCAACAATCTTGACTGGCTCAGCACAGAAGATCTTTCAAATTTAAGCATAGAAGAATTAGCCTTCTTGGATTCCAAGCTCGATGAGTTTAACAAAATAAACTCTGAACGCAGAATTAAATTACAGGCTGCCATAGACCACAAGTTTGGTGTCACCATGCAGAGCATGTTGGTAGATAGTGGACGCGACACAGGACAGGTTTCCCTTTTTGATAATGAATATAGAATAACCAGAAGCGTCGGCAAGGAAGTTACTTGGGATCAGAATAAATTAATTGAGGCTCTTGACCAGATCCCTACGCAAGTTGCTAAGGATTTAGTTAAGGCAACCTTTCGTATTAATGAGAGAAAATATCTCTCTTGCTCAAACGAAATCAAGGAAAAACTTTTGGCAGCGCGCACTGTGATGCCAAGAAAACCCACATATAAAATAGAAAACAAAAAGGAAACATTATGAATGAACTTAGTATTATCTCAGTCGATGAAAGGCTGTCCGAAGACGTAGGATTAAAAATAGTAGTAGCTGGAGTATCGGGAGTTGGTAAAACCAGCTTGCTCTGGACATTGCCAGCAGATGAAACCCTGATGATGGACTTGGAAGCTGGCACACTGTCAATAGAAGGCTGGTCTGGTGACATGATTAGACCTAAAACGTGGCAACAAAGTCGTGACTTTGCTTGTATGTTTGGTGGTCCAAACCCCTCATTGAAAAACACTATGCCTTACTCAGAAGCACATTATCAGGCTTTAAAGGAAAGCTACAAGTTGCTTGATCTGGAAAAATACAAAACAATTTTTGTTGACTCGATCACAATTGCAGCGAGATTGTGTTTTTCTTGGTGTCAGAACCAAGAAGAAAACATAAGCACCAGAAGTGGCAAGATAGACACCAGAGCTGTGTATGGAATGCATGGCAGGGAAATGATTGCTTGGTTGACCCAGTTGCAACATATAAGAAACAAGAATGTAATCTTTGTTGGTATTTTGGAAGAAAAAACCGATGACTTCAATCGCACAACCTATGGGTTGCAGATGGAAGGAGCCAAAACCAGCAGGGAATTACCTGGCATCGTTGATGAAATAATTACCATGGCAGTCATGGAAGATGGCAACAACGAGCCTTACCGAGCTTTTGTTTGTACTACATTGAACCCCTATGGCTATCCAGCCAAGGATCGTTCAGGTAGGTTACAGACAATTGAAGAACCCCATTTGGGGAGACTTATGCAAAAGATGGTTACGCAGAGAAGCACACCATTGAGCGAAAAAACCTTAAATCATAATTTACCACAAGAGGAAAAAGAAAATGACTGAAATTAATTTGAATGATGCAGAAATCTCCACAGGAGATTACGAGCTTATCCCAGATGGCACGATAGCTAAAGTGTCCATGCTGGTTAGACCAGGTGGAGAAGGCGAAGGCGGTTGGCTTACGGAAGCAGCGTCGAAGAATCTTTATCTAAGCTGTGAGTTTGTTGTTACCGAAGGAAAATATGCCAGAAGAAAGTTTTGGCAGGTGTTGGTTTTGGTAGGTGGCAAGAAAAACGAAAAGGGCGAATCAATGAGCGCCAACATCAGCAAGGCTACATTGCGAGCTATTGTTGAGTCAGCCAAGGGAATTGATCCCAAAGATACATCGGAAGATGCAAAAGCCAAAAGAGTTTTACAGAGCTTTGATGATCTTAATGGTCTTGAGTTTACAGCGAAGGTCAAAATAGAGAAAGGAACAGATGGGTATCCAGACAAGAATACACTTGGTAGCGTTATCGCTTCCACTTCCAATCTTTATTTGGGTCATGGTTCAGCTACAGTAACAGCAACAGTGACTGCTCCAAGTGTTGAGACTAAGCCCGCCAAAGAAAAACAAGATGTAAATGTTCCAGACTGGGCTCGGTAACACTAAGAGAAGGGGAGAAATGTGTTACTCAGACCTTACCAAAAGGAAGCAGTAGAAGATGCCAAACGACACCTAGAGGAGTATAAAAATACTCTAGTGGTCGCGCCAACAGGCTCTGGAAAAACCATAATGCTTTCATCGTTGATTGGGGAAACCCTTAATGGTGGAAGAGCGTTGGTTTTGCAACATAGAGATGAACTGGTTAATCAGAACATGGATAAGTTCCATGCGATAAACCCAAGCCTTGATACCTCTGTCGTCAACTCAAAAATCAAGGACTGGGATTCTGAGATACAGTTTGCGATGGTGCAAACATTACAGCGTTCAAAGAACTTAGAAGCTATGGTGGCTCCAGATCTGTTGGTCGTTGATGAAGCTCATCACACGACAGCTCCCACTTACCGAAAGATAATATCCCGCGCAAAACACCTGAACCCAGATGTCAGGGTTGCTGGCTTTACCGCAACACCGAATCGTGGAGACAAAAAAGGGCTCATTGATATTTTTAATAATGTTGCCCACCAGATAGACATTGCCCAGCTTATTGCCTTGGGCTTTTTAGTTAAGCCAAAAACATTTGTCATTGATCTTGGGGTCAATGATGAATTGCAGGGAGTGAGAAAAACAGCCCTTGACTATGACATGAATGAGGTTGAAAGAATTATGAACAAGCGTGTCATCAACCAAAGGGTTGTTGAGGAATGGAAAAAGAAAGCTGGAGACAGGACTACCTTGGTCTTTTGCTCAACCATAAGACATGCGGAAGAAGTATTGCATGAGTTTAAGGAACAGGGAATATTGGCAGACATGGTAACAAGCGAAACCCCCAGCAAGAAAAGGGAATCGTTGTTGTTAGCTCTTGAAAGAGGAGAGATAAGGGTGTTGGTCAATGTTGCGGTGCTGACCGAAGGCTTTGACTGTCCACCAGTCAGTTGCGTTATCCTGTTGAGACCTTGTTCTTACAAGTCAACTATGGTGCAGATGATTGGTCGTGGTTTAAGAATTATTGATCCAGAAGAATATCCAGACATTATAAAAACAGATTGTATCGTCATGGACTTTGGTATCTCGGTGTTGCTCCATGGAACTTTGGAAGATACGCCTGACCTGATAGGAAAGCTGGCTATCGAAGGTGAAGCCCCGACAAAAGATTGTCCAGACTGTGGTGCAATTGTGCCTGCTGCATGTAGGGTATGTCCGATCTGTGGTTTTGAGTTTGCCACCATCAACAAGCATGGAGAGCTTGTCAGGTTTGTGTTGACTGAAGTTGACCTGTTTGAAAAATCTCCATTCAGGTGGGTTGATTTATTTGGCACAGGCAAAGCGCTGATGGCATCGGGCTTTGATGCCTGGGTTGGTGTATTTAGCTCTGGTAAACATTACGCAGCAATCGGTAGGAAGGGCAGGAACAAACCAAGAGTTTTGGCAATTGGAGAAAAGGTGAATGCCTTAGCAGTT
>Ga0098044_1000885_pt1 | contig 15716 bp, 15 predicted proteins | sample 10_taG_FD_75053 | JGI IMG/M metagenome (GOLD analysis project Ga0098044, IMG submission 75053) | Marine viral communities from the Subarctic Pacific Ocean - 10_ETSP_OMZ_AT15264 metaG | ecosystem: Environmental > Aquatic > Marine > Oceanic | place: Pacific Ocean | collected 2015-01-16 | reverse complement strand
GCAAACGCTGACAGGATTTTTGAGCTGAACCAAAAATTTCATGATCACGAAGACAGTAAAGGCGTTGGGCTTTATCTTGTACATAACCATGTAACAAACATGGGCGGCAAAATTTCTGTGAATAGTACCGTTAATACAGGAACTACTTTTTCTATTACATTCAAGAAATAATTGATTTCTTTTTCAATTTTCAATCTCATTCTTGACTTGTAATTCGTAATAGATTGTGAATGAGCTCTTTTCCGGTATCGGATATATTGCTTCATTAAATGTACAGATGTAGATTCAGGAAACTTAACATCCGATAATGAAAAAACTCGTTCTATTACCCTTTTTATTGCTGATCAGCTATTCCTCTGTAAATGCATATCAAGCTGAAGAACTAAAACTATCACTTCAAGAGCTTATTGATAATGCTATTGAACAAGATTCTACCATCCCCGGAATTCTTTTGCATGTAGAAGCACCTGACTTAGACCTCTCCTACTCAATTTCTTCTGGAGTTTCTGATCTTTCAACAAGAGCTCCTTTACCCGAAAATGGTACAGCCCGAATTGCCAGCAATACCAAAACCTATGTAGCAGTTTCTGTGTTAAGGCTATGGGAACAGGGAATGCTTGAACTTGATGATCCTATCAGTAAACACATTTCACGTAAACACGCTCAAATTCTCAAAAGTGATGGATATGATCTTAATAAAATTACTATACGACATCTTTTAACTCATACTGCCGGATTATTTGATCATGCCGGTTCAAACACGTACATCGAAAAAGTATTTGCTGACCCTTCTCATGAGTGGACCAGAACTGAACAAGTTCAGGGTTGCGTTGATTGGGGCGACCCGTTATTTGAGCCGGGTGAACAATTCAGTTATTCTGATACCGGATATATTCTTCTGGGTGAGATCATTGAAAATGTAACAGGAAATTCTATCGGAGTAGCAGTTCGCGAGCTCATTGGCTTCAAAAAGCTTGGTTTAAATGCAACCTGGTGGGAGAAAACTGAACAAAAACCCACTGCTTCACCGGAGAGAATACATCAATATTTTCAAGGAATGGACACCTTTAATTTTGATCCATCTTTAGATCTTTATGGCGGTGGTGGTTTGGTTGCAAACACCAAAGACATGGCCAGATTTTATCAAGAACTATTTGCGGGAAATGTTTTTGAACAATCTTCCACTTTGGATACCATGATTACGAAAGTGAATTTCCCTAAGGATTATACCCCTTCCAGTGACTACAGAATGGGAATCTTTTACTTCAACTTTAACGAAATGTATATGTATTCTCATTCAGGATTCTGGAGCACTCAGGCTACTTACATTCCTGAATTAAATGCTTCGGTTTCTATTATCATTACTCAATTCGCAAAAGGGCGATTGATAAACAGAATTTTGTTAGAGACTGCTGGTTTACTAGAGGATTATTAAAGAAGATCAGGTCTATTTTTAGATCATTGTGACACTAATTCACTGGACTTAAACGTCCTACTAGCTTAAATTTTAGTGCTTCAAAGTTTAAGCTAGTAGAGACTTCAGGCTCGGCGATAAGCCCCAAAGTCATCTCGCGGCGAATGCCCGAGATCTGGATTTTTTTTAAAAAGCTAAACCTCAATAAGTATTAGATTCTCTGCATTCGGTAAAAAAGAATCTCATCATCCTAATTCACCGGACGTGAACGTCCGGCGAATTAACCCAAATCGCTTAGAAAGAAGAAAGAGTAATCTACCTCCCCTGAAAAGTCTCTCCGCTTAATATCCATTCCGGTTCCCCTATTCCTTTCAGATAATAATCAAAATATTCCTTCATTCTGATAGCGTAATCAAGCTTATTTGGGAATTTCTGTAAATGATGTGGTTCATCATGATACTGCAGAAAGATCACATCTTTGTTATAGCGCCTCATAGCCAGATACATCTCGATGCTTTGATACCAAGGCACAGCGCCATCTGCATCACCATGCTGGATCAACATTGGTGTGGTGATCTTATCCGCAAAGAATACAGGAGAATTCTCAATATATTTTTCCGGGGCTTCGATCAAACTCTGTCCAATACGACTTTGTGTTTTCTCATACTGAAATTGTCGAGCTAATCCGGATCCCCAACGAATTCCTGAATAAGCACTGGTCATATTACTAACCGGAGCTCCTGAAACCGCAGCGTCAAAAATATCCGTTTGAGTGACAATAAAAGCTGTTTGATAACCACTCCAGGAATGACCGTGTAAACCAAGTTTATCCTCATCTGCGATTCCCAATTCGATCAACTTTTGAATTCCGGGCACTAAACTTTTGGTGGCTGCGAATCCCGGTCTTCCAATTTCAAAGCGAATATCCGGTAGAAATACTACATAATCGTCGCTGACGTATTGAGCAAAAACAGGTCTGTGATTGGTTTTAGGCTCATTAAAATCATGTAAGCGATCTGTAAAAAATCGGTAGTAGTAAGTCATGATGGGATATCTCTTTTTCGGATCGTAATTATCCGGTTTAATGACAACTCCCTGAATGTAAGTCCCGTCTAAACTCAGCCAATCCACTAATTCAGCACTTCCCCAATTCCATTTCTTTTTCAGGTCCGTATGCAGTTTAGAGATCTGCTTTGTTTTTTTAAACTTCCAATCATTAGAAACCCAAAGATTTGGGAATTCATCGTAAGCTTCTCTTTTAAACAAGATCTTATCAGAATTCTCTGCTTTAGATACAAATGTGAACTTCTTGTCTTCCTCCAAAAGCTTTTTAATGCCTTCCTGATTCACTTTCGCAGAATAGAAGCCAAAATTCTTTTTCAGATCGTGATATGAAGTAAGCAGCAGATCATCACCATTTCTGAATATGTTATCATCACCAAGAGATCGAACTCTGAAGATCCTTTTCTCCTCCCTGCCCTTGCCATCTGTGATGTTTCTATGATTTCCCCTGATTAATGGAATCTGCCAAACGTCATATTTATCGTAGATCAATGCAGCGTCACCACCATTTACCCAGCCTCCAATTCCATAACCGGGAACATCAGAAGGATAGTCATGATCTTCATTATAAAAAGGGACGTTCAAGCTCTCAGTAACATTTCGAGTTTGTTTAGTATCCACATTATAAACATGCCAGTTCTTGTCGTTATAATATAACACCCTGTGACCTTTAGGAGTCAGCATCGCCCCACCATTTGAGATCCTTTCTGCTACTTTCGTTCTTTCTCCGGTTTCCAGATCTACCAAATACCAATCCTGAAAAAATCCCTCATGAGTGATATCCCTAAGATATGGTTCGTCAGAACTTCCCATTACATAATTGTCACTGTCTGAAACCTGAATGGATGGCATTTCCTGATCAGCTAACTGAATCCATCTATCATCATTTAAGTGATACACAGCTGTATATGTTCTGTTCTTACGACCATTAAATGTTGCTATTTCATGCGTTTTGATTCTCGGATCATCTCCATGCCAAAGATCCATGCCTCGATCTTCAATGATCTCATCCACTGCGTAAATATCAATTTCTTCATCTTCTTTGTCTTCTTTTTTGGTGATGAGATCTACCATATCTCTAGGCATCAATCCAAAAAATAATCTTGGGCGACCGAACTCATAGCTTTGTTCAAATTGAAGATCGTTATTACTTCTTAAAGCCCATCCATCTTTAACATCTTCGGGTGTGATCAATGTTTTAAGTTCTTTATCAGAAGCATTCCAAATATGTAAGCTTGCATCACTATCTGTATAACTGGAATCAAAACTTGCTTTTGTAAAAGCGATCTGAGGATTTTTAGTATCCCAAGTCAAGTTAGAATAGTATCCATCTTTTGATGAATGAATTGTAGCTTTATCATCAGTTTTAAGATCCTGTATGAAAAGTCCGTTAATTTCTCCTGATGTATCGATTACTGAATACGCAAAGTAATTTGATAAGCTATCGAAGCTCATTTCTGAAATAAAATCCAGCTCGCTGCTTTCATTATTTTCCAAATTCCATAATGTTACTGAAGTTCCAAGTTTCTTATTCTTGTTCTTCAAGTCTGTAATTTCTTTTGATTGATATCTTTTGGTGGCCAACCATTTACCATCGTTAGATAACAAATACGATGATATACTGTCTAACTGTATGATTTCACCGGTATCAATATTAAGGATCGAAAGTCCGCGTTTAGGTTTATCCTTTTTAGCTTTCAATTCTTCGACCAATGGAACATTCCGATAAGCAATTACCCAGTTTTCATTATGAGCAATTTTTGGATTGGCTCCCATCTCAATTTCATATCTGTCTTTTTTGGAGGTATGCTGAATTACAACTTTCCCATCACCCCTGTCAGGCCAAACACCATAAGCGATCCAATTTCCTTGGCTGGAAATAACAGGTGAATTGATATCTTCGAACTTCATTACATCTTCGAAGGTCAACTTTCCCTGAGCGGAAATTATATCAGTAAAAAAAAGGGTCAATAAAATACAGAGTGAGGCAGAAATGCGAAATTTCATCAGCGCTTAGTTAGTTAATTGATCTAAGCCTGAAAGAAATTGATTCTCAGTGTCTATTCAAAATTACGGACTGTAAATTTTAGCAATAAAAAAGACGAAGCCATAATTACTTCGTCTTTATATAATTAGTTCTCTGATTGAGCAATCCGATCATTCAGTCTCTCTAAAAATCCTTCCTTAGCTTTTACTTCCTGAAGCATGCTCAAAAGCCTTTTTCCTTCTTTCGCAGAAAATGCAAGTTCACGAAGATCATCATCATGAACAAGCACCTCTTCGAAAGTGTCTCTCTCGACCAGCTCTAAATTATCTTCAGCGTAATCAGCTATATAGTTTTCTATGACCGGATGGTATTCTTTATCTAAAAATTTCATAAAAGGTAATGCTAGTGTCTTGTTTCATTACCTTGTAGTCAGTTCTTAGAAAGAAGTTCCCAAATCAACATAACTTTCTATCATATGCTGAACTTGAGCTCTACCACGGTTAATTCTGGACTTCACAGTACCCATTGGAATACCCGTTGCATCCGAAATTTCTTCGTACGTCATATCCTGAAGATCTCTCAACATAACTACCTCTCTGAAATCTTCCGGTAACGACATTAATGCCTTTTCAAGTTGCTCCAGGCTTAATTTTTCGTGTAATTCCTGATCAGGAAGAATGTTTGGATCTTCTATATGCATCTCAAAATCTTCAGAATCATTAGGATCTTTATGAATAGAAACCTTGTACATTCTCTGCTTTTTCTTGTACAAACTTTTAGCAAGATTTAAAGCGATGGTGTACATCCACGTAGAAAACTTCGCAATTCTCTCATAAGAAGCTTTGCTTTTATGTACTCTCAGAAAGGTTTCCTGAACTAAATCTTCGCAATCCTGATGGTCATGCGTATATCGGTATAGAAAATTATGAAGGCGGTCCTGATAACGTCTGACCAGTTCTGTAAATGCAGGTTCGTGATCGTTTTGGAAATATTCCATCAGATCTTCATCACTGTAATCTTTTACTGATACTGCTTTAAATGCGTCCATTTCTAATCCACTAAGTTTTAGTTCAAATTGTTATGAAACGCGAAGTCGGATTAACCGATGATTCGCTTAACAAGAAGAAATAAAATCGAAGTGGAGTCTAAAGTGGTAAACCCTTTAATGGAGCGGTCTGCATCCAAAAGGGCTTCAAAAACACGCGGCATATCGCTGTAGCGAAAATTCGAAGCATCATCCCAAAGCTTATTAAAGTACCAGGCACTAGCAATACCGAGTTCGCTTTGGATCTGATTCTTGGCTTTGCCTTTTTCAGCAAGCCTTTGAATTTGCCAGATGTTTGTAAACACACTGTTAAAGAACCCCACGAGTCGAATAATTTCTCCCGTGTCTGTCTTAGTGTGTTGCAACATCTGTTCCGATATGTATAAGGCCTGTTCCAAATTACGCTTCATGAGCGCTTCTTTGAGCTCAATCGCCGTATACTCGCGATATGAGGCGATTATTTTTTTTACAGCGGCTTCTGAGACGTTTTCAGAAGTGTCCAGAAAAGTGCACACTTTGTCTATTTCAGTAGACAAAAGCTGTAAATTATTCCCTACAAACTGGGCCAGTAATTGAGCTGCAGCCGGCTCAATTGTTTTTTTGTGATGAGATTTTGTCCAGCTGATCACCCAATCCGGGATCAAGTAATCAGGCAGAGCTTCAAATTGATAATAGCCTACATTCTTATTCTTTGATAGTGCCTTTCCAAGGTTAGTGTTCCCGGCGGGTTTTCCGGTATCAAACAGAACGAGTAAACAAGTCGGGTTTGGATTTTCTATATAAGAAATAAAATCCTGAATGGATCCTTCACTTCCTGCTCCCTTTCCGATCTGTAAGAAGTTCTTAATGATGAGTACTCGTTTCTCTGCCATCATCGGAAAACTGCGCGCGGCACCTAATGCCTTTGCAGGACTTACATCTTGTCCATACAGCAGATCAAAGTTAAAATCTTTTTCATGAGGCTGGATGACATTTGAAAATTTATCCAGCAACTGATCTAAATAGAACTCTTCATCACCGAATAAATAATAGATCGGTTTCATATCAGGAGTATTGATCTCTTTGATCAAGCTCTGATAGATATCGTTGCTATTTCGTTTTTTCGCTGCCATCGGGTGATGAAGATAAGGAATGTGAGTTCTAATGAAATGATGAATTCTTAAACTTTATTACAAAATTTGAAATACCATTTTCATTACTATGCTATCAGATAATAAAATCATATATGAAATACATTTTCTATTCACTTATTACCGGTCTTTTTATATTCCTGTCACAGATTGGACTTGCACAGCAGTCTCAATTTATTGATAAAAACGGAGGTATAATACATTTCAGAGTGTTTGGAGATGGAGTACCTGTTTTGATCATAAACGGTGGGCCGGGAATGAATAGTGATGGATTTTCAGGGTTGGCTGAGACCTTAGGAGAATCGTACAAAGCAATTATTTACGATCAGCGAGGTACCGGAAGATCTGAACTCCCTGAAATAAGCTCACGAAGTATTACTCTGGATTTGATGGTTAAAGACATTGAAGCCATCAGAAAAGAATTAAAACTTGAGGAATGGGTTATTCTGGGACATTCTTTCGGAGGAATACTAGCCTCTTATTACACATCAAAGCATCCAACTAGAGTATCCGGTTTGATCTTATCGTCCTCCGGTGGATTGGATATGAGTCTTTTTTCTAGTTTAAATATTACCGGCAGACTCACTTCGCTACAAAGAGACTCTCTGAACTACTGGACTCGAAAAATTCAAAATGGCGACACCACTTATTTTGCCAGTTTACAAAGAGGCAAATATCTGGCACCGGCTTACTTAAATGATAAGTCGTTTGTGCCAAAAGTTGCAGAACGTCTGACTCAAGGAAATTCTGAAATAAACGCTCTGGTATATCAGGATATGAGAAGAATCGGTTAAGATGTAACTGAAGATCTAAAAGGATTTGAAAACTCTGTTCTGGTCATGCAGGGAAAACATGACATCATTCCGGTCGCTATATCTGAAAAAGCTCATTCTGTTTTTAAACACTCAAAGCTTCTGATGTTACCAAACAGTTCTCATTATGGTTGGTTAGAAGATTCACTATTATATTTTGCCGAAATAGATTCTTTGATATCACTCACTCAAAATTAGTTTATGAATAGATTCCTTGTTCTCTTTCAGAATTTTTAATCTTTGTTGTAAACAAAAAGAAGCGTTAATTCCTTCTATGATAGACCAATCTGGTTTATAGATTATTCATAAGAACTAACTAAGGAAGACCATGGGAATATTCTTTGATCTGATGCAACAAAATGAACTTGAAAAACAACAAGCACAAGCTGATACTTTAGAAGACAGGGTTGAAATCTTAGAACTGGAACTTCAGAAAACAAGAGCACTTCTGATCAAGACTCTTCAGGTTCTGGAAACTTATGTTGGCAAAGATATTGATGGCGATGGAAAGACCGGATAATCCCTGAATGATTTTGTTACTTTAGTATGTTATCTCAAAAAAAAAACTATGGCTAAAGAATTTAAGCAATACGAGATAGACAGGATCATTGGAATGGCTTGGGAAGATCGTACTCCTTTTGATGCTATACAACACCAGTTTGGCCTATCTGAAGAAGAAGTTATAAAACTAATGAGGAAGGAACTCAAGCGTAATAGTTGGGAGCGATGGAGAAAAAGAGTTTCAGGAAGAGATACCAAACATCGCAAACTTCGAAGCGATAAGGTAAAGCGCTTTGTTTCCGCTGCCCAAAATCCTATCACCGGAAACAGAATTTCTAAAAAGAAGTACTAAATCTGCTTGTTAACAATTTGTTCGTATCGATATTTTTCCATTCGTAAGTGCCTACTACTAGAAACTTAAATATCTTCAACTTCAATAGTATTCTCTTCGGACATAAATTTCGAAGGATGGACGTACCTTATTTGAAATTTGCAGTTTGAAATTTGAGATTTCTTAAAACTATGGTTTTAAGCGTCCCATCATTCTTGGAAACGGAATTGTCTCTCTAACATGAGATAATCCACATAGCCACGCAACCGTTCGTTCCAGTCCCAAGCCAAAGCCGGAATGAGGTACAGAGCCGAATCTACGTAGATCTAAATACCAACCGAATACGTCCATTGGTAAATCGTGCTTTTCGATATGGTTTTCTAAGAATTCCAGATCGTCTTCACGCTGACTCCCTCCTATGATCTCACCGTATCCTTCCGGAGCAAGAACATCAACACCAAGAACAAGTCTTTCGTCTTCAGGATCACGCTTCATATAGAAAGCCTTAATCTCTGCAGGCCATCTGTGAACCATCAACGGAACTTCTTGCTGAAGCATCAATACTGTTTCATCACTTCCGCCAAAGTCATTCCCCCATTCAAAATTCTGAGCAGATTCTTTCCATTGCGGAATGTTTCTGTAATCTTCTTCGATCTGGTCCAATCGCTGACCAATTTCAATTACACGTTGATCGATCTGCTTCTTTCTCCATTTCTTAGCAGAACCGTGCTCCTTTTTGATCTCTTCTCTCTCCTGCTTCAGATCCTTTTCTTCCTGCTTACGATCTTCGATCATTTGATCAAGCATATCGGCAGTCTCTTTACTCTTCAACTGTTCTACAGCTTCTGAATAAGTAATTCTTTGGAAAGGGTTTTCAGCTACTTTCTCAAGTTTAGAAATATCTCTTTCAAGAATTTCTAATTCATTTTTTCTCTTTTCAACAACTTTCCCAACAATGAAGCGGATCATATCTTCTGCAAGATCCATATTCATATCCAGATCATAGTACGCCATTTCCGGTTCTATCATCCAGAATTCGGTTAGATGGCGACGAGTTTTGGATTTCTCAGCCCGAAAAGTTGGTCCAAATGTATAGATTAATCCATGAGCCATTGCCATCGCTTCGCCGTACAGCTGACCGGTTTGCGCTAAATACGCTTTCTCATCAAAATAGTCTGTTTCGAATAAAGTAGTACTTCCCTCAGCCGCATTACTGGTAAAGATGGGCGAATCCATTTGCACGAAATTGCGCTCTTGGAAGAATGTATGAATCGCGAAAATGATCTCATTCCGAACTCTCATAGCGGCCCACTGTCGCTGGCTTCGTAACCACAAATGACGGTTATTCATCAAAAACTCAACACCATGTTCTTTTGGAGTGATCGGATAATCTTCAGCGATCTGTACCACTTTTACTTCAGAAACATGAATTTCATGTCCGCCGATACTTCTTTCATCAGCTTTAACTGTACCGGTAATTTCAAGCGAACTTTCCTGGCGAAGCGAAGTAGCAGCTTCCCAATCTGAATCTGAAACATCATCTTTTGCAACCACACATTGAGTGATTCCGGTTCCGTCTCTCATTTCTATAAATACAAGGCTTCCACTACTTCGGTAATTGTATACCCAGCCTTTTAAAGTTACTTGCTTATCAACGTTTTCGCTTAATTTGTTGATGTAATTCATTTTATAAAATTAATTTAAAAACTTATACCTGGAAATGCCCCAAGTGTTATGCCATAAAAAACTTGGCCCGAATAACTATTACTTAACCAAAATCCTAGATTCAGATTTTTCAGAGGTATAACCCCAGGAAAAATTTCTAGTTTAAAATTCTCTGCTTGGTTACCATCTGAATTAAATAATACTGATATCATTAATGAATTATTTTTATCGATAAAAAATCCAAGCGCAGGTGATACTTCTATTGTTTCTATTTTATCATTATTTCTTGAATAAACGATATCTTTAGTTTTAAAACCAGCACCTACCGAAATAGTATGATTTTTATAATCATATCCCAACCCTGCTAACCCTCCCATTCCAAAATAACCAAAAAGTGATAACGGTTGATTCTTAAAATATGGTTTCCACTTAAATGAAAAATTTTGACCCGAATTTCTAATTGAAAAATCTAAAAATCGAAGGCTAACTTGAGAAGACCAATCCCTAATAATAATCTCATGTGAAAAAAAGTGCTGAACAGATTTATTGCTAAACAATAATATACCTAATGGATCAAAAATATAAATATCTGCTACGGCATCGAAACTCAACAAGCCTTTATAATTTTTTTCCACAACTTCATTCAAAAAATGGTAGGACATTACCGTGAACCCTGCAAAAAATCTTGATCTCTTATATCCCTTTAAGGTATAATAATCAGATAATGTAGCATACACCGTTCCACCTCCTAAAGTATGTAATAAGTAATTAGGCATCCAGTTGTCATTATCCTCATCAAATCCAGTGGGTAAAACTTCACTCCTTAAAAAAGCCCCCCACCCAACCTCATTTATACTTTTAAATGGATGCAATAATGAATATGTGACATTATTAAATCCATCCTTTAGCCCCATCTCAGAAAATTTATTTGAAATACTTGAAGCTTGTACTACATCAAAACCTCCATTCAAAAGTGTATTAAGAGTAGATGTACGCGCTTCAGAGCCATAATTTTTTCCAGTATAAAAATATCCATATTGTGCTTTTAAACTAAAACACAGCATTATCTTAAATAAAATAAGAGAAAACAGAATTCTCATGTTTGACTAGTTCTCAGGAGTAAGAACTGCTTCCATAAAGTATTTCTGGTCAAAGAAATCTTTTGAAAATTCTAAGATCTGTTCTGATGTAACTGTATCGATATTTTCGACCAACTCATCCAAAGTTACAAAACGGTCAAAATATAGCTCACTTTTTGCTAATCTCATCATTCGGTTACTGGTATTTTCCTGAGAAAGTAACAGTTTTCCTTTTAATTGAGATTTAGCTTCTTCCAGTTCTTTTTCAGGTACTAATTCTTCACTGATAGATTTCAGTTCTGCCACTACCAATTCGTGAACATGCTCAACGTAATCTTTATCCGTTCCCACGTACACCCCCCACATTCCTGAATCAGTGTAGGATTGGTTAAACGTCTGAATAGAATAGCAGTAACCGTATTTTTCACGCACATTCTGATGAAGTCTTGAACTCATTCCACCACCAAGAATAGTATTTGCCAGCAAAAGCAGATACTTATCATCGTGATCAAAATTAAGTCCTCTCCTTCCTAAAATATAATGAGTTTGTTCGATCGGCTTAGTAAGCTCAAGTTTACTTGTATCAAACTCATTCAGTGGCTGTTCTTCGTTATCAACATCCTGAGCCGGAAGATCGCCCAAATATTCAGAAACTAATTTTACAACGTCATCATGTTCAACATTTCCGGCAACAGAGATCAGTAAATTTCCGGCACGGTATCTTTCTTCCATGTACTCATACAGATCTTCTCGGGTAAATGACGAAACGGTTTCCTCAAGTCCAAGTACCGGACGACCTAATTCATGTCCCTGAAACATTCTTGTATTATATTCCTCAAAAAGATAATCATCCGGAGAATCTCTGTACATTTTCATCTCTTCGATAACCACTTTCTTCTCTTTTTCGACTTCCTCTTCCGGGAAACTTGGATTCAAAACCATATCTGAAAGCACATCTAAAGCTCTTTCGATCTGTGTATTTACACAACGTGCAAAATAGCAGGTGTATTCAGATGATGTGAAAGCGTTCAGGTATCCACCCACAGATTCCATACTCAGAGCTATGTCATAGGCAGAACGTTTATCAGTTCCTTTGAACAACATATGCTCCAGAAAGTGCGTAATTCCAGCTTGTTTAGGAGTTTCATTTCTGGATCCGGTTTTTACCCAGATTCCAACTGAAATGCTTTTAACACTTTCAATTTTTTCTGTTACAATTCTAAGACCATTCGGAAGTGTGGTCTTGGTTACTGAATCGATTTCTTTAAGGTTTTCCATTAAGGATGTTATTCGAATTAATTAAAGTCATTCTGAGCATTGCGAAGAATCTTCAAAACTTTATAGATGCTGGTAAATCTATGTGAAGATCCTTCGTAAGTATACTCAGGATGACAACTTATAGGGTTATTATACAAGCTAAATATACAAAGCTTGTAAGGTAGAATCAGTATTGGTTTATTGATTAATCAACATAAAAAAGACACTATCCATTACTGAACAGTGCCTTTAATTCTTTCTTAAAAAGATAACAGCACTTGTTACGACGCAGAGCATCGTAACCAGCTTTTTTAATCTTCTTTTTCGATCAATGCTTTTCTAGACAGACGAAGTTTTCCGCCATGTTCAACTTTCAGAAGTTTAACTTCGATCTCATCACCTAACGATAGATAGTCTGTAACTTTCTCTACCCGTGTGTGATCGATCTCTGAAATATGAAGTAGTCCGTCTTTGCCCGGAGCAACTTCAACAAATGCACCAAAGTCTTTGATCGACTTAACAACACCTTTGTAAGTAGCGCCTTCTTCAAGATGACCAACAATCATTTTGATCCTTTTCTTGGCTTCTTCAGCTTTGTCAAGATCGTTAGCTGAAATCGTAATCTGACCTTTACCATTCGAATCTTCTTCGATCATAATTTCAGTTCCGGTTTCTTTCTGAAGTGTTTGGATAACTTTTCCACCAGGCCCGATTACAGCACCAATATCACTACCATCAATTTCCATTCTCAGGAACTGAGGAGCGTATTGTGAAATATTTTCTCTTGGTGAAGAAATAGTTTTAGCCATTTCGCCAAGAATATGTAATCTACCTTTATGAGCTTGTTCAAGAGCTTCTTCGATAGTTTCAAAGCTGATGCCCTGAACTTTCATATCCATTTGGCAAGCAGTGATACCGTCTGATGTTCCAGCAGTTTTGAAGTCCATGTCACCCATGAAATCTTCTTCCCCACGAATATCAGATAGAATTGCTGTGTTGTCTTTTCCAACGATCATTCCCATTGCAATACCTGCAACCGGCTTTTTGATCGGTACACCAGCGTCCATAAGAGCCATTGAACCACCACAAACAGAAGCCATTGAAGACGAACCATTTGATTCAGTGATATCAGAAATAATACGGATAACATATCCGAACTCTTCGAAAGTCGGCATCATCATTCTTAAAGAACGCTCAGCTAAATGACCGTGACCGATTTCTCTTCTTCCAGGTCCTCTTAAAAATCCTGCTTCACCAACAGAATATGGAGGGAAACTGTAGTGCAGATAAAACTGCTTAGCTTCCTGATCAAATAGAGTGTCAACGCTTTGCTCATCACGGCGTGTTCCTAAAGTAGCAGAAACTAATGCCTGAGTTTCACCTCTTGTGAAAATTGCAGAACCGTGAGTTCTTGGCATATAACCAACCTGAGTCCAGATATCTCTGATCTCGTCGGTTGCACGACCATCAATTCTACGACCTTTTTCAAGGATCATATTGCGAAGTTCTTCTTTTTCGATGTTACCAAGAACTTTCTTAGCAACTGAAAGCTGATCATCGTCATATTCTTCTGACTCAAGAGCTTCCATTACTTCGTCTTTTACTTCGCGAATCTTCGCGTTGTACTCTTCTTTACCAAGACCAATATTTACTATTTCTTTGATCTTGTCAGAAGCTAATTCAGAAACTTTTGATTCTACATCTTCAGGCAGAGTTGGAGAAACAAATTCTCTTTTCTCTTTTCCTAATTCCTTACGAAGCTCATTTTGGAAGTCACAAAGCTTTTTGATCGCTCCGTGAGCTGCTTTGATCGCATTCAGCATTTCTGCTTCTGAGATCTCTTCCATTTCACCTTCGATCATAAGGATACTGTCTTCAGTACCACCAACGATCATATCGATGTCGCTGTCTTTTAATTCAGTAACTGTTGGGTTTATGATGAACTCGCCATCAACTCTACCCACTCTTACTTCTGCCATTGGTCCGTCAAACGGAATGTCTGATAAGTGAACAGCCAGTGAAGCACCAACTCCACCTAAAACATCTCCATCGTGCTCATCATCTGATGAGATCACACTTGAGATAACTTGAGTATCACAAACATATCCCTTTGGGAATAATGGTCTTAAAACTCTGTCAATTAATCTACTGGATAGGATCTCTTTTTCGTTAGAACGTCCTTCTCTTTTCATAAATCCACCAGGAAAACGTCCTGCAGCAGAAAAACTTTCTTTATGGTCAACCGTTAGCGGGAAAAAATCCTGACCCGGCTTTGGTTCCTTAGCGCTTACTGCTGTACAAAGTACCATAGTATCGCCCATTTTAACTACAACAGAACCGTCTGCTTGTTTAGCTATTCGTCCTGTTTCTACAGATAGCACCTTTCCCGGTGCAAATTCTATACTTCTAAAATCTTCTTTCATTTATTTCTTTTTGTCTTTTGTTTATTGCTTTATCCCACACTAACCTTAAAGATTGGCTTTTACACAAATAGATAATTAAGTGGGAGAATTGAAAAAGGCTCCAGATAGTTGGAGCCTTTAAATTATTTTCTAATACCAAGCTCTTTGATAAGCTCTCTGTATTTTTGAATGTCGTTCTTCATCAGGTAGTTAAGCAAACGACGACGCTTACCTACTAACTTCAATAATCCGCGACGAGAAGCGTGATCTTTCTGATTCGTTTTTAAATGCTCAGTAAGATGATTGATTCGGTGCGTAAAAAGGGCAATTTGTCCTTCAGTTGTACCGGTATTGGCTTCTTCTCCGCCATGTTTTTTGAAAATATCTTTTTTTTCTTCTGCAGTAATGCTCATTACAATTCAGTTATTCTTAAACTCGTTTTAATATAGGTACCAAAGATAAGCTTTTTAATAGTAACCAACAACGAGTATTCAAATAAAATATAGCTTTCTACTATTGTCAAAACATAGTTTCAGAATAGATCCTCAAAGCTTAATTTGATAATAAATTAATTCATATAAGATGCCTCTACTTAGTTGGAAGAAAGACGTTATTGCGATAGGATATGACCTTTTCATTGATGGGAATCTAGTTGGAGAAATAAGAAATGAGCGACTATCCAGTAACTCTTATGTAAAAGTTAATGGGAGAAAGTACTTTTTTGAATCAGAAGGCTTAAGTCAAAAGACTATTAATGTTATTGATATGAATAGCAGGAAGCAAATCGGTAAAATCGTTTTTAACTTTTGGGGAAATAAAGCCTCTATTGCTCTTTTTGATGAGGAATTTATGTGGAAAAGCGATAATTTTTTTTACAGAAAGTGGAGCATATACAGTACTGCAAATAATCCTTTAATTAGATCAAAGTTGTATAAAGGAGATTCGCATGAAGTAAATAACGAAGTTGACGAGTTGCTTTTATTTTGTGGTATTGTAACTCTTGTAAGAAGAAGGAATAATGGTTGATTCTG
>Ga0098044_1000883_pt1 | contig 15725 bp, 6 predicted proteins | sample 10_taG_FD_75053 | JGI IMG/M metagenome (GOLD analysis project Ga0098044, IMG submission 75053) | Marine viral communities from the Subarctic Pacific Ocean - 10_ETSP_OMZ_AT15264 metaG | ecosystem: Environmental > Aquatic > Marine > Oceanic | place: Pacific Ocean | collected 2015-01-16 | reverse complement strand
GTTAAAATTGTGGGAGTAAAAAACCCAGCTAGTACTCCCGTGAGTACAACTGGCCAAGGATTTGCGCCATAATGTCAAGAGAGACAAAATAAAGATTACATTAATCCGTACAATGATGAAAGGGAGAAAATAATATAATGGGGTTTGGAAAAAATATAACCAATGGTTCTTTGTGGTTGCAAGGCCTTTATTCCAACGTTGATGACTCTGATTTATTCGGCGTACAAACGGAATATGAAGTAAAGGTGCTGTCAAATCCAGTAATGGATGGGGATAGAGTGACTTTTAGAGGCAGAATTATAGATGATCGAATGGCTCATGAAGTTTTCCTGGATGATCCATGTGATGAATCGACAGCATCCGATGTCTCGTTCAATCAAGCAATTGCTAATTTACACTCTCTAATAACAATTAAAAACCCAGACGAATTGGCCAAAACCATTAGTAGAGATGATATCATAATAGTCAGTCTTGACGCAGGGGACAATGACACTAAATATAACTTACAAAATGCTAAATTTGTAAGAGTTTACGAAAAATTTAATACTAATCGTGGCACTAGTGCCGGGTGTACTGCTTTAAAGGACTTAAATTATAATTCTGCCGGCTCATATTCCTATCCCCCCGGCGCTTATAACGGTCCAATTGTTCTAGGAGGATCCTCTGGTGCCGGCTTTGTAGACCAGCATAATGGCATGCAATACTGGCGATTCGCAAAATCCCTTGATGTGTTAGATGCAGCAGTACGCCCAGACTTCCAGGCGTTTTTCAATGAGGTCAAAGCTTTGAACCTAGGTACAATCCGTATCACCTCCGCCCGCAGAAGCGTTAAACATCAATGGTTGCTCTACACAAAGAAAATGGGCAGTGGATATAAAACAGCCCGGCCGTGCAGATCTGATCACCAATATGGGTTTGCTGTTGATATAAACGTGGACCGGGCAGACCTGGGAAAGCCACGGATAAGAAAAGCCTCTGCTGATTCAGAGTGGCGGGAGATAGCCGCTGTTGCTGCGCGCCATAACATAAGATGGTATGGCCCGGGCGATGAGGTCCACTTTTATCATGCGATGGCTAGTAGTGTTTTAGGCAAATTAAAGCAAAAGTGTACAGATTATTACTGGACCACATACACACAGAATTTTTGGAGTTGGCCTAACAATTTTCCTGACGATTTAACATATATCGATCCCCCCGTTGAAGGGGTGCCAATGGCAGCAGATCCGCCAGCCGCTATAGCAGCCGGCGACGGTGCATCGACTGGAGAAAATTTGCCCCCAGAATCAGACGAACAACCACAAGACGATACAGAAGATAAAAAAGGTAAAAATACAAATACACAATAATGTCAAAAGAAATAAAAAATAAAGATTATATTAATCCGCACAATGATGAAAGAATAATAACCGCACAGGATGTTATCGACAGTGGTGTTGAAATAAACAGAGTCCCAACACGCTCAGGTTTATTCAATACTACAGTTAATAGGACCAAATTCTTTTATAATACCCCCGGGGGCGCTGTCGTAAGAGAGAACGAGGGTGCCTATATTGTAATGGGTCAGGTACCCATGGGAGCCTCAGAAACTTCTGGTTATGGCGCTTTAGGTCTTCCCGCCGATACTATCGATTTGGTAGTTGGTCGCGGCGCTGGTCTTAATAAGGGCAAAGGGCCGAAAGAAGGAGAAGTCGTAAACAACAATCATATGGCTGACGCGGCAAGAATATATATTTGCCGGCTGACAGATGTTGACAAAGAGTTTAATATTGAATCTGCCCGTCCCGGATCCGAGTCGCCAGAACCGCGTTCTGCTGTTGCTGTTAAGGCAGATCATGTGCGTTTAATCGGACGTGAAGGTGTCAAGATTGTCACAGGAAAAGTCTTTACACCCACCGGTGGAGCGGAGAAAAATTCTAGAGGCGGCGAGATTGCTGCAGCACCAAAAATTGATTTGATTGCCGGCAATAATTATGGCAAAGTGCAAGGTGTCGCATTGGGAGAAAGGACATCTGATTGTTTATTGGAGCTTAATCAGATTGTTGGTGAGATATGGAGCGCAGTATTTAATTTGTCCTTACTTCAAGCCGGCTTTAATGGCGTAGTAGGCGTAACCCACCCATTCACTCCATGGATTGCCGGCGCAATGCCCCCAACAAACATGGGCATCTATAATAGGGTTTTGAATAGTCTATATCAAACAAGAACAACCGCTTCTTTGTGGGAGCTTAATTATTTAAAGTGGCACGGAAAACAATATATTGTTAGCACAAATGTAAGGACAAATTAAGGGTACTATAATGTCAGAATCAAAGTTTTTACCATTTCAGGACGCAGATGGCGATTTACACAACGACAAGTGTAAAATCGATGATATTGTTGTGGAAGCCAAGGTGTGCTCGGACTGCACACCTAATGAGTCTGCGATAGTTCCAGATTGGAAGACCGCAAGGGATCCCTATCTAAATGAAAAGAATTGTAAGTATCAAATAGGATATAAAACCGATAAAGACTCAACTGGATATGAGACTGGAATGAGCGATACTGACGCCGAAGAAACATTAAATGGAATATACGAAGATTTTGCAGAAGAAGCAATAACAGAACTGTTAGAGTTTTATAATAAAGAAACAACTGTTGGTGCCATAGCACTAGTTAAAGAATCATTTGAATATACTGATTATGATTTGCTGGCAAGATATAAATCTAGGTTAAAACTGCTTTATTCTGTACCCGCTGATGTATTGAACGCTATTGAAAACGCAGACGACGACACAGACGAGGAAGATGCTGAAGAATCAGGCGACGTCGAAGTAACCTATCAGGCCGCCGATTTAGAAGAGAAAATACTTAGAGTAAGAAAAGGACTGAAATTATACAATCGGTATTATAGTGTTTTTAGCGCAACTTCAGATGAAGTACAGAGGTTTAAATATACCGCTGGACCAAAAGATGGAGCAGAGTTTGTTTTAAAGAAATATGGCGACTTTGGCTTGGGCATTAATCCAGGCGGAAACAGAGCTAAATTGGAATTAGTATATACTGATCTAAACAAATTTTTAAGAGAAAGGGGGTATTCTCTTCGTCCGTCTAGAAGTATAGGATTCAAAGAGCCAATATCAGAAATTACTCTTTCGTTTGACTCAGAGTACGAGATCAAAAAAATATCCTTTAAGACTGAAAAATGCGGCATAAAACCGATTGTCTATACTGGCAAACTTAAAATTCTTAAAAAGCAAGAAGGATGGAAAGATAAAACGGCTATAGCATATTTTGCACAGCTTGATGCTATGGACAATGATTTGCAGGCTAGAACCCCAAAACCTTGGGCAGATTTTATTATAGAGTACACATACCCTCAAGTACAATTAAAAGGCATTAATCAGGCACTGGCGGGCGAGCAAACGGCTGCTGGGTGTGTGGCAGAGGCTATAGGAAATAAACTTTTTGACGGAAGTCTGTTTGATAAAGAATTTAGTATTTCTGATGCCCTCGCCGCAAAATGGCATGATTTATATTGCAACTCTTCACCAGAAGAAATAGAAAAACTCAAAGAAAGCTTGGGAATTAATGTTCCACGCGAGAAAAGAACAAGAGAAGAGCGACAAGCTAGACGACGTATGAAGAGGGCAGCTAAGGAATTTAACCGAGAACATGGTCATACTCCAGTCCGCGATGCCCGTCGTGATAAATTAATGGACTTGTATAGAACAGCAGAAGCCCAAGCTTATGAATCATTGAATAAAGAAAATGATCCGTTTAAACTGTTATGTCTAAGCCAAGGGAAGAAAGATTTTGATTTTTCAGATATATTGGCCGACTTAAAGATTTGTGGACTTGAAGCTGTCTTAACTCAGGCAATAACATGCTTATTCGGAGGCTTATCTCTAGAGCAAACTTTATCGAAAGTTGCTGAAGCGGCACTAAAAGGAATGAATGTTCAGAAGCTAAATGATTTGTTTGTTGGGCTACCACCGGAACAGCAAGCAGAACTAAATGAATTGGCAAAGAAAAAGTTGAAAGAGGGTGATCTTTTCGCCGATGATTCCACAAATCAAGAAGTATCAGATGCTATAGCCGGCAACGATTTTACAACACTGGCGGAATTAAATGAAAGAGCCGATGAAGAGGACGAAGATCCTAATGCCAAAGAAAGAACTTTGGCTCAAAAGTTTGATAACCCATCCTCTGGTGCAAATAAACAATCGATAATGCAGGCATATGTAGCGGCATTGTTGGAATATTATGCCGATAACTTTTTGGAATTGATCGACCAATTGAATCGTTTCCCCGGCGCTAGATTAATATCAAACGCCATAATCGCAATCGATTGCCCCAGACCACCGTTATTCAACCCTTCGGTTTTTGATTTTATCAAAGACTTAGAGCTTCCATTTTGTAGAAATATGGATGATATAGCATTACCTAAGTTGGTTAATCCTTTTGCCTTTATCGGAAGTTTACATGATATTTTAGCTATACTGTTTGAAGTACTCAAGAAGACCATAGCAGAACTTATTATAGCCATTCTGGTCAAGTTGTTAATTAAAATTTGTGATATTATTGGAAGCGCTGTATGCAAAGCTTTGGAAATAGGCGGCAGTATTGCTGCTGGTTTGGCTACAAGCGGAGGAATGCAAAGTCTATCATCAATACTTAGAGATGCTGTTTGCGGCGATAGTGCAGATCAAGATCAAGTTAATAATTCTATTGTTGAAATGTTTGCTAATTTTGGTGTTGGAGCGGAGGCTTTTGCTAATCAAGAGCAAACACTGGCACTAGCAGAGACAATGGCTAATGTTATGACTCAGCAAGAATTAGCCTCAGCCTTTTTGGGGGATATGTCCGTCGATGCATCACAGATAATCGTTGAAGTTATAAATTCTGAGTTTCCAGATTATTCAGAAGCACTGTCCAGTGAAGATGACGTTGCACAAATGTTTAGCAGTATGGGAGAAATATTTCCTGCTGCTTTTAGGGAAACTCTTGGTGACATGGTTGATCAGATGGCCGAGGATGATCCCCGACCGGTCAACCCTTCTATATGTGCTACAGATGAGCAACTGGAAGAATTCTGTAGTATAAGGCAGGAAATTCTTGATGGAAGGGCATCACCAGAACAAATAGCCAAGCTTTGCGAGCCATTAGCCGCGGCCGACGATCTTGGAGATCTCCAGTCGGTTTTAGATGGCGGAATAGGTAACTATATAGCTGATAATATGCCGCCGATTACCTCCGATCCTGGCTGTGACAACGGACTCCTGCCATATGAGCCGGAAGAAACGATTAACGCAACGACAGCCGGCTTAGGCAATGATTTGGAAATGTTGATGGTCGATTATTCGACAGATATGATAGGTAACGGTCTTTTGGAGAAAAAATGGGGCATGGTTAATATGATTATGTCCGACACCGAAGGGAATCCGCTGACAACTCATATTAGAAAAGCTAATATAAATCCCTTTTATGTTGATGAATACGGGTCATTTTTTCCAGATCCCAAAGTAATCGCTGCAGCGGGCTTGGCAAGTCCGGTTGCTTTCTTGGCTTTAAATGCTTTAGATCAAAGTAATCGTAATGGCGCTTATCCAACAAAAGTTGCAGCCTATCTTCAGATTTATATGAATGGCGAGATAGAAGACATAGTCAGTGTTGATTATAATAATACAGTACAAGAAGAAGAAATAAAAACAATCGCAGCCGGCGAAACTGCTGTAGTGCCCTTTGTTAGCGATTCGGCATATGAAACAACTAGTGAATATATTTATTCCTCAGATGATGGAGAGGTTGAAGGAATAGAAATAATTATAGCCGCAAGAAAAGCAGAAAGTGATATTACATTATCATATAGTGATTATGCTAATGGCTTGAGGCGTTTTAGCGAATCAGAATATGAATATGGTTTTGATATTGAGGCTTACACCGCCGAAGTTGAAGTTTCGGGTGGCATAACAGTAAATATTTATAGCGACAATATGCGCATTAAAATTTCGGATCGTATTAACTTGGCATCCTTTAGTTTATATGGTACGTCTTTAATCCCCGGGCCATCTTTTGCGGCAGGGTTTGATATAGGCAGTTTAATCCCGGACGAAGGCCTTGAAACAGTCAATCCTTTCGATTCTGGAGGAGATTCAGAGTCTAATAGCGATCTAAATGTTGATACCACAGTTAGATATCAATTTTTATCCGTTGACGATACTTTTACCGAACTTGAAGATGAACTCGAACAATACACTAGTTTCCAAAGTGCCTTTACTAGTGAAAAAGAACAACAGCCACAAAATATTTTATTACAGGAAATAATAGAAAATGAAACCGGCACCACAATTAATATCGATGACATAAACACTTATAGATCCGAGGCATCTAAAACAATTTTAAATGAAATTTATAAAGTAGTAGCAGACACAGAATCTGAAATATCAGCATGGCATTACGGCGCAGAGGCAGAAACCTTAGCAACTGAAGATACGGATTACGGAATAAATGATAACGGGACATGGGTTTTATATAAAGATACCGGCTTAACAGATGAGGATATGACTTTAGGCATCAGTTACGATCAATATAAGAATGAAGTTGCCGGCACATTGCAGGAAACAAGAGTGTTCTACTTAAACCCAGCAGAATTCGGCGGAACCTATAAAAAGCCTGGAATTTATATAAAACCGCCACCGCTTAAAGGCTGGTTTGGTCTTATTGATGCGCTGTTTCCAGAGTACAGCCCCTGTAAACCACAGAGCACTAATCTAGTGGATTTCGATTCCATAAAAGATAAAATTGACGAGTTATATCCTAATATACCGGAGGACGAAAGATTAAAATCAGATCCAGATTGTATAGTTGAATTACCTTACAATAGAGTCCTAGAACGCCCAGCAAAAGCAGCAATGGTTGGTCTTATTATAGCGGCATGCAGAATATATGCTAGTGCCCATATCATAAAAACTTTACCAACGTTTGCGCAGTTTAGCCCGAGGTTCCCAGAAGTATTCAGTTCTGCGTACGCTTCTTATATAATTGAGGACATGCAAGATTCATTTAAAAACGCTAGAGGGGCAGATTGGGAATTATTTAATGGCTTTTCAGATGAGGATTTCTGGTACGGCTTCTTAGAACAGTGTGTTCAAATGTATTCTTATCGCGTTGATATTGGAGATGTGGAGCCTCCGCTAGAGGTTTTAAAGGCTTTACTCCGTTTAAATGACGCGCAACAGGAATATGAATATCCAAAAAGCAGAGCAGAGGTGAGAGGAGACATTGGGCTTTTTCAGTCGCTTAAAAATTACAGGCGCGAGAAAAATTTAGAGGTTATAAAACAAACACAAGACGATGCCAAAATAGTGATGAAGGAATGGATCGTTGAACAATTAAACTATATGTCGCAAAAATTAATAACAAATTTAGAAAATATAGGATTTGCACCAGAAGTTAAAGACATAAGTTATTACATGTTGGAGCAATTCACGGCCGGCACTAGTTTGACTATTAATCAGACAATGGATAGTTTTGGTTTAGTTGAGGCTTCTTATGGAGATTTACCGACTATTCCATATGATGATAATGATGATGCGGCACCCTTAGACGACGGTACGCCGGCTTATTATACATATGGTGGAGAGTTAGTGGTAAAAGAATCCGCTGGTACAGCAGTATCTTTAGAAGTTGGTCAAGAATATGTTGGGGCTTATCATGTACACCTTAATGAAATGGGCGATGTTATATATATGGCCGGCGAACAACACACAGAAAATGCACATGATACGTTGACCCCTATTTCAAATATTGCAACTGTAGCAATAGGAGATATTTCAGAGATAGGCAGTGTAACTAGTTATGGCGATAGCCCCTTCTTGTTGGAAAAATATATATCTATCGATGGCACAAAGATGACAACATCTGAAGCAACCAGCGAAATCAACTCAAATAGTGATTTGACGCAATTGATATCAGATGTATACCCAGGCACCATGGAGTTGGTATATTCTGGTGGTCCGCGTACAGCGGATCTTGGTGCAGCCCCTGTCGGGATCAAAGGGGAACTAGGCGTCAGATATGGCTTAAGGTTTAGTTGTATAATTGGTAATACAGCCTATGAGATAACATCTGTTGAAATAGATGCTCTGGACTTATCTTTGACTGAGTTTAAAACATTATCAGCCAATAGCTTAAATTTATATTGTCTAGTCAAAGAACTCAAGGAAGATCCTAAGTTTAAGATGGTTTCTAGATATATTGTTCCAATGAATAAGTTGACAGCGATGACAGCAATATATAATGATATGGCGTTACTGCCATCAATTGGACAATTAACGGTTGAGAAAAAGAATCTCTTTACTCTAGATATAGAAGAGAAGTTAAACTCATCCGCTGGTATGTTGCCGACAGAGGTTAACACAATATTGGCCAGCATTACTGTGGACGATTTAGATCTAGATCGTCCAGACGGCGCATGGGACCACCCGGATGACAGAAAAAGCAGAAAAGGGCTATTTGTTTTATCTTGGGATAATTGGAGCAAAGAGCTTTTGATAAACTCAACGTCGCGGATGAAGAAATTATTTAAGACATATTACAATTCTAGAGACTTTGATCCCGGGTCTGCCTCGAAAAGCGAAAATGGCCCGGGCAAGATTTTCGGAAAATCTCTTAAAGATATATTCAGGCCCGCTCCAGGCCGGCAATTATTGCCATGGTTTATGAAGAGAAAACTTAAAGATAATCCGTTTAATTCTTTAGGAGAAATATGTAAAAAAGAAGATGCGTGATATTTATTTCTGAGGTAATAGTATGGCTACAGGTTTTCAGCCCCTTATCATAAGTGGCAAATTAAATAGAAGTTCGGAAGACGGGTTTGAGTTGGTGAAGTCTTTAAAGCAGAATGTCCAGCAAAATTTAAAAATGCTAATTTTAACAAGCCCGGGCGAAAGAGTCATGTCTCCGCGATATGGAGTTGGTATAAAAAGATTTTTATTTGAAATGTCTAGCGATGCCGTATTTGGCGATATTGATTCTAAGATCAGAGAGCAGGCCTCAATATATATGCCGTATTTGGTGATAGATAGAATTCTCTTCAATGCTGATCAATTGCAGCCTGAAAAAATTAACTTAACTGTTTTTTATTCTGTACCGCGAGTATCTTTGAGTGATGTGTTGGTTACAGAGGTGTTGTAAAAACTATATTTTACTATTTATTTGTGAGGATACCTAGAAGATGGCAGATGATCAAAAGAAAATAATACCGATTAACTATACTAATAGAGAATTTCACGGGATAAGAAAAGATCTTTTACAGATAGCAGAAAGATATTATCCTGATACATTTCAAGACTTTAGTGAAGGCTCCTTCGGTGCCATGATGGTAGATGCAGTAGCCTATGTCGGCGATCAATTATCTTTTTATCTAGACTATAACGTTAACGAAACATTTCTGGACACCTCATACCAGTATGAAAATATACTTCGACACGGCCGTATTTTGGGTTATAAAGACCCGGGTAGACCCTCTACTTTTGGTAAAGTTGCTTTATACATATTAATACCGGCATCTACAACAGGGTTAGGCCCAGACAATGCGTATACACCAATATTAAAAAAAGGCAGCACTTTTTCATCGGCTACTGGTGCCGCATTTGTACTGACAGAAAACGTGGACTTTGCAGCACCGGAAAACCAAATCATAGTTGCTAGAACTAACTCTAGTACAGGCGCGCCAACGTATTATGCTATTAAGACCTACGGAAGTGTAGTGTCGGGCCGATTCGGAACGGAAAGAATAGTGGTAGGGGATTACGAGAGATTTAAGAGCGTAGCATTATCCGAAACGAACATTTCAGAAATTATTTCTGTTGTTGATTCAGATGGCAATGAATATTATGAAGTTGATTATCTGGCGCAAGATTTAATATTCAAAGAAGTGTCAAACACGAATTATAAAAATGACAATGTGCCTTCTATTTTAAAGCCATTTTTAGTTTCTAGAAAGTTCGTCAGTGTTCGAGATATGAATTCTTTTTCATTACAATTTGGAAGTGGCAAATCAGGCGAATCAAATGTCGTCGCAGACCCCGCCACAGTTGCAATGGATGTATTTGGAAAAACATATGTTTCAAGTACAACATTTGATCCTTCACGCTTAACAAAGAACGATAGCATGGGCATAGTGCCGGCAAACACGACGCTGACAGTAACATATAGGATTACCAACCCAAGCAACTCTAATTTGGCGACCGGTGCATTAAGCAAGGTTGGCTCTACTTTTGTAGATTTTCAAGACAGACCGAACCTGTCAGATAGTACCGCTACAGAAGTAATGAATTCGATAGAGGTTCAAAATGAAGAGCCTATTGTTGGCGATGTGTCGAACCCGACATCCGGCGAACTAAAAAGAAAAATATATGATACTTTTCCAACTCAAAATAGAGCGGTTACCCAAGCTGATTATGAGAATATGATTTATAGGATGCCATCAAAATTTGGTTCGATAAAGAGGTGCTCTGTACAAAGAGATCCTGATTCTAGAAGAAGAAATCTTAATGTATATGTTATTTCAGAAGATCAATTCGGAAATTTAACGACAGCCAACTCCACAATTAAAAATAATTTGAAAACTTGGATGAATAATTATAGAATGCTGTCCGACACAATTGATGTTTTAGACTCCTTTATTATGAACTATGGTATTGAATTTATTATCAAACCATCAATCGGCGCAGATCGGTTTACATTAATAGATGCTTGCGTGATGACTTTAAAAGAAAAATATAGTGTGGAAAAACTATTTATAGGAGAGCACATAAGTATCGCTGATATATATGCAACTTTGTCTTCAGTTGAGGGTGTCATGACAGTTTCGAGTGTTAAAATAACAAATAAAAAAGGCTCAAATTATTCAACGGTAAGTTTTGATATCAACGAAAATACTTCACCAGACGGTTCTTCCATAATTATGCCAAAAAATGTTGTAGCGGAACTAAAATACCCCTCAGTTGATATAACTGGAAAAATTAAATAATGGCAATAAAAAAATATAAAGCAAACGCTGATAATACTATAGTCAATACATATAAGCCGGGTTTTAAGCTTAGGGCAACTGGCTCTAACACCGGGTACGCCGATGTAATGGAGGTGTTTTCCATATATGGCAGAGAATCTTCAGGATCCCAAGAGTTATCGAGAATACTAGTAAAATTCCCGATATCAAGCATTTCTTCTGATAGGACTGCTGGGGATATTCCAGCATCAGGGTCTGTTAGTTTTTATCTTAGATTATATAACGCGCAACATTCCAAAACCGTACCAGAAGATTTTAAGTTGACAGTTAATCCATTGTCGCAGTCATGGCAAGAAGGCGTTGGTTTAGATCTGGAAACATATGCCGACGAAACAGATGGAAATGCCGGATCAAATTGGCTTAGTGCTTCTAGCACAACCGGCTGGATTGATTATCAAGACATACAGTTAGTTGGAGGCTCTGTCATAACCTCTTCAAGTGACTATATGTACGAGCAAACGTTTGAGACTGGTTTGGAAGATTTAGAAATAGATATTACCCCTATGGTAGAATCTTGGATGGCCGGCACAATTAGCAACTATGGAGCCTTGGTTAAACTTAGTTCTTCATATGAAGCATACGCAACCGCAGCAGACACTACGGCAGATTTATCGGTTATAACAAATACCGATGGTGCTACAACTTCTTATTATACAAAGCGTTTTTTCGCGCGCGGATCTCAATATTTCTTTAAACGCCCGGTCATTGAAGCCCGTTGGAAATCAGCAACACATGATGACAGAGGCAATTTTTATTATAGTAGCTCTTTGGCTCCAGCAGCGGATAATTTAAATACTTTATATTTATACAACTATGTTAGAGGGGTGTTGCAAAATATTCCGGGTATTGGCACTGGTAATATTTACGTCGATCTATATTCAGGCTCTGCAGATGATAGTGCGCCTTCCGGTTCAGCCCTTTTGCAATCTGTTGTAACACCAGCTACCGGCGGGTATGTATCAACAGGAATTTATTCTTGCTCAGTGTGTATAACCGCTGCTGCCACTCCGGTCGAAACATTATATGATCTTTGGAGAGGTGCAGACGCTAGCCCAACACAATATTTTACTGGCTCAATAACACCGATAGTTCATTATGCAGCACAAACGGTTAGAAAGCCAGTTTACTATATTAACATAACCAATAATCGTGGTAAATATCGTAGTGATGAAAATGCCAGATTTAATGTCTTTGTGCGAGAAAAAAATTGGAGTCCGACAATATATACAGTTGCCAATAGCACAGTATCGACTACAACTATAGTTAGCGCTTCATATCGCGTATATAGGACACTAGATGGATTTGAGGCGATATCATATGGCACCGGATCTAATTTGCATACATTATTATCATATGATGTTTCAGGAAACTATTTTGACTTCAATATGAGTTCTCTAGAGCCGGGATATGAATATGCATTTAAATTTGCACTGTATGAATCGCCAGTTAATAGCTGGTCTGAGCAGCCAGAAACATTTACTTTTAGAGTAGAAGAATATGAGTATTAAAAAACTTTTTGATTCCTCCGGTAAAAATGAAAATTATTTATCTGACACAGATCAAAAAACAGCATTTAGTGATGTTGAGTCTAGCGAGAACGTCAATCAAATTAGTACTAGACAAAATGATTTTGTTCCACAAATAGATTTTTCAAAACCAGAAAATTTTTCAAAATATGGTTCGGCATATTTATATTATAAAGCAGCAGTTGAGAGAATATACGATTATTATCCGTATGATGGATCAGATTCTGAAATAAATAAATTTTATAATGAATCGCTTAATATTGAAAAATATCTTTTTGACAACGAATATCCCAGAACCAATGGATATGCTTTATTAAGTGCTGACGGATGGGGTACCCGCAGCGGTGCTTTAAGCAGCGGCTACGGCTTGCCAAATAGTGTAGAATATATAACTTTTTTTGGTGGACCCAATTCTTCGTCTTACACCACTTTAGCTAGCGCTTTTTCGAATCCGACAGATTCAAAGTTTCAACACGCTAATGTATACGACACCGACATATACAAGACAGCCGGCCAGCCATCTGATTATGGTTCCGGTACCAGAGAATCCAACTTAAAATCAAATTTTGGTGATGGTGTAACTGTTGAATTCTGGCTACAAAAAGATGGCTTTACAACTTCCTTAACAGAGAAAGAAGTTGTATATGACATGTGGAATAATAATGCATCTGGTAGTTCAACTTATGGGCGCATGCGTGTTGAGCTTACCGGTGCTGCCACAGGCTCACCTTTCTTAATCTCAACCATGAAAGGTACTTCCGGCATATACCAGCAGTCTATCGGACAAGACTTAACTACCGGATCGCTATCTACTTTTAAACATTATGCTTTTTGTTTTTATAATGATGGCACCAACTTTATAACTAAGCTGTATGTTGATGGGCTTTTAAACGATACCAACACAACTGCCGGCACTATAGGCGAATTGGACAGCAAAGGAATGGTGGGTCGCCTAGGCGCATTATTAACATCCAGCGCTTCTCCATCGGGACCAGTCGGTCAGGCCTATGCCGGAAAACTCAGCGGCTCTATAGATGAGTTTAGATTCTGGAAGATTCGACGAAATTCAAAACAAATATTTGACAAATATAATACACAGGTTCGTGGCGGTGCAAACTCCGACATTAATAATACAACCTTGGGTCTATATTATAAATTCAACGAAGGTATAACCACAGATTCATCGATAGACAGCACAGTTTTGGACTATTCCGGTAGAATTAGTAATGGTACCTGGACAGGATACGGCACAAGCTCTAGAAACACAGGATCGGCGATTGTTCTCGCAGGGAAAGCAACTAGTGAATACTTGGATCCAATCGTATATTCAACACACCCATCGGTCACCTCTTTAAGTTCTAGTTTGCTTAAAAAGGGTAAGAATTATGACGTTCAGAATAACGACATGTTTGTTAATTTGATGCCTAGCTGGTTGATTGAAGACTCTGAAGATACAACGTCAAATATGAGAATTATATCACATATTATTGGTTCATATTTAGATAAATTAAATTTACAAATTTCCCAATTAACAAAGCTCAAAGATTTAAATTATACTAGTGCTTCTTACACTCCATTGCATTTTGCCCAGAATCTACCCCAGTCTTTGGGTTTATATACGCCGGATATTTTTATTGATTCAAATGTAACGGAAAGATTTTTAAATATTACTGCTGATGGTGCGATGGAATCAAATCTCGCAGATACAAAGAATCTCATATACTTAAATTTGTATAATAATATAGCTAATATATTTAAAGCCAAAGGCACAGAAAAATCAGTTAAAAATATATTCAGGTGCTTTAATTTAGATGATAAGGTTGTCAAATTAAAAACTTATTCGAACAATCAGTTGATTGAGATAAAGAACAATCTTAAATTAACTTTAGAGCCAAACGCCTATATTAATGGCAATAACAAATATAATTTAGCTGGAGTTGTTTATCAAAAAGCCGATTCGTCTAATTCTGATTCAGCCGGCTTCATTTCTGGAACATATGTAACCAATAAAGAAGAATTATATGGGTTTACGGCAGAAGCCAATATTATATTTCCTGACTTTAAAAGAGAATTCTCAAATGTAGATCGATCATTTACCGAGGTATCTCTATTTGGTATTCATGAGGCAAATACTGCTTCCGCCGGCGATACAACGTGGAGATCGACGGATGGTGCAAACTTTCAAGTGTTGGCAGTTAGAGATGGGCCTCATTCCAAAAATGTATATTTTAAATTAACTTCCTCCAACAACCCGTATCCGATACCAGAATTGACGAGTAGTGTCTTCTTTGATGTTTATGATAATCAAGAATGGAACATTTCCGTTAGACTTAAGCCGTCAAACTATCCTTTATCAAAATTGGTTAGCGGTTCTAGCACCTTTACCTATAACTTGGAATTCCAAGGACTCAATACAGTTGGGGATACAATACAGAATAGCTTTTTATTAACCTCTTCAGTCTCTCAAACCAGCGGATCAACATTTTTAAAATCTGCAAAAAGGGTATATGCCGGCGCAAGAAGGACAAATATAACTGGCGCACTATTACAAAAGAACGATACATTGATAACAAATATCAAATATTGGACGAAATATCTTGATGACATATCTTTAAAACAACATGTATACGACACCGATAATGCCGGGATTTCTGGCTCTTATAAGCACATGTCACCGCTAGACTCAAATTTGAACCAATCAGACGTCAGCAATCTCAACACATTGGTGTTGCATTGGACATTTGATAATATTACTGGTTCGGATTCCAGTGGCAATTTCTATTATGTCACAGATCAAAGCTCAGGCTCTGCAGAACTTAGATCTAACTATGGCTGGGTTGGTGGTGTTGGTGGCTATCAGCATACTGGCTATGGTTATGGTTATGCGACCGGTTCATCAGAAGTGGTAAAGACGGAAAATAAAAATACATTAAAATTCGTGGATCCAGAAAGTCCAACATCGTCTGATATGATAAATATAATAAGCGACTCTGATAAGCTATACGGTCTGAGTCAAGACAAGCCCGAATTTTATCACATAATAGAAAAAAGCATGTATAATGCAATATCAGAGGAAATATTGCACTTCTTTGCTGGTGTTGTTGATTTTAATAATATTATTGGAGAGCCGGTACACAGATATCGAC
>Ga0098044_1000882_pt1 | contig 15740 bp, 21 predicted proteins | sample 10_taG_FD_75053 | JGI IMG/M metagenome (GOLD analysis project Ga0098044, IMG submission 75053) | Marine viral communities from the Subarctic Pacific Ocean - 10_ETSP_OMZ_AT15264 metaG | ecosystem: Environmental > Aquatic > Marine > Oceanic | place: Pacific Ocean | collected 2015-01-16 | reverse complement strand
TAGAAAAATTAATTTAGTTTCTATTTTTGGAAGCGACGGAGATTTTCTCCGTCTTTTGAAAAAATGGCAGGAATTTTATAATGTTGAGATTAAATACAAAGATGTTTCATCGAGCAAAAGAATTCGAGCATTCTTACTAAATCCAGAATGCTCGGAAGCAGAGAAAAAGATTATTGCAGAATACAAACGAAAACAGAAAAAGAAAAAATAAATTAGACATTCCCGCAGGAAGGCATGGGGTTACAGATGTCTTAAATTTATAACACACACAAGGAGAAGAAATGAGTGAAAATAACAAAAGCGGATACCAACTCCGTCAAGAATTGTTGGGAATGGCAAGAGGAATTGTTGATGACAAAATTAAACGTTTGGAAGTCAATGAATTCTTCAAATCAGAAGATATTGAGAACTATAAACGTAAGAACATCGAGCCCTACACAACAGAGCAAGTTATTGCTGAGGCAGAAAAACTCTACACGTTTATTAAAAAGAAATAGTTAAAAAGGAGGGGGTTAATTGACAAAAGCAGGAAAAATAGATTTGGGTGCCATGCGAAAGCGCATGAACAAGATTGCTGGGGCAGAAGTAGCTTATGACCTAAATAAGCAAAACCCAGCAGAAGTTAGTGAATGGATTTCAACCGGATCATCATGGTTGGATCGTATCATTAAACCGGGAATCGTGGCAGGTATTCCGGTTGGTAGATTTACAGAGATTGCCGGTTTGAGTGGGGTTGGGAAGTCCTTTATGGCTATACAGATAGCTGCAAACGCTCAAAAGATGGGTATACAAGTAGTCTATTTCGACGCTGAATCCGCAGTGGATACAGAGTTTTTATCTGCCCATGGTATTGATACTTCGGAAATGATTTACGTGCAGGCTATATCTGTCGAGAAAACTTTCGAATCAATTGATGCCATTATGTCGGATTATCCTGAAACGAAATTTCTTTTCATTTGGGATTCTCTGGCAGCGACACCGACTGAGAAGGATTTAGATTATGATCCTCAAAGTACAATGGCCTTTAAGGCTAGGGTTATGGCCAAAGCCCTTCCTCAGATGTGTGTCACGTTGGCGAATAGGGATAGCGCATTGGTGATTGTTAATCAACTTAAGTCTAACATCACCAGCAATCGTTCAGAAGCACTTACTACGCCTCATATTGCACCGGGAGGCAAAGCCTTAGAATATTTCTCATCACTCCGCATTTGGCTAACAAGTCGGAAAGCAAAGAACTCCTTTGTTTATGACGAGAACAATTATCGCATTGGCTCCGAGACTAAAGCAACAATTAAAAAGTCTCGATTTGGTTCATTGGGTAGGTCATGTCACTTCAAAATACTTTGGGGTCGTGGCAATGTTGGTGTGGCCGATGAAGATAGTTGGTTGGATATTTTAAGAGAATGTTGTTCCGAAGAACGTTTCCGCAATTCGGGCGCTTGGTATTATCTGAAAGATAGTAAGGGAAAGGAACTTAAATTCCAACAGAAGCAGTGGAAGAAGAAGTTAGAAGATAAGGAATTTAAGAAGGCGGTTGTTAATGCTATTGATGAAGCATTGGTTACCAATTTCGCCAATAAAAAATAGTCAGAAATCATTTGACATTTTCGCCTCCGCGTGTTATATTAATAGCACCGGAGGTTTTTTTATTTAAGGAGGAAAAATGAAGGTTATAATTATTGATGCTCTCAATATGTTTTTGAGAAGTTATGTTGTGGTTCCCTCAATGGACAGCAAGGGACGACCATTTGGAGGCTGTATTGGTTTTATGAAGTCACTGCAAAAGTTATGTAGAGAGATAAAACCAGATGAGATTGTTGTGTGTTGGGATGGCGTTGGCGGATCCGAGAAGAAAAAGAAGCTCAAGAAGGATTACAAAAGCGGAAGGAAGCCTCTGAGGTTTAACAGGAGGATGATTGAACTCCCTCCGGAAGAACAAGAGAAGAACAAAGCCTATCAACAACTAAGGCTTTATACCTACCTTAACGAGATGCCGATAATACAAATTTCTATTGACGGTGTTGAGGCTGATGATGTAATAGCCAAAGTTGCGAGGCACAAGCGATATAGAAAGTGGGAGAAGATTATCGTGTCGAGCGACAAGGATTTCTTTCAACTATGCAGCAAGAGCACGGTAGTCTACAGACCAATTCAAAACGTAACAATGACAGTTGAAAAGTTAATCGAGATGGACAAAATTCACCCGAACAACTACGCTTTGGCTCGCGCGCTCGTTGGAGATCCATCCGACAACCTTCCGGGTATTAGAGGCATTGGTATGAAGACGGTTGCCAAGTACTTCTCAATTCTTAAAGAAGAAGCTCCACAAGAGACCTACGACATCATTAAGCTATGTGAGGAAGTAGAGAAGCCAACAAAGTGTCATGAACGTATTTTAGCAGAACAAAAGAAGTTCGAACTAAATTTTGATATGATGCAATTGTATAGACCAATGTTGACGAATAGGAATATTGATACTATCAACTACAGCGTCGAAAGCTTCGAACCGGAGCTAAATAAATTTAATATTTTAAAGCTGCTTTCTGAGGACGGTAAGGCTGCTTTAAATCTAAATACATTATACAATTGTTTGAGAAAAATCAAGAGATAATTTGACAACACGAGGACAGTCGGTTAATATAATTAACATAACAACGGAGGAAAATATGGAAAGTTTGAGAAGGTTTGGCAAAAGTTTTCAGGAGGAGCTTTGTCAATTAATTTTAGAGGACAGATCGTTTTGCGATCAAATGGAAGAGGTTGAGGTTGTAAAGTACTTGGAGCTTAAGTACTTGCAAGTATTCACACAATTGATTATGGACTATCGGGACAAGTACAAATCACATCCCACCTATGGTACGATGAAGACCATGGTTAAAGCTGGGCTCGTTGAGGAGAGTCCAACCATTAAAGAGCAGTTGAGAAAATACTATGCTAGGGTTTTGGCTGGTGATGTTAAGGGCAATGATTTCACACGAGACAAGGCTCTGGGTTTTTGTAAGAAGCAAGTGCTTAAAGAAGCTATGATTAAATCCGTTGAACTTCTCAAAAGATCCACACCGGAGTACGACCAAATCCAAAAGATGATCAATGATGCTTTGAACAAAGGTGTCGACAATAAGTTTGGACACGATTGGCATAAGGATTTGGAACAGCGCTACGTTACAGTTCCTAGGAATCCACAATCCACAGGTTGGCCCCGAATAGATGAGATCACCCAAGGGGGTCTTGGGAAAAGAGAACTGGCTGTGGTCATTGCACCAACCGGCGCTGGAAAGAGTATGGTTTTAACCCATATTGGATCCAAAGCGATAATGGACGGAAAGACTGTGATTCACTATACTTTAGAATTGGCGGATGCTGTTATTGGTCAAAGATATGACTCTTGTATCACAGGAGTTCAGCTTGGAGATTTGATGGCAAACAAAGAAAGAATTCAAGAAATAATTTCGGAAATTGATGGTGAGCTTATAATTAAAGAATACCCAGCAAAGTCAGCCTCGACCAACACCATTATGAGTCATATCGAGAAAATGCGAAAGCGTGGCATCGAACCTGATATGGTTATTGTTGATTATGCGGATTTATTGAGACCAGTAAGACATACAGCAGAAAAGAGGCATGACTTGGAAAACATATATGAAGAGTTGAGGGCCATAGGACAAACCTATGACATCCCAGTTGTTACAGCTAGTCAAACAAATCGTTCTGGCCTTAATGCCGAGGTTATAACAATGGAGTCTATCTCTGAAGCATTCAACAAGTGTTTCGTCGCAGACTTTATAATCTCGCTGTCTCGAACAACAATAGATAAACAATCCAACCAAGGCCGAGTCTTTGTAGCAAAGAATAGAAACGGACCGGATGGAATAATCTATCCAGCATTCGTTGATTGGACGAATGTTAAGATCAAAGTACTTCAACCTAATAATAGTGAAGAAGAGTTAGTTGCGCCAACCACCACCGAAGCGTTAACGTTTTTGAAAGAAAAATATCAACGATTAAGGAAATAACCATGGAACTTTCAAACAAAATTTTGTCCGATATTACCCACCACATGAAATACGCCAAATACCTTCCGGAAGAGAACAGAAGAGAGACTTGGGAAGAGACCATCACCAGAAACATGAACATGCATATAAAAAAGTTTCCCAAACTACGTAAAGAGATCGGAGATGCATACCAAATGGTTTATGATAAAAAGATCTTGCCAAGTATGAGAAGTCTTCAATTCGGAGGCCGCCCTATTGAAATTAACCCTATTCGCTTGTATAACTGTAGTTTTGCTCCTGTTGACCACCCTGATGTATTTTCGGAAGCTATGATTCTTCTTCTCGCTGGTTCCGGTTTTGGATACTCAGTGCAGAAGCATCATGTTGAAAAACTCCCGGAGATTCGCAAACCGTCGACCAAGAGAACTCGTAGATATTTGATCGGAGATTCCATTGAAGGATGGGCTGACGCCATTAAAGTTCTGATGCGTTCGTATTTTAAGGGCACATCAAAGCTTCGTTTTGATTTCTCTGACATTAGACCTAAAGGTCAAAGACTTATAACCTCTGGCGGAAAGGCTCCCGGCCCACAACCATTGAAGGAATGTATTTTAAAAATCAAAGGAATCTTAAATGCTAAAGAAGACGGAGATCAGTTGGAGTCTATTGAAGTTCATGATGTTATGTGTCACATTGCTGATTGTGTCATGGCTGGTGGAATCCGGAGGGCTGCATGCATTGCTCTCTTCTCTTATGACGATGAAAAAATGATGTCTTGTAAAACTGGTCATTGGTGGAACACCAATTCCCACAGAGGCCGTGCCAACAACAGTGTTGTTCTTCATCGAGCAAGAGTTAAGAAAGAGAACTTCATGAAGATTTGGGATCGTGTTGAGAAATCAAACTGTGGAGAGCCCGGCTTTTCATTCACAAACGATATCGACAGCGGGTTCAATCCTTGTCATGAGATATCTCTTCGTCGCAATTCCTTTTGCAACCTCGTCGAGATCAATGTTAATACTATTGAAGACCAAGAAGATTTTGAAGAGCGCTGCCTATCCGCTGCATTCATCGGAACACTTCAAGCAACCTATACTGATTTTCATTACCTTAGACCAATTTGGAGACGCAACACAGAAAAGGATTTTCTAATTGGAGTAGGAATGACAGGCTTGGCTAACGAAGTCGCCATGTCTCTAGATTTTACAAAAGGGGCAGATGTTGTAAACGCAGAAAATGAACGAGCAGCAAAACTTATGGGGATTAATCCATCTGCCAGAACTACTACTGTCAAGCCTTCAGGGTCTTCTAGTCTTATACTTGGTACTAGTTCAGGAATTCATGCTTGGCATTCTGAATTCTATATAAGGAGAGTTAGAGTGGGCAAGAGTGAATCAATTTATTCTTACCTTCAGACTAACCATCCGGAGCTTGTTGAGGATGAATATTTCAGCCCCCACGACACAGCAGTTATTTCAGTGCCGCAAAGGGCTCCAGAAGGCGCCATAACGCGTTCTGAAAGTGCAATGGGGTTCTTGGATAGGGTGAAAAAAATTAACGTTGAGTGGGTTGCTAGAGGCCATAGAAAGGGTCCCAACAAAAACAACGTATCTGCTACGATTTCTATTAAAAAAGAAGAGTGGGAAGAAGTAGGTGAATGGATGTGGGATAACAAAAGCAAGTACTCTGGATTGAGTATGCTTCCGTATGACGGAGGCTCTTATATTCAGGCACCATTTGAAGAATGTAATGAAGAAGAATATAATAGACTTATGAAATCGCTTATCGAAGTCGACTTGACACAAATCGTCGAACTCACCGATGAGACTGATTTACAAGGTAGTGTTGCTTGCGCCGGTGGCGCGTGTACAATAGAGAGTTTTTAATATGGAGGAAAGATGAAATTTGAACCAAAGAATAGACATTTATTAGTAAGACCAATTGAAGAGCAAACAAAAAGAGATGTTGGAGAAATAGAAATATACATGCCGGAAGGATATGAAAAGCCGAAATCGCCATATTTGACATGCAAAGTTTTGGATATCGCACCAGAATGTTCTTTGATAGGAGTTGTTGTTGGGGATGAAGTTGTAATTGAACGCAGAATGTTAAATAAACTAGAAATTAGAGGTGAAACATTCTATTTAGTGTTAGAAAACTATATTTATGGGAGCATCGGATAATGAAATTAACAAAAAGAACCTTGAAGGATATGATCAAAGAAGTCCTTAAAGAAAATAAAGAAAAATCTCCATTACTTTTTAAAGGCCGTACGGTTTGGACTAAGGATAGAAAGGTTGTGCAAGAGGGGAAGAGATTCTTTTCTATGCAAAGGCTTAACGAAACGACAATGACGGGTCTTAAAGGAAAGTATATGGAAAATGGATTTATTGTTGTAACATCCGACAGAAGCTGCCAAGCAGAACTTCAACTTGATTATGGTGAACCCTGCCCAGAATCGGAAGTTCATTATTTCCAACAAAACAATATAGAGAATCGCGAGATTCTTAAGAAATGGGTTCGTGCATCTGGTTTTGGTTATACCCCTGTTTACGGAGGCTATCAAGAAGAATTGAAAGACGAAGCTGGGGAGATTGTTGGCCATGTAGATAACCCTGAGCCGGAGCACTCTCTTCTTATTATGGCAAGACAAGGTGTGGAAGGAAAGGACCACAATGCTTTGAGAACCTTGGGTATGCAAATTACCGATGCTTTTAATCAAGATTCCTTCTTCTACAAACCACCCAACAATGTCGATCACAAAGCTTATTTTATTGACAGAGGCGGCAATGTTGATATGGATTTCTCGAATTTTGTGTTTGGTGATTTGTCTCAAATCTATTTCACGCAGTTAGCTAAAAACAAAGAAAAGTGGCATCGCCATAAAAGGTTCTCGGCCATCCCAGAAGGCCTGTATGTTCCCAAACCCCCTCTCTCGGCCTCTGAGGCTAGAGAAAGAAGAGGAGAGATTTTTGTTATTCCACCTAAGCGGAGGAAATAGTGAAAGAAATCGATCTTTATGGAGATGGGATCGGAAAGGTTGAGTACATAAGACACATGGGCACTGATGCTACGATAGTTCAGTCTGCTCGTGTGTCTTTTTACAATGACATGGATTCCAAAGAGCTAACCGAGAAAGATAGGAAACTAATAAGATTTCTCATAAGGAACAAGCATACAAGCACCTTTGAGCATTGTCAAGTTACTTTCCGCTGTACAGTTCCTCTGTTCGTCCGCAGCCAGCACCATAGACATAGGACGTGGAAGTTCAACGAAGTCAGCAGGAGATATACTGATTTCAATATTCAATTTTATGAGCCCGTATCTTTTCGAACTCAAAGCAAAAGCAACAAGCAAGCTTCTAATTTAGATGAGGTGGATCCGCTTATAGGATGCGAATTCCCCGATTTGTTTGGAATGGCTAACAGAAGGGCAACAGAGCTTGTAAAAGAGCACCATGGAAAATCGCTTGAGCTTTTTGATAACTTGGTTGAAGCCGGAGTGTGCCGAGAGCAAGCGAGAGGTGTACTCCCGCAAAACATGTATACTCGTTATTACGCAACTATTGACTTAAACAATCTACTTAAGTTTATAGACTTGAGGTTGCACCCACATGCTCAATGGGAAATTCAAAGAGTGGCTGAAGCGTTTCTTAAAATTGCTAGGGATCTCTGGCCTATTGCAATCGAAGAATTTAGAAATCGTTCCGAAGTATGACATTGGGGATTTGGTTGAAATAAACCAATATGGGAAGTTATATTGGTATGTTCCGTTGAAAAAAACCATGGTTTGTGTGGTTGTTGCTAAATTCGACCCGCCAGATTATGATAAGTACTGGCTTTATGACCTAATGTATTCAAATGGACTAATTAAGAAGGTACCAGAATATTTTATTGAGAGATTTAAAAAATGAAACTCATAATGGAAAATTGGAGGCGGTTTCTTGTTGGGGAAGCACAGTGGAGTAATTCAGAAGACTTTGATTACCCAGCAGAAAGACAGCCTAAATATGCTAAAAATTTAGAGTCGAATAGGGTTTTGACGTTTAACCAGAATGAAACATATAGTCTTTCTGGTGACACACACGGCAAAGATAGCCACATGATTAAACATCATGTTGAATTCTTTCCGGATCAAGTCAAGGCCATGGCGCAACAAACATTAGAGTTAATAAACAATACAGAACAGGATACCTATATCATCTCCGGAGGAGCCCCTCAAAAAATTGAAAAATCTCAAATTAAGTTAGGAGATATATTGAATCTGTATGATCTGATTAATGACAAAAAACTTAATGGTGAAAATTTGGAAGAAATTGAAAAAATAATTTACTCCAAACATATGACACCCTTGGTAAACAGATATGATGGAATGGTTGACAACATGATGGGCAACGCCGTAGATGTATCAAACGAGGCTGTAAAGACAAAAGAAAATTTAATTAAAATTTTATCTAAACAACCAATAGTAAGTTTCAAAGCCATGTATAGTGGAAATGAAGAGAATTATTTTGTTAATACAAAAGATTCCTCTATGGTTGTCGCCTCCGGCACAACAGTTGCGACTTTGTTTAGAAGAACAAAAAAAGCTCCCGGAAAGTCTTTGACACTAAGACAAACTTTAAAGGATTTTGCTTCCGGAAAAAGTACAGAACCAACAGATGAGTATTCTTTATTCAGAGATTATATTGATTCTTTAAAGGCCCCACAACAAACCCCAACAAAGAAGCAACAACAGCCCCGCCAACCCAAAACTCAAATAAATCCTGTCGACCTCGCCAAAACTCTTTCTTCCAAGGGCTTACCGAAAGATAAAATAAAAGATATTATAATGAAAAAATTTAACAAACCAGAAAAGGCCGCCCTAGGAATTATGAAAGGCGCCGGTATTTAAAAATGAAGCTTATAATGGAAAATTGGAGGAGGTTTCTCGTCAAAGAAACCATTGACCCGAGAATAAGAAAGAAGATTAATATGCTTTTGAATTTTCGCGAACACTCTGGTGTTTTGGGAATAGAGGTTTTTGAGATGCGGGACTCCGTTCAATTTCATTATGTTTTGCTCAACCCCGGTCGCGAAAAGTCATTTGTAATTCCCTCTAGAGGATCTAGGGGTTTTGATGGTAAAAGTGTTCGAGAGAAATTGGGGGTTCCGGAGAATCTTCCGTACGGACAAGTTATTATTAAAAAACCCAATCCCAATGAAGACGGCCCTTGTTCTGGTGCTTATGTGATTAAATTTACAGAAGCAGATGATGGCTGGGGTCCTTTGCTTTATGAAGTCGCAATAGAATGGGCTTCAGCAATAGGCGGTGGATTGACCCCTGATAGGTTTATTGTGTCCGATGAGGCCGCCAAGGTTTGGGAGAAATATGTTGAAAGAGAAGATGTGAAAAAATCCCAGTTAGACATTCTTCATGATCCAAATGTCTATGGTTATAAAGTTCAGAAACAACTCGATCAACTTACACCTAATGATCCGACTGATGATTGTAATCAATATAAGTCAGTTGAAGTGGGTAAAAAAAATTGGCACAAAAAACCTCATTCTAAATTATATAGAAAGGAAGGTAATGAAATTATAGACGCCCTCTCTCAACTTGGAAGGTGGAAAACAAAATGAAACTCATAATGGAAAATTGGAAAAGGTTTTTAACCGAGCGAGATCCCACACCAGAAGAGTGGGAGGCCGCCGAGAGGGGGGACCTTAAGCCTAGTATGAGCAAACAAGAGGCCGCTTATTGGGGCCCGGCCTTTGTGGAACTCATGGAGAACCCGGAGACAATCAACAGGGGCAAACCATGGGTTGAAGAAAACATTGGAAGTCATTTGGGCTCTGGTGTATTCCGCAGTGTTTTTGAAATAAGAGACCATCCTGATAAAGTGTTTAAGGTTGGCATATGGGGCAGATCCAAAATGATGAATTATGTAGAAAAGACATCATTTTCTCAAAATGCAAAATGGTTTCCAAAGGTTTATTTGACCAGCGAAGATAGTGAAGGACAAACAGACTGGCTTGTTTTGGAGAAAATACAAGTAGTTGATGCCGATGGTGAGTATCAACAACTACTTCTGAAAAACTTTCCTGCTTTGGGAGAAGCGCTTGACTTGATTTTTGAAAAATTCGGCCCCTACGTTGAGAAATATCCCGGGGGTTATGAAATGAATCGCTTTAAAGCCTTGATCCACCCAAGAAAGCTTTTTGATGTTATGATTGAAGACAGAAAAGTTAATAAAAGATTTGAAGCGATCCACAGAGTAATAAGAAATCTATTAAAACGATATGATGAACATGTTCCGGAAGGTGATGAAATAATTGAAGAGATTACGAGAGGAGTTTTTCAGATTCTTAATAACAGCAACATTGTAATATTGCAAGAGCTTTTGGATGATGTTGGCTTTATTCAAAGATGGGATATCCGGACTGCAAACGTAGGAAGAAGGGGAGACCAATTAGTGTTGATTGATATTTATTCCAATGACGAGGTTTCGGGCAAAGCCCACCCACGAGGCCCCCAGTCTACAACTCAAATGTACGAGAATAAAAAACACATAAAGGTATTTATAAAATGAAATTAATAATGGAAAATTGGAGAAAGTTTACAAACGAGGCATATAAGAGGTCCCAAGAGACACTCCCCGGCGGCCGCCCCAAATACGCAGGCAAAGGAACCGGGAAGACATCCGAATACATCTCAGCGGAAGACATCCGATCTAGTTTTCTTGTAAAGCTGGAAAAGGTAATAATGAATCCGTCCCGATGGCTCAATACGTTGCCACAATGGGCATCAGGCCAAGAATTAAAAACTCACGATGGAGTGGAAATTGAAAAAGGCCAAAGCAGAACGGTCACCCCTAAGACCAAAGCAGATATTCAAATTTTGATAGACGACTTGGAAAATCTCAAACAACGCCCTAGGGTGGAAAGAACTCCAGTTGTTGATATGTTGGCGATGGCTCAGGATAATTTGAAGGGCTCCGGAATTGATGGGGAAGCATCTTTGGGCCCAATTTCTTCTGAAGAAATAGAAGCTTGGGAAGAAGCAGTGTTACGAAGAAGTGGAATGGCGGGAACAATGCCAGACGCACCATCAGGCGAAACCGCTTCTCGTATAGGAAAGCAAGCAGGCTGGAGTGCTGAAGATTTGTTGGCTAAAATGCGGAGTCTAAAATAGAAAAAATAGTTATCGGCGGGAGCATCAATGCCCTCTTTTATTGCTTCAAGACAGCGATCCCCATTTTCATTCCCAAACCATATGCTCCTTTTGAATTGGAAATGATTTCGAGGGACTACTCTTTTTTGGGACTAGATAAATCCGTTGAACTTCCTTATGTTTGGGAGAGGCTCCATTTTGTTTTGTCAATGACCGGCCTCAAAATCAATTCCATTCCCGTTAACAACTGGAGAATAGAAGACAAACAACTGGTCTTTATAACAAGCGGCAACAAGAAGATAACAAGAGATTTTGACAAGGCAATTTATTTTGACAAAGAAATAAAAGAATACAGTGTTTACGACTGGTTTCAGGTTAAGTCTGGCAAGATGCACGATTTGGATTTTATTTATGGGGATTCGAAATTTGTTAACAAGCTAATTTTCCATACCCCAAGAGACCCAAAGAGCTACAAGAGAGGCAAGGATGTTGTCGCTGTTTCCTATTTAGATGAAGAAGATTTGGAGAATATTGATTATTCTCCGGGCATTGCTCGTCTCAAAGCATCCATGATGATGAAAGAGTCGGGAATAAGAGGGAGACGCAACGGCTTCCTTAATAAAGAGAAAGGAACCCACAGGCATTACGCCCTGAAATTAGAACACTCATATAGAGAAGCCAAACCCAAAATAGAGAGTTTATACTCTATAGATGAAATAATGACAATGGAACAAACCAAGGGGAAAGAATGGAACACTCTGAAAAGCCTTTTGTATCAATACCTGCCTTCCACTTAGCCGGTGTAGTCCCGATAGCAGGACAACCATTGGAGTTTAAGATGGACTGGCCTGACTGCATGCAGCCGGTTGCGCCAAATTTTACCATGGTCGAAGCAGCTATTCATGAGTGCGCTTGGGCTGGATGCGAAACCATATGGCTTGTGTGCAATGATGATATTGCCCCTCTTTTGAGGTATCGTGTTGGAGACTTTGTTGAGGATCCTGTATGGGCTGCGAGATCATTTGATTACAGACCCAGTGAGACGAGGATAAGGATCCCAATATTTTATGTTCCTGTACACCCGAAGGACAGATATAGAAGAGACTGTACGGCTTGGAGTGTTATCTATGGTGCCCTGACATGTCTTAAGGTGGCTAGCAAGATATCCAAATGGTTGATCCCTGATAAGTACTATGTTTCATTTCCTTATGGTATTTTTCCTCCGGAGCAGTTGCGACCAATAAGAAAGAAAATCTCATCTGCCCAAAATTTTTACGTCCTGAAAAATGGAGAATCGGTCGATTGTAATCATTACACTTCGTTTACTTTTGGAAAGGAAGAATTTATTAAGTACAGAAGAGTAATTAGAAAAGAAGGAACAGGCACGTACAAAGGAGACGTGTTGAATGAATACGGTTTAGCGATAGATAAACTTCCAATAGAGGAAAGATATTCGGCTCGTTTCTTTGAATTGGAGAGGGTGTTCCGAGACTTAGATATAGAAGAGGCAACCACATTGGAGCCGTCTTGGTTTCATAACATGGGAACTTGGGAGGACTACAAGAGATTCTTGGGCTCGGAGGATTCGGCTGACATTAAGAGGCCGTGGGAAAGAATTATGAAGTATAGAGAATTTAATCTAACGGGCGTGGATGTGAAATAATGTCTTGGTACTTGGAATATAAAAGATATAAGAAATTAGCCAAACAATTGGTCTACCACAGGACAGAATTGGATTATCAAAAAGAAGTTTTAAAAGATGCCCATATCGAATTCGATAAGTATCAACGTCAATATTGCGCGGAGAATAACATAGATTTGTCAAAATTTAACAAAGACAACTCAAATAAAATAAAAAAAATCTTTAAACCAACGGAAAGAGAACAAAAAACAGAAGAAGGAATTATAGTATCAAACGATAAAACAGAGGAAAATAGAGAAAGCATGAAAGAGTTTTCAAAAGTTTATAAATTGATAGCAAAAAAAATCCACCCGGATGTTTTGGGACAAAGACTACAAACAGAAGAGACTTTGGAAAAAGAAGAAATGTTTAAGATTGCAACAAAATCTTATCACGAGTGTGATTGGGGGGTGTTTGTAGAGGTTGCGGAGAATTTAAATATCAAGCCCTCAAACTCAAACAAATTGTGCAAAGTTATTAAGAAGGAAATAGAAAAAGTTAAAAAAGAAGTCCAACACAATTCCTCAATGTACAGTTGGAAATTTTATGAATGTGAAGATAATAAGGAATGTAAAGATAGTTTGATTGAAAGTTTTTTAAAAAGATTAACGATTTAACTTGACAAAATTGATCAATGTGTTATATTATTATAACGGAGGAGCAATGAAAGAAGAACTAGAAAAACAACTATTTGATAAATACCCCAAAATCTTTCGCCAAAAAGACCTATCAATGCAACAGACCGCTATGTGTTGGGGTATTGATGTGGGTGATGGGTGGTATGATCTTATTGACACCCTATGCCACCAAATTCAACATCATGTTGATTGGCGCACTGGATCGGGGACCTTTGACGGTAGGGAAGCGGAAAATCTCCCCGATATTCAAGTTGAAGCAACTCAAGTTAAAGAAAAATTTGGTGGTCTTCGGTTTTATTATGTTGGTGGAGATGATTTTGTGGAAGGAATAATTCGCCTAGGCGAAGCAATGTCTTATAAGATTTGTGAGATTTGTGGAAACAAAGGGGAAATTTCCAATGAAAGATGGGTTACAACCAGATGTGAAGCACACAAGGGGAAGCGAAAATGGCTTACAGCAGATGGTTAACAAGTAGGTGGTATACATTTTGGTCATGGACACCTTCCGACGAACAAGACGATCAGATATTTCAAATTTGTGAATTTGGCGGAGGCATTGGGTTCACTTATAAAGAAATAAAAGAGGACATGGATGCATGTCTATCGAGGGTTGTGGAACACCTTAAGAAACCAAAAAATGTAAAACTTCTTAAATCAGAAGAGATGGAGATTGTTGGTCCACTTCCTACGGATGAGGAGTTGAAAGAACTTAAAACATATATGATGGATTTTATTTTTGATGTTGAAGACGAAAATCGTGAGCTTAATAATTAAATAAGACATTGGATTAAAAAATGGACCCCTGTGATTTTAAAGTAGGAGATTTGGTTGTTTATAGACACGCAACAATTAACTATTTTATGGTCAAATCCTCTGAAAGCAAAATAGGGGTAATTAGTGAGATTTATGATGAAAATATCTTCGCTAGCAAGCCAAAACAAGAGCCGTTGATGATGAAAATGGCTCTTGTTGTTTGGGCTAATGGGGTCCATTCTAAAGACCCTATAATATTATTGGAGAAATACGAAGATGTTTAACCCTCAAGATGTTTTAAAAAACAAAATCGTTCATGCCGGTGGTTTTGTCAACGCTCATTCTCATTTGGATAGAGCATACACCTTAACAAGACCAGACATGGAGAAAGTTGTTTATGAAGATTTACAAAATAAATGGGAACTGGTCGACAACTATAAATTATCCGCCACTTCGGAGGATTTCGAGAGAAACATAACTTATGCCCTGACCAAACAAAAGGAAATGAGAACAACAGGAGTGATTTCTTTTATAGATGTCGACTATGTTGCGGCCTTCAAGGCGCTATGGGCAGCCAAGAGAGCCAAAGAATTCGCAAGAGCTAACGGCATTATTTTTAAAGTAGCTAGCCAAACGCTCAAGGGGGTTGTCAATAAGCAGTGCGAAGCAATGCTCCACATGGCTCTGGACAACGGATTGGTTGATATCATAGGTTCTCTCCCATCTGCTGATGAAGATGAGGAGAAACACTTGGATATTATTTTTGGACTTGCAAAAAAATATAACAAACCTGTTCATGTACATGTCGATCAGTTGAATACACAGGCGGAGAAACAGACTGAGATGTTAGCCAAAAAGACCATCGAGCACGGTTGGGAAGGAAAAGTAACTGCTATTCATTCAATCAGTTTATCGTGTCACCCCAAATTTTACCGCCGCCAAATTTACAGAATTAGTCGTCTTGCTGGGTTGGGTTTTGTGTGTTGTCCCACGGCTTGGATCGATCACCGGAGAACAGAGGAGTTGACACCGAATCACAATGCTATAACTCCAGTGGAAGAGATGTTAGAGAATGATTTGTTGGTAGCTTTGGGTTCTGATAATATACATGACATTTACAAACCATTTAGTGACGGAAACATGATGACGGAGTTGAGGTTTCTTTTGGAAGCACTGCACATTTACAATTATGACGAGTTAATAAAAATTGCAACAACTAATGGGAGAAAACTAATAGACATAGCATAGTTACATTATAGGACAAACTTTATGTGTTTAAGGTAGGCGATTTGGTTATGTACATACCACATTCACGAGGGCCTCAATCTTGGGTCATGTACAGTGGTATTGGAATAATTACGTGTTTAATTCAATATAACAAAAGAGGAAAGTTACTTTATAAAGTTAAATGGATAAAAGACTACAGTGAATCCATGGTACCAGAAGATTTTTTAGTTAAATTGGAAGAACCATGGATAGATGTGGTGTGCAAGAACAAGTGACGGGGGATCGGTTAACTGGTTT
>Ga0098044_1000876_pt1 | contig 15800 bp, 14 predicted proteins | sample 10_taG_FD_75053 | JGI IMG/M metagenome (GOLD analysis project Ga0098044, IMG submission 75053) | Marine viral communities from the Subarctic Pacific Ocean - 10_ETSP_OMZ_AT15264 metaG | ecosystem: Environmental > Aquatic > Marine > Oceanic | place: Pacific Ocean | collected 2015-01-16 | reverse complement strand
GCAACTTGGCAAGGTCTGCCGTCGAAGGGGCACGCATTCTGCCGGGGGCGAGTTGAGCCTGCGCGGATGGAGTTCCCTTTTTCTGGAGAGCACGACCTGCCTGGAGGTCGGCATCGATTCTTCTTTGTGCTGCCTTGAGATGTATTTCCTTGCGGCGCATTCCTGCCAACTTTGCGGGCATCTTGAATGCTCCGCTGATAGCAAATCCCAACCCCACAGAAGCGAGGACGTCGGGACTTCCTAGGGTAGCTACCGGCAATGCGAGTTCCTTTACCTTCTCGACCCGGGACTGTTGCCGTTGATCTGGGGGCAGGGACAGGTCTATGTTTTCAGCAAGATCCAGCTCTCTGAGGTAGTTGACTGCGCCTTCGACCGTTGCTCCTGCCTTTGCTTTCTTTTCTTCAATCTCAGCAAACTCTTCCTGTGCCGTTGCCTTGCCGTCAAAGAATGCGACGTCGTCCTCTAGCGTTTGTTTGATACTGTGCTGGAACCCGGCAAGTTCTGCGGTTGCTTCGCCTGCTTCCATCCGATCAATATCATACAGATCCTTTCGGTAGTGATATTTGGACCGCAGTCTGTCTTCGTCGGTGAAGAATCCCCTCGTCGCTTCGTTGTGCGTAAGCGCAGCAACAAACCCGTTGGAATAGGTTGCGGACATTCGGAACAACCCTTCCCGCAGATACTCGTCCTTCATTATGGCTAGTTCCGCTTCTTCTTCTTCCGAAAGGTCACCCCTGGTAAGTTTGGCTAAAATTGCTGCCGCAGGAGAAACCGTGAGCCCCCCGGAAACGGGACTGTCTCGAGCAAGTCGGTCCCAGAAGGTCGCTGCGCTTTCGGGAAATCCTTTGACTATTTCCCACAGGTTTGCCGCGTCGGGCTTTAGTTGCTTCCACGATTCCCCCAGGAATTCCAACCCCGTTTCCGCCCCCATCCCCATCCGGTCCTCCCACAGGTCCATTGCCCCGCTCGCTTCCGCTTCCTTGTAAAGGCGGAACCCTTCCGTGCGGTCGTTTTCCTGAAGGATAGAATCAATTGAATTGGTCTGGTCGATCTCGGCAAATAGCTTTCCCTTTTCGGTCAGGAAAAGATCCGATCCCACAAGTCCCCGGGAATAGAAATCGACCATCTGGTCAATGTCCTTGCCCCGTGCCTGGGCATTTTGCACTAGCGCATAGCCCGCATCAGTCCGTTTGCCGTGGACAGTAACCAACCCGGATTCAAACAGCTTGGGATTTGTCGCTGCGATGCCTCGATATTCAGATGGATCGGCAGACTGCACCGGGCCTGGAAGCGGCACCGGATCAGGTGCTTCTCGGGCATCTCTGGTTGCCTGCGCCCTTTTCTGCACGGGGTTGAGCGGACCTGCTGCCGTTCCAGAAGTCCGGGGAGCACCGTATCCAGTTGTGGGAACCCCAGGAATGCCTGAAGGACGAATCCCTACTTGCGGCAACCGACCGGCACCCCGCAGGAATGTCGAAAGGAGTTTCTGTCCAAAACTCTTTTCCTCTTCGTCTCCGCTTGCCATCGCTACAGGAATTTAAACAGTCGAAGCGCCAGGTCTGCCTCTGTCGTTCCTTTATCGGTCGCTGCGCCGGGACTGCTCTCAGAGTGGGGCAGATACATCTTGATGTTCTTCATGTCGCCAAACACCTCTTGGAAAATGGCAGCATAGTTTTTCATGCCGGCATCGGTCTTGAGGTAACTCACCATCTTGTTGTCGGTGACCGCAAAAAGCTCAGAGTGCATCACTCCCTTTCGTCCTCGAGGTTTCCCGTCCTCGCCTACATTTTCAGTCGTCGTCAGAACCCTGCTATTGACTCCCTGCCCGGGCATTTTGCCGTGCACTGCCTCGTAGAGGTTGTCCATCAACGAGACTGCCATCCTTGCGCGATTGCGTGTTTCTGGCGAAGCGTCGTCGGGAATGATCATCCTGGGCGAAAGAACTCGTTTTGCAGGATCGACCGTCTTCTTTGTCTTGTTCTTGTAGCCTGGATGGTTTGAATCGAGGTTAAGCAGGACCATCCCCTTTGCTCGCAAACTGGCTCTCTCTTTGCTGCTCGGGTTAAACGTGGGAGAGAGTTTCAACCTGGCACTGGCAGCATGAACTAACGCTTGTGCAGACGCAGCAGTTGCCCGGGGCAATTTGTCCCCAATGACCTTGGTTGTCTTTTTGATCTCGGTAGGAATGCGGGTCAGTTCCAGTCTGCGGTCGGCATCAACCGACTTTGCAAGGAACCTTTGATCACCCATCCCGACCTCGGTTTGCCCGCCCGGTATTTGGTATTGGGAATCACGAAAGTCTCCTCCTAGGGGTCCACCGGGACCTTCAAACTGGGCAGCACTCGAAGTTTCAGTCGTTGGAGTCTGGGGTTCTCCTAGCCTCGCACGCCTTGCCCTAACCTCGTTGAGCATCTCCTCTTCCTCTGCGGGTGTCACTGGCTCCATTGGAACCTGTAAAATCTCGCTGCGTTTCCGTCCTTCTAAATAAGGGTGACCGATTGCGGGCATTCCTTCCCGCAGGCTTGCGCCCCCGGAAGCTCTCTCCTGCAAGAAGCGTAAAGTCTCCTGATCCAATTGCGTTTGCGCTTGAGGGTCAACAAATTCGCCAGTTGTTTTCCCTTCTGGCGTTAACAAGGGATCTTCAGGATTACCAGCAGGATTTAGCACGCTTTCCATCACTTGCTCTTTTGCGGTTGTTCCAAGTCGCCCGCCCGGTGATTCTTGAGTCCTCTGCGCAGGCAAACCTGCTCGCTTCTGCAACTTGCCTAAAAGCGCAGCTTTCTGCGCATTATTAGAGGAGTTCCATTCCTCGAGATCCGCAGCAGAAAAGTTGGCATCCCGCAGCATCCCGGCAAAGTCATCTCCCCCGACCGGCAATGGTCGTTGAATGCCTCTTTCTTCATCCGCCATCCCCGCAAGTGCGGAACCGTCGCCAGTGCCGCCCTGTGCTCCGGGTTCGTCTTCAAGACCGGGCAAACTCTCTCCTTTCTGCCACCCCTTATAGCCAATCATTACTTTGTTGTTGGCTAAGTATTCGTCTGCTCTTTCAACTTCTGCTTTTCGGTCAGTCAGTTCCTTGGTGAACCTGTCAATTAGTTGTAGGTTTGTCGTCCTGGTTTTAGCTAAATTGAAAATTGCTTTTTTGGCGTTTTCAACATCAGCGTCAGTAACCCGGGCACCGTTTCGTGCTTTGGCTAACCGTTGCGCAAAATCTTGGGAAAACGAGGTGAAATTCTCTGCATACTTTGTTGCTGCTGCATCCCCAAGTTTGCTTGTTAGGTATCCCATTACATTTTCCCCCGCAGTTGACTCTTCAACCGTCTTGCGAAAATCTTTTAAAAATTGGAGGTCAGTATCGACCGTTGCAAGAGCGTCTTTCCGCGCAAGTAAATCTTCTACACCGGATTTGTCTGCTGCCTCAAATCCTACGGATTGGTATTGAATTGTGCCATCGTTGCCAAATCGGTAACCAAGTTCATTGAATGGGCCCACTCCTCCTTTCCTAAGTTGCGCTTTTGCTTGCAACCTGCCTGTGCGTGCCTGTTTTTCTTGTACAACGGTCTGCCTCTCGACAATCTTCCGTTGAAAGTCTGTAGCCTCTTTCTGTAGTGCCCGCAGACTTGTGTCGCGGAACATATCCATCAGTGGGGTAATCTGACCGATAATAGCGTCCTTTTCCCTTCCACGGACCTCGTCACTACGCAGCGCATGGAGAAGAGGAGTCAGTTTTCCGGTCAGTTGAGGAACGTCTTCGTAGAACGCAAGCAATCCTTCTATTCTCGTTTCAGCACCCTTGCGCTTCACCTTGCGTTCTCGCCCCTCTTTCATGCCCGCCGCAAGATCCTGCCCTGCCGCCGCAAGTCCCTGACCAATTGCTGCTGCGCCCTCCATCGATCCCAGGAGAATGCCCTTTGTGTCTGCGCGACCCAGTGATGGATCGACGTTTTCGCCTATTCTTGCCATTGTTCTAGATTTGTGAGTAGTTCACGCCCAGGTAACCGTTGGGCATCGTCACCACGGCGCCCGGGTTGACCTCCCTGACCTCCTGGGCAATCACGCCTACGTGTTCAGTCGGTGACCCCAGGTAGCGGAATTGGTAAATGCCAACCCCTGACGGGTGCGTCCCGATTCGGTTGAGATCGGTTTTCAGGCGACGGTCAGATGAGCCTGTTGATGCCCATCCGCCCCCAATAGCACCTAATCCCTCGAACAATCCGCCCATGATCGATCCGCTGCGGGCCTGCTGCGCCCCGTAGATATTTGCGTCGTATTCCATGTCCTGCGCCCGCTGCGCCAGTGCGAGGTTGAGCCCGGTATCCGGTGCGAAGACCTGGGGAGTCGCTCCCCTGCCCCCTAGCGCCATGCTCTGCCCAAGACCCTGGAAGGTGTAGGGAAGTGCCCCGCTAGGTCTGCCGGTAACCGCAAGCATAGGATCTGCCCCGGACGCACTGAGCATCTGGTAGAGGTTTCCGCCCGATTGCTGCGCCTCCATCCGGTTCTGGCGCATGATGTCTTCCCGCCCCATAGCCTCGGCAAACACACTTGCGTCGTCCATTCCCCTCCCTCTCGCCGCATATGCCTCTCTGGCGCCTTGCTCTGCCATTCTGGCCTGCTGGGGCGTAACTCCCTCTGCGCGGGCGTACAGGTCATCTGTGACCCCCTGCTGCTGTTCTATGACCCTGGCCCGGTCAGGATCTGCCTGCCGAATAGCCTGCACCGCTTCTGGCCCCAGGTCCCGAATGTCCGCGATGTCTTGCTCCCGTTGCGAGCGGGTTTGCTCTTGGGACAATTGCTGGAGGCGTGGAGCAGCACGCTCGAACAAATCGAGAAACCCTCCCTGCCCTCCGATTCCGAATGCTGCCGCTTCCTGGCGAGCTAACTCACCTCCGACATACTGCGGACCAAATTCTCTTTCGGCATCGATTAGCCTCTGCTGAAAAATCGGATCGGTGATGCCGGCGCCTGCGTCCCAATCTGAGCCAAAGAGGAATGCCCCCATAGCCTGGTTGGGGTCGATTGGTGGAGGTGCTGCGGGTGCGCTACTTTTCTTTCCCATTTTTCTGCAATATTTTTACGAGGAGTCGCTGAGAGTATTCTACTACCTGGGGTCCGTCCTGCCGTTCCCGGCATCCAAAGAGTCTCCCAGTGATCACTCCCGGTTCCCGGTCGATCAGTTCCAGAGTCATCCGCCGCAGCGCAGGCCCCTTTGCCCACAGGAACGCAAGGAAGTAGCAATTCCCTTTGGGGTCGTCTGGGGTCCAGTCAACTATGTCCTCCCAGGTCCACTTGTCGTTGCACCGATACCACATCGCCAGACCGTCTACCTCTCCGTCCGTCGTGTGGTAGATCAGAGTCTGCTTCAGGTAGTGGTAGGCAATGAGGGTCCTCGTGACCTCCTCGGAGAAGTGCTCTAAAACCTCTTTGTTCTCCTCTCTCGACGTCGTGAATTCGTAGAGTTGATGCAACAACCACTCAGTCTGCGGCGGCAGTTCACCATTTTGAATCCATGCCGCAACGTGCCCTGCTTGCAGAACCATTTAGGATGCAAGGGTGCCAAATACTACGAAGCTAACGTGCCGGGGGGACGTCCCTGCGACCGGAGCGTGTATCTTAAATTGCCCCGCATCCACGATCTCGACTGCCACATGGTCTGCCTCGTCATCGTAGTCACTGGTGTTATGGTCTTGAGCGATCACAGGGTAGTTGACACTACTCATGTCCGTGGTCAGGTCGAAAGTGTAAGTCTCCCCAGAATACGCAGTGCAGGTACACCCGTAAAGTCCAAGAGCATCCCCAGTTCCAGCAGAACCGTCCATCACGATGATTCCGTATGCCCTTGGGAGCGGAAGATACTCCATCAACTTCAGTTTGTTCAGCACCCCGTTGTTAGAAATCAAAATCTCGTCCTCGGTCAAGTGGGGGATTGCTTCAAGCTCAGTCTGTGCCGATATGATGGTTGCCCCCAAATGCTCGGGGTCGATGCTGGCATTCGTGTAGTGCTCAGAATCGACGGCATTGTCGGCAAGTTTTGTGCCGTCGATAGCGTCTGCTGCGATCTTTGCAGTCGTGACTGCGAGGTTGTTAATCTTGAGCGTCTCGACCGCACTTGTGCCTAGTTGCGAAGCAGTGACCCCGCCTGTCTTCACGATGATTGCCCCGGACGACAATTCCGTTGTCGAGTCATCAACTGCGTCGGATGCGAACTCTGCGTTATCAACAAGTTCGTTTAATTTCGTATGGGTCAGTTGTTCGTCCTCACTAAAAGTGGTGCCTTTACTAAATTTTGCCATGATTCTATTTTGCGGATGTGGGAGAGCTAAATGTGGGTGTTGCTCGGATTGCTACTCCGCGCAGTTCAGGTCGTCCTGATGAGGGAACCCAATCAATCTGCGCACTGAATCCGCGTGGATTGCCCGTGCGGGATCGCACAGAGGCACCCTCGCCTTTAGCAAGTACGCTTCCCAGACGATCTTCCAGGGTGCCTAAAACTATGGTTTCGTCCGGGTCTTCCGTCAGCAGGGTAATACCCCCTGCGCTGGCGTGCTCGTCGTCGGACTTGAGGTGCAGGTCAACATGGTTGAACCGTTTGCGCTCAATGCTGCCGTGGGTGTATCCCCTGGTGCGAAGATGCGCCGGGATTGCGGTAACCGCAGGACTGCTTGCCCCGGCAGCAGCATAAAGCAAATCGTCGGCACGTCCGGTGTTGCTAATCTTGACCACTCCCCCATCCGCAGTGACTGCGTAGACCTCGTTTATTTTGCCCGATTTTGCCGGGATGAATCCTATGACGGTAAAGCCTGCGGACGAAGCGGTGTCGATGCTTTCCCAAGATTTATTCAAAAACGAATAGATCCAGATTTCGTTGGGTTCGGTGGAACTCCCGACCGGGACTGCCAGGTAGTAACGGTTGTCAGAATAGCACGCCACTGCCTTGTCCATGTGGTCCCGGTTGACCCTCTTGAATTCTGCGTCAATCGCTTCACTGAGTGGCAGGTCGGTTCCGCGCAGGTTAAGAGCGTCTGCAAACGTCAGACCCATGACCCCGTCGTCAGACAGGAACAGAAAAGCGCCGGCATGATAGACAATTGATTTCCTGGCAACGCATCCCAGTTCCGCAGTGAGGACGTGCGAGGAGACGTCCAGCAGACTGCCTGAGACCCCAACCAACCTGTGGATCGAGTTCCGGTTAAAGACCACCAAGGAATCGTCGCCAAATGGATGCATCCCCACGACGTAATCTGCTGCCCCAGCATTCATCCGAAACTGGTTGAAGATAGGGTCAAACACCTGCGGGTTGAAAATATCACTGGCAATGATTTCGTCACGCACCGCAGGACTGCGCACCGCAGGAGATGCTGCCTCCGTGTGAGTGTAGGGAACAAAGACTCTCTGCCCTGCAAGCGTTCCAAATGCTGCGGCGGGAGCGTTGATGTATCCGCCCCCCACAGTGACCGTCTTGCGCACGAGAACAGTGCTCCCGACTGCGTTTGTTTTTACGTTCGCAAAAATATAAAAGTTGTCTGCGTCCGAAACCGTGACTCGGTGCTCTGCCCCCGTTGTAAGACCGGAAGTCGAAGCATCTGTGATGGTTATTTTGTCTCCGCTTTTTAACAGGTGTCCCGTAACACCCATAAGAACCTTTCCTGCCGTCGAGACAGTTGCCGTCGCGGAAAGTTGAACAGGTTGCGTCAAGGCTCCGCTTGCGACCTTGGTAAATGCGGGCGTGCCTCCAAACCCGGTGGACCCGTCCTGGGGATCAAAGATGAGGGTCGTTTTCCCTTCTCTGCGCAGCATCACCTTGCCGAATTCCTGTTGCAGGTGCGCTTCTGCATCGACAGTCACTCCTGCCGGGTAAGCAATGTCGGTAGATGCCAGGGTGGACACCTTGATTGAAACTGCCTTTTCGTTGTAGGCAATAATGATCGATTCGTCATTTGACGACGTCGGATCTGAAAAGCGGCACGCCCCGTGGACGTTGATGATTCCGCCCGAAAGTTTGATCGCGCCGACGACCCCCCCGGTCCATGATCCGCTCACCCCGGAGACGGTCACGTCAAATTTCGTTGCATCGACGTAGGTCGCAACTCGGTTGCCATTCAAGGTTCCTGATCCCCCGCCAAAACTGGCAAGGTTGACCATGCCCCCGGTCGCAGGGATCCCGTGTGCGCCTGAACAAGTGACACGCTCATTGTCTGAGTCGTCAGGAGAGACCACTGCTGTGCAGGAAGAAACTGATCCAATGAGCACAAGCGCAGACGTGCCGGCATCCTCCTTGACAAACGGAATGACTGCCGTCGTGGTCAGTCCCCCGGAAACATTCCGGTATCCTTCACGTACCTTTGCTGCGCCCGCCTCATCGAAGCGAAAGTTCTTGGAAATAGCGACCTGCCCGGGCTCAAGTTGCGACGGTCGCAGGCGAGAAACTAGTCCCCGGAATGCTGCGTCCCCGTCTTGGAGGACCGGACTTTCTAGCGGAGACTGAAGAAGCTTCTGAAGTGACGAAGGCATTTATTCATCACTTTGTGTATGCCCATACTTTTCCACTCGAAAGCGTGATGGAGGTGAATCGTCCATAGACCGTCTGCCCACTGTCGATCTGCACCGGCACGTCAAAATCCTCGATATTTGAAGTCGTCCCTGAATTGTTGATCACTGCTGCTGCTCCACCAACTGCCTGGATCGCAAAGAAACTGCCAAGGTGAGCAGAGGTGTCATCAATGCTGACTCCTCCGTTCCCTCCCGTGATTGAAAATGCTGTAGCGCCTTGTCCCATGAATCTATTCTACGGCAGGGTGTCTTATCCCCCCCCACGCATTGCTCGCCTGAGACCCTGCAACCCTTTGCCGGGAAGGTTTTTGCCGAATTTACGACGCATTTGCCGCTCAAGCAGAATTGCCTCTCTTTCTGTAAATTGCGATCCCGATTTCTTCCGCGCCACCTCAAATGCCTTCTGTGCGATTTGGTCGCTCGTCGGTCTAAATGGAAGACCAAACCGTTGGTCCTCCATTCTGCGCCCCACTGACGGGGTCAATTTTTTGCCTGCCATTATCTTGCCTGGTTGCTCGCGTGAGTCCTCACACGTTGATTGACGAACTGGTGCGCCCGGTTGCGGTCAACCCGTTCCAGTTCCCTGTTCAGGGCAGCAGTAGCTTTCGCCTCCATTGCCATTGATTTCTCGGTAAATCCGTCACTCTGAAGCATATCTGCGACGGTCCCCAGGGCACAATACTCATGCCACTCTCGAGGGAGAGTCGTGGTGTCCCCTTCCTGGTCACCGTAGGTTTCGGTCAGGCGACGTTTGTAGGTGAGGTAGACGACCGGAAAGGATGCAGTTGCGGTGCTGATGTCGCTTGAGCTAGTGGTGATGGAAAATGCATGAGTGATTGCCGCCATCGTGTCATCCACGGCAACGTCTACCTGCCCTGCGACATTTGTGAGAGTAAACGTGGCGTTGCATAATAAGTTTGCGGCATCAGACGCAGTGGTGACGTTCTCGACCTTTACGGTTCCTCCAATGATAGCGTCGGTTTTGTTCTGAAGCGTGATTGCTGCTATTCCTAACCCCCCTGCCCAATACTTGATGACGTTAGATGCTCCGTAGGTCACCTTGTAACCGGGAAGCTCAACCCCGTCCTTTCCCATGAAGACCTCGTATTCGCGCACACTGTTGACCGCGAACGGATTAGCGTCGTGCGCCCGCAGGCAAGTATCGATATCTCCTGCCATGATGCTCGTTACATCAGCAGTGGCAGAGGTTGTTCCGACAAAAGGAACGTATAGTCGGGTTGAATCAGAATCGTTGACGACCCGTTCTTCCCCGGTCACCAAAAACTGGTCCCAGAGGTCACTTTCCCGGTATGCGAAGTGCGCTCGAGAGTTGATCAAAGCGCGAGCCCTGGTCTGCTCCAGGGAAATGAGATCCGCGCCCAGCAACGCCTCCACCAGGGCGAGCGTCTCGGAATAGGCAACGGTCTGACTCACTTGTTGCTACGGAGGTGCGGGTTGCGTTTCAGGTAGTCTCGCATGAACTCCTTGTCTTGCCAGCATCCCCGGTATTTCGGGTGCGAAGCGAACGCAAAGAACTCATCGTGCGGGATTGACGCCATGTGTTGCATCGACTGTTGCTTCTTGAAGCGCACGTCTTGCTTAAAAGTCTGCGCCTGGGCAGATGCCTGTTGATTGATCACACGCTCCCGTGCTTCCAGCAACCTTGCCCCGGTGCGGAGTTCGCGTTCCAGGGCACGGGTTGTTTCTTCAATCAACTCCATAAAAGGGTGCCCCCGGTCGAGCAGTTTTACTGGACTCGACCGGGGACTTGGTTGGACGAACCAATTTTTAACTTCTCGCGTTCAGATCAAGAATCCGGACGTAGAAGTGGATCTCTCCTTGGGTGAGTTCGTTGACCGTATACGCGGAACCTCCAGCATCTGGCGTGAAGATGTAGTCAATGGTATCCGCTGCGTTGTACCAGGTGCCCCCAGCAGCAACGTATGCTCCATTGCCCCACCCGGTTGTCGGATCGGTGCCATCGAGGTGGATCTGCGTCAAGACCATGTATCCGTTAGGATCAGCATCGTCCCCAATGTGTACGGTCAGGTCCGATCCGCCGCCCGAATCATCGAACGGGGTGATCAGTCGGTAACCGACGTTAGTAACGACTTCGCCGATATTAACGGCATGGGTCAGTTCAACAGCAGTGGAATCTGCTATGGTCCCGGCATTTGCCACAGAGAAGTCGTCAAACGTAACGATGAACTTGTGGGTAAACCCGTCTGCCTTGTTCTGGGTATTGGAAGTTGCAATGAATTTGCTCATATCAATGTCTCCTTTCGTTTTTAGAGGTTAAGCAAGACTGATTGCTCCATGCGCCTGCGGGTGAAGCATCTCTAGTGTGCTCCACAGTTGGCAGTAACCCCGACGACCTGCTCCACCGTCTTCCAGCTCAGAAGCGGAAAGGGGGATGAGGGTAGCCAGACCAACGTAATCGAAGTTCACCACCTGGGCAGTGTCTCGGTTGGTAGTGTCTGGGCTACAGTCAGGGTTGGAGTTCACGATGTTCACGATCCCGAAATCGGAATTGTAAACGTCAACTGCGAGAGTTACCTCCCGACCAGTTCCCGGCACGTTGTAACGGCGAGGATCACTGCTGCCGCCAGTCCGCATGAAGTCAGAGACGTCGGTGCGCACATTGGTGTCGGCAATCATGGTCACGTTGCTGAGCGATCCAGACGTGTTATACATGGACCCCAGCATGGCATTCAGAAGCACCTCGGTAAACGTGCCCCCAACAGTAAGCGTCTGCGCTGCGGCAGGGGCATACAAAGAGGGAATGTCGCTACCTGCTGAAGTGGAAACGTACTTGGAGAATCCTCTCATCAGGGACTTTGCACTGCCGCTTGCAGTCTGCTTGTCCTGGGTCGAGAGAAGTGCTTTCTCCTGGTCACGCTTAATTTCACGAATCGCCTTAACAGATGCATTGGCGTAATTGGCCTGCACGGATGAAACTGCGTCCTGCACTACGGAAGTTCCGTAGCTTCTGCGGAAACCTTGGACCGTATTACCGATCCTCAGTTGATCGACAAACTTGTCGTCGAATGTTGCCACATCGGACGATTCCAAAACGCCCGTGCTTTCGGCATCTGCCAACTGGTCAATTGTCCATTCGTGGTTGGTTGCTTTCGCAGTCTTCTTAGCGGCAAGGCTAGAAAACGGCGTTTCTTCTGGTGCCAGGATGGTAATGAGATCATGGAGATCTTCAAAATTACCGACCGCACCCCCGGTGGACGGTGCCGCCGGTGAATCATAACTTGCTGTAAAAGCCATATGGTTAGTTCCTTTCGGTTTCGGTTGTTAAACTTGGAGTTTGAATATTTCGCTGAGAACTCTGTGATCACCCGTTTTCTCAAACTGACTCTGAAGGGCCTTTAACTCCGCAGCGGGCTTGCTGCTCTGCTTGGCAGGCGCAGCGTTGCTACCGTTTGGGGAAGCAGGAGGTCTCAGGCGCAACGGTTGTTTTGGTTGTTGCCTCGGTGCCTGGGCAGTTGTTGCCGATTCACCTTTCTGCTTTTGAGCCTCGGATCTTGCTATGGAGTCTGCCGCATGAGCCAGGACCAAAGGGATTTCAGGCATCGAGTTTCTCAACTCAGAAAGAGCAGGGTTATTAAGAACCTGCTGGTATCTTCTGTTGGTCTCATTGTCTGCATCCCGCATCCAGGCGAATTGTTCTCCCGCAACTGTCTCGTATTGCGCACGGGTGGCGATTACTTGCTCCTTCTGCTGAAGTTGCTCGTATCTCGCCGGGAGTTCTCTGTCTTTTGCGCGACGTGCCGCCCTCACCATTTTTCGCACCTGGGTCTTTGTGTAGTCCTGTCCGTCTTCTTGATAAACAACCGTGTCACGGTGTTCGTCGTCGTAGTCTTCCAGAACCTCTTCAAAGTGCTCGATGAGTCCGTTGACCTCCGTGTATTTTTCACGCAGTTCCTCGGTCGTCGAGATCTCTGAAAATGGGTTGGACTCAGGTGTTGGAGTCTCCTCTAGAGGATTCTCCTTGGTGCTCAACTGTTCGATTTTGCTCTCGAGGTCCTTTCTCTCGCGGATGAGTTGTGCGATGCGTTCGGCACCACGACTGTTCATCTGCTCGGCAAGTTGCTCGAGTTGCGCCTCATTCAGTTGATCAAGGTCCGCAGTCTGTTCTGTCGAAGGTTCTGCGGGAATTGCTTCCTGCTCCCCCTCGACCGGGTCCGAAAACATTTCGGCGAGTTGATCATTGCTGATCGCATCGTCGGACGCTTCCGTATGTAGCGTGGAATCTTCTGGTGCGGTCTCCACGGTCCCCGCTTCGTTCTCTGTTATCTCCATCCTCTCTTCGCCTGGACGTTTGCGTGACCCCAATATAACTCCCCCTGTCCCACCTACTCGGGACGCAGCAGTGCGGCGAGGTCGTCAAGTGCCTCGATGCGTCCCACTAGCTTCCACAATTCAGCGTCTTTCTCCGCGCCACTCATGGAAGCAAATGCTGCTTCTCGCCTTTCGGTGAGTTCTTTGACCAGAGGGCGGGCGTAGAGGGTTTTCTTGAGGTAATCGACGGTCTCCTCAAAGGACGGATCGTTTTCGGAGGGAATGGTCATGCCTGCTGTATTCCTTGGAATTCGGCGGGCTCAGTTCCCAGTTTCCCAATTTCGGCGTTTTGGTTTTGCTGCATCTGAAACTGATACTGCTCAAAATACTTTGTGAGGCGCTCAGAGAACGCTTCGTCCTCCTGCAGTCGTTGCGCGACGTCTGGCACCTGGGCGTAACCCTCCGCGATCTGCAATGCCACCTGGGCGCCTGTGGGGCGTGCACCGACCTCGACCCCTGCGTAGATGAGACTCAAGTCCTCTGCGACGTCCCGGGCCATTTTCGCGGCGCCTGCCTCCTGCGGTTGGATAATGGAATCTGCCAGAACCGGGTCAATGGCGCCGGCAGCAAACTCGATCAAACTCTCAACGTCGATTTTCCCGGTGCGATCGTACTGCACCAGTTGGAGCATTTGCCCTAGCTTCGACTCGACTGCCTCCGGGTCCTGCGCCATCTGTGCATCGAAGTGAATGGCAACGTCCAGGTCTGCGTTGGGGTCTCCCTTGTCGAATTGTTGCGGTTCAGGAACCCCAGACACCCGGAAGAGCATTTCCTCGGGTCCGTAGCGCAGGTAGGCACGGTATGCTTCCCGCAGAACGTCGCGGACGTGCATCAGGAACTTGTTCAGGTAGAATGCCCTTTTCGTTTGAGCGTCGGGGTCCTCTGTCGGGTTGCTCAGTCCCACCATCCGGTCTGCCTGTCGCAGCAGGGTTGCTTCAACCTCGATGCTTCCGGTATCTCCCGGGGGAGGGTCCATGAAGCTATACTCACCGGGCCTGCGTTCGGTAACGTGCCCACCAGGGCGGAATTCCGGTTTAGGTCGTCCCACCGGACCCCGGGAGGGCGGCAGGGTCGCAATGCTGCTTCGATCTATCCTAGAGTCTCTTTCTGCCTTCACCTGCCACTGGACCCCCCGCAGGAGGTCTACCATGCTGTGCGTATCGTAAAGCCTCTTGGAATCGTTGTGGAGACGGCAAACCTGGAAGGGCAGATCATCCACCCCGTTCAGGAGTTCGTATTTCGCGAAAAGGTTGTTCGGGTGATGCCGTGCGCTCCAGACCGTGCAGTAGATGCCCTCGGCATTCTCTGAAGAGATCAACCGTTGATAGGTGTAGATGATCTCGATGAGGTCGTTGTCGTGCTCAACCGGGGCAGAACTGGGTTGCGAGTAGCTCGCACTGTCGTATTCCCGGGTGTTCTCGCCCTGCGCTTTCTTGATGACTTCGTCCGCAAACTCCTGAGACCATCCCTCGGTGTTGACCTTGGAAATGATTTCCTGGGGAGTCATCAGCACCCTGCGATGAACGATATTTGAGCGTTGCACGTCTACGCAACTAGGTGGAAAGAAGACGTCCGTATCGACCGACAGGGTCTGCACGATGGGGCGATCAATAGCCCGCACGGAGATCGGCAGTTCCGCTTCTCCGGTCTTGCGTAACTGGCGCAGTGCCTTGCGTGCTTTTCGTTTGGTCAGTTTGGGGAAAGCACTCTGGAGGAACTCGATGACCATGTCGTCGTTGTTCTCGTCCATGAGGAGTTCCGCAAAGTCCACGTTCATCGCAGCAATTTGATCGATGTTCATAGCCTGCAACCTGCTCACTTCCCTCTGCTCGTAACCGACGTAGGTGACTGCGATGCCTTTCTCGAAAAGGTTGTTAGCTGCGAGTTCCATTTCCTCACTGAACCGGGGGATGTAGGAATCCCGCATCCACTTGAGGAAAGAACTGACGACCCGGGCTCGCGCAGCATCACCGATCTCGACCGGGTAGGCACGGATGTGCGCCCGCGCCAGAGAAAACATACAGAGACTAACGTAGGCATTGATTCGTTCCGCACAGACCATTGATTCTGAGTCAGAAGAATTCTCCCAAGGCACCACGTCCGCGCCCTTTTTTCGGAGGTCTCTCTGCTTCCCGGGCCAGGAGTTTCTGCGGTCATCGTAAGAAGACCTGCACCCCTCGATAAATTCCTCGAGTTCCGCAACGGTCTCCCGGTAGCTTTTGGATAGTGCTGCTACGTCTGGACTCCCCGACTCGTAAACCTGTGCGTCATTGCTCACGTAAATACCTTACCTTGTCCCGTCCCTACTTTGCCCGTCTCGCATTCACCACAACCTTCCACAGAGGGAGGCGTGAGTTGTCCTTCGCTTGATTAGTCCGGAGGATGCCGTCAAATTCCTTGTGCAGAGTCAGTTCCAACCAAGTCCCGCCGATTGGTTTCGGGGGACGACCCATCTGACTGTGCCAACTGGAGTTCGGTGGATCGTATTCGTCCTTGTACGTTGCGGAACAAATGTGAACCTGCTCGTCCTGATAGGTGCGCCCCCGGTTGTTCAGACGTTCCCGGCACATGGTGACTGCCCATTCTTCGTGGATGTGTCCGGTGATGATCACCTGAGCGTCGGGCAAGTATGCTGCACGCCTGTTGGTTTGGATCACGCCTTTCGTAACGGGTCCACCTCCCCCGTACCCGTGCTGGTAGTAGATCGGGACCGATATGTTCGTCGTCTTTGTGATTCTGAGTTTCACAACAATCCATCCCCCGATTCCGCCAGTGACCACGGATGACCCTGCGGCACGGAGACGTTCACCTACACGTTCGATGACATCTGTCTCGAGGTGCCGCAGGATCGAAAGTTCGTGATTGCCGCGCCCCATGAGAGCAATGTTCGGAGCAGCAAACTC
>Ga0098044_1000874_pt1 | contig 15808 bp, 12 predicted proteins | sample 10_taG_FD_75053 | JGI IMG/M metagenome (GOLD analysis project Ga0098044, IMG submission 75053) | Marine viral communities from the Subarctic Pacific Ocean - 10_ETSP_OMZ_AT15264 metaG | ecosystem: Environmental > Aquatic > Marine > Oceanic | place: Pacific Ocean | collected 2015-01-16 | reverse complement strand
ATTTAAAGTTGTATGAGTATTTCCTCTTACTTCTACAGGAGCAATTTCATACCTAGATTTTAGTTCTCTTTGCGGTGGAGTATATGGTGCTACTTGAACATCTGTTTTAGATAAAGGTTCTGTGGTAGTATGAGCTGCTATATACTTTTCATCTTGTTTCTTTTTTTCCGCATCAGTTAATAATGCATAAGCTTCATCACCTTCTGAAGTTGTTACTGGAGGAGTATAAATTATTTTTTCACCTTCTGTGGTAGTAGTTGTTGTTGTATTCATTGGATTCTTTACTACCTCTACATTAGGCGTAAACCATTCTTCTGTTATTACTGGTTCATTTGGTCCACTACCAGTTTGAGCTTTTATATTACCGCCATCTCTGGCACCACCACTATTACCAAACATTTTCATAATCGCAGATGGGTCAATATTCATTCCACCTCCGCCACCTTGGCCTCCGCCTCCGCCTCCCATCATAGAAGACATATCGAAACCGCCAGAACTTGATCCTCCCATTCCAGAAAAGAAAGAATTACTACCTCCTCCGCCAGAAAACATAGCACTACCATCTCCACCTGGAGCACCTCCTCCACCAACATAGTTTGATGCTAAATTACCAACTTTAGCTATTGTATTTCCTACTTTATTCCAAGTATCATCACCTACCGCTGTTCTAGAGTTAGCCCAATCAACAGAAGCATTATTCATATCATTACCAAAGTTTGTAACAGAAAGGCCTCCTGGACCACCTCCATCACTTCCATAATATTTCATTGTTTGCTCTCCTTCGCTATTTGCAAAGGCATTAACCTGATCTTTCTTTTTATCGAAAGCTGCTAAAGCATTTACTTGATTAGGAGTTTTATCTGTCCAGGTACTTATAAGTCCTCCATCTAATCCTGACCATTCTCTAGACATTCCTTCATTCATTACATCTCTAGTTAGTTCACTTGGATTTGTCTTAGTAGAAGCTTTACCATAAGTACCCATAATACCTTGTAGATTTTCATTACCTCCTAATGAACCTGTTAAATTGGCCATAAGCTCTCCACCACTATTCCCACTTGCCGCTGCATCTGTAGAACTACCTCCAGTTAACATACTCATAAAACCATCAGTACTTGCATTACCTGTATTTCCTCCTAGTAAGCCTGTTGCATTTTCATTATTTGCTATACCACCGAACATATTTTGTATCCAATTAGGATTATCTTTCCCTGTTCTAGTTAAAAAAGCCTGAAAATTAGGATCTCCCCCATCATTAAATTTTCTAACATTTCCTGCAGTTCTATTACTTACACTGCCTCTTGTTTTATATTTTCTCTTACCTATTTGATAACTTACTTCACCACCATGTTCAGTAACTTGTGCTTCACCTGGTCTATAAGATAGTTTATTCTCAGGATCTACCTTATCGAGAGTACTAGATGTGGCTTTCTTTGCCATACCGTAGAAAGGTCCTCCAAAATATGTACCTACTATGTCAGTTGCAGCAGACGCAATTCCAGAAGTTACTGCATCAGCTTTATCCCATCCCGAATAATTGAATTCAGGTTCATATATTTCTCTTCCTGCAATAGTTTCTATAGGTGTTACAGCTTGATTAAGCATCCACTTACCCGCATCCATTAAGAATGTCCCAGTAGTATGATTGACCTTTTTTTCCTTCCTTTGTTGGTCCATCATACCACGGGTATTCATCGTACCCCCACCTCCACCAGCACCTCCTCCTTCAGCAAATATTGGATAAGGTCTATTGAAATTATATTTGTAGTTATATTTAGTCATAATTTATCTTATATTTTGTTGAGCCTCTCCGTATAAATAATTAGCAATTAACTTATGCTTTCCCTGACCCGCTAAATTACTAAAAAATAAGCGAATACCCAAGTACTTATCACTCAAATATTGACGTTCATGCCATGCTTTAGTACTAGAAACCGCCAAAGGATTGACAACTTTGTCTAACCAATGAGTAGTTGAAACAGATGACCAAGCTGAGGTGAACAATGTATTTGCTGTTCCCCTAGCTATGGCCATATCTCTAAACCCATTAAAGCCCCAAGTTCTTTCTTTCCTTTCGAGTAGTAATTGATTAGCAACTTCATTTATGGAAGTAGTCATCATTGTATTTACATTAGTGTCTTTAACGGCAAAATTTAGATTATCTGTTATTTGATAGTCATTATATAAATATACGGAATCAAATGTTATATATCTATCATCTACATAAGAGTTAGTAGTTTTATTATAATATGATACATCAGTCATAAAATGAAAGTTATCATAAGTGTTAACGTTTAATGGGCTGTCATTACTTATTAAATCTATAACAAATGGTTGTATACATCCATAAAATATTTGATAATTATTTTTATCAGGAGGAATTAAACCGTGTCTATATATATTTATACCTTTTTGAACATTCCAAGACCCTATATTTAATCCACTATAGAAATGATTTCTCATCCCTACATAATAATGAGGCATATAACTATGAAAAGATACCCATTGATTTAATCCCAAATTAAAACTTGAAGTCCAACTTTTACATGCAAAAATCTCATCTAAACTATTTATAACTGCAACTGTATTATCATTTAAAGTTATGTTTAGAGCACCAGCTGTCTCATTAGCTCCACATGTAGAACATATATCACTTCCAGTATCCATTAAATTTTCCCAATTACACGGTGTTACTTGTCTAAAATCATTAGTTACAGTAACTGTATTAGTTACAGTTTGTGCATTTACAAACTCACTTATATCATCTCCTAGATTAGAACCAAAGTCACTATCATCTCTTCTATCCCATCTACCTCCCCATCCATAATCTGTCATAGGAGTTTCACTGCTATAAGGATTAACTGCTCCTATACCTGTGTAAGCCATAGATAAATCTACAAATCCTGCTCCATTACCACTAACACTAACTTGACAAGATTTTCCTATACCATCATCAGGATTCGTATTACTAGAACATACTGGTAGATTATCTATATTACTACCATGCATAGCAGAAAATGCGTGTAGAACAAAAGAAGCTTTCCAAGCAGAATTAGCTACTGGATATATTAAGTTATTACATTCCTTACCACTACCTGTATGAGATGTCCATAAAGCTTTGTAAGCTGCATAATCTGCGTCCCAAAGCGGTGTACGTTGATTAGGAGCTCCAGATGTATAATCACTAACTTGTGTACTAGAATGATATCTACTCTGAGATTCATCTAATAAACATATACAAAAAACATTTTCTCCAGTATTCATAGCATCTATAGGCCATTTTACCCATTCTTCAGGTTGATCTTTTGTTACGTGATGTACCTGACCTGTCCAATTTGCCAACAATCCTCCTGGTACATTTTCATTAGCAATCCAAGTATCAATAGAAGTTTTAGCAGCAGCTTGTGCGCCAGATCCCATAGAGGTTACATCATAAAATCCCCATATATGAGTATCAGACGGTAAACTAGTTGTGTAAGTATGTTCTACTGTTTGTGTCCAAGTATGTTCACATTCCTGTACACCAGTTAAACCATTAGTTATTTCAACTACTGTGTAATTATCATAAGCTTGCCATAAAGGATTTGGCTGACAATCACAATCAGCAGCCGCTCCACCGCTTATTACCCAATTACCTGAATACTCATCTGCCTCTATAACATGGTAATAAGGACTACTAGGATCAGTAGTATCCCATGGAGGAAGCAACACATAATCTCTTTTTGTTACTATAAATCTATTATGTCGTACATCATAAACAGCAATATATCCAGCTCCTGCAGGATTTGCTGGATTATCTATAAAAGGGAAATCCTCTTCATATATAATTTTATATTGATCATAAATCTCAATATTCATATTATTTTCAAACCACGCTTTCATGCCTACATTAGTAAGATCTTTAGGACCTTCTTGCATTAAGAATATATGTCCTTGTCGTTCATCAGGCCAGAATGTACCTGATTCAGTTTGCATAGTAGCCCACTGAGATTGACATCCTAAATATCCACGATCAGATTGTAATATCTCTTGTATTTCATTACTAAAGAAATCACCAGTTCCTATATATACACTACTTTCTCCATCTGCAGGAGAAACTACATTTCTAGATGGATCTATTCTCCACATAGACTCAGCAGTATGTATAAATACAGAATTATTAAGAGTAAACATATTCCATATCTCCCCTCTATGTGCTGGTATATCTTTATAGTTATTTGCTAAGAAAGATTTATATCTATCTCTTTGCTCTTCTTGGAAAGTTTGTTCAGAATATGCTATTCTATATGGGTGTCTTTCTAGGCAATCTGCACAAAAATCATATTGTATAGGTAATGGAGAGTATATATTTTCTTCATTAATCTTACTATAGTCTTGATTATAGTCATAATAATTTGCTGTTTGATGTCCCCAATTATCTCTATTAGTATATGCTTGGGCTCTATCATGAGTTCTTCCATCATCTACAAAACTTATAGCCCCATAAGATGCTCCCCCTCCTACACCTTCAAAATGATAAGGATAAATTCTTTCTCCTGTAGCATCATTACCTAATCTTAATTCGGTATTTATATAAGATTCAGTCCAATACCATACAATGTTATAATAACAAGCATGTCTAGATTCACTATCTCCACCCTCTTTTTCCCTTACATGCCAGTTAGCACCATATCCTTTAGGAGTTTGCGTTCCGTATGCCCCAGATGCAAAATCTGCTGTACACTCTTCATCTTCAGATCCTTTAACTTCATTAGCACATCTTTTATTTTCACTATTCTGTTTAAATGCAAATCTAGATACAAAACTATCTCCACCAAATAAAGGGCCGCTCTCCATGGTCATACTTGGCATAATTTTATCTGTATATATTAAACAATTATGTGTAGGATGATATAATAAAGCTCCTATAGCTCCATATGCATCATAAGCGGCCTTTTTTAAAGAAACATAATAAGCAGTACCAACTCCTTCATTACTTCCGTTACCTCCTTCTAAATATTTACACATTCTTCTAGACCATGCTTGATCATGAGGGCAACTTGTAAACCCACTATTATTACCAAGCCATGGAAAAGCAAAAGGATATCTATCACTAGATCTTCCTTTTGTATATCCTACCATTAACATACATTCTTGTTGTTCATTATCATTAACGAAAGGTGCCCACCCCATACTAGGAATAAAGTGTGCCCCAGAATTATGTTCTATTTGTTGATAGTCTTCTAATCTTACATTAGTTAATCCAAAATTATACATAGAATCTCTATCCCAAATCCAGTCACATGTACCACTGTCATCCACAGAATGGCACTTAGGACTAGAACTATATTGACTATTCATTCCTGTATCAACTCTAGAATAAGGTACTACTGATTGCTGATAAGACATTCTTTGATATATATAAGTAGTTCCTCCCCTTCCTTCATGTCCATCATCTCTACCAGCAGAATATGCTCCTATACCTGATAAAGAATTACCAGACCAGGAACTATGTGTCCATGTAGTATGAGTACCCTGATCAGTAGCTATATCATTTCTACAACATGCATTATTACATAATATAAGTCTATTATATCCTAATAAAATTCTTTCTACTTTTATATGTTGAGCTCCAGCTACAGTTCCAAATTTAGCTAAAGGACCATGATATGCTTGTACAGCACATGGATAAACTATTTGTTTAGTCCAATATCCTTGATTAACCCCAGCACCCATGCTCCAGTCTGATTCATCATCTGTTTGCCACCCCCAAAATCCTAAAGGATATCCATTACCTCTTTGTATTTCATCACTAACAGTATCGTGCCCGTTTGCATCTTCATAATAATCAAATTCTAAATGCATCATAGCTAATGGCATCATGTGATAATACTTGTCCTCATCACCACTATCATTACATTGCCAACAATCCGTACTTCTTGCTCCATATGGAACAAACCCCTGAAAATGATAACCTTCTTCATCAAAATTTAACAGATAATAGTTATCAGCTACAACACTAGTAGTACCATCATCTCCCCATCCTAAAAAGGTTGCAAAAGCTGTTGCGTATTTGCTACTATTCAGCTCATTGCCATCTGTACCTCCTGCAGACATATGCACACAAGCAAAACTATATATATGTTTATTAAAATTACCTGCTTGAAATTGAAATCCACATGAAGACGGATCTGGAGTTGGGTCAGTTTGTCTTCCTATCCAAGATACAGCTGCAGAAAAGGTAAAAAACATAACTCCTTTATCTAATACACTTCTATCTGTTTCCTCTGTTCTCGCTCTAACAATTTTAAACCCTTGTATATATTGAGCTATATGTTCAGGTATCTTTACGTTTTTTGCTTCTATACCTAACGTTACAGTTCTTGGAGTATCCATCGCAGTCCCAAAAGGATTATCTCCTCTATCGCCTATATTAGAATTCTGAACAGTTCTTGCTCCATAAAAATGAGGTTCTAATGTTGTGTCAGGCATTTTATGATGTCTTACAAAATGCATTGCATATTCACCAGCTCCTAAATCTTCATGTGGATAAATAGGAACACCTTTACAATCTCTTGTATCTGGATATATATAATTACGAGTTTCAAAATACGACATTTGTCCTCTAGTATAGTATTCTGCATCCCTAAATTCCTCTACTTCTCTAATAGCTGTATTATATACTTCCCATCTATGTACATGACCAGTTCCTCTATTATAAGGAACAGTTAATTCAGGATTAACATCATCATCTTGAGGATGATAATGCATTACATTCATATCTTTAGTAGTAGCCCAATTAGATTCTGTAACTATAACATCACTATCCCAGCCTCCGCTGCCCACTACAGGTCTATTATGTTGTCCCATAACATAACCTACAGCTCCTGGTACATTATAATCTCCGTTAGTTATAAACCCAGCTCCCGCTCCTCCATACAACCACTCATCTAAAGATGAATTATAAGACCATTTTTTACTATTAGCAGCAGAGTAATTCATCTCTCTCCCTGGTATGTGATATGCGGGACTAGTAGTACCGTCTCTATAATAAAATACTATACCAAATGCATAAACTTCATCTCTCATATAAGGCCTATAATCAAAATAATATTTTCCTGATACACTGGATACATTTTGAGAGTCTTCTGCATCTAAAGTTTGTGTAGTATATGTTATCTCTATGTTCTGTGCAGCTCTTTGAAGTGCTATATGATCTATAGTTAACTCTTCTGTACCTCCTAATATAAGTCTATTAGAGTGCTGAGCTATTGTTTTAGCTTTATTAAATACTTTTCTATCTACTGTAATTTCATCTCTACTTAAGTATGTAGTTGTAGTGGGATTATATTCTCCAAAAGAGAATGTCTCTACAGTATCCGTGATTGGGACTTCCATTACAAGTCTTCCTCCTTCAACATTTTGTCCAATACCTCCTGTAGCTGCCCAAGCCGCAACTCTTAAATACCTAAAAGATGTATCTAAATTAGTAAATCGTAAAACAATAGCTTTACTTGTTTTATTGCCATCTACTGCATGTCCTGTAGCTGTACTACCATCTGGCTTTATAGTGCCAGAAGCTGCCCCTTTAATTCCTAAATCTCCACCAGTTATAGGATCATCATATACAGGAACAGGTTGTGTTAAATCTGTCCAATTTGTAGGATTAAAATCTTGATCTAAATACTGTACAGCAAACTGATATGTACCCGCGGCTAAAGAACCACTATCATTAATTTCAATTAATTCTATACAAGGGTAATCAAAATCAGGAAATAACTTCATATTCTCACAATCCCATAAAGCTGAGCCATCATGATGATCATAAGGACTTAATCTATAGTCTTGAGAACTTCCTTCAGGATGGTCAGATAAATAAGCATGTTTACCATACACGACATAGTCTGATAAAGAATCTAAATTTATATGTCTTATATCATTAAAATTATCAGTCCAGTATATATTTAGTTCACACCCATTTCTAACTCTTATAATAGCTTGTATTTGATGATGTATTTTAAAATTTAAACAATCAGAGGTTAAGAGAATCTTAACTGTACAATCTTTTTTAATTCTAACAATACGTCCCCAATTATAAAAAGGACTTACAAAAGAAGAATCTTTAGGAGCAAGGAAAGCTATAGCTTCATCATCTTCAACATAAACATGTCCAATGATAGCCCAGTCATTTCCTATCTCCCCACATTCATAATTACCATATTCATTTGTTAGGAATCCTAAATCACCATCGGTACTTTCATTCATAGCATTAAGAGCCCATCGATATGTACCTTCAGGTTGAGTACCAGGAGACGTATCAGTATTTAATCCCTTTGCAACGGAATTCACAAATTTATTAGCCCCACCTGTGCTTTGTCCTTGATCTGCCATTTATTTAATTTTTTAAATCTAGTTTTTCTCTTGAACTTAAATGACCAAAAAATCTATCATATCTTTGTGTCTTAGGTAATAACCTAATATGCTGTTTCTTTAAGTTCTCTAATGTATCTATATCTTTAGGCATATTTGCTTTATTACGAGCTTGTTGGCAATACCAATGCCAGTCATCTTCTAATTTAGTATATATATTAGCAGGAAGATGTCCCTGTAAGAACTCCGCATATTTTACTTTATATGTTATATATCTTTTTATAGCTTCTATATAAGATACTTCATCAGGAATTAAAGGCCATCCTCTATCATCTAAAGGTTGACTTAAATAAGCAACACATATATGCCCTGTTTTAAAACTAGTTCTTATATAAGGCCAATCTAAAGCATATTCATGATTACAAGTCGGAGAAATATCTGTACATGAAACACAATCACTTGTATGTGCTTTAGAAAAAGGACCAGAAGCTTTAGTTAAAGGTCTGTAATGATCATAATAAGAATTTGTTGCTCTAAATGAATTAGGTTTATAATATTGTAAAAACAATTCAGCATTAGCTACGAGTTGAGCTGAGGTTGCACACACACTAGCACAGCTTGAACAAGCTCCTGGAGCGCACGGATCATCACAAGTGATACACTTATCCGCAGTAGTAAGCATTGCTGTGGTTGTAGTTGGTGTACCTTCAGTATGTTTATAAGCTATTTGTACTATACTTTTCAAACCTGCAGGAACTAATACTCCATAATCAGATATTATAAGGTTAGATACCTTCTCAACTAACTGGGTATATGCTCCTATAAATTCTAAAGCTTCTCCCGACCATTCAATCATATCGTTTTCATTCATCTCTATGATAGGCTTGAGATCTCTATAAAGTCCTGATAAGACTCTTTCTATACTTACTAATTGTATCTGACTCATAATATTATTTATTCAAAAAATTCTACACTATTACTTTTTAATAATGATGCTAATGTTCTTTTATTATTTCTAGTAGGCGAAAAAGAATAAGCGGATTTATTTGTAAATAATGCTTTCTTTTTATGCCAAAACCATTTATAATAATAACCATCTGTATGAAAATTTAAATGGTATATTTTAGTATCGTGTTCTCTAGTTGCTTTCCAATCTACTCTTCTCTTTTGGTTACTTATAATTTTCTTTATTCGTATTGTCCCTAATCCTGAAGGCATTTTAAATTCTTTAGCATCAACTATAACAGCTTCTGCCATCAACTCGTTAAATCTTATACAAACATTTCTATAAACAGTCTTATCTATATCTTGTAATACTTTTTCATCTCCAAATTCATCTTTAAATTCTTGATAAGCATCTACTAATGTTTTATTTCTTTTTTGTCTTCTCATTTTATTATTGTTGTTGTGGAGATGCTTGTAATGCAGGGCCCGCGCTAGAATCTTCTATTGCATTATTTTCAGAATCATCTGGCATTTGTTTAAACATACCTAATAATTCTTGAACTACAGCTCCTACTATAGCATCAGTCAAATGTTCATCTAAAGGAAATTCCTGCTCCGTAGGATCTATGCATGCTTCCGCGCACGCATCTAAATATACTATAGACAATGGATCCTCAAATACTCCAGATACTGTTATATATTTAAGTAAAGAATTAACTGTTAAAAATAAATAATCATCTTTTATAAAATAGTCTGGTTCCCCTGATGTAAACTTATTACCTGATTTATATTTTTTTCTTACCCAATTAGTTTTAGAAAACACCACAGTTCCATCCATATTAGTTACAGCCTCTAATTCAGGACCAATCATAGATTGAATTGGTTTTGGAATCTTATACTTAGACCTTAATATATCACACCCAGGAGCAGGCAAGCATGGGCATTCGTTTGGATGGGTCTCTACCAATTCCATACACTTAATGGTTTGTACTATCCAATCTGATACTTGTCTTTTCTTATCTATCTCTCGTTTAATCATAAGAGATCTACTAGATATTAATTTGGCATATATTAATCTGTCTGATACTCTTGCATCATCTGAAGCAGCCCCTTTATTATAAAGAGCTTTTATTCTTGATATTATTTCTTTAATTTGCATATGTCATTATTTTATCTAATAGTGGTATAATATTATGAAAAACTTCTGTCCCTGTTGTAGCCTTACTTACTAATGCAGCCTGTGTTATAGTTGCTGGATCGGGGTCTTCTACCTCAGTTACAGTAGAATGAAAAGGACCTGAAGTAAAAGAACAACATGCAATATGTTGTAACCACATTACATTAGAAAATGTAGGATCTTGCCAATAACTTTGTATAGTAGAAATATTAATTTGTTTAGTTACGTAATTAGCAGGTAAAACGTACATCTTTAGTATAGGCTTTCTATGACGTTTATTTGGGTAGGATTGGTAGTATAGTAAATTTTTACCTAATACTCTTGTTCTACTCAACCCTGTTCCATACTTTCTTTCTTCCTCCCCTAAATATGTAATCTCCATAGAAGTAGTACTACTAATAGTAGGTACTCCATGCCATAGTATTTTTTCACATCCAGTAATAAGATCATATTCAACAAATTGAAGAATCACTCCAGTTGATATTCCAGCTAGAACAGCACTTCCAAAAGTCCATGTATACTCAATACCACTTTCAGTTGTTGGTGATTCTTGATCCGATTCGACTAAAGTCACACCACCTGTCCAAGTAAGTTCCTCCTTAATAGGTTCTAACTTAAGATATGTAGTACCTAACTCAGTATCTGATACTGGTCCTTGAATTCTTTTATACCCGTCAGCTCCCATCTTCTTCTTCGTTTAATTCGGTTGTGAAACTCTTTTTTACAAATTCAGCCATAACTTCTTTCTGAACTTCTGGATCATAATCTTCAGCTCTTTCTTCTTTTGCTTCATTTAATCCAAGTTTAGTACTAGATTTTCCTTTATAGGATAATCCTACTTCACCAGAATAAATACCACCAAATTGTAAGTCATGATGCTCCTTGCGACAGCGAGGGCATTGATTAGAGGGTTCGAATTTATGTATACACTTAGCCATGATTTAATTCATTTACGTTAACTTGAAAATGACCTTTGTAACCATTTTCTTTACTCCATACATAAGCCTGAGCAGCTCTTGTATTTCCTACATATCCTTTTTCATGGTGCCAAGCATCTGTTCCTGATAGCGAAGGTAATATCCTTACTACAGTTCCAAATCTTTCATCAATATCGACCCAATTCATAGACTTAGCTTTATGTAAATGGCCTATATGCCATTCAGTATGCTTAGCTGCAGCCCATAGCTCAGGTCTCTCTGATGCCATGATCAACGGTAGATCAGCTTGTTTTTCTGCAGATCCGTGTGTGAGCCCTATTAAATTAACTCCATAAGTTATATACTTTCTTGGAGAGGGGTCATTATTCACATCTACTTCTTCACAGTTATGATACCATGAATATATAGCATCACCTATATAAAACATTCTCTCATAATCATGATTTCCAGGTACAACTATAACTTCAACTGGAGCTACTTGTCTTAACCTATCAATCACTTGAATTAACATTTCTCTACACAATGTAAAAGAACGTTGCCAACGTACGTCATCATGCTGAGGTGTTCCCTTAGTAGTAGTCATATGCAATCCTTCCGAATTTAATAAATCATTTCCTATTGGAAATATGATTTTATCTATATGAAAATTACTAGAATACTCTAATAACTTATCTACTGCCTCTACAAATACGGCCTTTGCTATGTTTACATCATAACTATGACCAACTTCCTTCCCCCATCCTAATTTACCTAAATGTAAATCAGGTAAGTTGACTTCATACGCAACTCTCGTTTTGTTTCCAGCTTTAGGATATTTGACGGCTTTGTATTTAGGAGCGTGTATCTTAGACGCTTCTATAAACTCTTCTCGTACTTTATCTCTGGCTCTCTTACTTTGATCAAAAGTAGCTCTTACAGCATACTTTGTATCTCCGTTAAAGTCTTGCCAGGTTGATGCCCTAAAGCCTTTAACATCCCAGAAGTCTAAGTTAACACCTACTGCATTAATTAAGTCTTCCAAAGTCGTTATCTCTGTACTTGAATAGTCAATAAATTGTTTACCATTTTCATTGACTACCTTCGGTAACTCCTTTTCCGAACCTGGTTCTCGACTTACTTTAAGTCTCCTCCAAATTCCTCTTACTCTTTCTCCTGAAATAACCCCACCTTTGTCGGTTATTCCAAACTCTTGAGCTAATTCATTGTAGCTCTTATTTCTACCATTTACTAGTAGATGTTTTTTAAGTCTTTCGACTCCATTATTTTTCATTCGTTTGTTGTTTACTGTTTAAACAACAAAGATACAATTTTTTCTTATAAACCACCTTGATTATACCTATCTCTTTCTTGTCCTTTAGTAAGAGTTTTTTTATTACCAAAATTTGTATGATTCAGTATATTCCCTCCTTCCTCATACAAATATTTAGTATCATGTGATACACTTCCTGCTACATGTATATTACCTTTAAGTAACCAATTTTTCAACTTCTTAATATCTCTAGCAGGAACATTACGCTTTTGCGCTAAAGATAATAAGCTTATATGTCCTAACTTTTTTAATTGTTTTCTATCACGCATTCCCGTAAGGTTCTCTTGTACTACAAGATCCCCTTTATTAATATTATTATTAGCTCCAATTTGAGTATACTTTCTTGCTGTATTTAAGTTTATCTTCATATTATACTTGTAAATAAGAAGCTATATCTGTATGAAATTGAGCAGATGAGCAAGGTAAATCTATAATATTATATCCAAATCCTGCTCCCCAAGCTATCATATTATTAAGTCCTGTTTTATCATAAGGACCAGATACTGTAGCATTTGTTAAAGTACAAGCAGCGGTTCCTACAGGAACAGCTCCTAATGGTCCGTCTTCCATAGCTCCCAATACTTGTAATGGGAACATAACTTGAGGCGCATTTCTTGATGATGGTACAGGCGGTACAGAATATACGAAATATCTTATATTACCGAAATGAGAGTTAATTACCTTTTTAGCTATACAATAATCATGTTGGTATAAAACAGTAGGAGTACCAGCATTACCCATATTATGAAATTGCTCATAGTCTGTCATAGTACCTGTAAGAGCCCCAACGACACTAGGAAAACTATAAGTATAATTTAATTCTGCTAGTAATGTAGGAGTATGTGGAACACATCCAGCAGCGGCAGCTTGTAATCCTAAAGTATTCCAAAAAGTTGAATCATAAACATGATTAGCTGTATCTCCAGAATGATCTGTCCATGTAGTAACATTAGTTAGATTAGGTGTAAGAGCAAGTGCTCCTGATAATTGAGAAGCAGTATCTACTTGAGCACTATGAGATGCTGCAACCTCTTGCCAAGTTGTCACATGAGATCCATCAGTAGCAATAGGCCCACCAGGAACTACCTGTTGATTAGGAAGGGTACTATCATAATACCCTCCTAGTACCCAAGTTCCAGATGGTCCATAAGGAAAATGGGCTGGCGCTGAATAACTATTAATATCTGCCCATTTATTAGGAGTACAATGTGCTTCGTCTTCAAATCCAATAACTAATAATTCTTCAGTATTAGAAAATACAGGTGGCATAGTAGGAGAGGTTTGATTATCTCCATAATATACTGTTGTTGTACTATCAGCTCCATTATAAGTTACAATACCATTTACAGTACCTACTACAGATCCTCCTCCATCTGCTGTACCCCATACAGCTAGTTCATCTAAAGCATCTGTTCCTCCTGAATGTGGGGCATTGCTGTGATCTTCAATTCCTCTAGTATGTACGTTTCTATTTAAGACCCATGCTGGCCAAGTTACCCATCTTTCTCCATATGCTCCCACATGGTACACATCTCCAAAAAATCCGATTTGAGCTTTCATTTCATTAAAGAATTTATTAGAAGATATAAAAGCATCCCCTAGTTCTCCAGCTCCCATAGAAGTTAAATCATAAAATAAAACAACTTTAGTATGAGCTGCTAATCCTTTATTAGCACAACACGCGTGTAAACTAGTTTGTCCTGTTTGTATTGAATGTGTGACAGCACGCATTTGATTCGCACTTGCCCCTTTAGCGCCACTATTTAAACAAGACAAAGCTTCAAGTATATGCTTAACGCTACCTCGTTTTCTTTGTCCACCAGGTTTCTGTAATCTAGCGCCACAATGTTGTATAAAGTTTCTAAGTCCCATTTTTTTATTTTTTATATATTATTAAATTATTCTTCGTCACAAGTAGTTCCAATGAGCGCTTGATAAGCAGCAGCACAACTTGCAAGAGTAGACTCTTCATTAGCTGCTTCTGCTATAAATGCAGTCATTGCTGCACATAAACCCTCTGATTGTGTATTAGCAGAACTATTAGCTGTAATAGCATTAGCTTGCCCCTCACTAATTGTAATTGTATTTCCAGCTTTAGCTTCATCTATCGCTGTACCTATTGTCATAGATACTTTTGCTGTGTTAAGCGCTATTGCTGCCGTATTTGCTGCTACAGTAGCATCATCTACAACTTCACTAGCTTTAACTACATTAATTTCTTTATTACGAGCAATTCTCTGCTCCTTTGCTAATCTTCTTATTCCTGAATTAATCCATGCCATGACTTTTATTTTTTAAATTATTATTTTTTTGTTTTTTCTAGTGATCTTCCACCAAAATAGGCACCAATCACAGTTATTAATACTAATTGTAATAGACTTTTCCATTCATCATCTACTACGAAAGTAATTGTACCAGCGTCTATAAATATCATAAGTACAGTACATACTACTAAAAAGATTAAAACAGCTGGTCTTACATTTTTAGATAACCAAGAATCAGACTTCATGTCTGCCTGCCATCTAGCAGTTACTTCTTTTTCCATTTGAACTTCGTAGCTAGCTACTAATTCTTGTATTTTTTGTTCAGCAGCAAGCTTTTCCTCTTTAGATGTATGTAAATTATCTACAACTCCTCCTATACCTTTTACTAGTTCTGTAGCTCCACTACTAAATATCTTTCCTAATATATTCATTGTTTAAGTATTCTATGTATGCTATATAGCTCTATATCTACAAATATACTAAAATTAACACTACTCTCAGTAGGGTTTGGGTATATAGTTAAATATTTATTGATATCTTCTATCGCGATAGGCCATACCCATCTAGTTTCAGAAGGATAATTATCTGTAGTTATATGTATAATAGTTTCTTTTTGTCCAAATACTAATATAGGTAATAACAATAATATAAATAATAATCTTTTCATTAGAAATCACTCATTAATAATTCATCAATATATTCTTGTACTTCTTTTCTTGTTGCACCCATTTTAAATCTTAAACAAGCTTGATATCTTTTAACTTCTTCTTCCTTAAAAATTATTATTGTAGGTACATTTTGTATCTTATATTTCTTTTGCATATCT
>Ga0098044_1000871_pt1 | contig 15822 bp, 31 predicted proteins | sample 10_taG_FD_75053 | JGI IMG/M metagenome (GOLD analysis project Ga0098044, IMG submission 75053) | Marine viral communities from the Subarctic Pacific Ocean - 10_ETSP_OMZ_AT15264 metaG | ecosystem: Environmental > Aquatic > Marine > Oceanic | place: Pacific Ocean | collected 2015-01-16 | reverse complement strand
CCTCACTGACAAGCGGCGGCGGCTCGACGCCTGCCCGGGCGTCCATCTTCGACGCTTGCAGGCCGTTGATCGACTGCCAGGGATTGTGGCCGAGAAGCGCCGGGATTTCCGACGCCGATACGAATTTGCTGTCCGTTAGCTTGCCTACCATCAGAGGAGCCTCCCCTGCCGTTCAGCCAAGCGATACGCGGCGAATGATTTGTTATTCGCCGCAATCTTCAGCGTCTCAATGTCGAGGCCGTCGTCGCGCAGGTCTTTGATACGCGCAGCGAGTCTGAAGCAGTTGAACTGGTGCAGAGCGTCCAACGGCGTCAGGGTTTCGCCAGCCTCCAGGGCGGCTCTGATCCTTGCAGTCTGCGGTTGATTAGTCATGGTCTGCCTCCCATCGCCAAGAAAAAGGCTAGGAAAGCGTAGAGAAAGCCGCTACCAATAATTATGGCTAATGCCTGCCTGTACAGGCTGACCAAGCTGACCTCCAAACCCAGATTTCGTAAATAGATCAACCACTTAGGTGACATACTATACATTATCGGATAACGCCGATAATCCTTCATGACAAGTTCCTTTCTTAGAAGATTGAAAAAAATGGCAGAATGGCTCTGAGAAATTATACAGACCCCTGCCGACACGATTGTACAAAACACAATTCACTTTTCGGATTCCTCGGCTAACATGACCTGCCGTTCCACACCGGAACGAAAGCCAAGATGGGCCATGGCGATGACGTGGCGGGCCGCAAAGATCTTCTGATGTAACTGAAGGCCGACCACACCTCTAAGTTGATCAAGTTCCTGGCCAACCTCTAAAAACCGCTTCGCCGCCAGCGCCAAATCAGCGGCATCAAGCATCGGTACGTCAACACGCACCCGCTCCTGTCCGCCGTATTGCTGTCGAGCGTACCAGTGCTCTGTTATGGGTTTCCTGAAATGCATCTGCGACCTCCTATGTTGGATATTACCCCGTGGGTTTGGGAAAAAAACCTGTAAAGATTACCTATATTAATTATAACTAATTATTACTTATACTTTTGATGACTTTTTCATTTGCAACTATCATCGTTGGGAAGCCGTCAGGCTGTTCGATGGGAAACAGCCGCCTGGATTCCTCCGCAGCCCATTCGATCAGGCCGGGGTCCAGCCCGATTTCAGAGACGAGCCACGTCTTCAGCGAGTTAATGGCAGTGTATTGTTGCTCGGCGATGGCTATGCGGTGTACCCACATCGCCGTTTTGTTGACGATGAACTCTCTGATCGTGGTCTTTGTCGGCACGATCAGGGTACGGCGTCGATCACCGCGATGGTCAGCCATCTCAACATAGCGCTTGTCAACCCAGACCGCGAGTTCACGTCGGATTGTTTGTTGTGTAGCACGGCGACCATTGCAGGCGTCATAGACATCGTTGATCGTCGCATGCCGTTGGAATATGTTCGTGCGTATGGCCTCAAACCGGCCTTCGATGATGCGGTAAAGCGCCAGGGTGCGGTAGTTGACCTCGGCGCCAGCCCGTGGCAGCGAGGCGCGGACGCGGTCAGAGGCATTTTCAGCCGACATCCGCATCAGCATCAGGCCGGTTCGCGGGTTGTCGCGAACTGAAGCGCAGCCCAATTCGAAATTTCTTACGAGGCCTTGGTCCGCTCCAAGCATCGTTACCGGGAAATAATTCGCCGCAGTCAGCGCGTAGTCGGTGCGGCGGTGCAGTTCGGCGGTAAATTGGTCAATAGACATCACTTGCCCCTCTCTCTAAGATACTCCAGGCGTATGCGGACATTGCGGGCTGATGATGGATACCACTCGCCATCATCATTACGGGCGTTGAGATTCTTGCGCCATTGCGTGTAGGTAGGAACATGGCGCTCGTTCAGTTCTCGGGCCAAGTCTTGCAGGGAACTCGAATGCTTTTCTGCGCGGGCGAACTCCTCGTCGATGTCGAGGGCAAAGCGCGTGGCTTCGTCGGCGCTGGCACGGCCTGCCGCTTTCGCCGCCTTCGCAATGTCGGCAGCGTCCGGGCCGAGGCGTTCATACGAGCGCCCGCTTTGCGACACAATTTTACCTTCTTTCTTCAGCCTTTTCTTGATGGCTTTCGCTGCCGCCTTGGTGCGCTCGGAGATCCCCCTGGCCTCGGCCTCGGCGACCGCTGCCAGGATGTGGATCGTCATTTCGTTAGCTTCGGGGAGGTCCAGAGCCTTGAACTTTACATCTGACTCCATCAAGGTCGAGATGAAGCGGACGTTACGGGCCAAGCGGTCGAGCTTGGCTACGACTAAGATGGCGCCTTCCCGGCTGCACAGGCGGAGGGCATCGTCCAGCTGCGGACGGCGGACGCGCTTACCGCTCTCGACTTCCTTGAAGGTTGCTATCAGCTGGCCCCTCCGTTCCGACATGAAGGCCTCGACAGCCGCCTCCTGGCCCTCCAGCCCGAGGCCGCTCTGGCCCTGGCGTTTTGTGGATACCCGATAATAGGCCACATAGCGCAGGCCGCGTTCAGTTGACTTGCAGATCATCGTCTAGTCCTCCCCGTCCTCAATAATCTCATCCCAGTAGACAACAAAATCCGGCAACTCGTTGTAACGAACAAGCGGCATCCCATCGTGGCGAAACCCAGTTATGACGCGGCTCACCGCTGCGCCCGTCCATCTGGTCACAGCGCGAAACTTAATGCGGTCGCCAATCTGCATCGGTGCGTCTTGTGTCATGTAGGTCATCGATTTTCTCCAGGTTTTCAAATTCTTTCACCCCGAAACCCCCGCCTGAAAACCGGGGGTCAGGGGCCGTTCAGGCCGATGGGGTTGGGCTAATCCCCCATTCCCAGTCGTTTCTCGAGAAGGTAGTCCTTGTATTCTCTTGGATGCCACAACTTCTTGGGGAGATGCTGATAGTCAGCCCTATTGTGAGCCAGACAAACTCGATCACCGCGATGCTCCTCGTCGCGCCCGCCATGCTCGTCGCCACAGATCGGGCAGTTGTAGCGATATGAGCCGAACACCGATTTGTTTGCCATGCCGTTCCAACTTTTTGCAGGTTTCTTCATTTGTCTTCTCCTCCCATCACTATGCTGGCATTGGGGAACGCGCCGTCGCAAACGGCGTTAATGTGAGCAACCAGGGCCTTGCGGGTTCGGAAGCCGTGGCACCAATTTTTGAAAACTTTGCCGTCACTGGTTTCGGCATCGCAGCACCATTGCCGGGATACGCCGTGGAAAGCATCTTTGCGAATTGTGAAAGTCTGTGTTTGCTTGGTCATTTTTCTCTCCAGGTTTCGGTTGGATTTAGGCCGCTTCGATAAGGTTGATTGCATCGGTCAGGCTGGTGGCGTCCATGTGGAAATCGCCCAGTGCGTCCCACTGCACGAACCATTCGCGAGAGCTTCCACCTGCATGCTTGCCGCCGAAGATTTCAAACTTGGCCTCATTTGCGGTGCCGCTGTAAAAGCCGGGGCGGTCCAGGCTGATCTCATCGATCCGGTGCAGGATTACTTGGCGACCGTTAACCTGGGCAATCTTAAAAGTGGGATAATTCTCTTTGATTAAAACGGTCATTTTCCTCTCCAGGTTTCGGTTCTTGTTCCCCTCTTAGAATTTGAATATAGGCCAGCCGCAGTGTATATACAAGTGCCTTTTGAGTGAATCGACATTTATTTATGACCCAAAATTCAGCCACCGTAATCGTTCGAATGAGCCCTCAACAGAAGACCCGGCTGGGTGTTCTGGCGGCTGGTGCGGGCATGTCCAGCTGGATCAGGGACCGTATCGACGAGGCCGTGCGTCAAGACCAAGCCGCCATCCGTTTAGGGGCGAACCCGCCCCCCACTAGCGAAAACCCGCCCCCCCATTCGGCCATGGAGGCCGACGACATCGACGTGCGTGTCGCCGAGGCGTTGGGTTGGGCCGCCAAATATAAGCAGGGATGAGAGGATCTTGCAGTGAGCCGAAGCAAGTATCGCAACGTCAAGACAGTGGTAGATGGCATCACGTTTGATAGCAAGGCCGAGGCGCGGCGATACGGCGAGCTGAAACTGCTGGAAGAGGCAGGCGAAATCCACAATCTGACGCTCCAGCCCGTCTTCAAGTGCGTGATCGACCACAAGAAGGTGTGCCAATATCGCGCCGACTTTGCGTATTACACGCCGGAGCGGCGCGTGGTCGAGGACGTGAAAGGGTACAAGACGGCAGTCTACAAGCTGAAGAAGAAGCTGGTCGAGGCGCTCTACCCCGGCGTGACTATCACCGAGATTTCGAATGGCTGATTTCCCCGCCCTGCCCCTCTGGACCGACGCCTACCTGTCGGATTGTGGCCACCTCACCTTCACCGAGCATGGCGTATACATGCGGCTGCTGATGCTGATCTGGAGGACGCCGGGATGCCGGATACCAAACGACCAGCAGTGGATCTGCCGCCGCCTGAGATGTAGCGACGACGAATATCAGAGCCTCGTGCAACCCATCATCGAAGAGTTCTGTTTAGCGACCGGAAACTACATCTCGCAGAAGCGTCTTACGAAGCAGATGAAATGGCTCGAAGAAAAGAGCGAACAGCAGAGGGCTCGAGCTAAGTCACGCTGGGACAAGAAAAAAAAGGCATGCCCAGAGGATGCAGGTCAGCATCGATCCGGCAATGCCTCTAAATCTAAATCTAAATCTAAATCTAAATCACTAGAAGAAGACATCGATTATGAAGCTCTTGAGGGAAGGATTTCAGTGCAATGACACCGCGAGAACTACATCAAAATGTGTCTGCAATGTGGCCGAGCCTGCCGACAGCCAAGGCACCATGGGCCGAGCAATACATATCAGTCTTATCTGCCTACACCGAGGACGAGATCGACAAGGCGTGGCAAAGCTGGCATCGCTGCCCGGACCACGACTTCGCACCCAAGCCATACGAAATTCAAAGGCGTATCATCGCCGACCGGCCCGTCTACCTGGGCCAGCCGGAGGCAACAGCGGAGGTCTCGCAGACGTATCCGATGACCGATGACGAAGTCCACCGGCTACAGAAGACGCTGGCAGACCTCGACCGGCAGCCCGACACCTCTGCCAACCGGCGTTTTGTTCGCATGTGGCAATCATTTCTGAATAAACACTACGCCGCGGGAGGACAGTGATGACCGACACATACCGCTTCGCGGCAGTCGCAAGCCTGACCAGAGAAGAGTTCGCAGCTGGCGTAATCGACGCCTGCCAAGCCGAGCAACGCCTGATCGACGAAGGCTGGTGTCTGGAAGCAATCGACGCATTCCTAGGCCTGACGGAGGCGAACCAATGCAACTGACTTTTCCGTTTTTAATGGCAGGACGTTTTGCGCTGCCACAAGTGAGCGCGCTGCCACAAGTGAGTGCGCGGTGCTCCCACATGGTGGTTAACGGGCCTCCTATGGGTGCTGGAGCGAAAAGTGGCTGACGCTGCTGCCTGGGCCTACAGAAAGGTCAAAAACGCCTGTACAAGCCTCTGTGGGGCTGCCAGAGACATGTGGAAAAATGACTGGTATCAGAAAAACTAAGATTGCCTTCGCCGTGATCCCGGCAAGAACGATGCACATGGCGCTGAAACCAGCCCAATGGACAACGCTCGTCTGTTTGGGAAGCCTCGCCAACCGCTTCGGCGTCTGCTGGCCAACCAAGGGCGCAATCGCAGACCTCACAGGACTGAACGAAGAGGCCATCAAGAGGTCAATAACGTGGCTCGTCAGAGCCAAGCTGATCCGCCGCCTCCGTACCAAGCACAAGCACGGCGTGAAGACGCCGGGACGATATCAGGTGCTGAACCTCGGACCAGATCAGCCCATGCCACTGAAAGAAGAGATGTGGGAACCAGTCGGCTGGCAGAAGCGCAAGCATCAGGTCCAGCAGATCGAAGAGGGTTCAAGGGAGAAAATGCCAGAAGAAAGGGAAGTCAGGCGAGTCGCGGAGCGGTGGGTGAGGCTGGTCGAGGCGAGGACCGGCGCCCTGCGAATCGGCGTCGATGAGGAGCGACATGTCAGGGCGGCGATGCGTGATGGCCTCGGCGTTGATGCGATCCTCGACCTGACCGCGGCGTGGCTGGCGGCGCACCCAGGTCAGGCGCCAGCGTCGGCAGCGATACTGGTGGAACGATGACGCATACAAGTGTCAATCGAACGTCAGACAATTGTACGACCGAGGCGTCCCGCTGCGGCTGGCGGCGTGGACCGTCAACGACCGTTGCAGCTGCTACATTTATGCGATGCGACGACGGGCGCGGGGCCCCGCCAAAAGTCGATATAGGGCCCCCCGGGGGCGGGGGCGATAGAAGGGGGCCATCACACAAAATTTTCCCTGTTTTTGTCCGATGACGCGGCACGAGCACATATTCGGCAGTTTCGTTGCGGCTCCTCGTGACGGCACTGACAGGGAATGGATCATCGCCCAGTGCAGCTGCGGAGCCCGCACGGCGATCCTTGAGCAAGCGCGGGAGCGTGACGCCTGGGAAGGCGAAATCCCGCCTGAAATTGCGGAGCAAGTCTATGCCTATACATGAAGACTACGACACCCGTCGCCTTTCGAGGATTGAGTGGGTGCTAGAGCGGCTCGACAGGGCCGCAAAACGGGCGCAAGCGCCGGAAATGCAGGTCATGTGGTCTGCAAAAGTACGGGAATATCAACGATTAAGCCGGAGGGAAATTGGAGATGGAGCTCAACAATCGGGTAGAGGACGGCGTATTTAGCGATGCCGAGGCCGCTCATATTCGGCAACTTTTGCGGCCAATGAGGGAGGCGGCAGGCTGGAGCCTTAGAAGAATGTCGCACGAGGTTGGCGTGTCGCCCAGGACGTTGTCTAGGCTTGAGCTTTGCAATCGGCGCGTAGACATACTCGGCTATTACGACGGCCCGGAGGCCGGTGACCGCCGAAGTGTCTGGGCGCAGCAGTATTCGAATGCTCTGGGTGTTCCAGAGGCAGACTTTTATGACTTTTCAGACGCCTATGACTTTCTCAAATATGGAGTATGAACATGACAAAACGATATAACGTAAGAGCCGCCACGGGCCGGAAAAAAGACGACGGTAAGTCCTTTTACACCAACATAGGCAGCGCCTGGGAGGTCAAGGGCGGCGGTTTCAGCATTTCCTTGGATGCTTTGCCCTTGCCGACCTACGACGAGAAGTACGGGCTCCAGACCCGCTTGCTGATGTTCCCCGCCGACGAGGTCCAGGCGCAGGCGCAGGCCCCCTTCAAGTCGGAAGGTACGCTTGATGACGAAGTCCCCTTCTAAGATTTCGACGCGGGAGGCCCGCGGCGTTCTTGCAGGCAACGACGACAACAGAAAAGCGGCGGTTTTGGGCGAATTGGATGCCCTGGCCGGGGCCGAGATCACAGATGTCTTGTGGTGGAACTCGTCTGGCGATGTCACTGTCCGGTCCAGCGAGGATTTGCCTGATAGAATGCGGAAGGCAATCAAAAAAATGAAGGTTCGGCCCACGCCTGACGGCAACGAGATCGAAGTCGAGATGCATGATAAGCTGTCCGCCCTGCGCCTGCTGGCAAAGCACGAAGGCTTGCTGGACGCGGGCAGCGACAGCAACAAACCTACCCTGATTGGCATCAACGTCAAACATGCTGAAGTCGAATATGAGGTGAGAGATGGCCCGGAGGAAGGGAGCGACGGCGCGGAGGCCGAGAAAGGCGAAGGCTGACGTATCAGGCCTTCTCAATCTCGACTTTTCTACATCGCCGATATGCAGCAAGTTTCTGCAAGACGATGCCTTCGTCAGGGGTATCATGGGGCCGGTCGGCTCTGGCAAGTCCTATGCCTGCGCCGCAGAGATCATGCTGCGGGCGGCGAACCAGGAGCCGGACCCCGCCGATAATATTCGCAAAACCCGCTTTGTCATCGTCAGAAATTCGTACCCCATGCTACGGACGACGACCATCAAGACATGGCAAGACATCTTCCCGGAGCATATCTGGGGGCCGATGCGCTGGAGCCCGCCGATTACGCATCACATCCAGCTGCCGCCAAAAGACGACATCCCCGGCATCGACTGCGAAGTGCTTTTCATTGCCCTCGACAAGGACGTTGATGTCCGAAAATTGCTATCGCTGGAAATAACGGGCGCATGGGTGAACGAAGCAAGGGAGATGCCATTAGGCGTCATCCAGGGGCTGACGCATCGGGTGGGTAGATACCCCAGCCGCGCCATGGGCGGCGTGACGTGGCGCGGCATCTGGCTCGACAGCAACGCCATGAGCGATGATCACTGGTGGTACAGATTAAGCGAAAAAGAGCCCGTCCGCGGCGAATATCCATGGCACTTTTACCGGCAAAATGGCGCAGTCGAAGAGGCCCACGAAGACGAAAACACCATCACGTCGGCGGGTAAGCACTGGCACGTCAAGGGCACGTCAGAGAACTACAACAACCTGCCGCCCGGATATTACGATCAGCAGCTTGGCGGGAAGAACCTCGACTGGATCAGATGCTATCTGGAGGCCAAGTTCGTCTACGTCCAGGAGGGCAGGCCTGTCTGGCCCGAGTTTGATGACGACACCATGGTTGCCGATGGCCTGGAGGCGAACCCCGACATGCCGTTGCAAATCGGCCTCGACTTCGGCTTGACGCCTGCCGCCTGCATTGGCCAGCGTCAGCCCAGTGGTTGCTGGTTTATCTTGGGCGAGGTAGTGTCCAGAGACATGGGCCTCGCCCGCTTTGCTAACGACCTCCTCATGTTCTGCAACCGCCATTGGCCCAAGCATGAACTCGAAATATTTGGCGACCCGGCGGGCGGTCAACGGGATCAGGTCTTTGAGACTACTGCATTTGACCATTTGCAGACCATAGGCCTGAACGCCCGCCCTGCCCCGTCGAACGACTTCCAGGTGCGCCGTGAAGGCGGCGCCCTGCCCATGACACGGCTGGTGCAGGGCCGTCCCGGCCTCCAGATCGACCGTAGCTGTAACCAGACAAGAAAGGCGCTGGCTGGCGGCTATCACTTCAAACGCATACCCGATTCGCGGGGCGCGGAACTGTTCCGCGACATGCCCTATAAAAATGAACATAGTCACATTGGTGACGCCTTCGGATATCTGATGACCGGCGGCGGCGAACACCGGAGGATGACGCGGCGCCCCATGCACAACAAGCCGCATATTGCCAGGGCGGACTTCAATGTCTTCTGAATTCGTCTGGCCCACGGCGGACGAACTGCTTCAGGCCGTCAACCTGCCAAGGCGCGGCGACATAGTCGAATGCCAGCCGCATCACGTCATGGCCATGGAACTGCGCGATGTTGATATCGGTGCCCTTGGCGGCGGCTCCATCAGGGCTTTCGCCGATACGCTGCTGGCGTATCCAGCGAAATATGCTGGCCTCGTCGAAGGCGAGTGCGTTGTTGCATTCGGCTTCATACCGTACTGGGATGGCGTGGCCGAGGGCTGGATGTTCACATCCAAATACCTGTCCCGCGACAAATTCATTTTCCACCGCGCCGCCACGAAAGGCATCGAATATGTCTATACATATGCCGGGCTGCGGCGGCTCCAATTTACAATCCATTCATACAATCCTCTTGCAATTCGATGGGCGGATGTATTAGGTTTCAACCTGGAAGGTCGCCTGCGAAAATATGGCCCGGATGGAGCCGACTACTTTATGTATTCCAAGGTGACAAAATGAGCGGGGTTTTCGGCGGCAAGCAGCGTTCCCGACAGGAGTACGTTACGCCGAATGTAGATCTCTACGGCGAACCTGCGGCGGGGGCGCAAATAGCCCCGGGCTATCACGCCGTTGACACAGGTCGAAAGAGGTATCTCATCCGCGACAGCCATGGTCCAGGTCAGGAAGAATGGCGCACCGGCACGAAAGCCGAATACGACTACGAGCGCAACACTACGACAAGCTACGGCGAGTATGGTGTGCCCGAGATGTCGGTCTTGACCGCACCCGACCAACACGGCAACAGGTACAAGCGCCGCGCCTACGACACGAAGGTAGAGTCGATCTGGCAGGTACAGCAAGATCCGGCGGCGGCGAAGGCACAGGCAGAGAAAGAGCAAGCTGCGAAAGAGCAAGCCGCGAAAGAGCAAGCGGCGAAGGCAGACGGCAAGATCAGCACGGCATCCAGCACCACCACTGCGGCGGCAGCGGCGGCAGCGGCGGCAGCAGCGCCGCAGGTCATTCCCAAGACAGCGTCAACGCCTGCCGACACACCGGCCTTTGAGGCTGGCGAGACATCCGCCCTCGTCCAACAGCAACAACAGATCACCGCCAAGGAGTCGAAAGGTCGAGGCCGTCGCAGACCGCGGCGCAGCCGCGCCACGTCTGACGCCTTCCTCGGCGCTGGCGGCGCAACATTAGGAGCATGACAACATGAGCATCTTCTCCTCCAAGCCGTCGCCGCCGCCACCCCCGCCGCCGCCACCCGACAACACCGCCTTTAATGAGGCGCTGCAAGCCAGGATAGACGCACAACAAGTGCAGATCGACGCGCAGAAAAAAGAACTGGAAGAACGTATCGATACACAAGAAGCCCGCGTCGAAAGTGAACGCAAGGAGCAACTGCAAACGGCGGCGTCAGCTGCGAAAACTCGGCGCAAAGGCCGACGCCTGCTGACAACGCAAGACAGGAAATCGCCGGAAGTTGGACTACTTGACGACCCGAAAGGCTCTAACAAAACGTTGGGACCATCGCGAAAGCCCCGCCGAGCGGGGGCGTATAATGCCTGAAGATACCCAAGACAAGGTCTTCATCAGAAACCCAAAACATCGAAAAAAGACGCCAAAGGAAATCAAGGAAGAAAACGACAAGAAGGCCGAAGACAATGGCTAGAATGACGGTCGAGCAAATCCTCAAGCGCCACAAACGCGCCGACGCCAGAAAAGAGGAATGGCGCAGTCTGTACGAGGAGGCGTATGAATATTGCCTGCCCGGGCGAAATCTGTACGACACCTATGAGGGCCGCAGCCGTGGCGCCAGGAAGAATGACCGCCTCTTCGATTCCACCGCCGTGGCATCCACGCAGGGCTTCGCCAATCGGCTGCAGTCAACCCTCTTTCCGCCATACCGTTCCTGGTGTCGCCTGGAGGCTGGCCAGCACATACCCCCGGAGGCAGCCCAAGCCGTCCAACAGATGCTCGACTATTACCGCGAGATGATGTTCTCCACCCTGCGGCAATCTAATTTTGACCTCGCTCTAGGCGAGTTCCTGCTTGACCTTTCCGTTGGCACAGCCGTCATGCTGGTGGAAAAAGGCACCTCTACCGAGCCGATACGCTACACCGCCGTGCCCGCGTTTCTGGTCAGCCTGGAGGAAGGCCCCCATAACACAGTGGAAAATGTCTACAGAAAGGTCCGAATGCGGCCAGACCTGATCCAGCGCACATATCCCTCGGCTGAACTGAACGACGAATTGCGCCGCCTTGCCGTTGACCGCCCGGAAGAGGAAGCGGACCTTTTGGAGGCCACAATCTACGACGACGACCGTGGTGAATATTGCTTCCATGTGATCCATCCCGGCAGCAAGCATCTGCTGCTGGTCCGCTACAGCCTGACCTCACCTTGGATCATCAGCCGCTTCTCCAAGACCGCTGGCGAAATTTATGGCCGAGGTCCGATTCTCAGCTGCCTCGCAGATATCAAAACGCTAAACAAGGCGAAGGAGTTCCTGTTGAAGAACGCCTCGCTCTCCATTGCCCCCGTCTTCACCGCTGCCGACGACGGCGTCCTCAACCCGGAGGTCGTCAACATTGCCCCCGGCGCGATCATCCCCGTCGCACGGAACGGAGGCCCGCAGGGCCCCTCCCTCATTCCCCTGCCGCGAGGCGGTGACGTGCAGCTGGCCCAGCTGGTCATGCAAGATATGCAGATGTCGATCAAGAAAGTCATGCTCGACGACAACTTGCCGCGGGACGATATGTCCGCCAGGACGGCTCTGGAAATATCCCAGCGGATGCAAGAGCTATCGCAGAACCTTGGGTCAGCATTCGGCAGATTAATTACTGAAATGATGGTCCCACTGGTGCGCCGTACCCTGGCGGTGATGGACGAGGCTGGCCTGATCAAAATGCCGCTCAAGGTTGACGGCCTGGAGGTCAAGATGGTCCCCGTATCTCCCCTGGCGCAGGCGCAGAACAACGAAGAAATAGAAAAGGTGATGCAGTGGATGCAGATCCTCGCCAGCTTCGGGCCGGAGGGCCAGATTGCCGCCCGCACCGACGCCATCGTAGATTTTATTGCGGACAAACTTGGCGTACCAGGGGAACTGCGGACAACCCCCCAAGAACGACAGCAAATGCAGCAGATGGCTATGGCCGCGGCTGCACAGGCGGCGGGCGTCGAAAACGCCAACCCCGGCGACCTCCAGGCGGCGCCCGCCGCCGCTTAGACAGGAGACAACATGGTCGATGACACCGGCTGGGCCGCACTTCTAGCGCAACCCGGCGAAGAAGACACCAGCCAAGACAGCATCAACAAACTGTTTGCACGCGTCTTCTCAACCAATGACGGCGTCAAGGTCACCGCCTACCTCCGCGCCAAAACCCTCGACCAACCATCGTTCTTGCCGGGGTCTGACGCCTCATATGGATATGCCCGCGAAGGTCAGAATTCCATCGTCAGAGAAATCGAAAACAGAACCAGAATAGGGAAACAAAGATGAGCGATGTAGCCATGGCCGATACAGCCATCGACGACTTGGTGCCGGATGTCCGCGATGATCAGGCGGCGCCGCCCGACGAACTTTCACATAGAGACGACCTTGACGTGGGCCGCTTCAACCGCCCGGAGGGCGATGACGCCCCCAGGCAAAGGCCTGATTGGTTGCAAGAACAATTCTGGAACGCGGAGAAGGGTGAGGCCGACACTGAAAAGCTCGGCAAGTCCTACAACGAACTCCGCAACCAATTCAATGCTGATGGCCACAAGGTGCCCGAAGATGGCGCCTACGACACCACCGAGATCACGCAGGCTGGCGTTGACGCACAAGATCCCATGCTGCAATCGTTCACTGAATGGGCGAGAGAATTTGGTGTTTCGCAGCATGCCTTCTCGTCTCTGGCAAAAAGCTACATCGAAAATGGGCAGGCCGGGATGGAGGAGGAGCAACGCAGCATCGCCGAGGAGCGATCAATCCTCGGGCCCAAAGCCGATGACCGCATCCAGGCTTCGGCGCAGTGGTTGGCCCGCATGCATAGCCGGGGCATTTTGAACGATGCCGACTTTGAAGAGGCCCGCATCATGGCGGGCAGCGCACATGGCATCCAGGTGTTTGAAAAAATACAGGCATTCTACGGGGAAAAGATGGCCCCCATAGAGGCCTCGACCGATAGTCAGCGGCCCGGAGCGGAAGAACTTTCCGCAATGGTCGCAGACCCGGAATACCAGACGAATGCCGCCTATCGTGCGAAAGTCGAGAAAGCATTCGATGCCGAATATGGGGGTGTCAGAGGCGACAGCCAGTCGTTGACTGTGCCGATGTTCCGTGATTGACCTCTTCATCGACGAAGACGGCGTAGCATTTTGTTCATGCTCGTCAAACTACTGGCTGGCGTTTTTCGACGACAGGCCGGATGCCGAGACTGCGGAACTGAAGGAGTTACGCTGCGTCAACTGCGGCTCATCGATTTTGCCAAACCATAGCCTGCACTAACCGGAATAAAAAAGTCTGACAACCTGCTTGACATTTGTATGATCTTTTGGCAGATCATAGTTGGGGCAGCAACGCATTGCGCCTACCCCGGACTATCTGCCAGCCGGACATCTCCGCAACTGGATCGAAATTAAAACTTTGACCCAGTTAAGGAGGCAAAAATGTCAACTGGATTATCACCCGCCTTCGTCACACTCTTCTCCGAAGAGGTGAAGCAGGCATACCAAGCCGAGAGCAAGCTGCGAAATACGGTGCGTCTACGCACTGGCGTGGTTGGCTCCACGGTGAAATTCCCGAAAGTCGGCAAAGGCGTGGCCACCGTGCACACGCCCAGCACCGATGTCGTGCCCCTAAATTCCACCTTCAGCCAAGCGACGGCGACCCTGGCAGATTATGCGGCACCGGAGTACACCTCGATTTTCGATCAGGCGAAGGTGAACTTCTCGGAACGCTCCGAGTTGGTACAGGTTTGCTCTAAGGCTATCGGACGCCGTCTCGACCAGATGGTGATCGATGCGCTTGACGGCGCGGGCACGTCCCTCACCGTTGCCAATTCAATTGGCGGATCAAACACCAACATGAATGAGGCCAAGCTGCGAGATGCTCACAAGCAACTCAATGCGAAGAACGTGCCAGCCGGTGATCGGTACGTTCTCATGCATGCCAACAACCTCAATTCGCTGTTGAGTCAGACCGCTGTAACGTCTGCCGACTTTGTGGCAGGCCGTCCGTTGGTCAGCGGTCAATTTGGTGAGTACATGGGCTTTAATGTCATTGTTATCGGCGACATGGACGAGAACGGCTTGGCCATCGACGGCAGTTCCGACAGGAAATGTCTCGCGTGGCACAAACACGCCATCGGCCTAGCCGAAGGCATTAGCTCTCGCGTCGAGGTCAACTATGTCCCGGAGAAAGTGTCCTGGCTCGTGTCCGCGCTCTTCAGTGCAGGCGCTGTCGGCATCGACGCCGAAGGCATCGTTGAAATCACCTGCCGCGACACTGCCGCCGCAGCCTAATCCATAAGGAGGATAAAAAATGGCTTTTGCAAGAGCGGGCTGGAATCCCATCGGCGGTCAGAGCCGCAAGGGCTCGGCCCCACAAATATGGTCCTACACCAGTACGGATGCCCAGAGCGTAATTCGGGCGGCTTCGTACTTCGACTCGGCGTCAGGTGACGTAGCAGTCAACGATGTGATTTTCTGCGTCAGCGCATCGGGCGGCACGCCTGTGGTCAGTATTTCGTATGTGAATGCGAATGCATCCGGCGTTGTCGATGTCACTGACGGTCTTGTTGTGACCGCGACCGACAGCGACTAGCACTAACTAGGTGCGGGGCGGCGGGGCAACCTGCCGCCTCGTCCCCATTATTTTTCTTTGGAGGTCTGATGGCGACCGGCGACACCGATGTGAACATTTGCAGTACCGCCCTCAACCTCCTTGGCGAAAGCGAGATCTCGTCATTTTCTGACGGCTCAGAGATTGCTGGCGTCTGCGACAAACTCTACCCTGGAACCAAAAACACAATGCTGTCGATGTATCCTTGGTCGTTCGCCACCAAGAAGGTGCAGCTGGCACAACTATCATCGACCCCGACGAACGAGTGGACTTACGAATATCAACTGCCGCCTGACATGATCATGTCCGGGCCGCAGGCCGTCTACAATTCGACGGCGACGGGCGCCAGCCCTGTTGCCACCGGCTGGGAAATCCTTGGCGACCGTCTGCAAAGCAATGAGACAGCCATCGTCATCGACTACCTGTTCAGCGTCGATGAGGCGTCAATGCCTCCGTATTTCGTCCAGGCTTTGCGCTATGCCATGGCGGCGCATCTCGCTGAACTGGTCACAGACCAGATCGAAAAAGCAGAACTTTGGCACAACCGACTGTTCGGCGTGGCAGCTGAAAATGGCCGCGGCGGATATTTGCGTCAGGCCATGCACATGGATGGCCGGGGGCAGATCCCCAGCCGCATACAGACGTTTGCTTTGACAGATGTGCGCTGATGTCGCGGGTATTTCAAATCCAGACCGATTTCACGATTGGCGAGATTGATCCACAACTAAGGGCCCGCGTCGATATCGATCAATACTACTCGGCGCTCGACAAAGCTCGGAATGTCGTCATTCAGCCCCAAGGCGGATTGGGCCGCAGACCCGGCCTGAAGTTTATCCACACCATTCCGTCCGGCGACAACCCCGAAAACGGCTGTCGGCTGGTCGCCTTTGAGT
>Ga0098044_1000869_pt1 | contig 15848 bp, 23 predicted proteins | sample 10_taG_FD_75053 | JGI IMG/M metagenome (GOLD analysis project Ga0098044, IMG submission 75053) | Marine viral communities from the Subarctic Pacific Ocean - 10_ETSP_OMZ_AT15264 metaG | ecosystem: Environmental > Aquatic > Marine > Oceanic | place: Pacific Ocean | collected 2015-01-16 | reverse complement strand
TCACAACCAGGTCTTACATCGTCAGAACCGTCTACCAGTTGCTTTGCAATAGATAGGAAACAATTCTTCTGAGTCCATTTCTATTCCCATAATGCAAAAAGAGCTACTCGAACTGTTACTTACAAAACCGTTTCTTTTCTTCATCGTTTTTTCCTTTAATGATAATGATTTCTGTTCAATTCATTCATCGCAGCGTCTGCGTTTTTTATACAATCCTTGCAAGTTGGACTATCGTAGTTTATCTTGCCTGGACATTTTTTCTCTCCGCAAAATGGACCGTTACAACGACCATCTGTCTGCATCTTTTCTAATTTTTTATAATCGTATTCCATTAGTTATATATTGTCCCAGAATGTACTCGGATACTAACGCTTTCGCCGAATAATTCTACGAGTTTCTTTTTGGCATCTAACATGTTTTCTACTTCTTTTTCTACTGTATCATTGCCGATGTCTTTGCCTACATAAACACACTCTTCATCAGTTGTGAGTTCTACGCCTTTATCTCTGCATATTTCATCTAACTTTTCATGAAGATCCCAATATTCGAGCTTCTTGAATAGAACGGCTCCGCAGTTGGGGCAGAATTTAGAGTCTTCTGATTCTAATTGCTCACGATTGATATTGCATTCGCAACCAGGCTCTACTAAACCCTCTACGTCAATGGAGAGAGCTTTTAGAGCTAATTCTGCGTCATCGAAATAAACGCCAACTATACAAAAGCTACTACTCGAACTGTTGCTTACAAATCCATTTCTTTTCTTCATCGTTTACCTTTCTTCATCTATTGTAAGTTGTTTAAAAATCGGGAATATCTTGTATTCCGCCGGAAGTCTCTATATCTTCTGGTCTTACCATTGTATAGTCTACAAATAGCTCGACCTGACATTCGAAGAATGCCTTTTTCAGTTTGACTTCTTTAATATACTTGAATTTTGAGTCACAATCTCGTTTTTCTGAAATAAAATCATTCAATTTTTGCTCTACCTCATTTTTAGTCATTTTGTCATCATCAAGACTATGCAAATAATCATAAAGATCTTTAGACACAGATGGAGCGATATTGTCTTTAGGCTGTTCCTTTTTGACGACTAAAAGGTATTTAGCACTATCAGGAATATCTGCTAAATCGAAATTAGCAACTTTTATTTGACTGATAGGACACATTTTTGCATCTATTTTGTCTCCAAAGACACATGTTCTCAATTTGTCAGAAATTTGAGCTTTGAGTTCTCCGGCTAAAAAGCCACAAATCTCTTCTCTAAATCCGGTAAATAAATCGATTCTTTCTTTTGTAGGTTCTATCGTTTCGTCCATGAGAGTCTCAAGCATCGCTTGTAATAGAGGATATTTGTCAGTATCAAATTTAATCCAAGTATTTATATCGTCGCTGACAAACTCACCTTGTTGGAAACGAAAATCATAGTCTACTATTGTTTCTTCATCGTCCATGCTTTTGAGTATAGATTGTGCTACTTTTGCGGCGTTCTCTGTTGTAAATATAGATTCAAACGTTTTCATTTTTTATTTCTTTTCCTTTTCTCTTTTTTCATAGCATTAGCTGCATTAACTAACCAACGACCCAAATCTTCTACATCTTTAGGATCGTTAAAATAAACAGTTTTCTTTGAGGCAAAGCATACGAATATCTCTTCTCCAGAATGGAGAATGATTTTCAAGCCATTTCTTTTTATTGATCCGAGCTTCTTTGCCATAGCTATGTCCAATGTTTGTGTAATATCTATATTTGTTTTCGTCATTTTTTATGATTTTCTTTTCTTCCACTTCAAATATTTCTTAATTTTAGCGTTTGACTTAAGACCTTGTATAGTATTGTACTTACGTCCAAGTTCTTTTTCGCTAGGAATTAAGTCATGTATTGCATGATGACATTCCCTACAAACAGGTGTCGTTTTGTTCATCTGCTCTCTAGTATATCGTTTTTTAAACCATTTGTTAGAATGGACTGTTTTAGGAATAAAATGATGTTCTGTATATCTGTCACATTCTAATCCGCATAAAGAACAAATCATAACTTACCCTTTAAATAAAAGCCCAAACTTGCCTCTCATTATATCTTTGATACGTCCTGTTTTAACTCCAAGTCTATGATCTACAACCCTAGACTTAATGAAATTATATGTCCTTATTTTATCAGATCTTCCTCCACCACCCAACTGTTTTTTTATTTCTTTTCTATTTTTTTTATCATCAGGACTCTTTGTACGCAATACTTACCACAGCCTCATTTTTGAATAATTCTCCAGCATTCTTGCCAGTCAGTTTAGCTATAACATGACCTTTAGCTGAAAGTAATAATTCTGATTTGAGCTTGTTAGCGAGAGCGTACTTTAGATATGCTGCGAATAGATCGTGGACAAAGAGTTTGGAATCGCTTCCTCCCTCTCCAAATTGGATTTCAAGAAAGACACTGTTAGAACCCCTAAAGAGACCTCCGATTGCTATACGTTTTGTTTTGACTATTTGTTTTCATACTCTTTTCTCCTTTCATTTGATTATAGAATACCGCCATCGTCTCCAGCAGTAACGTCACCATTTTTTTCAATTGCCAACTCTTCATACGGAGCTACAACTTTTCTGTAAAACTCCATTTTGCAGCAATCAAACGTTCCGATTATATCTTGCAAAGTAGCATATCTAATGCCAAGTCTATCTGCAAGCTTCAACGCTAAAGTATACATAATATAATTATGATGTCCTTTAACTAACTGTGTATCGTCTATTTCTTCCAATTCATCTACGATATCATCGATAAGTTTATCGTATCGATATCTATCTTCTTGGGGAATGTATGGCATCGTTGCTCCTTCTATACTTTCTTAAATTTTTCTTCAAGTAGTAAGTCAAGGAATTCTTTAATTATTCTATACGGTTTACTTCGTACAGTCATGTCATACTTAGGAACGGCAACATCTTTAATCCATCCTCTAAGATCGGTTCCTTGCTCTGCTGATCTTGCATAAATATCGCAGACCATCTCAGCAATATAGATACGAGGCATATCAGCGATACCACCCCAATATTCTGGATGATGCTCATTTGTACAATAATGCTGATCCAAAGCTTTTTGAAGCAATTCTTTATTTTCTTCTCTAACCAAGTGGTTCCATTCTATACCATGGAATTTTGATTTATCATGACTCAAACTATTCGCAATAAGAATTACGGCAAACTCTGGGTCGCCAGCTTCTATTAAACGTTCGCCCATAAGTTGAGCAGCATCTTGAACCAACTTAATATGCCTGATTAAAGCACTAAGATGTTTTCTACGACTATCATCTAACGTAATTATAGGTTCGACATCAACAGTTTTGGTAGAAGTCTTATCACCATTTTTTGGTTTTGTTGACATTATTATCTCTTTATTTAATGTTTTGACATTGTTCATAAGCCTTTAAGACTGAATCAATATCAATGTTTGTTATTATAAAACCAGACGTATTAGAAATTCCTATTTCTACGCCTTTTTTGTTTTTTCTATCTTTAGTTTTATAGCTTACTATTGTATGAATACGTTGAGGGTTTATGTAATAGTTTTGTTCCTTTCTTTCTAGTACAAGTAGTCCTTTATTCGTATGTATTTTGTCTACCTTTAATTCAATGAACCCATAACTTTTCCTTTGTATTTTTGCTGTATTTTCGGTCTTGCCAATGTGGATCTCACATGCAGCAACAACGAAAAAACAACAAGAACTAAAGTCAACGCTGTAACTCCAAACGTTCCTGATTCCAAGATATTATACCTCATTTCTAGTCACATTACCAACTAGATTTTTTATTATGTTTAGAAAAGAATTTCAAAAGACTAAACGGATTGCCAATAATTTTACTGTCCTTTTTCGGACTTCTATCATATTTTTTGCGTTTTGCTGTCATAACTTTACCTAAGTTTATTATAGCGAGAAATCAAATCACAATTAAGAATTATTTCTTAACCATTCTACTTGATTGATTACACCTTGAAGAAATGATGTTTTTGGCTGATAGTTAAGACATCGTTCGGCTTTACCGATGTCAGCATATGTAATATTTACGTCACCTGGTTGCATCGGTCTATTTAATATGACAGCAGGATGTCCAACGACTTGACTGATCGTCTCAATCATATCGTTTAAAGTTATTGGATTTTTAGAACCAAGATTAAATATTTGATAAGAATCGCACCTGTCGATTGCGGATTTGATTCCATCAACTATATCATCTATATAAGTATAGTCTCTACTAGAATGCCCACTTCCAAATCTTTCTATAGGCTGTCTAGCCAATATCAGTTTTGCAAATTTATTGATAGCTAAATCATGTCGCTGTCTAGGTCCATAGACAGTAAAGAAACGCAAACAAGTCATAGGTATCTGATGAAGATAATGATATGTATGACATATCAATTCACCAGCTTTTTTAGTCGCAGCATATGGACTGATTGGAAAATCTACCGTATCATCTTCGCTAAACGGTACTTTACGATTGTTCCCATAAACACTTGAACTAGATGCGAATATAAACTTAGGCATTGTTTTTTGCAAAAGACATGCTTCTAAAACATTGATTGTACCCGTAATATTGGTTCGAGCATAACCACCAGGATCTTGTATGCTTGGACGAACACCAGCTTTAGCAGCTAAATGAACTACAACATCAAACTCCATTTCTTCAAATAGTTCTCTCATGCGACCATAATCACGAATATCTGCTTCCATAAGCCTGAATCGACTATATGGAAGATCTTGCATATTATCTCGCATATCTTGTATGTTGCATTTCGGTCTAGGAATATCATGAAACGTAGCAAAAAACGATTCAAAATTATCAATCCCAACTACTTCAATTCCTTCAGCCGCCAAATTAGCAGAAAGGTGAGAGCCAATAAAGCCCCTTGCTCCAGTTATTAATATCTTCATCTTATTCCTAAGCGTTATTCCATTTGTTTTTGTCGGACTTGTTAAGAGGGAATTTCAATCTTTCCTCTACGATAAACGGGACAGAGTGTATAATTTTAACCGAAACTCTAGTTATACCAAACTGTTCTCCTCTAGATGTGTTAGAATCAATAGATACGTCAGATAAAAGTCTAGCACATTTTCTGCGTTTATGAGCTTGATATATATCTTCTGCTTCTGTCACAGTTTCTATTGCTTCAACCATTCTTTCTGTCATTTCAAAGCCAGTATCTTTTTGACTAACATGACATTTATTGGCTTGATGTTTCATTTCTGCAATTGAAGGATCTGTGAATGTTACAATGAAATTTTTGTCAGAGGGAGGAAGAATAGGGACATGATTTGTTGGATATTCAGCAATAAGGACTGATTTTTTATCACGAGAATTTCTTTTGTGTCTGTCTGTCATCCAACATGATAAGGCTCGAATAGTCATAACTCTACTATTGTAGTTTATTGCATGAGCAGTATCGCTGATGTGAGGCAAGAAGAGTAGGGTTGGTTTCTCATATTCCATAAACCAATGAAGTTTTTGCATGTCAGTATTATCAATGGTTTCTTGTTTGTACGTTTTATCCGCTCTGAAATCGACTAATTGTTCTATCTTATATCCGAGCATTTTAGCCCATGCAACAGCTTCATCCCATCTTTGTTTAATCTTTTTGTTTTTAGAAATGTTCGTTTCTACTCCATGATACCCAGGCGACATGATGACGATCTTTACGTCATTTGTTTTATTGAGTAAAGATAGAGATGATCCAAAGTATCTACCATCGTCACCATGCGGCAATACAATAAGTATCTTGTGATTTCTAGGTAAATCTTTTTCAGTAATGATGTGAGGAATGGGAGCAGGAACCACATACCTTTGAACAGGTTTAAATTGGTACTCACTATCCATTTAGCTTCCCATCAATAAATTTCCTTAAAATAGAATCGACAAATACTCCAGACAGGGATCGAACCGCATAAAGTCGCTTCGAAAACGACTGCCTATCCATTTAGACTACTGGAGCGTTAATAAACATTTAAATGAACCTTTCTTAAAAGTTCATTGATCGAAACACAACCAATCCAAAGATAAAACCAAGTAGAGCAATCGGTCCCAAACTCAAAGCAGTCCAAAAGAAGACTAAATCATCACTTTTTGTCCATTCCCATTCAAGTACAATTTTGATAAAAAATCTTATTGCACAAAAACCGACCAAACCGCTAAACAAATACAACATCAAAGGAATTAAAAAACTCATAATTTATCTCTTATATCTTCTGTATTGTGTTACTCATCATTATTCCAATAGCTTCACGCAAATCTATTTTCATTAAACCTCTGTGATGAAAGTAAACATCAAAATCGTAATCTTTATCTTCTGAGCTTCTAGTCATTTCTTCTTCCATGACATTATAAGCAACTAAACATTCGTCTTGGGACGGTATCACATATTCGCCGTTTTCAACCAACTCAATAAATTCATCTTCATCAAACTCATCTGAACCATGAACAATAACATAAAACGCAATTTGGTTGCCATCATACCTTGGATCTTCCGATAAATCAAAGAAAAATCTTCCTTCGCTATTACTATCATAATATATATAATTACACAACGTATCAAATTTATCGTAATCTTTACCATTAAATACGAGAAATAGTTCGTCAAGTAAAATTTTCTGTAATAGATTTATCTCAAAATTATCGTGAGGAGCTACAATCGAAAATTTTTGACCTTCAGTAAGCTTTCCTACAAAATCTTCAGCCGACATTCTTGTGTATGTAAACATTTTTTCCTCTCCAATTATCTATTCGATATTATAGAGCTAAAACCTTTAAATATCATGTTCATTAAGATAAGAACTCATTCCAAGTATATTCGTTTTCTTCAAATCTTTTCTTTATTTTCAAAAGCGTTTTTTTGATAATCTGAGATATTCGTCCTTCAGTACAATCTAGTAAAACTCCTATCTCTTTCATTATAATACCATCTCGATAATACAACAAAATGATTCGTTCCTCTTCTTCTGATAAGCGTTTTGTGACTTCTTTCCAAAAGTCTTCTCTCTCCATCTCGCCTGCTTCATCTTTGGAATGTCTTACTATATCAAAAATAGACCAATCTATGTCTCTACCGCCAAGATCAGCTTCTAACTTCTCTTTCTTCTTGTTGACAGTACAAGCCCTATCAATTAGCTTTCTATCTCTAAGATCGTCTATCGTTCTTTTTAGACCGATTCTATATATGAGACCAATATTATTCTCTATGTCCGTCTTTTCGGAACGATCAAATACAGATTTAGCGACAGCTAATCCCACAAAAGAACTTGCCTCTATCTCATCAGCAGGGACGAGAGGTAGTGAGCCTTTTAGCTTCCTTGTGATAAGATTACTTATTTTGAGCCAATCTACTTTTGTTGAAGTTTCCATTATATTTTGATACCTGCTTCTTTAAGAACTTTCTTAGCTTTCTCTATGTCTTTAGCTTTTTTGTTCTTTTTCTTGGTTGCTGATGCCTTTCTAGCTTTGTCCACTTTTGCTTTGTTCTTCTTTTTTTCTTCGTCAAGTCGTTCTTTTGCCTTTCCAGTTAAATGATCGCTACTGAGTTTTTGTACAAGAAAACCTTCTCCAGTAGCCAAGTCTCTGATATGAGCGTCACAAGGATGATCAATGTCAACATTTGAATATACTCTTTGATAACGGTCAATCATCAAATATTCTTTAAGAACTTTGACTCTATCTTCTCTATTTTTAATGTCTTCAATGTTAACCCAACCACTAGATGTAAGATCTTCCAAAAGTGCTTTTGCTACTTCTGGCGGCGTGTTTGGATCATCAATGATAGAAAAGATAGAATCACCAGAATATACAGTTGACTCTAAATATTCATCTGACCAATATTCACTTTCTCTTGTATTGGTACTGCTTACTACGATTATTTTAATACTCATTTTCTACCTCGTAATTTATAGTTAATTCTCCAAAAGCATTATACCATATTATACATCACAAATTGAAACAAAATAATGGGTTAAATGGGACTCGAACCCATAGCCTGCCGGTTAAGAGCCGGTTGCTCAGCCAATTGAGCTTCTAACCCAAATAAAATTAAAGGAAATCGCATAAATATACAATAATATAATTATGACTCACAGAAAAAAGGAACTAATAAAATGAAAAACATTCTACTTTTATTGTTAAAGACGCAAGACCAAACAAGAATACTCCACTGGCAAACAAAAAGCTATGCACAGCATATGGCTTTTGGCAACTTCTATAACGCTCTAACACCTTTAATTGACCTGTTAGTAGAATGTTATCAAGGTAAATATGATAGAATCTATCTAGACGATACGAATACAATCGAACTAAAAGATGTCTCAGATGATCCAGAAAGTATATTCGAAGAACTATCTAAAGCTCTTTCAGAAGATTTTCCAAATGAGATAGATGAGAAAGACACAGATCTACTTAATATCAGAGATGAAATTATAGCAGAAATTAACAAATTAGAATATCTGTTAACTCTCAAATGAAGAGTATGAAGAATTAGACAATAAACATTTGAAACTATAATGGGACCGGCAGGACTTGAACCTGCAACCAACAAATTAAAGCGTGTTAAGCCTTATTCAAGCTTAACATACTGATTTATGTAAACCTTCGTAACGTCAAAGGGTTTTTGGTGAGTTTGCTGCTCTACCAATTGAGCTACGATCCCTAATTATTCTGTTTTAAAATGCACCAGGTAGGACTCGAACCTACAACCTCACCCTTATAAGGGGTGCGCTCTACTCTTTTAATCCACTGGTGCGACGTTAAATCAGAGCGGTTGGATTTGAACCAACGACATCCTGCTTCCGAGGCAGGCTCTCTGCCAGACTGAGGTACGCTCTGTAGTCGAAGCGGTAGGATTCAAACCTACGACCATCTAAATTTTATGTCAAGGTTACTATAAGCGAAAGTTTCCTCTCGCGTCTTACAATCCATCTAGGACTCTATCACTGAGCTACGCTTCGTTATAAAATATCATATTGTTTAGCCCACTTTCTTACTGCATTATCAGATACTCCAAAATCTTTTCCTATTCGCGTAAAAGGTTTTCCGGAATCAATAATACTTTTTAACTTTTTCTTAGATGGTCTTATTACTTTTCTTGCAAAAATTTTGCCACAATTAACTGAACAGAATTTTCTTTTATTTTTTTTAGTCGTAAATTCTTTGTTGCATTGTTTGCATCGTTTAGTAATTAATGGTTTGGTTTTTTTGGGTATTTTTTTAATTGGTTCTGAACCATATTTTGAACTGAAAGTTTCATAATGAACTTCTCTATGACAGTTTGCACATAATAAATCACATTTATGCAGTTCTTTTAAGATCCTACTCCATTTCCAACCACTCATCGTTTTCCATTGATCATTTTTGGTAGATGGATCTCTATGATGAAATTCTAAAGCGTTGATACATTTATCATAACCGCATTTTTTGCATTGCCCGCCTTTATGCTCAACAGCTTTTTTTTTCTTTTTACGACCAGCTTCATTATTATAAGCAGTTTGACACCTTCCACATATATTTTTCTTTTTTCCATAAAATTTTGTTTCATCCGTTTCTCCACAAGTGGTGCATTTGTGAATTTTTATATTATATTTTTTAAAATTAGTGGATAGCCCAAACTTTTTCAACCAATATTCTACGTTTGTTTTACTACATTTCAATTCAGCGGCGATTTTATGAAGACTTTTATCTTCTTTGATTAACTTCTCTAATATTTTTTTGTCCATGATTAACCTTTCAGTTTTAATACAATGTATCCTGTATTAATATACTAAAACATTAGTCAAGTTCCTCTTTTTATTTTAAAAATAAACTTTCCTATAAGTCAAGGCGACAAGATTCGAACTTGCGTCTCCGGCTCCCAAAGCCGGTGCTAAACCAAACTCAGCTACGCCCTGTGGTCGAAGCGGCAGGAGTTGAACCTGCGACCTTTGCCCCCGATGGGCAACGTTCTACACTGAACTACGTTTCGTTAAATCGGTGTGAAAGGATTCGAACCTTCGGCTTTCTCGCCCCAAACGAGACACTCTGACCAGACTGAGCTACACACCGTCTTATTTGATCAAATTAAGTCATAACTTCTAGCCCATTTTTTTACAGAATTAGCAGTTATTCCATATTTTTTACCCAATTTTACCCAAGATAATTCAGATATCAATTTTTCTAATTCTTCTTTTGATGGACGATTTTTAACTTTCCTCAAAAACTTACCTGAACAAGATATAGAACAGAACTTTTGATTTTTATTCCAAACAGGAACCTCAAAATCATTTTTACAACATTGACATTTGCGAAATACTTTTTTTCGAACATATTCATAAACACATTTCCCATCAATGTTTTTTTCAATTTTTTCATATCCATTTAATGATCTAATGTTGTTAAAAGTATTATGTTCCCAAGTAATTTCTCCAATAGCTTTAGCATGTAACTCCGAATGACAGTTAGAACAAAGAAGAATACATTTATCTAACTCTTTCATCATTTTGTCCCAAGAACAAACTCTCATAGCTTTCCATGACATTTCCTTTTCTTCTGGATTAACGTGATGGAATTCTAAAGCTCCATAATATCCATCATAACCGCAGTCTTGACATTTACCACCTTTGTATAAAACCGCTAAAATTTTTCTTATTAATGTCTTTTCCCACTCATAACGACATCTACATTTTTTACAATAACGACCATTTGCTTCGCCTTTATAAAAATCTTTTTCCGTATCTTTTAATTCACCACAATGAAAACACTTTTTAATCATAATACTATCTCCTTTTAAAAAATAACCTACTACTATTAATTAAAGAGATAATATTAATTTCCTTCTTTATTTTCAAAAATACCCCTACCAGGGATCGAACCTGGGTCTACGCCTTAAAAGGGCGTTGCTAAACCTGCTCAGCTACAGGGGCGAATTTCTGTCGAACCTTATTGTATCGAAATCAAACAAAGGATGCTTCACTATTAAAGCTTATGACCCGCAAACTACACCCACAAGGACTCGAACCTTGAACTTGCGCCTTAAAAGGACGCTACTCTGCCAGTTGAGTTATAGGTGCATTACCAACTATGCTACCCGCCCGATGTATCTATTTTGGTTATAACTACACCAAATTTATCTATTCCTTTATTCCAGTCATCATACAATTCTTTTTTCGTTTCGTCAAGCTCTAAATTTATAAACTCTACATTGTCGAAGGCTTCTCCACCATAGCGGAGATAGTCAAATCCTCCATCTACAAACATAGCTCCACAAGTACAATAGTGGAAATCATGTCTTGCTCTACTGAAAATAACATCTTTACATGTAGGACATTTGATCGCTTGAATTTTTGTTTTTTCTTTCTTTTTCTTCATTTTGATTTTCCTTTAAACGGATGGACAAAACCCAACTTGTGAAAGCCATTAGCTCTGGCAGAAGCTGGGCTTGTCCTAGCCGTATATGATGATTGGGAAACAACCCTATTAAATTTTGATGAACAACTATAATACTCTCTATCAGAGTATACCATAAAAGTAAACACACTGGCATTAAAACCTTCAAATGGGGATTTACGACAAAGATTTAAGCCAGTAAACGTATTATATACGTTTCGGCTTGCTTATAGGTGGTTTAGAACGTATAACATCTGCTTGGCTGATGCCGTTTGCGACTGAGCAAGATGTAATGTAAGTAGTCATTTTTTTATCCTAAATAGCGGGAATGGGAGTCGAACCCAACTCGCCAACCTTATGAGGGTCAGTAGCCCAACCAGGGCTTCTCCCGCGATGTTCTACATATAGTATATCGGAAAGTAAGACACATTCCTACATAAAAACAATATTTTTGTAAATATTTTTCTTCGAGCCGACTTTACAAATTAACAATATTCATCTATGATTGTCGGAATGGCATTAGCAAGCTTTAATCGTTGGAACCAATTTTTTGCTGCTTTTTCAACTTTAAATTTTTCAATACCTTGTATGATTTGCTTTGCTGTTTTGCTTACATTTTCAAAACCTTCAAAGATCCTTTTAGTATCGCCTTTAGTATGTAAAGCTAAATAGTTAGAAGCAAATTGTAATTCGTTGAATCCATAGTGTCTAAGTACAACGTAAACAGTTGATTCTGCTTCTGTTTCTGCTATCGTTCTATCTCCAACTATCATTGTGTCTTTTTCATCAAAGTGTAAGAATGAGTGAGTCAATTCATGAATTATTGTGGAGAACTGTCTTAATCCTTTTGACATTCTACTAACAGCGACTTTAGAGCCTCTTGACCATCCTCCTGCTCTTCCTGTATCTGCTTCAATATCTATTTTTACGCCTTTACTATTTCCAAATGCGATAGCAGCCCTAGCAAGTTGCCCAATAGATTCATCTTCTACATTATGTTCTGATTGCCATTGAACTGTGTTAGGATCGTATACTTTGTCTACTGGGACTCCAGGTATAGGTTCTGTTTGGCTGTAATCATAGGTAGGAGCATCTACAAAATTAGTTACCCTTCCTGCACTATCATAATAAACGTTTTTCCATTTTACTGCTTTTTGTTTTAATGTATTAGCGGCTTCTATAATTTTAGGTATTGTAGTCGCTTTGTATTTTACTACAAGAGCAAATAAGAAATCATTATAAGGGAATTTGTTTAATTTAGAATATCTTAAAAAGTCATTTCTTTCATTTTGTTGTGCCATATTAGCATTTTGGAAAGGGTATGCTTGGAGTGCGTTAATAAATATTGCAACAGACGAATGATATATTTTTTTTTGTTCTGGCCTTAAAATTGTAAGAGGTTCATTAGGAATTTGTTTTATCTCTCCTGTTTCATCTTCAATTTTTTCTATTGTTTTTTTAGGTTGTCTTCCCATTTCAGCCCAATTGGTTTTAGACTGCACTTTAGAAGATTCAGGATTTTGGAACCAAATAAGTATTGTGTTAAAGTAGCTATAATTGTACATGTTTGAAGAAAAATCAAGAAATCTTTGTAAAAAATCTTGTTTAAAAGCCTCATCAACAGAACTGGATAATTCTTCCATATATTTTTTGATAGTATCTTTGCTTAATTGTTCTTTTTCTCTTCCCCCCTTTTCCATGATCATTTTTACTTTCTTCGAAGTCTCTTCTTCAACAACCTCAAGTTCTCTTTCGGTTCCTGTCCCTACATCTGATTCAGTGTCTCTGATATCAAAAACGGTTCTTATATCATCAAGACCACTTCTATCAAAAATAATATTGAATTGCGTAGCTATCTCGTCAAGTTCTGGTTCTATTGTTTGAGCATTGCCTAAAGAAATAGCTTTGTTAAATTTTCCGAATTTGAATTTATATCCAAGATTTGTTAAAGCTTTTCCCAGTTCGCTTTGAGCAGGAATCTTCATTATATTCAAATAATAACCTTTTATTCTTTTGGTTCTTTTGTCTGTCCAAGGAACAAGTTTGGTAGGAATTGTAGGGACATTCATTTCAGGTGTGATTGGTTGATTAACTGTTTGAACGGCGGGACTTGGTGGAGGAGTATCGAGTTGCGGATCTCCAGTTGGTACAGGAGTAGGTACAACAGGCTCATTCTGTACAATATCTTCTTGTGCTAATTTAAAAAATGTTTTAAAAGACATCTTATTTTCCTTTCTAAAACCTTAGAATATTTATTATTCTACACTTTTATCCTTTTTTCCTACAAAGAATAAAAGATTTTTTAATTTAATATCGAATTATAATAGCATGGGAAATTCGTGGTACAAAAAATCAATGCCTACAATAATCACTGTTGAGGCTAATATAAACAATATAGCTAAAAATATATCAGACATAAATGGTGTTAAATCAGTTCTTGTTTGGGGTTCTTTCGTTAAAAACGCAAAAAAGAAAAACTCAGTGATAAGAGACTTAGACATCATAGCCGTTAGCGATATATTCTCAGAAGATCTACTATCAATAACAAATGATAATATCTATTCTCCATTTAATCTGTCAGTCACAGAACTAGAAGATGAAGGATTTGATCCCAAAGCAGTCCAATTCACAAAATCTTTTATTAAAATCAAAGAATATAATACAGATCATTGGGCTATATCTGATGATAAAAAGTTACTCCATTGGGGAGCTTTTATCGAAAATAAAGACCATTGGGAAGAAATAAAAGAACAAGCTGAAAAACACGCCCAAGAAGAAACAAGAACAAATAGAAAAAATCTCTACAAAGCAAGTCAAAACACAAAAAATAGATGGACAAACAACTATAACCACTGGATTAATAAACATCTCGCAGGAATGCCAGAAGGCTGGTATGGACTCAAATGCAACATCGATGAAATACTCGAAGAAACTCGAAAACTACTCTAAACCTACGATCTTCTCAAAAAAAAAAGAGGATCACAACCACATCTAGACGAAATTAATAGTAGGAAACGAGATAATATTAGATACAGGAGAGAAGTTATGAAAACAATCAAAAAAGTTTCCGTCCTTTTCATGGCACTTGTTCTCGGTCTATCTGTGTTACTATCAGGCTGCTCTTATGGTAGCGTTAAAGAAAGTATACATACTACACCAACAAGAACAACAATTGTGGGAGAAGGCAGATACGAGTATCATGTAATTACAAAAGGAGCAGATGGGAAATGGTATATTAGACCAGTTAATATTCCATTCCCTCGCGTTGGACCTCAACCAAAAGGAGGTAAATAATGGATTCAGGAAAATGCCTCGGAATAATCGTAGGAATAGCCCTACTTGCTTTGTCAGTCTGCTTTATTGCTTGTGAACCAAAAAATGCTCCAGATCAAGGAGCACAAACGATTACAGCAATAGACCAAAATGGTCAAACTGTACGAATTATAATGCAAACTCCATTAAGAGAAGAGCATATTGGAACCAGTACACATGTAGAAAGAGAAGTTAAAATACGAAGAATTATGTCTCCTTTCGGTGTAAGTGCTGGCGAAGTTATAGCTAAACAAGAACCGATGAAACTAACTACTAATGACAAAGGAGAAATAGAAGCAACAACTGGTGGGTTTAGATGGACATTAATTGACTCTATCTGGATGTGGATTAAGAACCTATTCTGGTTCGGTATCTTTGGCGGTGCAATCTTGCTGATTCTTTACTTTGTCTTCCCAGCAGCAAAACCAATCATCGGTATGATCGGTAGAGCAATAGGTAGCATAATCCCTATCTTCGGAAGCATCATCGAAAGAATCTCAGCAGGACTCAGATGGAAGAAACCTCTTGAACAAGTAGTTGTTGCTAACCAAAACTTCAAGACAGCCATCAATGCTCATACAGACTTGACTCCAGATCAAAAGAAAGTCGTTATAGAACTCTTTAGAACTGAAATGATGAAAGAACAAGATAAAGATGCACAAACAACAGTCAAAACGATAAAGTTGGAAAAAAATAAATAAATAGATCGAAAACAATTTTATCCTTATTACAATTGATCTATTTATTGAGAAAGAGTGTCATTGAAAAATGGCACTCTTTTATTATACTTGGTCTTCCCAGAAATGCCAAACTTCCCCAAAATCTTGATACTCTCTAGCAAACTCTTCCGCTTCATCTTCGTCTGGTTCCAAATTCATCCATTCTTGAATAGCATGTCCTAATTCATGAAAGAGAGTCGTTCTTATGCCTATTACAATTTCCGTCTCTAAATCGCAATTATAGTCTTTAGAACACTGTTCTGCTGTATTTTTTATTGCTTGCAAATTAATAACAAAAACTGGATTAGGTGCTGTCCCATTTATATACCTTGCTAATTCTTCATCAGAACCATTTATATAAGCAGTTTTACATACTCCTATGCCTATTTGTTGAATTATTTTAGTGTTGATTTCTTGCATTGTTTCTTCAGCTATTTGG
>Ga0098044_1000866_pt1 | contig 15886 bp, 32 predicted proteins | sample 10_taG_FD_75053 | JGI IMG/M metagenome (GOLD analysis project Ga0098044, IMG submission 75053) | Marine viral communities from the Subarctic Pacific Ocean - 10_ETSP_OMZ_AT15264 metaG | ecosystem: Environmental > Aquatic > Marine > Oceanic | place: Pacific Ocean | collected 2015-01-16 | reverse complement strand
GTGAACTGCCTTGAGGGTACTACCTGCACTGCTTGATTGACGACCGAACCAGTAGAATTAGAGGTCGTGTTAACTGAGTTTGCATAACTAGGAGAAGCGATAAGTAGCGCCGCTAATAGATACCTCTTCACTGACTAAATGTACTCGTACTATCACTGATGCTTTCTATAGTAGTAGTCCTATCTATCTGAGTAAAATTTGAGAGTCCAGGGCCATGAAGTGTTTCGAAATAAGTGAAACTTCCACCGGGGTTCACAATTGAGTAGGAAGGCTTATTGGACAGATCAGGCGAGGTGAATGTTTGGGTCACACCCTCCACAACATTATTGATATTTGTATATCCGGTCGGTGCAACATTGCCTGTAGAAGGAGCAACATTTGTTCCTCCTGTGGTTAGTTCATATCCAGAATTAAATGAATAACTCTTTATCGTCTCCTGAACGACAGAGCTAGTTTCGACGTGATTTTGTAGAACGCCTTGCTGAAAATTCGGGACAACGGGAATTGCCTTAGCAGGTGACGCTAAAAGAAAAAGTATTAACGGTGAGGATCGGAGATGTGAAGCCATAGAAAAGTTGTAATCGCAGCAATTAGAAGAAGAGCTAAAACGATCATTCGACTTCTAAAGAAGTAATTACTTGGCCTATAGCGTTAGTCCCAGCCCCACCAGAAACCAGGGTCGTCAAACCTGCGCTATTAATCGTCCCTGCAAGCGTTCCGGCGACACCGCCCGATTGAGTTGTGGTATTACCAAAGGCAGGCATATCTGCAACGACTCCTGAAGTCACGTCTACACCTGATCCAATTGCAGGAATTGCGTCACCCTGCGTATACGACTCTGAAAAACTGAACGCAGAATTATCGACAGCAATGTCATAAGTGCCGGCTTTATATGTTGCGGCTGCTGTTGCACTTCCAGCGGTTAGCCCACCGAAAGCATCACTATTCCCACTACCTACAACAACGTTGCTGCCGCTGACGGCATAAGTTGAGCCGATCCTAGAAGCAGTAGTGGCGGCACCATTCACACTTAGCTGGATGCTTGAGGTGATGGAATGGTTCAGATCTGCTTTAGCTGGTGCTGCTATGAGAAGCAACAAAGGTAGGAGTCGTTTCATGAAATGCTGTCGAGGTCGTTGATTCTTTTACTTGTTTTTATTTCTTCCGCCCCAATAATTTTAATTGGTGTTTCTACACGTATAACTTGATAACCTCCTGAGCTTCCAGCCTCGGCTTCTTTTTCTTTCTTCTTGCCGTTGCCTTTTTGGTTGGCATCGATTCCAAAAGTAGTCAATGTTGAGACAAAGATCGAAGCAATGAAGGTCGGATCCATATCCTGTTTAGGCAGGATGCTTTCAGGTAAATCAACGTACGCCAATGTAAGCAGGAATCCTGACCACCCAAGGACGACTAATCTCGTAATCATTGAGATGAAAGAAACCTGCTCTTCCTTATCGTCAAGACCTGCCTTAATTCTTCCTAGTAGGCCTTTTTTCTTTTCAGTAGGATTTGTCTCAGCCATACGCAGGAATAGTAAATAGGCCTAGTCTGGGGCAGTATCTTCTAATTGGCAATTGACTGAAGTATTGGCTGCGATTGTTTCAGGGCTTTTTTGCTTTGCAATAATGAGCCAAAAAAAATCTTCAGAACTTAATAGGGAAATTTTCATGCGATTGAACAAGCTGGAAACTACCCAAGCTCGATTAGAGGAAGCTATACGTCTACAAAGAAACTAAATGGACAGCATTCTTGGAAGTCCCGTCTTTTGGGCGGTGATCGCTTTATTAAGTGAGCTAATTGCACTTAACCCAAAGTTCAAAAGCAACTCAGTAATTCAGTTGGCCTTTGCTGCGTTAGCTGACATCAAAGAAAAGAAAGGTAAGACCAATGACAAGTAATGGAATGGGGCCTGCGTGGGTTAAAGAGCAACAGGCTAGAGCTGATCGAATGGATGAGCTATATAAGCTTGATGAGCGAGACAAGGAAGGGCCTCATCAAGGAACGTACACAGGTCTTCATCAAGAAATCTTGACCTATGAACGGTTAAAAGAGGAATTAGCTATTTATAAAAAGTGGCACGGTCGTTTTTCGCCTAAATATTGATAGCTAGCCAAACTCTTTTTCAAGAATCAAGCTAATTAGTTTTTTATTCGCGCAATGGATATGAGGAGTAACGCCTAAAACTTCATTTAATTCACGGTTACTAAGACCCATTAAAAAAAATCGCCGTAGACGTTCCTCGCTCATTGGCGGAGGAGATCTATAAACGAATGGATTCTGCATGAGAAGCGCTTATTCTTAACCAATATGCCGCCATATCAAGGAGACGTGAAACTTTTGACTCACAATTTAGATCTAAGAAAGTTTTTTGATTACTACGACGATGGTGATCCATACCATTTGTCCGCTGTTGGTATGTTGATGGAGGCAATCAATAAGGCCGACCCATCAATTCTTGATAGCAGCGCAGACTGGTTTGAGACTTGGAAGTGGGGAGGTAAACGCAAAGACTTGCGTGCGCCTAGTGAATGGATAGGTTTGGAATGATTCACTTCCATAGGTCTGCATAACCGGAGTGCAGTGAGTCCCCTCATCCTTTCTGTCAGGTCTGAGCATGAACCTGATGGATCGAGGGCAACTGTTACAGGTTGCTAAGCCTACGCATGAAGGGGTCTACCCCTATAGGTATTGGATATATATTTATGGAGCCGGAGACGGCACAAACCACAACGGAGATTTAAATGACTTCTTCAGTCATCAATTCCAAGTCAACAAAAGCTCAGATTATCGAAGGCGCTGAGGAATACATCAGCATCACGGATAAGCAACTGAAATCCATCAAGGAAGACAGACAGGCTTTAGTTGTTCTACTAGCAGTAACAGCAACATTCGCCTTACTGTTCTGATCACCCAGGCTCCCTAACCCGGAGCCTTTTTTATTCCTTTGCTTTTAAAACAATGACTTCAACGAAAATGGAAAAATTAGTAATAGAACTCATGCGTGTATCTACGAATCTCCTTGAACAAAGCTCTCAAAGTCAAGAATCACATCAGGCAGTAACTCAAAGCCTTAAGGAAGCAATAGACGTCCTTCACAACACCAACTTTGAAAAGAATGACGCACCTTGAATACATACGGGAACTTTGCAAAAAACCAAGCGATTCTTTTTATTTTGAAATCGCAAATGCTGCATTACTTAAATGCAAAGACCATGAACTTGAACGCATTATTGAAGTCTGTCAAAAAACCATTTCCTGGAGAAAAAACATGAAACCACAAACTGACAGTTATCCCGACGTGTTTCACAACACCAACTTCGAAAAGGAGGAAGATTCATGAAATTAGACGGCCCCCAATCCTTTGATATAAACGTCCTTAAAGGCGCTCTAGTCACTAACCCCAACGGCGCTGAATTTTACATAACTGGGGTGTCTGTTGACATCGTTAACCATGAGATTTGCATAGAGATTGAAGGAACCGGCATTGCTGAGTATCACGGTAAAGAAACGGTTGAATGGTCAACGCTTAAAGACTGGTCGATCCAATTCCAAGGAGGTACATGAAAAAAACAAGACCATGGTCGAAGCACCCAAATTGGAAAGAGCTTGCAATCCTTTACAAAGCGTGGATGGAACAGAGTGAATGCAGGATTGTCTCTGCGCCTTGCTCTAATGGAACAAACAGCCAGGATCGCATAGGGGAAGAAGTAGGGGTCATTCATTACGTCCCCCCTGAAAACTTTGTCCCCCCTGAAGAACTTGCAATCCTTTACAAAGCGTGGATGGAGTTAAAAAAATGAAGGAATAACCCAACGCCGGGGAGCCTGTTTGACGCGGTGCTTGCGCCGTATCCCGTAAGGGTGAGTTATAAGCCTTTGATATTTGAGGCGAAGACAGGGCGGTTCTAACATTCGCGTTGTGGGTTTTAGCTATCGATCCATCCCCCGGTTGAAATTACAGGACAGATACACCCTCAGCGGGATTAATAGAAATAGTGACCCCAGGCGGCTCTTGATCCCTGACCCATTGTTTCTGCACTACCCACTGGATGATTTGACTGTCATTCCTTATTACGCCTGATTGTTCGCACGAGTCCCCTACTCCACGGGTCAGTTTGTCAAGATCAGGTTTTGTTGACTTATGCTTTGGTGCTGTTTTTCTTAGCCCCTTAATTCCATAATGTCCTTTTGGTCTAACGAATTTAAAGACAGCCATGACAATTACAGGTGCGCTTATATCCCAATCGACAGGCATTGCATCAGCTAAAGCGTCGATAACTTTTGCTCGCCACTCTTTTAATAAAACATCGTTGCTATATCTCAGACCACCAAAACGAGGATTACCAACCAAACTTCCTTGGGGGATAGGAACACCAACGATTTTGACGTTAATGCTTTTGTTGTTCATATTTCCTCCTAGCTTCTATCCATAGCTTTAATTCGATGACGCGCTCCTTGGCCTTTTTCACTGGCTCGGAGTCGGGTGGTTTATTTATGTCTATCCATTTGCCGTCTTTGTCGACTTTATAGACTTCCTCTACAGGTTCATTCCAGAAGTCAGAGGGATAGGGGTGATCATCTCTTGTCATTTTCCCTTGACCATCCAGAAATAAGTACAGGGTCCCTGACTTGCTAGACCGTCTTCTCTTTCCATTGCCATTAAGGCGTCAAGTTCGGCTTTGAACTCAGCGGCCATTTCATTAGCGCGATCTGTGTAATGCCATTTGCCTTGACGGCTACAACGGACAGCGGTCACACCTTCTTTAGTTATTACCTTGTCGGTGATCGTTCTTAGATGCAAATGCTGATCAAGTTCTGCTTTGAGGTTCGCAATGTGATCCTGTTGAAACTTGATAATGGTTTGCGCATCGTTGATTAGTTTCACTAATAACTCTGGTGAATTAGGGAAATTCTCAACGGAGGTCATCGTCATAGTCGGGGATTGAATAGTCAAGACAGGTTTCTAGGTGTGCTTTTTGACGGCGCAAGATCGCATATTCCCAAGCGTCAGTTTCTGGATCTAAGAGGTCATTTATCTCATCAGGAGAAACCGGGCTAGGGATGCTTGGCGCTCTTGTAAAAGAAACCGGGGTGGATTTCTTCTTGCTGCGCTCTCGCAGGAATAGTGCCATAAGACGGTTGAAAATGGCCATTGTCAGGTAAAGAGGGAAGGTCAGCAGATAAAAGGGAAGCACTGCCACAAAGAAGAAGGCAGATAGGTGTCCAGATAAAGAGGGTCTTTTTAAGCTCAACCATTTCGTAGATCTCATATAAGCCGATGATGCTATGGGGTTGACCCTTTGTCAATACGTTCTCGCAGGCGTACGGTGAGTGAAGAAATAAACCTTCGCGTTCCTCCCTGAAGTGTTTTGTCTTTTGCGGTGATTGCCATTTTTGTCAGTCCGCCATTCGGCATAACCAGCATCTTGTAATTGCTTAAGTCGAGCGCTCGCAGTCTGATGCTTTAAGCCTGTTTTTGTCTCCAGTTCTTCACACGTCAACCCATCGCTTGAATCGGCTAACGCACTACGCACGACACGACACATTGGCCCTAATTTATCCTCAAGAAAAGCAGCCGCTTCTTTGCTGGTTTCGCTGTTTCGTACAAAAGGAACACTGTTGAAATAGGAGGTCATGTCAGATCCTGAGTTGTTTGGATAGGAAGACTTGGCGTTGACGTTCGTAAATGTCTAGGCAATCGATCGGGTCAAACGTCGTCGTGAATGTTTCTTTTGGCTTGGCCCAAATGCCAAAACATTTAGTGATTTGAATTTCCGGCTTATGCCTTGCGAGTAAAGAGACATAGCCGCCAAGTTGAGCGGAGATGTCTCGTTTTCTGCCAGTCGGCCCCAACGTTTTGAGATCAGCCAAGGCATACTGCCCGGTTTCTTTATGGCGAAGAATGCAATCAGCCATGCCTGCAATGCCATACCGCAGGTCGCACATGCTGAACTCAGCCGCTACGGCATCCCAACGGTCCCACAAGGGATAGGAAAGCAACGGCTCGACCCATTCGACATAATCCCCGGGGTCGTGCTCCTGACCCTTCAGGAATGCTTCTAAACAAGCATGAACCGTGTTGCCTCTGGGTTCCCATTCAGATCGGGTCTTCATGTGAATCGCTTTCACCACGTCCGGCCTCAAGTCGATCACTTGGGACACGCTCCACTTGATCCATTTCTGTTTCATTCGGTAGCGGTGAATCGATTGATAAAACTGCAGTCCCTCCACTGGGGGCCACATCCTGATCTTTTGTATCTGTGTCATGCGAGAACGTAGCGAAAGGGGACGAAGTACAAGCTCGGACATCGAGGTCCCAGCGAAGATTGCGAATCCGACATTGAGGATCCCCAAGTTTGGCGACGACGATTGCGTGCTGGTCTTTGCCGTCAACGATCACCCAACCGTTTTGCCATTTGCCATCGACAAGACGTTCAACAGGTGTTCTCGGGGTGGGTGTGATAAAGGGGTGTCCCCCAGGATCATGTACTAAACGTATTAAAGGTGATAAACCCTTTCTTTTTTTAATAGAGGGGGGGTTAATCACACCTCGTGACGTTAATCCCATAGTTTCGGGGGAGGGGGTCGCGGGCCGATATAAACCTGCCGGTCGTCCTCCATCGAGCGTCGCGGAGGTTTCTCCGCTGCGAATAACGAGACCTTTTTTGATGAGTTGAGCGACTGTTCTATGTGCTTTGTTTCGTTCGATTCTGAACTGATCCATTAGCTCGCTCGCGGTGACGGGAAATTCTCCGAGGTCCCATCGTCCAGCGATGTAATCAAATACATCTGCTTGCCTTCCTGTTAATTCCAGCTCAGCATCCGCTCGCGCTTCTTGCGCCATTGCTTGTTCGCCATCGCCATGACAGATCCATCCGTCATCTAAAAGTTCGAAGACAGTGGTCGTTCCTTTTGCTCGGCCTTGTGTTTTAAGAATGACGCGGTGATCAGTTTGCGTTTGTCCTTCGGCTGGTTGCTTAAGCCAGTTCATGAGGATTGTCAGACTGCATGCGGCTGGCAAAGAATTGCTTCCTCTTGATGCGTTCGTTGCGTTACCACCGCTCACACTTTTGTTGGTGTGATGGATCAGAACTAATGTGATTCCGTGAGGAGCCAAAGCAGAAGCAAGCGTTCGTGCTGGTCCGTCAAAAGCACTCGTTGCCTCGTCAATTCCTAGAGGACTAACGCAAGCGTGATAACTGTCGAGGATAAATAATGAGCCAGGATTTTCTTTCGCTAAATTCTCTAGCTCGTTAATTCCTTTTTCGTTGAGATGAAGCGGCGAACCTGTATGCCAAAGCATTTCGATGGGATCACTTAAAGATTCATCGCTGTCAACTAATCCTTCTCGTTTAAGGATCGTGTACCAATCCGATTCCGGTTGATCGGTTCCAATGAGGAAGGTTTTAGGGCACGGACCAACAAGGCGATGACCTAAATAAGATTCCTCGCCGCGTGACCAAGCTCCAATCATTCCAACCATCAAGGCTGACTTCCCAACTTTCGGAGGTGCCACTAAAAGGTTGGTGGTTCCCATCATGACGATTCCTTCCCAGCACCAAGGAGTGGGAGCACTGTCCATTGCCTCGCCTTTCATTCGAGGACGTGAAGCTCCGGTGATATTGCTGCGTGCCTCAACTAAAAGCCCTTTGAGTTCTGTGTCTCGTAAAGGGCAGTCAGAATCTTGACTGAAAAGTCTTAATAGATAGAACTGCTGAAGTTGGTCTGGCTCAGAAGATGCCAAGAAGGCGGCGCGTTCTTTTACGTTTCGGATAGCCGTTTTGTGTTCTTCCAAGTCGAGAAGTTCTTTCTCTTGCTGTTCTTCGCTTGAGTTCACTTGTGTAGAAACCTTCTTTTGCTTTGGATGGTGAATAGAAATCGTCTTGGGTATAGACCTTCATTTTTTCTAACTTCCTGAAAGCAGAAAGTTCAGAGCTTGTTTCGTATGGATGCTCTTTGTCGTGAGCATCAAGCGCGGCATCGCTGCGTCTTTTTTGATGGGTTGTATAGAACCCGCTTTCCGCTAGATGCGGATCGTATTTAGCATCGCTGCTGATGACGCGGTCGTGGTCGTGAGCCCAAAGGAGCATCTCATAAGCACGCCGCTCTTTCTCCAAATCGAGCATGAAGGAGTAGACCCTGCGAGAGCTAAGCATGCCTCTTCGTGCTGCGTAGCGCAACCCCATGTGTAGCGCGTAGAGGAAATACCTAGTCGCTTTCTGGATAAGCTAGTTTGTCAAACAAATATGTGCCCTACGTAACATTCTTGTTAACCCCCTTGATCGGATAAGTCAGTTTTGATACATTTTGGCCATACTTAGAGGGTAGACCCCAAAGAGGTTCTAACTATGGCAGCGCAAGGCTCAATCGTATCGCCAGAATTGCAGAAAGCTAGAGAGAAGTTTGGCAAAGCTTTCTTGCGTTGGCGCGAGATGAATGGGTTAAGCCAACAGGATCTGCATAATTTCTCAGCGGATCTGAAAGTTAACTGCCATAACTCTCAGTTTGCTTATCTAGAACGAGGACTGCTTGAACCTAAAAGTTCCTTCTGGATGGGATTGGCTGAGTTGAATAAAGAGTTGTCTAACGGAGGAGAAGGCCGTGGCTAAAGCTAAAGGCTTCAAGTACGTCCAAAAAGAGATCACACGAGATCGCTTAAAGAAGGCGACGCCTTTCTTAAATGCTGAAGGGAACCCGGCTACAGCGTCTGACATGTTCGCAATGTTCGTCGGAGAACAGGAGATTCTCCCCGTGTATTTCCAACAATCAGCGGGGGAAACCTTGAAAGAGTATTCAATGACCTTAGAGAAAGAGTTTAAACAGATAGCAAAAGAAAATATGTATTCAACTAAAGAGTGTTGGGAAATGCTTTGTGACACGCCGCCAATGAAGAAAGTAAAAGAACCAAAACTTCAATCGATTGCTCAAGACATCCTTAGAGGTGAGCATGTTCTTGCTTTAAAAGAAGCCGCCTTGATAAAAGAGACTTATAAAGAATGTCCTGTATTAGCGGGATTACGTCAGTTAGTTGATCACCCATTGCCTAAGCAGCTGGAAGAAGCGCATAAGAGAGTCCTTTCGTTGAGTTAGTAAATATTCGCTACGCCCCCATATGTAGCGTAGGTACTATTCCCTGCTTAGGGGGTTGACTCCTTCACAAACTGCTCTTAGCATTTGGTCAATGCGAGGTATCAATGCCTAAAAATGAAGAGGCTAACCCCCTCTACGATCAGCTTCTCGCGATCCAAGAAAATGCTGCTCAGATCGTTGAGCAAGCTGAAGATAAATTTTGCGCTTCCATAGGGTTCATCTGTTGGGATGAATTAACTGAAGACGAACGTTGCGACATTCACGAATGGCATCGCACTCTTCAGAACGCAATCAAAGAACTTAGACCTAATAACGAATGACTGGAGAACTCACAAAAGCCCACGCCAAATTCATCCAAGGCGTCGGTACGATTAAAGAAGAAGGCAATGCCCAATTTGGAACTCATGCAACTCTTGAGGGAATACTTGGGGTTGTGAATCCAAAGCTGGCCGATTGTGGCCTTTTTGTTTCTCAGACTTTCAGTTCAACAACCGAAGGTCGTCAGGTTTTAAATACAACGCTTTTTCATGAAAGTGGAGAGAAGGTGGAAAGCTCGGCTCTGTTCCCTCAGACGTCAGGGCGTAATCCGCTACATGATTGGGGATCAAATGTTACATATATGCGTCGCTATTCTCTCTTAGCAATTCTTGGAATTGCTCCGGGTATGCCAGACAATGATGGCGATCATGCGACAACACCTGAGCCCGTTTTTTCAAAGCCTGTTGCCACTATCCCTGCGCAGGCCGCAGAAGGTGAAACAATAGAGAATCCTCCGGTCGAACCTGAGTTCATTACTCAATACCTCAAGGACTTAGTTGCTTGGGATAAAAAACACCCAACTCTTTTACCTGGTCTTAAACATGCTTACAAACAAAAGTTTCCTGATTTTTCTGGCAGCTTCACCGCGCACGTCCAAGAGAAAAAACACATTGAGTTTATCGATCAATTCACTCATGGATTGAGCTGATGTCTGACAACGAACTCAATTCAAATGAGCAGAGGAAATCTTCAAAAAGGCGGCGACCTGAGGGTGTTGATTACAACGCTTATAAAAACCGCTATTTAGTCAGCGCAAAGCTGACCCCTACCAATTGGGACGTCCTCCGCGCTTGGTTGGTTGCAAACAAACTTAATTACAACACTGGCCTCAACAAACTCGTAGCCACTCACCCTGATTTAGATCCTCATGCCTGAAACACAATTTCCAGAAGATGCCTTTGCACTCTTCTCAAATTTCAACAAATCGAAGATAGAAGGAAAGACCGATGAGTGGTGGTCCAAAGCCGAGTGGCCGATTTCAGAAATTGAGAAGCTTTTGGCTTGGGCAAAAGATCCAGCAACACCAAAGGTAGAGAATTTTAAAAATGAGAAATGCGTGGTTGTTGCGCAAAAACTTCTACCAAGAACAGCTAAAAGCGGAAATCCCTATTACATGGGAGTCACTTCAGGCAAGAAAGAGGAAATGCCTTTTTAATGTCTGACGAAGTTGGCTGGTATCTCGCTCAAGCGGGGCGAATACCTTTATTGACACCAGCCGAAGAAATAGAACTAGGAAATCAAGTCCAAGCATGGCAAAGCATTAAAAATATAAAAGAGCCAACTTTGGTACAAAAAAAGATTATTCGTCGTGGCATGAAAGCTAAGGAACGGATGATCTCGGCCAATCTTCGTCTAGTGGTTCATATTGCCAAAAGATATGCAGTAGGAGAGGTCGGGTCTCATATGAGCTTGCTTGATCTCATTCAGGAAGGAACGATTGGATTAAATCGGGGCGTTGAAAAATTTGACCCAGCTCGTGGTTATAAATTTTCTACATATGCTTATTGGTGGATTAGGCAGGGAATCCATAGAGCCCGGGGAAATCAACAATTAATGATTCGTCTTCCTGTTTGTGCTCAGGATTCTTTGAAGCGTGTCAAAAAATATATTGATGACTTCAAGTTTGACCATGATGGCAAAGTCCCAACACTCGAAGAGTGCGCTGAAGAATGTAACGTTACTTTGACCAGTTTGAAATATTACATTGAGCATTCACAAAAACATGCCTCTTTGGATCAGTTGACAGAGAGATTGGATTCAACAGGAAAAGATTTAACCCTTCTTGATTTGGTCCCTTGCCCTCGATTAAGTCCAGAGGATGCCTTAGAAGTCATGTCCTGCCTTGAGCATGTTCAGGATATGCTCTCAGAATTGCCAGAAAGAGACCAGCGAATTATTGAAATGCGTTACGGCCTAAATGGAGAGACTGAAAAAACTTACGTGGAGATAGGGGAAGCGATGGAAGTAAGTCGGGAACGTGTTCGCCAAGTGGAGCTAAAGGCATTAAAAAAGATGCGCCGGAAGCTCTATAGCAAGACTTTCTCTTAACGCTTAATCCGCAGCTAGTCCGCGTTCGAATTGGAGGAAATCTATAAACTCAGTTACTGAAAGGCTTTTAAGTCTTGGTCTCTAGTGCTCCCAAAGCACCCGCGCTACCAAGCTGCGCCACGCCCCGTCACTGCTTTTTTAGTCTCTCACAAGCTTTGTGCTTTAGTCTACCTATGCATACCTGGGCATCCATGGTATTCTTAGTCCGCAACTAGTCCGCAAGACCATTGCCTAAGAAGAAAAGGAAAGAAAGCTGGGAAGAAACCTTAAAAGAAGATATTAGGAGCTTAGGCGATGGCTGGAGTGTTGGGGAAGATAGAGGGAAAATACGTTTGAAATGGCGATATGTGGAAGGTCAGAAAAACCAATCAGTGACGCTTCCCTTTTTGTGGCAGTCTTCGCAGCGCAAGCCAGCGACTAACCGCATTCAGAAGATCTACAACCTTACCCTTGAAGGGCATGATCTAAAGACAGCCGCAAAAATTGCAGAAGGGAAAGCGCCAAAAATTGAACGTGATTGGTCTCAATCTTTAGCTAATTTCAAAATATGGAAGATGGAATATGACACAAACATTGCTGAGGGCACATGGAAGCATGATTATTTACCCGTTCTCAAAATGGCGGTTGAACTTTTAGAGTCAAAAGATACCCCAACTAATGCACTTGATTTGATTGATCTTTGTGTTCGCGACTGGGAATCAGGCAGCAAATCTCGCACCCGAAGGACTAATAATCTTTGTCAGTTTTTAAGTTATTCAGTTGAACGTGAAAATGCACCAACCTCCTGGTCACCCCCAGCCAATACAAAACCACATATAGGGAGGAAGTCCGCAAACATCGAATCACAAAAAGTTGATGCCATACGTGACAATGAAATTTTGGCATTAATAGCAGGAATGCCAGACACCCCTGCTGGCATTAGGTGGGCAAATGCAATTAAGATCATGGCTCTGTATGGTTTGCGACCTGTAGAGCTAAAACATATTCACATCAGGACCGATAAAAAGACGGGTGAAGATTATCTTTGGTGTAGCTATGAGAAACGTGCAGGTCTTGGAGTTACAAAGCCAAGGCGTTTGGACCCTTTGCCCATTGGTGGGGAAAATTGGAATATTTTGATGTCCTTGAAGACCAAACTTATTGAATTACCTCCACTAAATGGAAAAGCTGGGGTTGGCGATGCTGCTTTGAAATACATAAAAAAAAGGCCTGTATATGAAGACTTAAAAAGAACACTTGCACAAAGAGGCGAGAGATTTGGCACTGTTTCATTCAGACATTCGTATTCAGTGAGAGGACACCAATTAAATATTGATTCTGGTTCTGTGGCGGATGCAATGGGGCATAGTCTGGAAACCCATTGGCGTGCTTACCCTTGGGCGTCCAGTGAAACCAGGGCACAGGCATTTCAAAGGGCTAGGAATTTAGTAAATCATCAAGTTCCACACGTTTTTTAACGCGACTTAAATAAGTGCCTATATATTTATTTAAAACAGGCTCTTGGGGTAATTGTCCTAATATTGGTCCTAATTTTTGAACCATTAAATAAAAAGTTTCATTGTTATGTAATTCACCCTCTAAAACTTCTCGCATTTCTTTTTCGACTTTTGCCTCTAATTTGATTTTTGCTAAATATTTTTCTTTATCTAATTTAATTGCATCTTTATATTCTTTCTCGTTCTTATAAAGTTTTTGATAGATATTTTTTCAATCATTTTTAAAACCTTTTTTAGAATTAAGCTTTAAGCCTTTTGTGTTGATTAATAATTGTTTTTGATAATAGATAGGAGTCTTGTCAACAGTTGCAGCGTCATCAAACATTTCTAAATTCATAGGAATGAGCGCTCTTGTGTCACTGCTTATCCGAAAACAATTCATTGCAACACATTCTTTCCCTTTGCAAGCCTCAATAATCATTTGTTTGTCATAGGACCCTAATTCGCCTTGATAAAGTGGTCTTAGGAAATTATCAATCTTATACTTTTCAAAAACTGCCAAATCTTTCCACATAAATTTTTCTCTTAATTCACCTATTTCTGGGTGAATGCTTGAATATTTTTTAGTTTTAGTATTGTAAACTTTATTTTTGTAATCTTTAATCATTTTTTTGCCTCCTCTAGTGCATTTACTCTTTCAACTAGTTTCAAAATCTCTTCATCATATTTTTCAGTTAGTTTAGTAATAGTTTCAAAAAATCTGCTATTTAGTTCGATTAATTTATTGTTGTTTTTTAATATCGGTTCTATGTCTTTTATAGCGTCGTTTTGCTTGTCAATTAATCCTTTTTGGACTTGAGAAGATGTACTAATAAACCTTAATAGGTGTTTAAGACAAAAATTAATTTCTCCTAAGTCTCCATTTTCAACAGCTTCTTTAATCTCTAATTTCATAATTAAATCCTCTAATAGCTCAAAATCTAATTCATTATTGTTTTTAGTCATTTTTTAATACCTTTTAAAGCTTGCCCATCTTGCCAACATTTAGGGTTACTTAGATGATTAGCAACAGCTATTAATGCTTCTTTATCCTTGCTACTTAATTGAACAAGTGCCGAATATTCTTCTGGGGTTTCACAATTAAATAAATCTTCATTAACAGGCTGGTCTTTGTAACCCCAAAATTTTCCATTAGTTTTTTGTATAGGCAAGTTACATAAGGCCGTTTCTATTGCTCTAGATCCAATATCAGTTAGCACAAGCCTGTAAGGAGTAGGGACACCATCAAGGCCATCAAATTCTAAGTGATGTGTTTGATCCTCTTCATTCCAATACATTGTGTATTTAGGAAATAAGGGCGTTTTTGTTTTCATAGATGGCTTTTAACCTGCTTGCTATTGCTACGTGAGCATAGTACCCTACTTATACATACGCAGCAATAGGCATGACCGTTAGATGGGTCACTCAAAGATCAGCAAGTGACGCTTTGGGGGTTAGCGAATCAACCCTTCAGAGATGGCGTAATAAAGATAAAATCCTAGTTATAGGAAAACATTTCAGGCGAAAGACTCCGACAAACCAACAGCTTCTTTATAACTTAGATGCCTGTGAAAAGACCTTGCATCAGCTTTGTTCTACACCCTTAGAGGTTTGATCTTGCTAACGTAAACGCAATGTAAAAAGGTTATGTCTGAAATTTGGCTCAACGCTTCAAAAACTGCTGAGGAACTTTCTATATCTACCGACACCTTGGCACAGTGGAGATCTGAAGGAAAACTAATTCTTGATACCCATTACAAAGTCCAGTCAGGTGCAAGACCTTGGCCCGATCTTTACAACGTTCCTCTCTGCAAAGAAGTAAGAGACAGTTAATCTATAGCTGTACAACGAGCCTATGTGTGGCCATGTACGCAGAATTTTTTCAAACAAATGACTAATACTCCATTCTCAGCTATGGAATGGCGCAGTATATGGAGGGGATATAGAGACAACAATCCTTCCCATCAAATCGCCATAGAGATATTCCGGCAACATTTAGAAGAAGATATAAGAGTTGATTCCACTCTCATGTCTAAAGAGTCAACATGGTACAAGCATCTAAAGCGCGACCCTAACGCCTACTTCCCTTAGCTCATGCTTGCTATTAAAACTATTGGTAACTTCAGTAAGGCCGTTGCATGGGCAGAGGCAGCACAAAAACAAGAGCCTTTCTCTATTAGTCAAGGACTAAACAAGACGGGCTTTGACATTCGTACTGGTCTTAATAGTGGTACTAAGAGTGCATTTAATAGGCCTGTCAAATTTACTACTAACGCTTTCCTCGTTAAGAAATCGAATAAGCGTAATCTCATTACTTATATATATGCAATAGACCAAGAAAAGAAGGATAGAGCAAGATACTTACGCTTTGGCATACATGGAGGCAGCCGACCCCCTAAAGGGTTTGAAGGCTTCTTTGCTCATAAAGTTCCTAATGATGGCACTATTCCATCAGGTGCATACTTTGTCCCAGGTCCTTCAGTAAAGATCAACGCTTCAGGTAATGTCACTATGGCAACTCTTCAGCGTATTACTAAGGGACTATCAGGAGCTAAGAGAGGAGGGTTCTTTATTGGTACGCCACGTAATAATAACCTTCCTCCAGGTGTATATAGACGCAGTAGAGAGCAGCTCTTCCCTTACTTCATAGCTACTACTAATAAGCCTGACTACTCTCCACGTTTCAACATTCAGAAGATAGGCGACAAGATTGTTAAGCGTCGCTTCATTAAGTACACACAAGAAGCCTTAGACAAGAACATCAGAGCACAGCTCGCAGGTAAGTAATCCATATATAGTGTTAACCTCTGACATCCTTGTCGTGCCAAGGGATACCACATATAGTGTATGCCCTAAAGAGTTGCCTGAATACCTCTCTAATATTTAACCCATTCCTTGAGATCCCTTGCTATCACTGGGTCCTTCCTGGGGAATACCGTGTGGGTCATTCGCTCG
>Ga0098044_1000863_pt1 | contig 15891 bp, 21 predicted proteins | sample 10_taG_FD_75053 | JGI IMG/M metagenome (GOLD analysis project Ga0098044, IMG submission 75053) | Marine viral communities from the Subarctic Pacific Ocean - 10_ETSP_OMZ_AT15264 metaG | ecosystem: Environmental > Aquatic > Marine > Oceanic | place: Pacific Ocean | collected 2015-01-16 | reverse complement strand
CTTATCTAAAGTAAACTTAAAATTTGATTTGATATTTGTTGACGGTCATGGAGATAGTCGTTGGAAAGCTATTAATGAAGCGTCTAAATTTACTGATTTGATTGTTAGCCATGATACAGAAGAGAAAAGCTATAACTGGCACTTTATTGATCTGGGGGATGACTGGGTAAGAACTGACTATAAAGAGCATACTCCTTGGACCACTGTTTGGAGGAAACAATGAGCGCGGGGCCTAACGTGGATTGGAAAACAGCCTATTGGGTCATAAAATGAAAATAAATAAAGCAATTATGAGCGTAGATGACAATCCTCTTTTTGAGGATTTCTGGGAACCGGTATCCAAAGTTTGGAGATTAAGGTTTAATATTACCCCTGTACTTATTTACTTTGGTACTAAAAAACTAAGTACAGAGTGGGGGGAAGTTATATATGTTACCCCCATTGCAGACGTTCCCTTATACTTTCAAACTCAATGGGCTAGATTTTGGTATACCTCTCAAGAACCTGAAACCATTTTCTGCATATCAGATATTGACATGTTTCCAGTATCAAAGGACGCCTTCGTTTTAAATTTAAAAGATAAGGATGAGGAATGTTACTTACATTTACGTGGCGATATTCGACCATTACCAGTCTGCTACCATGTAGCTAAGGGTAAAATATTTAAGGAAGTACTAAAATTAAAATCTACGTTCGCTGATTCGGTTTTAGAGGCCTTTAATTCTGGCTTATCTTGCGCTAGCCACATGGATTTTAACAAATGGGGGCTTGATGAAAGTTTTTCCACCCATAAAGTATTATCATCCACGTACTCTAATATTATGTTACTTAATGGAGGTCCTTGGCCAAGATTGGACCGAAGTAAATGGGTTCCTAACTATGAAGATTTTAGTACAGAAGGCATAAAAGATATTCACTCTATTCGCCCTTACCTAAATTATAAACTTGAGATTGATAGAATAGTATCCCGTTTAATTTCATGAATATTTTAATTATACAAGAGAACGGACGCCATAAAGCTAACAGGCATCTTCGTGAGTGCCATTCCATGAAAAGAGCCTTCAACTCTCATAACGTTGATTGCGACGTGTGGGGTTTGGGCCACGAAAATTACGAAGAGGCTCCCGACTTTGAGTCCTACGATTTAATAATCAATTTGGAAAATTACGATGAAGCTGGGTGGGTTCCCGATTTATCGGAGATTAGGACTCCTGTTAAATTTTTATGGGTTATTGACGCTCATTTTAGGGGTATGGGTCCGTACCTGCGAGAGTATGTTCGGGGAGAGTACGATTTAATTTTACAAGCGACAAAAGATTTTCTAGGTAAAAACTCTATCTGGTTGCCAAACGCTTATGACGATGACTACGTGAAGCCAGATGGGGGGGAGAAGTTATATGATGTTGGTTTTTGCGGTAACATTTTAAATCGTGGAGGTCTTCTCAATTTGATTGATGCTGAGTTTGGAGTAAAGAAAGACATCTTTGTTATAGGAGAGGATATGGTGAAAGCGATTAACTCGTATAAGGTTCACGTTAACGCTAATATCAGTTGCGACTTTAATTACAGAAATTTAGAAACAATAGGCTGCGGAACAATTCTAGCAGCACACGACAGCACCGAGCAGTACGAATTGCTTGGGTTTAAAGATGGGGAAAATTGTATATTATTTAAAACTATGGAAGAGTTTAAAGAAAAAGTTAGAAAAGTCCTTGCTGATGATTCTTACCGAACCAAAATGAGTAAGGAGGCAAAAAAACTTGCCAAAAAGCACACGTACAAAGTAAGAGCAAAGACTATTATAGAAGAATGGAAAACACTAAAGAAAGAACAACTGTAGTATTTGGTGGAACGGGACTTGTGGGTTCCCACCTCAAGGCAGACCTAAAGCCGCCTAGGTCCCAAGTAGATTTGCGTGATATCGACCAGGTGCGCGAATTTTTTCGTGATAACGAGTTCGATACAATCGTAAACTGCGCAGGTAATGTGGGTGGTCTAGGCAAGAACATGAAGCAGAATTTGGAGATGTTCACTTCGAATATGGAGATGAACTACAACTTGTTGAAGGTTATCATGGAGAACCCCGGAAAGATAAAAAAGGCTGTGGTGTTTCTGTCTACGTGTGTGTTTCCCGCTGAGGTGGAGTACCCCCTCACGGAGGATAAGCTACATTTGGGCCCCCCTCACTTTTCCAACAGTGGTTATGCCTACGCCAAAAGAATGACGCAGGTAATGGTGGACCTTATGAACGAGTCGGGGGAGTATGGTAAAATCATTACAGTAATCCCCACCAACTTGTACGGACCTCATGATACGTTCAACAAAGAGGACGGCCATGTAATTCCCGCACTTATTGCTAAGTGTTACGAGGCGGTATTGAATGATTGTACTTTAACTGCATGGGGCTCTGGGAGCCCTTTACGGGAGTTCTTGTATGTTGAGGACGTCGCTGATATTATAGAAATTATATTGGATACTTATGAATCCACTAAACCATTAATTTTATCGCATGGCGAGGAAGTAACAATCAAGGAGGCTGTGCTTGCAGTTTGCGAGGCCATGGGGCTAGCCAATATCTCATGGGATACCTCTAAACCAGATGGGCAACATAAAAAACCTTCTGACCCTACTGCGCTCCTAGAAGTTATTGGGGATTATAAGTTTACGCCCCTGAAGGAGGGAGTTGAGAAAGCAGTTAAGTTTTATCGGGAGAATTTTCCAAATGTCCGCGAATAAAACAGCATTTATTACAGGCATCAATGGGCAGGATGGCTCATACTTAACCGAACTTTTGTTAGGAAAAGGATACAAGGTAGTTGGGTTGGTAAGGAGGCTGTCTGTCCCCGAAAGCCAAACGTCACGGCTGGAAGAGGCTGGCGTGTACCCCCATGACAGGTTAGTCTTAGAGTACGGGGACCTGACGGACGAATCTTCTTTAATGCGTATTTTAACAAAATATAAAGTGGATGAGATTTACAATTTAGCCGCCCAGTCACACGTGCGTGTTAGTTTTGATGCCCCGCAGTATACTGCAGATGCTATCGCTAGAGGCACTTTGAACTTGCTCGAAGCAATGAAAGGGTGTTGTCCTACAGCTAGGATGTATCAAGCAGGGTCTTCTGAGATGTTTGGAAACTCCATTGACGCTGATGGGTTTCAACGTGAAACGACCCCAATGCATCCCGTAAGTCCTTACGGCTGCGCTAAGTTATACGCTTACAACATATGCCGGACATATAGGGAGTCTTATGGGTTATTCATCTCTAATGGAATTTTGTTCAACCACGAATCCCCTCGCAGGGGAGGAACTTTCGTAACGAATAAAATTGTAAAGGGTGCATTGGACATTTATAAGTTTGAAGCAAACAGTTTGGACTTAGGAAATTTACAGGCAACGCGAGACTGGGGCCACGCAAAAGACTATGTTAGAGCCATGTGGATGATGCTTCAACACGATAAGCCTGACGATTTTGTTTGCGCTACGGGAGTATCCCATAGTGTGGGAGATGTGGTAGATTTTGTGTTTAACGCTTTAGGGTTGGTACGTGCCCAACATGTGGGATGCGACCCGAGATATTTTAGACCAAATGAGTTGAATGATTTGAAAGGAGATTGTTCTAAATTAAAACGGGTGCTGGGCTGGGAACCGGACATTAATTTTAAGCAACTTATGCAAGAGATGATTGATGTGGAAAAAATGAGAAGAAAAATAAAATAACCTACCTAGTGGGTAAAAATTTCTCTCATCAATTTATTTCAAGGGTAAATACTATATGAACATCAAGAAAATGATTAAGCGGGGGATTATCCCCGACCCAGATGCAGCTGTTGTTGTACCCCCCACTCCTAAAGCTAAAAAGAAAGAAACTCCCAAGAAAAAGGGAATCTTTAGCAAGAAAGACAAGTAAAACTTAAGCCATTCCTTCTATAATAGAGGGTATGGTAAGTTTTCTAGACGACATTTGTAAGGAGTTGGACGGTGCGTCGCTCCTTTCCACTGAGAGCCAAGTCTTCGGTTACGTAGACTCCGGGTCTAAGGTTTTAAATAAAATTATTTCTGGAGATTTTGACGGGGGGTATCCAATTGGTTCGATTACAGAAATTTATGGCGAGAGCAGCACGGCGAAGACAGTATTTCTTACTCACGCGTTCATCGGAGCGCAAAAACAGGGATACTATACAGTCATGGTTGACAATGAGCATGCCTACTCCCCCTCTTTCGCGGAAAAGCTAGGCATTGATTCGGATAAGTTAATCTATACCGAGCCTGAAACGCTTGAGGATTGTTTTGAGACCATTGAGAAGGCTATTTTGGCTATCCGAAAGAAGGATAAAGAAACTCCAATTATTATTGGGTATGATTCTATCGGGTCATCCCCGTCTAGAAAAGAGATGGATGACACCTTTGGCAAAAACTCAGAGATGGGGGGAGCTTTACGTGCCAAAGTTGCTGGACAGTGCCTCCGGAGAATCAACCCCCTACTTAGGAAGTATAAAGCTGGTTTAATTATCGTTAATCAGGTGCGAAGCAAGGTTGGGGTGATGTTTGGAGACCCGCGAACTAGGGCAGGAGGAGGTAAAGCCCTTCTATACTACTGTGGGACGTCTCTGGAAGCCGCTTCTGGAAAAAGTGACGCATTGTACGATGACAGGAAAAACCCGTTAGGGATTACGGGAACCATTAAAGCGGTGAAGAATAAAATCACTAAGCCGTTTCAATCGTGTGAGTTCAAGTTGTTGTACGACCAAGGGCTGATGCCAGAATACGGGCTAACGATTGAGTACTACAAACAAGGCTTAGCCACAGTACCCGCTAAAGGCTGGTACTCTATTGATGGCGGCAAAACAAAAAGCCGGTCTGCCGACCTGGATAGAAAGATTATGGAGCAATTAAATGGAACGAATTCATAAATTAGACAGATTTCTAGATTCTAGAGGGTGGAGCCTCAACGACATTTTCAGGCTGTTTGAGGGGGAGGAGTTTCAAATTAATTATTCTGTTCTCCATCCTGGAGTTATTAAAGCATGGCATAGGCATAAATACCAGGATGATTATTTCTGTGTCCTTAAAGGTAATGCCCAGGTTGGGATTTTCTCAGAGGTTCCCAGTGCGGATGGAAAATTAAAAGGTCCCGAGAAGCACTTTATTGGGGAACACAACCCTGCCGTTGTCCGTGTAAAAGCAGGAGAGTGGCATGGTCTTACGGCTATAGGTTGCGAACCTGTTGGCCTTCTATACCTTGTAACTAGAAAATATGACCCTGGAAGCCCTGATGAAGAAAGGGCTGGTTGGGAAAATTTTGGACCGGAGGGTTTTTGGTTTCCTGAAAACAAATAAATCTTAAGCGTAACCCTGCTATATACTTTAGAGGATAAGCAATGAAATATACTCCCCCATCGGATACCGCTGAAAAGCATGGAAGAACAACTTCTATGAAGGCAAAGGTTAAGTCCTTTCCCTATATTCGAGTAGCCCTTCAACAAGCTGATTATGGGACTATCTTCACAACTCCTCAGTCCGACGATATTTACGTTATCACCCATGGTACATGGGGAGATAAGTCCGCAAATAAAGTCGTAAAAAGTTTTAAACCGGATACACCCTTTGCTGAGATTAAAGGGTATTCGAAAAGAACAAAAGTTAAGCATGGTCGTTTAGGACAAAAACACAAAGGTGAAGAATCCGGCGGCTACAGTGTAAAAACAAATAAGGAAAAATAATGTATACCCCTAAAACTTCCTACTTCTCGTCAACGAGGGTCCAAAAACTAGCCAAAGAGGTTATTGCGGACTGCCGTTGCGACAGGGATAGGGCTTTAGAGGCGTTTACTTATTTTAAAACTATGGTTGAGTCTAATCCGGATGACCACAAAGCGAAGACGGAAATGAATAAAGCTCTACAGTTATCTCAAGATTCTAACGATAAAGTAGTTAGAATTTTAGATATGATGTTGAAAATGACACAAACCGAAATGAAAACCGCTCCCCCAAAGAGCAACACTGACGATATAACTTTTGCATCTTTACGAAATGGCAAGAAAACATAAAAAAACAGAAGACTTTGTAGTTTACAGCTCTAACCTAGACGAATTTTTAAGATTAAGAAATTTCACAGACAAAGAGCTGGACAATTGCGTTAGTAAGGTCAAGACCCTTGTAACGAGTAATAAAAGCTCTATTAGGGATTACATTCACCTGTTAGTAACGTGCGTGGTTTACAACCATAAAAAGTATATCCATCCTGAAAAGGATGATGAAACGTACGATGCCCTTTTCGAAGCCGTCCTTGAAGCATACCCAATGTTTCAGATTGATTCTATCTGCGAAATGCTGAATACTAAGGTTATTACGGAGGAGTTAGGTCTTAAGGACTCCAACAGCCCGGCTGCGTCTGTTAAAAATTTGAAGGAACTAAAAGCGATAGAGAAAGGGTTAAAAACTCGGGTAATAGGGCAGGACACAGCGGTCGGTGAAGTGATTGATGCGTTAAAACTTAGAGCGGCAGGATTTTCTGGTTTTTCATCGTTTTTCTTTATAGGTCCTACTGGAGTTGGAAAGACTGAATTGGCTCGAGCTTTAGCAGAAGGCTACTTAGGTTCAAAAAAGAAGTTGTTGAAGATTAATTGTGGGGAATATTCTAACCCCCACGAGTATGCAAAGCTAATCGGCTCTCCTCCTGGGTATATTGGGTTTAACGAGAAGGGAATCTTAAGCGAAAAGGCTGACGAATCCTCGGAGTGGGTAATTCTTTTTGATGAGATTGAAAAGGCCAGTGGGAAGCTTCACAATCTTCTGTTGGGCTTTCTCGATGACGGAACTATTCAGGATAACCACGGCACCGAGCTTAATTTTAAAAATTCGGTGATTGTGTTTACTAGTAATATTGGGATGGAGCACGTTGGTAAAAAAATGTTGGGATTCGGCTCAGGAGAGCTGTCGTATGATGATGTTAAAATTAATGTGATGGATGCCTTCAAGGGAAAGTTTCCTCCGGAGTTCATTAATAGGATAGACCAGGTTGTACACTTTAACCAACTTACACGGGGGGATACCGCCAAGATTGCCAAATTAAACCTGAAAGATTTGCCCATCAAGCCCACTAAAAAATTAATTGATTGGGTTGTGGCAGGCGGGTACTCTAAGGAGTATGGTGCTCGTAATTTAAAAAGGTTCATTAGGAAAAATGTAACATTAAAGTTAGCTGATGCGCTGTTAGAGGGCCCAAAGTTTAAACAATATGTCCCTTTGTTTTTGGATGGGGTTTTAAATGTGTCGGGAATTAGTGAATAATTTTTAAGACATTATTACTATAATAATATATGAAAGGAATTGTACTAGCTGGGGGCCTGGGTTCTAGATTGAAACCTCTGACCGACGCCACTAACAAGCATTTGCTCCCTATCTACGATAGACCTATGGTGTATTACCCTATACAAACATTGGTAGACGCTGGGATTGAGGATGTTATGGTGGTTACAGGCGGACCTCATGCAGGAGATTTTATTAGAGTATTAAAAAATGGTGAAACGTTCGGACTTAAAAAATTACACTACGCCTACCAAGAAGGGGAAGGGGGTATTGCGCAAGCTCTCAGCATGGCTGAGACCTTTGTCGGAGATGATGACTGCGTTGTGGTTTTGGGGGATAATATTATTGCTGACGATATACATTGCCATGTTAGGGATTTTAGTGCTACTAGGGGCTGCATGGTCTTCACTAAGGAAGTGGCTGACCCGGAAAGGTTTGGTGTGATTGAATATGAACCTGTCGGTAAGGGAGTGGCTGATATTATAGAAAAACCTGTAACCCCTCCCTCTAATGATGCTGTAATTGGCTTGTATATCTATGATAGTTCTGTATTTTCAAAAATTAAATCACTTTCTCCTTCTGCAAGGGGTGAATTGGAAGTTACGGACCTAAATAGAATGTACCTTAAAGAAGGTAACTTGGAAGTTCGCAAGATAACCGGAACTTGGCTAGATTGCGGAACCCCTGATTCTTTGGCGGAAGCCACTTCTAAATTTTATAATGACACAAAAGGACTCTAAATTAATTGTTGTTACAGGCGGATGGGGCTTCATCGGCTCCCGGTTTGTGAAAGCGGTACTCGAGAACACATCATATAATGTTAAAGTTATTGATAAGTTGACCTACGCTGGTAAACGGATCAGGGTGTACAACCACATAGACCCAAAATACCAGATGAGACTCCAAGAGCTGCGGAAAGACATCAGCGACGTTTCCTTTGCTGACGTGGCGCAAGCCGAATATATCGTAAATTTTGCAGCAGAGAGCCATGTTGATAATTCCATTAAAGATGGAAAACCCTTTATTAAAAGTAATATTGAAGGAGTATTTAATTTATTAGAGCGAGCGAAGAAAATAGAGGGACTTAAGAAGTTCGTTCAAGTTTCAACAGATGAAGTATATGGAGATATGTATGACCTCAGAGGAAGACAATATGCGGATGAGACCTTTAAGCTCCGCCCAAGCTCGTATTACTCGGCTTCGAAAGCATCGGCAGACCTCCTGGTCGAATCAGCCGCTCGCACGTTTGGAGTTCCTTATATTATTACAAGAAGTTGCAATAACTTCGGACCGAACCAAGACCCAGAGAAGTTTATCCCAAAAATCTTTAAATCCATCTCGAAAGGGGATGAAGTTCCTATTTACGGGGATGGCCTCCAGTCTCGCGAGTGGATTCATGTGGATGATAACGCGCAGATTATTTTAGAGCTCACGCTTTCGGGAGCGGAGGATGAAGTTTATAATATTGGGTCAGGATTTCACTACAAGAATATAGAAATTGTTAATTATATTGGGGGGATTCTAGGTAAAGAGGTATTACGAACGAAAGTGAAGGACCGTCTAGGTCACGACCGAGTTTACAGACTGGACAGTAAGAAGGTGGAAGGCTTCCTTGGGGAGAGAGTCTATCAAACTTTAGAAGGGTACCTGAAGGACGTGGTCAATGAATCTGCAAGGGTCTAGAGTTGTTGTTACGGGCGGCACAGGTACGTTAGGCTCCACATTAATCCCCTTGTTGGAAGAAAAAGGAGCTTTTGTGGTTGCTCCAACCCGAAAAGAAATGGATATCACCAATGGACGCTCCGTTGGTCAGTTCTTTTCCAGCGGCAGAGGAGTTGGGTGTGACATAGTCGTTCACTGCGCGGCGTTCACCAACGTTCCTGATTCCCAGCTTCCCGTAAACCACCGTACGGTTATAAATACCAATATTTTAGGTACGGGGTATATCTCATCATGGGCTAAGCAAAAGCATTTTAAAATGGCATACATATCTACGGATTATGTGTATGAGGGTACAGAGGGAAACTACGAAATAACAGATATCCCGAAACCTTTCTGCTTCTATGGTTATAGTAAGCTCGCAGGTGAAAGTTTCATTCCTGGCGATGGTTTAGTGTTCCGAACTTCTTTCCTCCCTAGGGGGTATTGGGGCGAAAATGCTTTAAAAATGGTCTTCGCGGACGTTTACACCTCTAAAGACTGGGTTGATATTATTGCTACAAAGATTATAGATAAATTAGGTGAATGTGGGGTATATAATATTGGAACCGAAAGGAAGCTTTTAAAAGACCTCGCGGTTCAAGAATACCCTGAAGTTGAGGAGATAAACGTAAATACTTTAAACTTTGTATATAAATATCCTAAAGATTCTTCAATGAAGGTAGATACTTAGGACCATAACTATGAGCATGACAACTAATCCACGAGAGAAGCATCCAGGAACCCAGAGGCAATACCTAGACCTTAAGACGTCTACCACTGTACACACTGGTACTGAAACCGCTGTAATTGCTGCGCCACCGGCAGGGTATTGCGTTAATATATGGGGAGTCTTCGGTATTGCCGGAGGCGCTGACATCGCCGGCTGGGACATAACTGATGGGGCAGATGGCACAGTTACAGTGGCTTGCAACAAGTATACTAGCATGAACATTACTTATCCTATGCCAATAAAGTGCGCCGAAGCCACAGCCCTGGACATAACGGACGCACACTCTATCATCCGATCGACCACAAAAGTTTCTGTGATATACTACACAATAGTTCCGGTATAAGATATGGCTGATAGCGTCGTCAACGTCTCCGGGTATGACGCTTCATATGGCATCGATGCGTTTCTTGTCCACGAAACGCCCACAACTACGGACTACAGGCAGATTGTCGCGATTGGGGGCGATAGCTCCGCAGCAGGCGCTACTGTTACTGTAGCAAATAATGCTTTAACCACGTCCAGCCATGACGTTACGGTACACACCAAGCTTACAGAGATAGATACTGTCCTGGATACTATTAAAGTTGATACAGAGGCGATTGAGACAGCCGTAGAAGGTACTTTGAAAGTAGAGGTGAACCCAGCGACAACCGCATACCTCAGCCACGTATACCTTGATTTAGATGCTAATGGTGATAACCCCACATCTAACCAGGAAGTGATTGCCACACCTGGCTCTGGTAATAAGTTAGTAATATATGGCATACAGGGAAGTGCGGCAGCTACAACAACCTCCGACTATGGGAATTGGTACCTATCTGACGGTAATACGTCCGACGCGACAACTTTATGGACAGGAAGAATACAGGGCGTCGAACCTACTCACTTTTCTATCACCTTCCCTTATGGCGTAGCGCTTACAGCAGACACAGCCCTCGAAGTAACTTCGACGGAAGGCAGTGGACAGATTCGTGTTAACGCCGTAATTTATTACAGAACTGAAGCAACCTAGACTATAATAGTATATGGAAGGTAAAAAATTTAAAGTTCGGGTGAATGGCAATCTCACAACTGATACTTTTAATAGTTTGCAGGAGGCAATGCAATGGGTAGAAGCCTTCGCACATGGGGTGACAGAAGTAGTAATTGAATCTATTGATGTTCCCTCTTCTGATATCGGAATTCACGATACTCACACTCCCGTCGATGACGACCTGTTGCTAGGTTAAGCAAAACACTAAAAATTATGTGGAAAAATATTTTAAATCAACTGAACATGGCTATTCTGGCTAACTGGAAATGGCTTCTTGCCCTACTTGCAGGGATTGCAGTAGGAGTTGCTATCTGTAACGGGGATGTCCCAGATGTAACGTCCTAGTGCCGCAATTAAGAGAAACCGATAAATTTGAGTTTCACGGCGTTAAGTGTGCTGTTTGTGCGCTTAACAAAGAAATTAAGATTGAAAAGGGGACTCTGAACTCCCATAAATCCTTTACTGATAAAGGAGAATTTATCTGTTCAGAGTGCTCTAAACTAAATAAATCAAAGAAGCGTCGCCATTCGGGGCGCTGATAACTGTCCGAAAGGAGGTAACTACAATGAATGATTATTTTTATACACATTTTGACCACATGTTCGAAGACATCTTTAGTAAGAGCTTCGGCAGTGGATTTGAGCCTGAAAAGGCTATGAAACAACACAGCAGTGTAAACCTGCCGAGTTTTCCACCGTGCGATTGTCTCGTAACGGAGGATAGAAACAAACTCGTCCTGAGGTTCGCCATGGCTGGGTACAGCAAGGAGGATGTGGCGGTTACCGCTGCTGAAGGCTCCATTTCCCTAAACGCTACGTGCAAGGGTTTTGGCCCTAAAGAGCGTCCATACTTGTTCGTACATCACGGAATTAGTAGCAAGGATATTAACACCACTATTGGGATTGATACCAACTACAATGCAAAGAAGGCTGAAGTTCTCTTCGAGAACGGAATTCTTTGGGTTGAAGTTCCTGCGAAGGAAGAAGCTAAGTCTGTGAAACTTATGTAATTTAATTTGGGGGAGTTCTTAGGGACTCCCCCTGTTCCTATGGAATCTCCCTTTATCAAATATCTTATTCCTGTGGTCAAAGAGTCAAAAGTATTGAACCGCTTTACCAATAGGAGGTTCCTGGATTGCATGTGGGATAATTTAACCACCTTCTCCCTGCCTATGGGGGGCCTTGAGTTGTCTGTCCAGAATGAGGGATATAAGGTAGACCAAGTTAGTTTCCTTTTAGGGAAAGTAGACACACAAATATTTGGCTCAGAATCTGGTTTCCCTGCGCCGGAAAGTCCGAACGATGAATACTGGCTTTCCTACACCCCTGGCGTGTTTAGTAAATTTCTTAGGTTGTGCGTAGACCGTTCAACTAAGGGGTATACTAAACAGCAAGTAAGTGATATGTTGGATGCGTCCAAGGTATCTCAAAGAGTCAAAACTCAGGCTCGTGATATCGCCCATGGTATTATAGATGCTGGAGATGTAGTTCTGAGTCTGAGCTTGCCTGTAAATATACCATTCGCCAACAAAGTAAAGATTCACTGTATCCCATATCCTAAAAGTCAAAACGGGACTATACAATTTGATGAAATATTCGAATTTTCTAAAAGGATGGGATGCTCCGAAGATTTAGAAATCATTTCAGGCGCTCACAGCCTTGGGTTGGAGACATATTATATGTCGTTCACCGTTGGTAGTAAAGGAATAAAGAACAAGGTATCGGTAGAGTTAGCACCTGAAAAGTCAAAACAGCTTGTCGATGTTTTAGATTACTTAAAAGAAAAGGGACTCGTCAATGATTCCCATTACCCTAAATCCCCTAATGGGTTTCATCATGTGAAACTCACCTTTTCCAAGGGGGGAATAACCCCAAAGTTTTATTTTAGCATAGGTTATGAAAAACGTAAAGACCCAATTCCAAAAGCATACCAGTCAGGTCGCCCTGTGGACGCTGTCAAAAGTCAAAACTAGCCTAACCGTTGTAGGTTACCCTAATTTGGTTGTGATAAAGCACAACGGGTCTACTTTCTATCATAGTTTTGAGAATGATAGTTTCGGTAGACCTATATATATTGAAAAGTCAAAAGTCAAAACTTCCCTTTCGGAAGGTAGCTAGAAAATTTATATACGGAAGACCGCATTATGGAAAAGTCAAAAGGTAAAAACAAATCTGTCAAGGTTGTAGGCATTGCCTATAAAAGTCAAAAGTGTAATGAATCCTTTACAACTAAGAAAGATGCTTGGCGAAAAGGGATTATAACCAACATACCTGATAGAAAGACAATGTATTTTACAGGAAAACAAACTGCGTATGATACTGCTGTTGTTTTTCGTCAAGCTATAAAAGTCAAATAATGTCGTATTACCAAAGTAGTCTTTTCCAACTTCGGTTGTCCGTAAAAGAACTTCGTCCGTTTTTATCTATGTTACCCATAGTTGAACTTGGGGCTGATGAGTTAGAAAAGTCCAAAGCAATGAAGGTTATCGGGGTGGACAACGAACTTATTTTTGATTTACTGAAACACCATGATGAGGATTTACTTATTGCTTTCCGCATAGTATTATTTGCGTTAAGCCTAAAAGATTATCCGTCCGACCTAGCCCCGTTTTTACGAAGAATAAAGTTTATCGACAAGGGCTTCGAGATGCGATTTAAGAGGATGCTTGGACGCTCCCGTGTTAGGGAGAAAATCGTTTCTGCGAAAGAACTAAATGGATGGTGGGGCTTGGACTCGAAATACGACGATGGTGGTCAGCCAATAAACGAATAGGCATAACCGAAATCGTGTTACTCGTAGCACTTCACCCCACCTGCCATTTTGGCAGGTTTGAGCCTCGTCATGCGAAGAAAGACGAAACCCAATAATTCCTACATACTATTATAGAAAAGGGTTAGGAAATAACGACCTGTTTTCGCCTTCACAAGTTTGAGGTATTACATAATCCATGTAACGGTAATAGGTTATGACAATAATAAATGGCAAATAGTTGGTCAAAATCTGCCCCCCCATGACTATAATAATATGTAGGGAATGGAAGTAAGAGGCGATACCAAATAAATAACCTGAGTGAGATACTCGAAAAATACTTTGCCCATTTCATTCTCTACATTCACTAATAACCCAAATAGTTAAAACTAATGCGAAGCACTTATATTTCGGAACGAAAGTTCACATATGATAATGGTAGGAAAACATCTCGTCATGTTCTCTCTACTGCCCACAACCAAAACACTCTCAGAGGATTCGATGTGAGTAACCTTTCAAAAGGACAAATCACTCGTATCCGTAACGCTTGGGAGAAAATCCAAAACCAACCTTGGAAGTTGGCAACTAAGGAACGCAAAGTTATGGAAGTCGTGGGTATCCCTGCGAAAAGTAACTTCCGCACCTTTAAGACGGAAAATATCAAATCATTTGATATGTAATAATAGAGATTATTTGATATAAAAACAAAAAGTTTTTACCCTCTGACGATTATGGTTGGGGGGTTTTTTTTTGCTCATTTTTACCATTTTGTGCTTGACTTGCCTTGAGCGATATGGTATAATATACCCCTAATTGGTAAAGACCTACTTTACCAAAATAACCATAAATTCGCTGGAGAAAAACCAAATGTCTAATAACTTTGTAATTGACAAAACAAAAAAAGAAATCTTGTCTACCCTTGTGAGAGGGGGCAAATCATGTTTAATCACAGGAGCAACAGGAGCGGGTAAAACTACTTTCTGTTATTCACTTGCCGATGAACTCAATATGAATCCTGTTGTTATCAACTGTGGCTCAACCCAAGATGCTAGAACAAGTTTGCTTGGATACTTTACTTTGGAGGATGGAAACACAAAGTTTCAAGAATCCGATTTTCTTAAAGCAATCCAAGAACCAAATACACTCGTCATTCTTGATGAACTATCAAGAGCAAGTGATGATGCTTACAATATCATTTTCCCCATTTTAGATTTTCGCCGTAACATCCGTGTTGATGAAGTTGCGAAAGGGCATGAAGTAGAAGTTGATGGTTCAGTTAGGTTTGTTGCTACCGCAAATGTTGGTATTGAATACTCGGCTACTAGAACTATTGACCGAGCATTACAAGACCGTTTTATGGTTTTCAACCTGCCTTACTTAAACAAACGACAAATGAAGTCTTACATTAAGAAGCAATACGATAGTGAAACTGCGGAAGCGGTAACGCCGTTGTTGGAGGTTTACGCTTACACCCACAAAATGTTTGGTGATGGCAAAATCGGAAGTCGCTTGTCCACAAGGGCTGTTCTTGATGTTTTACCTTTGGTAATGTCTTTCACTATGAAAGACATTATGGAAACCGTTATCTTATCGCAGTTCTCACAAGATTCATCTAGCATTATCAACGATGCTAACATCATTCGTGAATATGCCGATAGCCTTGGGATTTACAACTAATGAATTTTAATCCTAACGAGGATACTGAAATAGATGCCGAGTTTATGGAAAAGTGGCTTGGTGGGGTAGAGATAGATTCTTTATCCCCCAAGACCCTTTTTGATTTACAGACTTTGATGTCTCATTACAAGGATATTATTGTTCCTATGGACAATGTAAAAATATCGTTTCCTGTTGAGGGTTTTGATACTGCTTGTGCTTCTGTTGATGAGAAAAAGGTTTTCATCCCAACACAAGTGTTACAAGAAGGTCGAGTTGATGATACCATCGGTTTGGTGATTCATGAATTAAACCACATTAAACATTCCGAAAGGGAATCAGTTTTAATAAAGGCTTGTAGCAACTTTTTGATGGTGTGTTTGGATTCTATCTTTGTAAAAGTTCCAGACTCGATGCTCAAGATTGCTCCTAATGATGAAGAATATCTTTCATTAAAAGAGATTGTATACAGGGGTGGGTTTGATTTTAATAACCTTCTAAAGTCTGAGCCAAAAACAGGAACGGAGCAGTTCTTCCTACAATGCTTAAAAGGTGTTATGCTTTTGCTTAACTCTGTTGAAGATGTTAGGATTGACTCCATCTGCCCCCCCAACTTAAAAAAATACATAGACAAGTTAGACATTTATGGTTTTGGTGAGTTTAAGGAGCATTACGAAAGCGGAATGTTGGACGAAGATACTTTGATGAATCTCGT
>Ga0098044_1000862_pt1 | contig 15894 bp, 22 predicted proteins | sample 10_taG_FD_75053 | JGI IMG/M metagenome (GOLD analysis project Ga0098044, IMG submission 75053) | Marine viral communities from the Subarctic Pacific Ocean - 10_ETSP_OMZ_AT15264 metaG | ecosystem: Environmental > Aquatic > Marine > Oceanic | place: Pacific Ocean | collected 2015-01-16 | reverse complement strand
TATTAAGCAAGCTAATTACCTCAAAAGAATAGCTCAAAGGGATGTTGATTATGCTAGGGCATATGCAGACAAAGCTAATGAATTAGAAGAACAAGAACTCGATGGCGAATTGACAGCATCACAAGTAAAAAGGCAGTTAGATTTATTTGAAGGTGATTGGTATGACAGAACTTATTTTGACGAAGAAACAGGTTCTTTTATAACTGATGACAAATCTAGAGAAAATTTGATATTTACTGAAAAGGAAACAGAAGAATTGAAAAATATTGTTAAAAACAGAGTAGGTTATGCTGAAGGTTTTGATGAAAATAAATATCAAAAAAAATATCGTGAAGGTCAAGATAAAATAATTGAATCTTCTTATTCAACAAATCAATCTCCACAGTTGCGAAATGCGCTAACTTTAAGAGAGCAAGTTGAAAGTGGTACAGGCAAATATGCTGGTTTAACTGAAGAAGAAAGAATACAAAAACTCAATGAGATTGATAATTTGATACAGGAAATTAGTGGGCAATGAGCGATGTAAATAAGGTAGATGATGAGATAAATCGCATCAGAAATAATCAACGTATTTATGACCAAGCTACTGATGATTACACGCTGAGGAAAACTAGAGCTAACTTGTTTTTTGATGATGACACTGAGATTGAATATTTGGCATCACAGCGTTTTCCCAACGATAAATTTGCTGCTTTAAAATATACTAATCGTGATGGCACTCTTTATTATGAGGACTCTAATGGTAAAAATGTTTTCGATGGCAAATCCTATTCTAAAGAGTTTCCTGACAATGAAACTGTAGGTTGGTGGGGAGATAAATTTGTTCCTAACATTGCACCAGCTGGCACTTTTGTTGCTGATGTTGCTGGTGGTATGGCTGGAGCGCAAAAAGGCTTCAAGACTGGCATGAGATTAGCTAAAAATGTTCCAAGTCCAATAGCTAAAGCGTTTGTTGTGCTTGGCTCTACAGCTGTTGGTGGTTTTGGTGGTAACATGCTGTATGGTGGTGGAGCAAGATATGGTAGAGAAGCACTAATTAATGGTTTTTATAGTGAAAAACCAGAAGAATTAGAAGCAGCTTATTATGATTTATTAGAATCATCAACTTGGTCTTTATTGCCTTTTGGTACTGGCACAGTTGGATTAACTAAACTGGCATATAAATTTAGAGGTAAAGAAGATGCCTTGCAAGCTATTATTAACTTAGGTAAAGATGCAAGTGTCCAGAAAAAAATTGCTACAGCTAAAGAATTTGGTATTGATTTGACACCAGCTCAAGCAACCAAAGCTGGTTCCAGAGCTAGAGATATACAATATTTTATTACTAGACAACCAGACACAAGAGCAATTACTAAATTTTATGAAAGTCAAGCCTCACAAGCAAAAGAAGCAATAGAAGTTTTTGCAGACCAGATTGGCTCTGGCAAAACTGTTGGTGACATCAATACAAGAATTAAAGAAGCTGGAAATTGGGTTATGGAAGAATTATCCAGAAGAAGGAAAGTCAGAGGTGGAAAACTGTATGACATGCTCAAAGAAGCACCTGAAGGTATTAAGATTGATGAGATGCAAAAGTTTATTGATCTGATAGATTTCCATATAGCTGGTAAAGATGTAGGACCTAAATTTGTTCCTAGTGAAACTACTGTAAAAAATTTACAAAAATTTAAAGATATTTTCTATAAAGATGGTGAATTAGTTGATGATTTAATGTCTGTACACGCTAGAAGAAGTACAGACATAACAAACTTTTTGAGAACTTTACAAGAAAAAGGTGGCGGTGATTTTGCAAAGATTTCTAATCTAAAAGAAATTTTAACTTCCTTGATGGATGAAACTGCACCTATCTATAGACAAGCTAGAAAGATTTATGACCCAACTAGACCATCCTTACAATTGATAGAAAAAGGCGTGATTGGTAGATTTGGCAAGCTAATGACTGACAAACAAACTGCGACAGCCATGAAAAATTTATTTGATCCTAATGTTTCAATAAGATCATTAAGAAATGCCAGAAGATTATTGCAAACTGCTGATCCAGATGCTTTTAAAGATGTAAAAAAACAATTTATTTTAAACATGCTAGATGATGTTACAAAACAATCTCAATTACAAAAAGGACTTCCAAAATTTAAAAATAATTTTCAACAGCCTAAGATGCAAGCAATGATGGAAGAAATGCTATCACCTGAAGAATATGCAAGTTTTACAAAATTAATTAACGTAATGGATGATGCATTTTCCATACCTATGGGTGGTTCTCCAACACAACCATTACATGCTATGGAGAAAACTTTTAGAGATGAATCTTTAGATATAGGTACAAGAGCAGCTCAAAATGTATTAAACGTAAACAAATTATTACAAACAATTATTGGTGGTAGAGGTTTTGGCGATATGCTGTTTGAGAATGTTGCAGCCAGACAATATGAAAGACATTTACAAAATACAATCAGAGCATTAACAGAAAGTCCAGATGATTTTGCCAAGTCTATGGATGAAATGCTTAATTATTTTGACAAAGGCACATTTAGAAATTATCAACTTTTTGGCAGAGGTGTTGAATTGGGTGCAGAATCTATTGTTGAGCCTGAAGAACAACCTTACACTGGAGAACAAAGAGGTGAACTCATACAAGATATAGACAGACAGATAGAACAATTAACTCCAAACACAACATCATCCTTGATGAATGTACCAGCATTCCCAACACAACCTGACATAAACACAGCTATGTCACCTACTGTATTGCCTAATCCAAAAGACAGGGAGTTAGCAATGCGCCAATCAGGAATCGCTGGGTTGGTCTAAATTATCTGCATCAATCAACGCACCATTAACTTCAAAATTCATTTCATAACCCATAGCACTTTCGCCATTAATGGTTACAACTAAATTTCGTGAAATTAATCTCAGCAACGCTGCTTGATGATGCAAATTCAATTTACCAAACAACTCTACCACTTCTCTAGGGTGAGTAATCTCATAAGAAACAGGATTTTGTTTCTTGGTTTCTTTTTTTAAAAACATATCAACCTACAGCAGTATTTTGTATATCAGTTAATGAATTATGTTTGTTCTCTATCAATACCCTTAACTGGTCAATCTTTGACCTACGCTCTATTCTGCAAATATCTTGCAATAGATTGTATGTATCAAAATCAACAGCTAGGCTTTTACGCCCTTTAGGATATTTGACTTCTTTTTCCTCAACCTCTAATTGCATAACAATACCTTCTTTTTTTTATAAGAATTTGCGCATTATTGTACTAAAATTTACGCAGATGTACAACAATTACTAATAAAATAATAAAAAATAATCAATTTTACATAAAAACATAAAGAAAACAGTCACTTACAAATATTAATAAATATTGATAAATTAATGTATTAATTGTTGTACTTATTTACAAATTTTAGTAAACTATATATGTGGAAAGTAATTTTAAAAAGCAAAAAGGAGCAAAAAATGAAATACAAAGCTGAGATTCAAGCGTTCATTAAATTTTTCAAATTATTCGTGCTACCACAATTGGTAGCTATTTCTTTCATCGCAATAAGTGAGGTAGCGTAATGGAATTTATTGGAACTGAAGGCAAAAAAATTAGCGGTAAGTTTACTCTAGTTTATGTAAAAGAAGTACCTAATGGTTTTAATTATGGTCGAACTCATTTGTGGCGTTTTAACTTTGTGGCTGAGGGTGGAGAAAAAGTTATGCTAACCACCAATGCTAAAGTTGTGGATAATTTTATTACTCAGGAAGCATATGGATTATATCGTGAAGCAGCTTTTGCGATTGGCAAAACTTTTAATCTTGAGTTTATTGTTAAAAAACATTTGCAATATGGAAACTTCAAAACGACCATTGTAAAAAACGCTAAATTAATCGAAAACATAAGAGAGGTAGCGTAATGATTGCATATCATGTGAGTGAAGGTAGTGATAATGAGGAATGCCCTAGAAGATATGTGGCAACACTAAAAGAAGCTAGAATGTTACAAAAGAAATATTTGGTGAAGCACTTTTTAGAATATGGCGATCTTGAAACTGCTGATACTTTTTATGTAACGATTGAAAAAGTAAAACTAAATACTAGCAAAGCATCAATATTAAGAATGTTAAATTATGAAGGTGGGTTTGAAATCTCATCTGAGGAGATAGTGTAATGAAAAAAATCGTGTATGTAGTTAGAGCTTGGAATGAAAATCAAATGGTAAAAACTGCTGTTACTTCATTTCCAGAAGCTAAGGCAATTGAAGATAAATGGGGAAAAGCGGGTTTTCGTGATCCTAGTATTGAAAAAATTGTTGCTCCAAACATGAAAATTTTCCATGAAATAATTGAGTACAACAATCGAGATTACATTGATGATATGTACTTTGAACAAAAAGCCATCAACGATGATATGAATTGGGATGAAGGTGATGGCTGGAATAACACTGTTTATTAAAAAGGAGAAGCATAGTGAAACTAATCACTAAAGAGATAATGGGTAAGCTCAAAAGTAACCCAAGAGATAACGCTGATAACAAACCATGGTTGAAGTTATTTAACCCAACTGGAAGTGGAACTTGGTTAATATCAGAAATTGAAGATAATGGTGACACTTTGTTTGGCTTGTGTGATCTAGGTCATGGCTCACCAGAACTAGGTTATGTCAGTCTAAAAGAACTGGAGTCACTCAAACTACCATTTGGTTTAGGTATTGAACGTGACATATCATTTGAACCAGATAGGACTTTGGGTGAATATGCTGATGAAGCCAGAAAAGTGAGATACATTACCAGTTAGTAAATAAGGTGCATTAGGTACTGTGTTTAACAAAACACCATAAAAACAAAAGTATGCTTAATGTATAGCCAAAAAAAACCAAGCTATCGCCTTAATTTTATTGTAGAATAAACCAGCATAGGTTTCCCCCAGACAACTTGTAGATTGCTCCTTTAATCTTTCCACACCAAGTTGTTCTGGGGTTTTTTTTGTCCAGAATAAATGTAAATTAATTGTATAAATAGTTGTACATTTTTATATTATTTAGTATTATATGTATGTGGGAACAATAATTAAAAATAAAAAGGAGCAAAAAATGTCAAACGAAATTGTAGTATCAGATATACAAAAATGCACACAATTAATAAGAGAAATCGAATCTATGAAAACTTATGCTAGGACTTTAGGTGATGATGTTTTAAATGCCATAGATGATTTAGATACTCAGATAGAAAAAAAGATCGAATATCTTGTTAAGCACACATATAAAATTGGAAGAATGGAAGGTGCAGTTGCTAAAGAAAAGAAGATGTTTAAAGAGTTTCACATGCAACGGAAGTCTCATAGGGAAATATATGGCTCAGAGTCATAACTAACATTGAGCAAAAAAACAAAACTCCCTTAACTGGGAGTTTTTTTTATTCTAAAAAATGTTACTATTTGAATAGTGACAACATACAAAATAAAAAATTATATGCTATCCATGCAATCTCATTGGTGTATTAATCAAAACACCTATGATGCAGTGCAAGATACTATGCCTATTATTACTAGATTTAACGCACAAGATGGCACAAATAAATTAGAAAAAACTCCAGCCAACAAAATAATAAAGAAGATTTATCCTGATGTTTACAAAGTGCCATTGTTTAGAAGGCAGTTTTGCAGAATGCTGGTTGATGAAATTAAACACATGCAATTTAAACCAAATAAAACTGAAGATGAGTTAAGGCAAATTCCTGAAATTATATTGCATGAAAGATTACCAGAGTTACACAGGAATATGTGGTACATAGTGCAAACAGTATTGAATCCTATTTTCTTTTCCTTATGGCAAAGACACTGTGCCAATATTGGCTCAATCCAAATTGCCAACTATAATCTTAAAGATAAGAAACAAGGCGCATTTCACCATGATGATTCAGCTGATATAACTGTGGTTGTACCATTGAATACAGGTAAATATAAAGGTGGTGGTACTGAGTTTCATAACTATGGAAAGATTGACCCACTACCAACAGGACACGCTTTGATGTTCCCATCCTTCCATATGATGCACAAAGGATTACCAGTAGAATCTGGTGATAGATACCTTTTGGTTTTCTGGTTATACGATAGAGCTAGAGTAGAATATCTACATCAAAATGGATTACCATAGCTGGTCCAAATCAATAGTTTGCACACCATCAATATTGTATGGCTTAAAATCATCAGTTTGTCTTGCATGTAAAATTACACTTAATGCCTGTTCATTTTTAGATTGACCATACGCTAATGCTTCAGGTGTTAATTCATAAACAGCGTAAGGATAAGGATGTAATTTTTCTTGTGCTAAAAATGCAAAACCATTGGCTGGTAAATCAGCAGCTCTACATGCATCAACATAAAGAGAACCTTGCATATGATACCTGAAACTATTAACAGCATTCCTGAAACCTCTGGGTGAAGCATCACGACAGGTTTTTAAATCCCAAGGTTTTTCCCCATCATACCAATCAATTCTTGATTTAAAAGGATGCCCATTCCACATAAAACAAATTGTTAGCTCAACTTTATGTTCAGATTTAGGAATGTAATGACTGACAACTTCCCTACGCTCCATGCAAGTGTCATACAAATTCTGAGTAATCGCAGTACGATCACCAATACTGCTCTGAAAATCTTCAAACTCCTGTTTGCCTAATTTTGTACGTTTATCAAATTTAGGTGAGATTACAAATTCATCATCAAAATTATGATGCTCAAGAAATACAGTATGTTGAACTCTACCTTCCAGTAAAGCTGGTGACTGATTAATAGGATTCTTGTTTTTCCATGTAAATACACAGCGGTCAGCTTCTTTTAAATCTGATGCTCTATAAGCTGGTATCTTATTATACTCACTGAATGGCAAATCTTCATAAACGCCTTCTTTAAAGTTCATCTTCATCCTCATCAGCTATCATCAAATCAAAATCACTCATTGGGTTTTGTGATGTGTATTCAATCAGTTTATTTAGATACCATTTTGCTTTTTGTAAATCAGTAATTGAACTTTGTTTGTGTTTGTACCGATGCACATATTTAATGATGCAACCTTCAAGATAAGATTGAAACTCATTACCCAGTTGTTGTTTGATGTAATCAATACACTCAATATCATTCTGTGTGTAATGTTTAGGGTGGTTTACTTCATCACTCATAACTTTTCCTTAAAAAGAAGGTCAAGAACAACTCGGGTAGCTGGAGAAAGTGATGATAGTGAGTTGCTCTTGACCAGTAAAACTAAAATGGTATTTCCACATCGTCATCATCATCTTTTACAAGATTAGATAACCCAGCTGATGCGGTTGGTTGTGGTTCTTCTTTAACTGGTGCTTTATCAGCCACAGCTATAAATTCAAAACTTTCATGTATTAAGTTTTGTTGCCACTCTGGAATTGCATCAAAAACTTCACACATTGCTTTTGATTCTGCGCTACTGTTACCATTAAATTCATCACAATAGACATCCATATCAAAAATTACTGCATCATTAATAGTGTCAGTAATTTTAAATTCATCAGGTTTAAAGATAGCTTTTATTCTAGCTCTACCTTCATCTGTATGTTCAACATGCAGTGTTGCTGGCGCACCAACCATTTTACTTACATCAAACCCTTGCAAATCTTCATTGCTAAATGGTTTTCCACGCCAAGTTACTAAGTCTTTATATAAGGTTGCATTTTCATTGAGTGAAGCAGTATATTTCTTGCCAATACTAAATGGTCTGCCATCAGCCAGTGTTTGAGAAGGAATTTCCCAAGTTACGAAAATTGCTTTTCTTTTCTTAGGTGGATTATCTTTCCAAGTTTCTTCTCTGGTTCCAGCATCTATTATTTTGTAACAAACGCCAAGATGTTCTCCAGCTGGCAATACTTCAAATTCAGATTTCTCTGCACTAATTTTTAAAGCCATGATATTTCTCCATTAATTTTACGATTTGATTATTTTAACAAATTTTTATATGATTATACATCTTTTTATAGATTAAACAATAGTGATGATATTATGGCTCTAAAGATTTCTCGACCACAGGTTAAAAGTTTTGATAGACCTTTAACCTCAGATGCACAACAGCAGTTTTTGAGTTTCATGGCAGAAAATGGCATGGAACATGACCCAAAAAGAGGTTTGGTGATTGATGGTAGCATAGGTCGTGCTTATGTCAATCTAGGCGGTGAAAGAAAGCTGTCAGGCTGGTATCAATTGTGGCTTGACCAATCTGTACCTTTTGGAAGGATTGGAGATTATAGAACCTCAATGGACCAGCCTACAGCTATCTGGAAACCAGAGAATAGAAAACGCCAAACGATTACCAAAGCAGAACGCGAAGAAATAAAGAAATTACAGAAAGAAGTTGAGATAAAGAAGGCAGCTAAGTATTCAAAGTCTGCCAAACGCTCACAAACGCTCTGGGAAGAATATAATGATTGTGAAGTACATCCTTACCTAGAAAAGAAGAAAGTTCTCTCATATGGTCTTAAAATTGACGAGAAGGAGCGTTTAGTAATCCCACTTATTGATGCCAACTTATCTATTGTAGGTTTGCAATACATAAATGCAGAAGGCAAAAAACTTTTCCTTACTGGTTCTAAAAAAAGCGGTAGCTTTTTTATTCTTGGACAAGAGATTCTCAAGACCTCAGACAAAATTTATTTTTGTGAAGGTTATGCAACAGGAGCTTCCATATATAAGAACATGGAACAACCAGTATTTGTTGCATTTGATGCTTACAACTTATTGCCTGTTGTGGAACAAGTATTTGATATTCTGAAAGACAGGAAGTTTATTTTTATCGCAGATAACGATGAGAAATCCAAGACAGGTGAGAAGGAAGCAAAGAAAGCCTGTCAATATGTAATTAAAAACAAAGGTCTTGCTGAAGTTCATATGCCAGAAACTGATGGTGATTACAATGACCATGTTAATGCCATTGAAGGTGAAATATTACCACCATTGCAAGTGTTGGATATGCCTACTGATGTGGATTTTGTTAAATCAGAGAAAGGCAGAATGCTCAACATTAAAGATAATGTACAGGCAGTTATGCACATACATTCCATAGAAACTCACTACAATGTGATTAAAAAGAAGATGGAAATACACATACCCAACATGAAATTTATCGCTGACATGAAAGAAGAAGCGAGTTTGGTTGAGATTGAGGATCGCTGTATTAATTTAGGTGTGCCATACACCAGAGTCAGAGATTATTTAAAGATATTAGCCAAAGAATACAATCCTGTTAAGGAATGGATTGAGAGCAAAGAATGGGATGGCACATCACGCTTGCAAGACTTTCTGAATACGATAGAGTCCAGAAACTCCGATGTTCTGAAAGACATGCTGCTCAAGAAATGGTTAATTAGTTGTGTGGCAGCAGCTTATGAGCCTAATGGAGTCGAATTAGAAGGAATACTGGTATTTCAAGGAGCGCAAGGTCTGGGAAAGACGTTGTGGTTCAAAAGACTGTGTGACTACAACAAAGGTTGGCTATTAGAAGGTGCAACGCTCAACCCAAGTGACAAAGACAGCGTGAAAAGAGCTGTCAGTCATTGGATAGTGGAGTTGGGTGAGATTGAATCAACCTTTAAGAAATCAGACATAGATCAGCTGAAAGCATTTGTGACAGCAAAGACAGATGAACTTAGGTTGCCCTATGATAGAGCATTTACCACTTACCAAAGGCGCACTGCATTTTTCGCATCAGTTAATGGCAGAGAATTTCTCACAGACAATACTGGCAATCGTAGATTCTGGGTAGTGTCAACTAAGGCGATTAATTTCAATCATGGTATAGATATGCAACAGGTCTGGGCAGAGGTCAAGCAAACTCTGTATGTCGCTGGACAAAAGAATTGGTTCCTGTCACCTGATGAAAGGAACTTACTACAGGACTCCAACGAAGGGTATAGAACCCAAAGTACAGTGGAAGATTTAATTTTAGAGCATGTGGATTTTGATAGTAAGGTCACACAACCAGTACAAATGACCAAGTTATTAAGAGATTTAGGAATACGCAACCCAAGGATGCCAGATTTCAAAGATGCCAATAGAGTATTGCATCAAAGAGGGGTGGAACCCAGAAGGACTAATGGCAAGAAAGTGTATGATTTAAGTTACACCACAGTAGATGACAATTCATTTAATAGCTTTAATGGTGGTTATAATGATTGATAAAATATTAATTAAACACATACATGATAATGTTCCAGATAAGGAAGTGGCATTACTTTTGTCTGGTGGCGTTGATAGTATTAGCGTTGGTTTCTCAGCGCACAGATTAGGTAAGAAAATTACTGCTTACTCATTCAAAACTGATTTACATGACTCATATGATTACAGTAAAGCTGAAGAAGTTGCAGATATAATGGGATGGAATTTTGTAGGCACTACAATACCTACAGACAATCTGAAAGAAGATTTTTTCTTACTGTTAGATGAATATGGTTGCGAAAAGAAAACACATTTTGAATGTATCTACCCTTTCATTTATATTTACCCACAGATAAAAGAAAAATATGTTTTATCAGGATGGGCAGCTGATGGCTATTTTGGATTATCTAAAAAAGCAGTTATTAATTACAGCCAAACTCTTGAGCTGTTAAATCAATTCAGAGATGATTATTTTAAAGATGAAAATAGAGCTGGATATGATAAACATGATAATTTAGCAAAAATGTATGGGAAAGAATTTATTTGTCCTTATTTATGCAATGAAGCAAAGAGTTATTTTCAAAATAAAAACTGGCAAGAACTTAATAAGCCACAACAAAAATATCCTGTAAGGTTAGCTTTTGATAAAGAATTTTCTTTAATTGGAAAAGTAAAAAAACACGCTAATCTACAACTGGAATCAAAAATAAATAATGTATTTGAATATTTGTTAGATGATGAACAGATAAACTTTAAAGCTAGAAGTAGGATTATGGACATATGTAGAGATTGGGTAACAAGAAGGAAAACCAGTGAAATATTTGTCGATATGTAGTGGAATAGAATCAGTGGGAGTTGCATGGCATCCACTTGGTTTTGAATGTCTTGGTTTATCAGAGATTGACCCATTTAGAAGTGCTGTGCTTAACTATCATTACCCAGAGGTAAAAAATTATGGCGACTTCACCCAAATCCAACGATCAGACTTATCCGCCACACCAGACATCCTTGTTGGGGGAACACCGTGCGCAACCTTCTCAATCGCTGGACTTAGAAAAGGAATGGGAGAAGATAGAGGGAACCTCGCACTTGAATTTATTCGCTTGGCTCAAAGGATTAAGCCGAAATGGGTACTCTGGGAAAATGTACCCGGTGTCTTGTCTAGTAACGAAGGAAAAGACCTTGGAACCTTCCTTGGAGCATTGGCAGAACTCAGGTATGGGTTCTCCTACAGGGTTCTTGACACTCAGTACATCAGAACACAACGATTTCCAAGGGCAATCCCACAAAGACGAAGGCGTGTCTTTGTTGTCGGATGTCTTGGAGACTGGAAAAGTAGCGCAAAAGTATTATTTGACCAAAAAACAATGTCAACGAATCCTAGACCGAGCAGAAAGAAAAGGAAGGGAAGCGAAGATTCCAGACAGTCTGAGGAAATGCATCGAGAGTTTTATAGAAAGCTAGACTTTAATGGTACATTCACTGACGAAGCAGAAACATGTGGCACGATACCAGCTGGCGGTAGATTCTCACCACCAGAAAATTCTATGTTGTGTGTTGAAAACCCTGTTGCATTGCAAACATCACATACAGTGCAGAATGGATTAGGAATTAGTAGTGATGGAGCAATGTATTCACTGACAGCTACAGACAGACATGCAGTTATGGCAAAGAATAGAATCAGGCGACTTACAATCGTAGAATGCGAGAGATTACAAGGGTTTAGCGATAACTATACGCAAATTCCCTATCGAAATAAGGCAAAAGAAGATGCTCCTAAATCAAAGCGTTATGAAGCAGTGGGTCGTGCAATGTCAATTAATGTCATGGAATGGCTAGGCACAAGAATACAAATGGTACACAATAATGAAATTTGATTTTAAAAAAATTAAAGACTTTGATGAACATATAGAGCTTTCTATACCTAATTTATCAACATTAGATGTAATCTTCAAACAGATAGCACATGAATATGCACAACCTGAGTCAACAGTTGTGGATATTGGGTGTTCTACAGGGCGATTTCTATCATCACTGAACCAAATAGACAAATGCAAATATGTAGGGATTGACGAAATTCATATGAAAAAAAGGAAGAAAGGATTTACATTCTTTCAGGGAGATGTTGAAGATTACTTCATGCAACATGAATCAAATAATCACGACAACATCTCAGTGCTGATAAGCATGTTCTTTTTGCAATTCTGTGGACACACTAAGAGAAAAAGGCTGTTAAGCGCATTCAAAAACTATATAGATGCTGGCGCAATTCTGCTGATTGCAGAGAAAGTTTACCTGAATGATCCACACTTACAACAATCTATCCACAGGTTACACATTCAAGAAAAACGCAAGGGATTTAGTGATGAACAAATATTAAACAAAGATTTAGAGCTATCTAATTCGATGTTTTGCAAGACTGAAATGGAATTACAGGATGAATTAAGAGCTTTGGGCAACCTATCAAAAATATGGCAAAGCTATAATTTTATGGGATATGTGGTGAAAAAGTAGTGTAGGGTATAGTAAATAAGGTGCTGTACACTGTATGCTACCCTGTTATTATGCTCTTGATTTATAAGGATTTTATGCTCTAGGTAGTGTTAGGTAGATACATATATAATAATAATAATATATATATAGCATAACAGCATATAACACCAGTTATACTGGTTATAACTAGGGTATATGTTTTTTAGTAGTACACTGCACTCTGTACACTGTTTGGTTTAATTAGATAAGGAAAAGTAAATGGAAAAATTTATATACAATGAGCAACAGACAAGAGGTAAAAACTATTCAAGATGGAAAAATATGAATGATAGTGAGAGAGAATATTTCAATGAAGATATATTGACTGAAGAACAAGCTGTCAAAATTTTTGATAAGCTGTTTCCAGAAAGTAATTATAAGGAAGTAAAGATGAGTGATAATTGGCGTAAAGGTACAATATGGGATAAGAATAATTGGTCTTATGATGCCAATGGAATGCCAATTAATGGTGACAAAGATGAATAAGATGAAAGACTACATTAGAAATTTGTTCAGAAAAGAGTATCATGTAAGTGTATTCTTGAATGGAGATAAGAAATTTCCTAATGGTTTGCAACACATGACAATTGAATTAAAGAAGATTAAGAAGATTGACAATAACCAAGTGGTTGGTGTTGATGTGAATAACAACAACTATGAGTTCAACAGCGTTGATGAATTTAATTATCAGGTGAAGAAAATAGTTTAATGGCTAGACCAAAGAAAGAGAAAAAGAAATTAGTGGAAGCTCCCAGTAATTTTGAAAAAGATAAAGAGCATGGCTTGACTGAAATGCAAGCTGCATTCGTTTGGTATTACACTGAAGGAAGCTGTAGTCAAACAGAAGCAGCAAGGAGAGCTAAGTACGAGTTCCCAGCAGTAGCAGCTAACAAGATGCTCAATGGGAAAGATTTCCCAAATGTGACAAAGGCTATCAAAATAAAACAAGATGAGCTGGCTGAGAAGTATGCCATTACTCCAGCGAAAACAGGAACAATGTTGTGGAAGATAGCAGAGAATGCATATGAGTCTGGACAGTTCAATGCATCAGTATCAGCCATCAAAGAACTAAATCAATTAGCTGGTTTATCTGTGAATAGATCGCAGAATATCAACATCAATGCCAACATTGAGAGCATGAATAAGGAAGATATTAAAGAGCGATTGAGCAAACTATTAGGTGCTGACACAGAAACTTATTCAACAAAAGATTTATAAATAAAAAACTAAGCGATTGACCTCGCCCTTATCCGCGCTCCCATATATGGGAGAAAATGCACAAAAATCAAATAACTCCAATAAAATCAATGGCTTGCATTTATATTAATGTGTGCAACTCTTTATTAAAATGTGCAACGCCCTGAGCAGAGCTAGTCAACGCTCTTTTTCTGGTTCTTGCGTAAGCGACAGGAACCCTATTGGATTAGGCTTTTTCGTGGAAATGATTAATTAAGGAACCCTACACCCCCCTGAGCGAAACCGGCGCAACAGTTGTAGCTATAGCTGAGTTTGCCACACTGAATATCCAAAAAAAATGATGGTAAAAAAAATTTTATAAAATTTTACAAAGGAACCCTATGACAGCTATACTTTGGTCATGCCAATCAACAGCAGAACCAAAGGAGCAAGTTACGAAAGACAGGTGGTAGGAATCCTAAACGAATTTTTTGTGCAAAATAATTTTGATTTTTCCTGTAAACGTAACTTAGACCAATATCAAACCAAAGGTATGTGTGACATTGCCATACCAAACCACGCAATTGAGTGTAAACATTACAAGCAAGGCAACTGGTTTAAACAAGATTGGTGGAATCAGGTGTGTGAATCTGCACAAAATGATATTCCTGTCCTGATTTTCAAGTTTAATAGGGTTCCTACGCGAGTTGTAATTCCCATTTACGCCATTAATCCTGATTGGGATAGAGATAATGATAGTATTGCAGTGCTATCAATGGAACAATGGCTTGATATTCTGAAAAAAAATTGGGATTCCTATGGACAACGACATTAATTTAGCACCCATTGGTGATGTTGAAGCAGCTGTTGATGGTATATTTGGTTTAATTTATCTATACCCATCTGATTATTTTATTGTTTTTGGCTCTTTGAGTCTTTTCGCAATCTATGGTTTGTCTATTTACGCTGGCATTAAATGGATTCAAAAGAAATTTAAAGTTGATTGAAGTTCATGCTACACTTTTGCTATGCCTTTAGATGACATAAACATTTTTGGAGAAAAGAACATCAACCTAGAAGCTAGGGATGAGCAGATTGAGCGATTGCGCCAAATAGTAAAAAGTAGCAGTGTGCCAATTTTGGAAAGAATAACTGGTCTTAATCTCCCTGAAGGTTTACTTGAAGATGATTTTAAAGATATTGTTTTAAATGAAATATTAAAAAATGCAAATATACCAGTTACTATGCAAAAAGGGCAAGTCACTTATGGCAAGCCAATGGATAATAGTTTTTTAAATTTTTCCATTAATCCTAAAAACAAATCAGCCTATATTGGATTTACAAAAAGATTTTCTGATGGTGGAATCGCAGATGTTCCACCTGACATGCTCAGAGTTGATGGTACAAAAAAAAATGCTCATGGATTTCTAGGTCCTATCCAAAATAATGCTACAGGACGCATTCATACTGAATTATCTACAAATTTCGATGATGTTTTGGATGGCAGACTGATACCATTTTTAGTTCCTACTTTAACAAAAGAAGAAATAGATTGGTTTAGAAATAATAATGCTGAAGGTAATCCTAAGATTGTTCCAGAATCTATTAAACAAAAAGCTATTATTCACGCTATTGAAAGGGATAAACAAGGTTTAAGTCCTTTCTATCAAGATGGCGAAACAATGACTCAGGACATAAACATCTTTGGTGATAATTAATTATGGCTTCCTACGAAAACGTAAATATCTTTGGTCCTCAACTACCTGAATCAATAGGAAGTGGTGATCCAAGTTATTTGTTGCAGACATTAGGCAATGTTCCTTCCAGTGCTTATCAGCTTGGTTCTGATGTAGCGCAAGTTGTAACCAACCCAGTACAAACTTTAGATGCCATTGGTAATCTTGGTCTTGGTTTAATCGCTTTAGCTGTTCCAGATGCTTATCAAGAAAAATCATTAGACAAACCACAAGAAGCAGCACTGGCTGTAGGTCAGTATATATCTGATCGCTATGGTGGTTT